>Ga0207428_10000507_pt1 | contig 46565 bp, 37 predicted proteins | sample RhiMethybrSRZTD1_FD_187600 | JGI IMG/M metagenome (GOLD analysis project Ga0207428, IMG submission 187600) | Populus rhizosphere microbial communities from Tennessee, USA - Rhizosphere MetaG P. TD hybrid SRZTD1 (SPAdes) (version 3) | ecosystem: Host-associated > Plants > Roots > Rhizosphere >...
ACGAACGAGTTCCAGCGCGCCGGCCGAACCTACGCGATCTCGAAGACCGTCTTCTTCACCGGCCAGACGAGCACCGGCTGCGGCACCGCGACCTCCGACGTCGGCCCGTTCTACTGCCCCGTCGACAAGCATGTCTACATCGACCTCGACTTCTTCGACGAGCTCCGCTCGCGGTTCGGCGCGACGGGTGGGCCGTTCGCCCAGGCGTACGTGCTCGCACACGAGTACGGCCATCACGTCCAGGACCAGCTCGGGCTCCTCGGCGGCGGCTCCGGCGGCACCGGTGCGCAGAGCCGCTCGGTCCGCACCGAGCTCCAGGCGGACTGCCTGGCCGGCGTGTGGGCGAATCACGCCGCGCAGACCGGCTACCTGACGGACATCACGCAGGACGACATCGCCGACGGGCTCAACGCGGCGGCGGCCGTCGGTGACGACCGTATCCAGCAGGAGACGCAGGGCCGCATCGACCCCGAGAGCTGGACGCACGGCTCGTCGAGCCAGCGGCAGCACTGGTTCACCGTCGGCTACCAGCAGGGGAACCCCAACGCCTGCGATACAAGCGGGAAGCTCTAGCGTCCGAAACTAATCGGACGGCTAGTTGTGGTCGCATCGGCGCGCGCCGGACCATTGAACAGCGCGGTGCACAGGCCTGTGACCACACAGATCCCGAGCGATCAACCGTGGGCTCGTCTCGCGCTGTCGAGGCCACCTCGCGCGGTTGAAGCTGCCACGGCCGGTCCAATCGGCTTTGCACCACGTGTGCGGAAGGCGGCGCCGAGTGTCGTCGCGTAACACCGGTGTTGCGCTTATATGGCTGCTGGCTGCCGTCGTGGGTGTGCTCGCGCTTGCGGCCGGGCTGCTCTCGGACGCCAGCTGGCTGAACCCGGACGCCGAACGCTCGCCGTTCAGCTTGGCAGGGGCGCTGGCCACGCTCCTCGCGGCGGCCGGAGCGGCGTCGCTCGCGCGCACCGGCAACACGTGGCGGCGGCTGCTGCTTGCTTTGCTCCTCGCGCTAATTGCGGTCGACCAGGCGGTCGGCCTTCACGAGCGGTTCGCGGCCGACCTCGACGCACGTCGCGTGGCGGTCAGCTGGGCCGGCGTCGCCTTCGCGGGCGGGGCGCTCGTGCTCGTTGCAGCCGGCGTCCTCCTCGCGCTGGAGGCACGCAGCCGGACCCCGCTCGCAGTCGCTGCCGGGGTGGCGCTGCTGGGGACGGCGCTCGCGATGCGCTTCGGCGGCGGCGTTTTGGCCGTGCTCCATCACCTCCCGGCAGGCGAGACGCGGCGCAGCGGGGAGGCGGCGGCGAGCGGCCTCGCCCTCTCCGGCTGGGTGCTGGTCGCCGCGGGCCTCTACGCCCGCTCTGCGACCCAGTCTCGCGTCAGGTAGAGCCAGAACGCGAGGCCCGCGTAGGCGCCGTAGCGGCGGAAGCGGCGCTCGATCGTGCGGTCGGCGGCCTTGCGCCCGTTCACACGCGCATACTTCGGCCGGGTCCAGGAGTCGAGGATCAGCCGCGAGTAGCGGCCGAGCAGCATCATCATGTGCGCGGTCGCGTACGGGCCGCAGCCCGGGAGCGCGAGTAGGCGCTCGGCCACGTCGTCGTCGTCGAGCTCCGAGTCGTTGAGCGCCTCCAGGTCGAGCGCGCCGTCGGCCACGGCGAGCGCGAGCGTGCGGAGGTACGCGCCGCGGTAGCCCGCCCGAACGACGTCGCGGTAGAACTCGTCGCCCGCCTCGGCCATAGCCGTGGGCGTGGGGAAGGCGTGGCGGCCGTCCGGCGCCTCCGCGCCAAGCTGCTCGACGAGGGCGGTCGTCATCCGCACCGTCGCCGACCAGGCGCAGTTCGTCGTGCAGATTGTCTTGACCACATCCTCGAAGACGGTTGGGCTCCGCATCATCCGGCCCGCGCCCGCGGCGGCCCAGGCAAGCTCGGGATCCGCTCGCGCGAGCGCGTAGAAGGCCGAGAGGTCGTCGTCGAGACGGAGCATGTGCCGGATCGCGTCCAGCACGCCCGCGCGCGGGCCGCTGCCCGTCACCCGCACGGCGCCGCTCGACCCGTCGCCGACGTGAACCGTCGTTGCGCCCTGCCGCAGCGTCAGCGTCGTCGTCAGCGTCGCCGCTTCGGCGTCGATCTCGTTTGGCGGCAGGTCGGCGACGCCGTGCGAAGCCAGCGTGCGCCGCAGGTCGACCGGCTCGTCGCCCGTGCCGACCAACTCGAGCTCCGCCTGCCAGGCGCCCATGTCAAGTCGAACGACTTGAGCGCGAACGCATTCCAGCGGCTAAGCCGCGAAACGGGTGAGCGCCTCGCTGACGCGGCGCCTGAGCCTCGCCCAAGCTTGCGTAGGCCAGAGGCTCCTCGCGAGCGCGCATCCTTGAGCGCGCGGAGCCCTTTGCCTTCCAGATCCGTGCGGCCGAAGTCGACCGTACGCACACCGCCAGCGCAATCGAGGGCTGCTCAGGCGAGGATCGCGTCAGCGACTCGCGCGCCGATCGCGAGGCACGCGGTGGCTGCGGGAGAGGGCGCGTTCACGACGTGCAGGACGTTTCCCTCGTGCTCCAGTAGGAAGTCGTCTACAAGCGTCCCGTCGCGACCGACCACCTGCGCCCGGATGCCGCACGGGCCGAACGCGACGTCGGCAGGGTCTATGTCCGGCACGTAGCGCCGCATCTCGCGCACGGCCGCGCGCTTGACGACGTCCCGCCACAGCTCGAGCGCTCCGGTCCGCCAGTAACGGCGCGCGAGCCGCCACAAGCCCCGTGAGGCGGCCAGGTCCAACGTGTCGCGAAGATCGAAACCGAGGCGCCGGTAGCGCTCGCGTGCCAGCGACGGCACCGCGTTAGGTCCCGCCCAGACGGCCTCGTCGTGACGCCGCGTGAAGTGGACGCCGAGGAACGGGAAGGCTGGGTCGGGCACCGGGTATACGAGGCCGCGGATCAGTCCCGCCGACGGTCCGCGCAGGACGAAGTAGTCGCCTCGGAAGGGGACGATCCTGTGCTCGGTGCGGGCGAGCCGGTCGGCCTGGAGCCCAGCGCACACCACGACGCGGCCAGCCGCGACCTCGTCCACCCGCTCGACCTTCCGGCCGAGCAGCACCTCGCCGTCGCGCGCTCGCACGTCGTCCGCGAGGGCGTGCAGGACAGCCTTGAAGTCGATCACTGCGCTCTCCGGCACGTGCAGGCCCCTGAACCCGGAGACGTGCGGCTCGATCGTGCGAAGCTCGCCCGGATCGAGCTCACGCACGCCCTCGACGCCGTTTGCGGCGGCGCGCTGCTTCAGCTCGTCGAGCCTAGGCAACTCGCTCGCCGATGTGGCGACGATCACCTTCCCGCGCATTGTGTACTGGATGTCGTGCTCGTGTGCGAACGCCTTCAAGGCCGTGCGTCCCTCCCGGCACAACCTCGCCTTGAGGGAGCCCGGCGCGTAGTAGACACCGGCGTGAACGACGCCGGAGTTGCGGCCGCTTTGATGCAGCCCGAGCTCGGGCTCCTTCTCGAACACCGCGAGTCGCGCGCCCGGCCGCCGGTCCAGCAGTGCGCGCGCCGTCGCGAGCCCGATGAGCCCGCCTCCGACGACCGCAAAGTCGAGCCTCACGCCGCCGTTAGCACCAGGACCCACTCGCGATCCCCCTCGTGATTGTGGTCAGGCGCGCGACGCTGCTGGTCGGGGTGAAGGTCCCATAGCCCTTCGCGGCGATCCTGTGCTCGACGTCCGATGCAAGCCGGAACCAGGGGCGGCGCACGCCGCCGGGTCGGCCGAGCGGATGCCGAGCGCCACTGCGCGGACGAGTGTGTCGTCCAACTGATCCTTCCAGGACTGAATGTCGTTTCCGCTGAGCCAGAGGTTGTTGTGGAAGTTACGGAAGGGGCGAGCGACGAAGCGCCCATGAGCGGTGTGCGGTCAGGGGCCTTGCAGCCGTTCAGGCGCACATAGGTGGGCCGCGTCCACGAATCGAGGATCAGGCGCGAGTAGCGGCCGAGCAGCATCATCATGTGACCACGTCCTCATCGAGCACGCCTGCGCGAGGGTCTCTGCCGGCCACGCGCGCAGTTTCTCCCGCCCTGTCGCCGACGTGCACCGTCGTCACCCCCTGCGGGAGCGCCAGCGTCGTCGTCAAGGTCGCGACCTCGGCGTCGGTCTCGTTCGACGGCAGGTCGGCGACGCCGTCCGAGGCGAGCGTCCGCCGCAGGTCGACGGGATCGCCGCCGGCGCCGACGAGCTCGGGCTCCGCCTGCCACGCGCGCACGTCAGGTCGAACGACCGGAGCGGGAACACATTCCCGCGGCTACGCCGCGAAGTGGTAGAGCACCTCGGCGACCAGATCCGAGCGTTCTTCGATCGCTGACGGGCCCGCGAACGACGCTTCGCACCGTTTCCTCGACGACGTCACCTTCGGAGACGGCCGGGACGGCTAGCGCCGTATCTGGGCCTTTCTGCGGGACGAAGGCTGGCGAGTGAACCAGAAGCGGATCGAACGCCTCTGGCGCAGCTCCTGCGCTCGAACAACGGCAGAAAGTCCATCGCCGCCTCGCTTGCCGATTCCTCGCCGAGCGGCGCGTGCGCCAGGCTTTTCATCGAGAAGGGCTCGCCCAGCCGAACGCCTACGCCGAGTGGGCTGGGTCGGGCAGTACGACACGCTGCGCCCGCACCGCGGACCCGGCATGATGACGCCCAGTGTCTATGCGACCCGCTGCCGTGAGGGAGGTCCGTGAGAGGAACGACCGACAGATGAGCTGGACATGATGGGGGCAAACCGCGTCTGTTGGTGCGCGAGCCCGCCTGATTCGGACGCCGAGGCCCTAGCGCATCTCCGCTGCGTCCCAGAATCGTTTCGAGATCGGCGTGGCGTAGATGCTCGGAATCCGCGAGAACCTCGCCCTTTCGAGGGTGGTTTTCGACCGCGCGCGTCGTGGGCGGGCGCTCAGCCTGCACGGATGGCGAGTGGTCGCGACCGCGGGCGCGGACTAGCTTGATGGAAAGGCCGACAACCCAAAGTCGCCGTCAAGAGAGGATCAGCGCCCAATGCGTGTGCTCGTAACAGGCCATCACGGTTACATCGGCTCGGTGCTCGCGCCTCTCCTCGCCGAGGCGGGGCACGACGTCGTAGGGCTTGATTCGTTCTACTTCCGGGGCTGCGATTTCGGCGACCCGGACGAATGGCCGAACGCCATCGCCGACGATCTCCGCGACGTGCGCGCCGAGGCCCTCTTCGGCTTCGACGCCGTTGTTCATCTCGGCGCGCTCTCGAATGATCCTCTCGGCGACGTCGATCCGGCCTGGACGTACGCGATCAACCGCGACGGCGCCGTCGACCTCGCGCGAGCGGCAAAGGAGGCGGGCGTCGGCCGCTTCGTCTTCGCGTGCTCTTGCAGCATGTACGGGGCGGTGGACGACGACGCGCTCGTGGACGAGGGCTATCCCCTCCGCCCGCTTACGCCGTATGCCGAGTCGAAGGTCCGCGCAGAGGAGGTCATTCTCGGCCTCGCGGACTCGAGCTTCGTGCCGATCTCGATGCGGAACGCGACGGCCTATGGCGTCTCACCGCGGCTCCGACTCGACATCGTCCTCAACAACCTCGTCGCCTGGGCGCATACGACCGGCGAGATCAAGTTGCTCAGCGACGGCATGTCGTGGCGTCCCCTCGTGCACATCCGCGACATTGCGAAGGTGACGGCTGCTCTGCTCGACGCCGACGCTGCCGTCGTCTCGGGTGACGCGTTCAACATCGGGACGACGGAGCAGAACTACCTGATCCGCGACCTCGCCGAGACCGTCCGGCGGCGTCTGCCGCACTGTCGCGTAACGTACGCGAAGGGGGCGTCTCCCGACCCCCGCAGCTACCGCGTCGACTTCGGGAAGCTGGAGGCTCGCCTACCCGAGTGTCGCCTCGACTGGACGGCAGAGCTGGGCACGGACGAGCTCGCCACCGCCTACGAGCGCGAGGGCGTGACACTCACGGATCTGCAGGAGGGTCACCGATACATCCGCCTCAACCACCTCAAGCGGCTGCTCCACGCAGGGGAGCTCGGACCCGACCTCCACTGGACGGCCACCGAGACACCGACCACTACATGAGCCCCAGCGCCGCCGGCGGTTCGCTGCCTGGCCGGCCGCGGGCCGGGTGTTGTCCGTCCTGCGGGTCGCCGTTGCTCGTCCGCTTTCTCGATCGACGCGACCTGCCGATCCACACCTCTGCGCTGCTGTCCTCACGGATCGAGGCGCTCTCCTACCCACGCGCTGATCTGAGCCTCGACGTCTGCAAGGCCTGCGGTCTCATCAGCAACTCGGCCTTCGATGCGCCGAGCCACGACTACAGGGCGAGCTATGAGGAGGTTCAGTCCTTCTCGCCGCGCTTTCGGGCCTACGCCGCCGAGCTCGCCGACCAGCTCGTCGAGCGGCACGCGCTCGCAGGTCGCGACGTGTTCGAGATCGGCTCCGGTCGCGGCGATTTCCTCACGGAGTTAGTGAGCCGGACGCGCGGCCGCGGACTCGCCGTCGACGCGAGCTACCGCGAGGGGGACCTGCGCCCCGAGTTCGCGGACCGCATCACGATCGAGCGAAGATTCTTCGCTGCGGGCGACGTTCCGCCCCAAGCTGCCGCCGTCCTCTGCCGGCACACGCTCGAGCACGTGCACCACGTCGCCGAATTCCTGCGCGAGGTGCGAGCCGGGCTCGAGCGGACGGAGGGAGGCATCGCGCTGTTCGAAGTCCCGGACGCCTGGCGAGTGCTGGAGGAGGGCGCCTTCTGGGATCTCTACTACGAACATTGCTCGTACTTCACGCCCGGCTCGCTCGCCCGCGCCTTTCGTTTCGCAGGCCTTGCGCCGATGCGGCTCGAGCGGACGTTCGACGACCAGTACGTATTCATCACGGCCACCGCCGAGGAAGGCGAGCCGCCTGAGCCGCTGCCGGAGGAGGACACCGCAGACGAGATTGTTGCGCTTGCGAAACGCTTCAAGCGGGCGTTCGACGAGGTCCAGCGCCAGTGGAGAGATCGGCTTCGCACGGCGCGCGAACGCGGAGCGCGGACCGTGATCTGGGGCGCAGGATCGAAGGGAGTGGCGTTCCTGTCGATGCTGGGTGTGGGGGACGAGGTCGACTACGCTGTCGACGTCAACCCCGGCAAGGACGGGATGTTCATGCCGGGCACGGGTCACGAGATCGTGTCGCCCAACCGGCTCGAACAGCTACGGCCGGACCTCGTCGTGGTCATGAACACGGCCTATGCCGACGAGATCGCCGCGGAACTACGTGCACGCGGTATCGAGACCGAGTTGCTCACCGTCGATTTGGGCTCGACCGCGGTGGTGAGCGGAAGCTGAGCCTGCACCGAAGTCGAGTGGTCGCGTCCGCGGGTGCCTACTAGCTTGATGAGGATGGCCGACGGGCTTCAAGAACGCGAGCGCAGATCACCTCCGGCACGACCCGGTGGTTCCCACTGCCGCTTCTGCGAGGCTCCGCTCGAGCTGACGATGGTCGACCTCGGGAAGTCGCCGCTTTGTGAAAGCTTCCTGCCGCCCGACCGGCTCGAGGAAATGGAGCCGTTTTTCCCGCTCCACGTCAGGGTCTGTGAGCGGTGCTGGCTCGCGCAGCTGCCGTCGTTCGTCCCGCCGGCCCAGATCTTCGAGGAGTACGCCTATTTCTCCGCGTACTCCGACTCCTGGGTCGAGCACGCCCGCCGGTACGTCGACATGATCACGGACCGCCTCGGGCTCACCTCGGAGAGCCTCGTTGTCGAGGTCGCCTCGAACGACGGCTACCTGCTGCAGCACTTCCTGCCCAAGGAGATTCCCGTGCTCGGGATCGACCCCGCGGCGAACGTAGCAAAGGCGGCGGAGGAGCGCGGCGTGCCGACGCTCGTCGAGTTCTTCGGCCGCAAATTCGCGGAGCGGCTGGTCGCCGAGCGCGGGCACGCCGACCTCGTCCTCGGCGCCAACGTGCTCGCGCAGGTGCCGGACCTGAACGACTTCGTTGCCGGCGTGTCGGTCCTGCTCGCGCCGGGAGGGACGACGACCTTCGAGTTCCCGCACCTGGCGCGGCTGCTCGAGAGCATGCAGTACGACACGATCTACCACGAGCACTACTCGTACTTCTCGCTGACGACGATCCAGCGGGTGTTCGCCGGGCACGGTCTCGACGTCGTCGACGTGGAGGAGCTGCCGAGCCACGGCGGCTCGCTTCGCGTCTACGGCGCGCACGCCGAGGCTGGTCGTGCACCTTCGCCTGCCGTGGCGGAGTTGCTCGCGCGCGAAGGATCCGAGGGCCTGCTCGACCCTGAGCGCTACCGGCGCTTCGCCGACGATGTCGTCGAGTCGAAGCGGGCGCTGCTCGAGCTTCTGATCGACCTCAAGCGCGAGGGAAAGCAGGTCGTCGGCTACGGTGCCCCCGGCAAGGGGAACACCCTGCTCAACTACTGCGGGATCCGCACCGACTTCCTCGATTACACCGTCGACCGCAACCCGTACAAACACGGACGCTTCACGCCCGGAACGCACATTCCAATCCTGCCGCCCGAGCACATCGCGGAGACGCAACCCGACGCGATCCTGATCCTGCCGTGGAACCTCGCGCGGGAGATCGCCGAGCAGCTTTCCTATACGAAGGAGTGGGGCGCGAGGCTGATCGTGCCGATCCCGGTGGCCACGGTGCTCGAATCCCCCCGGATCTCCGGTTGACGCCGGGTGACCTTGCAGCCTTCACTTCGGGACAACGTGAGCGGGTGCATCGACACGGGGGCAGCGCGGTGAAGGTCGTGATCTTCTGCGGCGGCCTTGGGGTGCGCATGGGCGAGGAGACTCAGCGCATCCCCAAGCCGATGGTCGAGATCGGCGGCCGGCCGCTCCTTTGGCACATCATGCGCTACTACGCAGCCTGGGGACACAACGACTTCGTCCTCTGCCTCGGCTACAAGGGGGACGTCGTCAAGCGCTACTTTCTCGAGTACAACGGCGCGATGCTCAACGACTTCGTGCTCGACCGGAACGGCCACGGCACAAAGGTCGAGCTGCTCTCCCAGGACCTCGAGGAGTGGCGGATCACGTTCGTCGATACCGGGATGAGCGCGACGATCGGCGAGCGGCTGAAGGCGGTTGGGCCGTACCTCGCCGAGGAGGATGTCTTCCTCGCGACCTACGGCGACGGTCTTACCGACGTGTCCATTCCGGCCTTGATCGACAGCTTCCACGCGAACTCCAAGATCGCCCAGTTCATCGCGGTGCGGCCGCAGTTCAACGCGCACCTCGTCCTGACTGACGATGGTGGCAACGTCGTCGGGGTCGAGGACATGAGTCGCTCGAGCGTCCGCGTCAACGGAGGGTACTTCGTCTTCCGCCGCGAGATCCTCGACCTGATCGAACCGGGCGACGAGCTCGTCGAGGAGACGTTCCAGCGTCTGATCGCCACCGGCGAGCTCGTCGCTTACCCTTACGACGGCTTCTTCGGCGCGATGGACACGATCAAGGACCGGCAGCGGCTCGAGATGATGCACGAGACGGGTCAGGCCCCGTGGCAGCGCCCACGGCTTGACCTGCCCGACCCGCTCGCCGTCTGACGTTTACGCTCGAGCCGTGCTGACCTTCTCGCCCGCCGAGCCGCTCCGCCGCGTGCTCGCGATCGGCTGCCACGCCGACGACATCGAGATCGGCTGCGGAGGCACGCTCCTCGCGCTCGCACGCGGGAACCCCGAGCTGGAGGTCGACTGGGTGGTGCTCGCGGCAGAGGGCGAGCGTGCGGACGAGGCGCGCGCCAGCGCCGACAGGTTCCTCTCAGCTGTCGCGACTCCCCGCGTGGAGGTGCTCGGCTTCCGCGACGGCTTCCTGCCGTACGTCGGCGGCGAGGTGAAGGACGCATTCGAGGCGCTGAAGGGCCGCGTCGACCCGCAGGTCGTGCTCACACACGTCGGCTACGACGCCCACCAGGATCATCGACTCGCCTGGGAGCTGACATGGAACACGTTCCGCAACCACGCGATTCTCGAGTACGAGATCCCGAAGGTGGACGGCGACCTCGGACGCCCCAACGTGTTCGTGCCGCTCTCCAGAGAGCTCGTCGAGGAGAAACTCGAGCTGCTCGAGCGCCATTTTCCGAGCCAGTCGGGAAAGCACTGGTTCGACCGCGAGACGTTCCTCGGCCTGATGCGCCTGCGCGGCTTGGAGTGCCTCGCGCCGGATGGCTACGCGGAGGCATTCACCGTCAGGAAAACCGTGCTGGCGCCCTGACGCTTCGGCCCGGCCGCGCTACCCGACTGCTGAGAAGGCCGAGCGGAGACCGGACCGCTCCTGCACGTCCTCCGTCCCATCGATCCGGAACGCAGTTGCGTAGCGCGTCCGCCAATCCGATCGGCGTCGATCGAGCGGCTCGAGCCCCGCCCAGTTCCACGGCCAGTGGCTGCGCAGCGCGGGGTCGGCCTCGTGGATCTCCTCCAGCAGATCGGTGATCGGCTCCCATCCCAGATCCTGTGCGACATTCGCTCGCACGTCCAGGTCGACGCCCGGTACGAACAGATAGCCGCCTGGCTCGACGAGCTGCGCGATGTTGCGAAGGCCGCTCTCCGCGCTTGCCGCGTCCAGGTGGCAGAGGAAGTTGCTCGCCACGACGATGTCATGCCCGCCGATTCGCGAGCCGAGTGCGCCATCGCAGGCGTCGTCGACGTGCCACTCGATGCCCTCCCGAAGCCGTCCCTTGACCCGCGCCCTGCCGTCCTCCCAATCGAACATGTCCTGCCGTTCCTGCTCCGTCAGCCTTTCAAAGATCCCCTCTTCCACGACCTCCGACATTCCGGGGATGTAGACGCCGGCCTCGGCAACGTCAACCACCTCCGCGGATATGTCAACGGCATGCACGCCGATCTCGAGATCCGGACGCGCCGACCGGAGCACCCACAGGATCGAGTAGACCTCGGCGCCCACGCTACAGCCGAGCACGGCCACCTTCAGCGTGGAACCTCTTGGTCTCTCCTCGACTAGGCGGCGCATGAGGTCGAGTCCGGGCCGATTCCGAAGGAAGGTCGACCAGACGTACATCTCGCGGCTGGATCTCCGCTGCATCTGACTGTGGATCCACCGCCCGTACGCGAGACCGCCCCTGGAGTCGCGCGCGCCCTGCGGTAGACACGCCCAAACGCTTCGGTTGACGCGCCAGAACGCCCTCGAGAAAGCCGCTCTCAGGAACGCAGTCAAGGTGAACTCGGCGCCGTGGCCGACGGCCTTCGCTTCGGGCGTCATGAGGCCCAGCATAGGCAGGTCATCGTGCCGCGGCCACGGCCGCACGAGCGGACCGGGCAGCTAGCCATTCGGGCAGGCGCGGCCGAAGGCACAAGGAACGGCTTCAGGGCTGTGACGGAAAAAGCAGATCGAATTGCTCTTCTACGGCCTTTCGAAACCGGTCTGCGACGCTGAGGAGCTCAGCGCGTTCCCTGGACTGGTCCTCGGCCCGAAGCTTCTCCAGCGCTGCCTCGAGCTCTTCAACCCTGAACGAGTCGATGTCGAAACAGCGCGCCGGTCGGCCGACCTGGGCCAGCAACTCCCGGGTCTTCGGCTGGTACGCGAGCCCGAGGGTAGGAATGCCGAGGGAGAGGGGGACGAGCACCGAGTGGAAGCGCGCCCCGACGACGTAGTCGCAGCGCGAGACGGCCTCGACGAACTGCTCGACGGTCTCGATATCGTCGACTGCCCATTCGAGCCGCGGATGATCCGCGAGACCGCGATCGCCGAGATCCCGTCTCAGATCGTCGGCGACCAGTCGATCTGCGCGCGTTTGAGAGGAGAAGAGCAGCACGCGATCGCCATGCCGAAGCAGGTTCGCGACGAACGAGGCCATCTTCGTCATGTACGCGTTGTATCGAGACTGCTCGCCATTCGCCCAGTAGCGAGGATCCTCGTGCGGCATCACGTTGACGCCGACAACGGCCGTTGCCCCTTCGGGCGGATCGACACGCGGCTTCGACCAGACGTACGCCCACGCCATGTCAGGGCAGAGTGCAAGTTCCCGCCGGACTCCGATCGCGCGAAGCACCCGAAGCGAGTCCTCGTCGCGAAGGGAAACGAATCTCGCCCACTCAACCGACTTCCGGATGAAGAGCCGGCTCATCCGTGACGTGATCGGCCCCACACCGACCGATGGCAGGACAGTCTCCACGCGCGCGAGACGTGCGAGGACAGCCCATCTGAAGGTCGTGTACGGATGCGTCCACGGCCCCGACGCGTCTTGGAGCTGCCCGGAACCGGCGACGATGAGTTGGTCGATCGAGCGCAGCGCCGCATAAGAGCGGCTGAGAAACCACAGTTCGCGCCAAAGCCCGAGAGCACGCCTTGCGCCAGGGACTTTCCGTGCGGTGCGACGTAGCGCACGGGACTGAGCGCGAACCTCGTGTGAGTCCGGCGAACTTGGCTGGCTAATGTCCTGACCTGGATTGATAGGCAGCGTCTGCAACGCGTGGCGGACCCTCGTATCCCCGGGTGCCATCGAGACGCCAATGATCTGCGCCGCGCTCCGCCGTTGCTGAATCGCAGCAATAAGCACCGCTACAACCAAGTCGTCGCCGAGGTTGCTTCCGTGAAAATGCCCCCAAACACTGATAACTTCGGATGTCGAGGGAGGGTCGGCTGTCCGATTTGCACGCAGTTTCATGATCGCTTATCCGCCGAGGCTCACATTAACCACATACAAACTGGGTCTCATACGAATAGGCAGAGAGGATTCGCACAACTGCACGTCACGGAGTGAGAGGATGTAGTCCAAACGGTGCAAGCATTCAATTGCTGCGTTGATTCAGCTGAGGTGCTGCTTGGATCCTCGCCTCTCTCCTCCCGTTGGCAGTCTGCTTATCTTGCCCCACGCTCCTCGGAGCCGAGTCCGAACTCCTACCCAGTCGCGGAGCGGCCCTTCTGCCGATGCCTCAAGGTAAAACAGATACACGAGTGCCCTCTCCCGTGCTGAGAGCTGAGCGGAATGGATTCCGCGCAACTGTTCGCGAAAGATGGTCAGTCGGCGTCTTCTCACTGGCGCCCTTTGGGGATCGAACCAGTGCGTGATACTCTCGGCATTCGCATTTGCACGTACCGAGATGCCCTCATGGATTCTTCGAAGGAAGAGTGGCTCAGGCATTTCGCGAAATTCTCCCGTGAGTGCAAGCTCGCCCAAGAGGACATGGTCGGCCGACGGGAAGCTGCCCAGAAGCCGCGTGTGTCGCAGGGCGTCGCTGCGGAGCAGCGAGAAAGCCGTGTTGCCATACTCCATGTTTCGGACCACACGCAGCAGACGGACATGCGGCGCAGCGCCTGGCGGCGCTGCAAGCGTGTCTTTGACCAGTCCGACTGTCTCGCCCGATGCGTCGATCAAGAGAGTTTGCGGATAAACCAAGACGACCGTCGCAGGCGAGTTCTCAAGCATTTCTAGAGATCGCTCGAGGAGCGTCGGGGCCAACATATCGTCGGCGGCAGCCCACTTGAAATAGCGAGTGCGACACTCGGCGAAGACCCGATTGAAGTTCCAAGTAGCACCGCGATTGTAGCTGTTGCGAATGAATGCGATGCGTCGATCTCGGTTCGCATAGCCTTCAACGATCTTCGCGGTACTATCAGTAGACCCGTTGTCAGATACGACGAGCTTGAATCCGCTGTATGTCTGAGCGAGGATGGAGTCGAAAGCGTCCGCGAGAAAGCGCTCAGCGTTGAAAACCGGAAGTCCGATCGTGATTAGCGGCTCAGCCGGCATCGGTTTCTGGTGCATGGAGAGGGGTACGGTTTGCTTTCCTTACAGAGTAGGAAGATGAACGTTAGCTTGGTCGGACCGTTGGGGTGCCCTCGGAACTAGACGAGCATAGAGCTTGACCATTCTCTAAGCGTAGAACGCTCACAATCGCCCAACCACGGCGCAGCCGTATAGAGAGCGGCGGGTAGGTGTCAGGCAGCACACCTACAGAACCTAGCCACAAGACTAGCCATCAGACAGGCGCGACGACTGCCGGCCGGGGATACCGTCAGAACTCACTGCCCCTTCTGGCAGGCGTGATTGCGTCCCGAATCTGTCTCCTGCTCTAAGCCATGAAGCCCTCGGCATACAAGACGTGTCCATAGCATCGCTTCAGCGCCCGCGCGTCGAAGCGTCGAGTCATGGACGACCAGAGCACGCAGCGCTCGGGTCTCGCATGCGTAGCGGCGTGGTATGGAAGGGAGCCACTCAAGTCGCCGCTCAAGTCTCGCGAACGGCGATGATGGTCATCCTGGCCCACCTGCTCACGCCGAGCGAGGTCGGCCTCGCCGGTCTCGTGCTCGTCTTCACAGTCTTGTTCCAGATGCTGGCTGACGTCGGCCTCACGGCGAGCCTCGTTCAGTTCGAGCACCTCTCGGAGGGCGACCGGTCGACCGCATTCTGGACCGGGCTGGGCGTGGCCGTCGTCTGCTTCGGCGTCGCAGTCGTCGTAGCGCCGTACGTGGCCGACTTCTACCACGAGCCGAGTGTGCAATGGATGTTCATCGCGGTCGCCTCAGTGCTGGTGCTCGGCGCGCTGCAAAACACCCAGGCGGCGCTCCTGACCCGCAGCATGGACTTCCGGCGAATTGAGATTCGCGGCATGCTGGCTACCCTGGCTTCTGCGGTCGTCGGAATCACGGCCGCTGCGCTTGGCGCAGGCGCCTGGAGCCTCATCGCCGCCGCCGTCGCCCTCACCACCACGTCGACCATCACTATCTGGATCGTCTCGCCGTGGAAACCCCACCTCATGTTCTCACTCCACAGCCTACGGCGGATGGCTTCGTTCAGCACAGGCATATTCTTCACCCGCTTCACCTATTACGCGGACCAGAACGCCGACAATCTCCTCGTTGGAAAGTTTCTGGGATCTGCGGCTCTTGGCATCTATACGATCGGGTACAGCATCATTCTGGTTCCATTCGAACGGGTCGTTCAGCCCGTCGCCAGCGTGATCATTCCCGCCTTCGCGACCCTTCAGAACGACCTCGAGGGAACGCGAAGCCTGTGGCTCCGTGGGCAACGGCTGATCGCGGCGGTGATGTTCCCCGCCGTGGCAGGAGCCATCATCGTCGCCCCGGACTTCGTGCCCGTCGTTCTCGGTTCAAAATGGACTCCGGCGGTGCCAATCATCCAGATTCTCGCGTGGGTGGCGCTGATCCAGGCTCCCGCCGTGCTCAATGCTGGCCTATACCGGAGCCGTTACAGAGTAGATCTCCTGATCCGAATGGGCATTCTCGCCGCCGTCCTCGACATCGCGGCGTTCGCGGTAGGACTCCACTGGGGTGTTCGCGGCGTTGCCGCCGGATACGCGCTCACCAACACGCTCGTGATCACGCCTCTCGGCCTATTGCTCGCCTGCCGGATCATCGGCGTGTCCTTCAGGAAGCTCGCGGCCGACATTCGCGGGATCGTGGAGGCGACGATTGTAATGTCGGTGGTGGTCATCGGCCTGCAGCGCATACTCGAGGTCGAACACGTTGGAGCCGGGCTACGCCTCCCGATCCTTATCGCCGTCGGGGCCGCCACCTACCTGTTGATGTGCGCGTGGCGCGAAAGGGAACTCTTCTCCGAGCTGAGCATCCGCCGCTTCGCGGCGTCTGCGACTGTCTGAGTAGCACCACACACGAACCGCCGCGACTGGCATCCCGCGTTGCAAACGTAATGGGGCCGTACGGCTGCCCCTGCCCCAGCCCGAAGACGACCGCCCGTAGCGGGGGCTCCCGCCGGGCGACCGACCAGCGCCGGCGGTTCCCGGGCCCAGGGCTGCCGGAGCGGGAATCTCTCGTGGCCGCTCGGATCGATCTCCTCGCGTGCGCAGGCTGCTCGCACCGCGAGCTAGCCGAATTTCCAGGCGCGAGGGGGGTGCCGGAGTTCTAAGCTCCCAGCGCATGGGCTTGTCCACCAAGCGTACGAACAGCGGCGTCCTGACGCTGGCAATCGGCCCGCGTTATCGCCGTATGGCGCGCCGGCTCGCATGGTCGCTCGACGTGCACGCGCCCGGGCTCCCGCGCGCGGTGATCACTGACGTCCCAACGCACGCCCTCTCCAGATGCTTCGAGCACGTGATCGAGTTTCGGCCCGGCGCGAGCGGCGTCTTCGGCGAGAAGGTTCGCCTCGACAGCTACTCGCCTTTTACGGAAACGCTCTTCATCGATGCCGACTCGCTCGTCGTCGGCAAGCTCGACGACGTGTGGGAACTCATGCGGCAGGTCCCGTTTGCCGTTATCGGCCACCAGAGCACATCAGGGAGGTGGTACGGCGACGTCGCCAAAATGGCCGCGGCTGTCGGAGCGAACAGCCTGCCGTTGTTCAACGGCGGCCTCTACTACTTCAACCAGAGTGCGGCCGCCGGCAGCGTGTTCGCGACTGCACGCGACCTGATGAATCGTTACGAGGAGTTGGGACTTGCCGACCATCTCATCGGTCACGCTGAAGAACCCGTTGTAGCGATGGCTCTCGCGAAGCACGGCATCGAGGCGCTCGATGATGGCGGCACGACGATGCGGACGCCGATCGGGCTACGCGGGGACCTCGACATCGACGTTCTGCGAGGCTATTGCTCCTTCGACAAAGAGGGGGAGTTCTCGCTAGCGAGCAGCCGGTCGCGTGGGGAACGCGTCACGCCTCGGATCATGCACTTCGCAGGGTCATGGACCCAGGGGTTCCTCTACCGTCGCGAGACGCTGAAGCTGGCACTTCACCGGCGGCTTCCGTTCGTCCCTGCAACGGCGGTCTCGCTGGCGGTGAACTTCACGACGAACGTCCCATACGAGGTCACCGCTTTCCTGGCGCGGCCGCTCCGCCCCTGGGTTAGACGGCTCCGTCAGGCCTGAGTGGGTTAGACGGCTCCGTCGGCCTGAGTGGGTTAGACGGCTCCGTCAGGCCTGAGTGTTCGGCTACCACACCGAGATGTCGAGCGCGAGGCCGACTACCGTTAGGTCGGGCCGGAGTCGCTGCTCAGCCCGACCATGGGAATCCGCGAGTGAGCCCTCACCGTCGACCTTCGACGGCTGCGTCGCGTGATGGCGGCCCCAGGAGATCGATGAGGTGGGCGCGCAGGGCGGAGCCAAGCGAGGGCGTGCGTGGTCGGGGACGCGCGTCCTCGTCGGGTAGGGCACAGACGAACGCAGGCAGGTTGCCCGGCTCGTCGACGAAGTGCGCGAGCCCGAGCTCGGCAAGCCGACGCCCGAACTGCACCTGGTGGTCGTCGACCGCCTCAGCGTGGCGACGCAGCCGCGGCACGAGCACGGGACGCTTCCCCTGGCCAAGGGCGAGCAGGGCGGAGCCTGCGCCGGCGTGGGTCACGACGATCCGCGCCTCTGAGACGAGTGCGACGAGCTCGTCGTAGGGCAGGAAGTCGACGAGCTCGGCCCGCTCTAGGCGGCAGCGCGAACGCCCGCCTTGTACCACCACGCTCTCCCGGCACGCCTCCGCTACGGCGTCCGCGACTCCGACGAGTCGGTCGAATGGCTCGCTCGTCCCGATCGTAAAGACGATCATCCGGCGCCAAGAATCGTGCCTTCGTAGCGGGCGCTCGACAACTGTTCCGCCAGCTCCGGCCACTGGACGTACACACGGCTTGCCACGGGCCGGACGAGCCGCAATGTGGTCGAAGCCGACCCGATTCGCGTCACGCTCTCGACGTAGATCGCCTCTGCTCCGAAGAGCCGCCCGAGCCAGAAGAACGGAACGGCAATCGCTGCGCCCGTCGAGAGGACGACTGCGGGTCGATAGCGCCGCAGGAGGCGGACCGCCCGCAGACTATTCCGCAGGAGGCCGGTTACGCTCCTGGAACTCGGCGCGTCACCGAAAACGGCCGGCTCGGTGCCCAGCATGGAACGAGTATCGGCGGCGGCGTCCGTGACCCAGAGCCGCGACCTGTCTTGCCACGCCTCGCGAAGCAGTAGCAACTGCTGGAGGTGTCCACCGGCCGAGCACACTAGAAGGAGCTCGACCCGGTCGATTTCCTGGCCTGTGCGCACCGCGCCAGCGTACCGCGTGCCCCGGCGAGCCAAGGCAGCAGCGACGCCTAGCCATATGGCTAGACGGTGGAGATAGGTCCGGGTGATCGGTTAGTGGCGATTCCTTCCATCGAAGCTGATCATGATTTCGTGGCAGCTCAGCCCAGAAGCGGCAATCATCGGACGGGAGCGGTGTGTCTCTCGCCACGCGAGCGCGACGTACTTTCCCTTGCCTCCCGTGGCCTCACGAATGTGCAGATCGCGCGCGAGCTGTCCGTGTCCGTTCACGGTGTCAAGTTCCATCTCGGCTCGATTTTCCGAAAGCTCGGCGTCGAGAACCGGACCGCTGCTGCGGCCCTGTATGCCCGAGAGGCGCAGTTCCGCGGCCAGCCAGGGGACGAATAGCGGTTGGACCTCCGCGGTTTCTTCAGCGTTATCCACCGCTTCAGGTCCCTCATCCTGAGCGGCTTTCTGCTCGCCTGCCTGGCTGCAGTCTTTTCCTACACGAAGGTCGGACCGCATGGGCTCACGTACCGGCAGCAGGAGACCTGGATCAGTAACGCGACCGTGCTCGTCACGACTCCAGCGGGGACCGAGCCTGACGCAACGTCGTGGGCGACGAATTATTCCACGTACGTTACGAGCGATGAGGTCAGGGCGGCCGCGATCAGGATCCATGGCGTCCGCGGCAAGCTGCAGGGGACCGCGGGGTTCGACCCCACTACGCAGACGCCGCTCCCCACCTTCACGGTCTCTGGCCTAGCGGCGACTCGGCTCGACGCCTCGATCCTTGCAAACGACGGTGTCGTGGCCGTGAAGGAGTACATTCGGAAGCAACCGGGTCAGGCCGGGACTCCGAGGGCCAAGCGCCCTTCCCTTTCAGACCTGCAGCGGGCGACCCCGGTCACGGCGAAGGTGTTCACACCCCGTAGCAAGACCCCACCTGTCTTCGCCTTCGTACTCGTGTTCGCGGCGACGCTCGGCCTCGCATTCCTCCTCGAGAACCTGCGCCCGCGTGTGCAGCCGGTTCCGGTCGAGTTTGACGTCGAGGTTCCCCGCGCCTCGAACGCGGTCCGCAAGGCCCGCAACAGCTGATGGAGGCGGTCATCCGCGGGCGGACCCCTCGTCCGCTAGTCGCGGGTTGGGCTGCTCTCATTTTCGGCCTCGTCGCTTCCGCAGGGCTGATCTTGCGCCACCCAGACGGGCTCGGCGTAACCGCAGGCGCCGCTGTCTGCTTTCTCGGCCTTGTCGCCCTCACTCACCGCAGGCTCCTTGCCTGGCGACCGATGGTGGCGCTGATCGTGCTCGTCCTTCTTCTGATCCCGATCAGGCGCTATCAGGTGGCATCGGGGCTGGCGTTCAACCTCGAGATCTACCGCATGCTGCTGTTTTGCGTCGGAGGGCTCTGGTTGGCGTCTCTCCTGATCGACCCTCACATCCGCTTTCGAAAGTCGATCATGGATGCTCCATTCGCGATCCTCGGGCTCGTGTACCTGGCGTCGATCGTCGCCTGCGGTACACGTCTCAACCAACCCGGCCTCGCCTCGGCGGCGATTAAGCAGTGTTTCCTCTTCCTCAGCTTCCTGCTGCTGTACTTCGTGATCACGAGCGTCACGCGCTCGTTCACGGACATCGAGGCTTTGCTTCGCGTCCTTGTCTGCGGTGGTGCGGTGGTCGCGTTCTTCGCCCTCATCGAGGCGCGGACCCATCAGAACGTGTTCAACCACCTGAGCACGGTGGTCCCCTTCCTCAAGCTCACCAGTGCGTTAAGCGCGAGCGACCTTGCCCGTGGCGGGCATCAGAGGGTGCTCGGATCGGCGCAGCACCCAATCGCCCTGAGCGCACTGCTGGTCATGCTTGTCCCGCTTGCCGGCTACCTGGGAGAGCGAACGCGGCAGCGCCGCTGGTGGCTCGCAACCTTTCTGCTTGTTGCAGCGGCGTTCGCGACGCTCTCAAGGACGGGGATCGTGATGCTCATCATCGTCTTCCTCGTCTACCTGTTTCTCCGGCCGCGCGCCGTGCTCAAGCTGTTCCACCGCTCGAAGATCTACATCGTCCCGATGCTGATCGTCGTCCATCTCGCGCTTCCGGGCACGCTCGGCACGCTCCACGACCTGTTCTTTGCGAACGGCGGGCTCATCGCTCAACAGTCGGGCGGGCAGGTGGGCAGCGGCCGCGTCGCATCGTTCGGACCCGGCCTGGCCGTGATCGGGCAGCACCCCATCCTCGGGCTCGGCTACGGGACGCGAATCCCCGATCCGGACAGTCCTTACGTGAACTCGTTCATCACCGACGACGGTTGGCTCGGCACCGGCATGGAGGCCGGGATCCTGGGCATCCTCGCCTGGGTCGGGATCTTCGTCTCCTTCCTCGTGCGGCTTGCGCGGGCAAGCGGCCGCGATAAGACCGCAAGGGGACGCTTTCTCGTTGCGTGCGCGGCGTCGAGCACCGCCTTCGCCGTCGGCATGGCCACTTACGATGCCCTCAGCTTCCTCCAGGTGACGTTCTGCCTCTTCATCGTCCTCGCCCTCGGTTCGGTCGCGTACCGGGTTAAGGACGCACCGGCCTGACGCTGCAGTTGGCCATGGAGGCACACGATACGAAGTCTGCCGGTACGCGCTCTCGCTTGGCAGCGACGCCGGCCCGGAGTGCCAGTAGCAGCGATCCTCGCACGCGGGTCGCCTATGTCGCGTATCACTTTCCGCCGTTCGGCGGTGGCGGGACCCAGCGGTCGCTCAAGACCGTGGTTCACCTCCCTGCGTTCGGCCTCGACCCCGTAGTCGTGACAGGGCCGGGTCGGGCGTCCGGTCGCTGGACGCCTCGCGACGAGTCCCTGAGCGCGGAGCTTCCCGGCGGTCTTCGGGTGCTGCGCGTGCCGGGGCCGGAGCCGCCCGACGGAGGCCGCCAGTGGCGACGGTGGTGGCAGAAAGGGGTGAAGGCCGAGCTTCGTTCACTCGAGAAGGCCGACGTAATCCACGTTTCCATGTCGCCCTTCTCGACGGCAGAGGCGGTCGCGCACGTGTCCCTGGAGACCGGGGTCCCCTGGGTCGCAGAGTTGCGTGATCCGTGGGCGCTCGACGAGATGCTCGCGTACGAGACCAAGCTCCACCGTTCTCTCGAGGCCCGGCACATGCGCCGCGTCCTCTCCGGTGCGTCCTCGATCATCATGAACACACCCGAGGCGGCCGCGCGTGCGAGAGCCGCGTTCCCCGAACTCGTCGACCGGATCACGGTGATCCCCAACGGCTACGACAGCGCTGACTTCGCCTACCCGCTACGGGCCCGCGAGGACGGGAAGTTCCGCATCGCCCACACGGGCTACCTCCATACGGAGGAACTCCGCAGGACGCTACGCTCGGAGGTCCGGAAGCTCCTCGGTGGCGAGATCCTCGATGTCGACTTCGCGACGAGGAGCCACCTCTATCTCGTCGAAGCGCTGCGCAGACTCGTCCAAGCCGAGCCACGGTTGCGCGACGTGGTCGCCCTCGACCTGGCGGGCGTCGTCTCTCCCGAGGACCCGCTGGCCGCCGCCGATCTGGAGTTCGTCCGCTTTCTCGGCTATCTGCCGCACGCCGAATCCGTCGCCCTCATCCGCTCGGCTGATCTGCTCTTCTTGCCAATGCACAAGATCAGGTCGGGAGCGAGGGCGGGGATCGTCCCCGGGAAGACCTTCGAGTACCTGGCCACTGGCAAGCCGATCCTCGCGGCCGTCCCGGAAGGAGACGCCAGAGACTTCGTGCAGGCGGCAGGGACGGGTCTCGTCTGCGATCCGGACGACGTCGCCGCGATGGCGCGCATTATCCGGGCGGAGGTCGCGCGGTGGGAGGCCGGCGGAGAAGCCCCGCCGGTCAACGTGGAGTACGTGAGGCGATTCGAGCGCAAAGTGCTGACGCGCGCCGTCGCCGAGACTCTCCGTCGTGCAGCGAGTGAACGCGTTGCGCGGCCTGCGCTCAGATATCGCGCCAGCTGACGAGCTCGTGCCCGGTGGCGGCCGCAGCCCGCGCGAACTCCGCGAGTCCCCGCGCCTCGCACAGACGCCATTCCTCAACCTCGCCGGGATGGACGCCGACCTCGATCGTCGAGTCCTCGAGCTCGCTGCGTCGCAGCAGGGCCGTCCACGAACGGTCGCTCGTCGTCGCGGGCATGTAGAAGTGGTCAGTGGTCGCGAAGTGCCGGATCAGCTCGGCGTGCCAATGCCCGCCGAGCCAGACAGTGGGACTCACGAGCGGCCTGCGCAGATAGACGTCCTGGACGTTTCGCACGCGACGCACCCCCAGCTTCGGCAGCACCCGGGCGAGCGCCTCCCGAAAGGGCGCGTACTTGTGCAGGTGCCGGTGCGAGTCGACGTGCGAGACCTTCACCCCCTGCCTCCTCGCCCACTCGACCTGGGCCTCGATCTCGCGCACGAGCTCCTCGACCGGCAGGCGGCCCAGGAGCGCGGCAAGCCTGACGACGTTCGTCCTGCGAAGCTTCCCCGCCCGATCGACCAACGCCGGCACGCCCTGCGGAGACGACAGCGGCCTCTCGTCGCCGTCGCCGACAAAGGTGAGGTGCACGCCGAACGAGACGCCGAAGGCCGACCGCGCGAACTCGATGGCCTCGGCGGAGGCGGGCGCGTTCGGCATGAGCGTTGCGCTCGTGACGTGACCGGCCGTGACGGCGTCGATTGTCGCACGCACCGTGTCGGCCGAGAGCCCGAAGTCGTCCGCGTTGACGACGATACGCATACCGGCTTCGTGGGTCCGCCGCGCTCAGATGGCTCCGCGCGTCTCGCGCGCGCGGAGCGGAAGCTTCCGGATGCGCTGCTGCTCCCGGAGGTACTCACGGACTCGCGCATCCGCTACGCGCGGCCGGCGGCGAATCGCGGCGCCGGCCCAGCCGACGAGCATCAGCAGCGCCTCCGGCTCGCGGACGACGCGGTAGGCCGTCCGCGCCAGCAGGTACGAGAAGCGGTAGCCCATGTAGTGCGCCGTCTCTCCCTGGGCGAGCCAGACTCTGCGCCGTCCGTCACGCTGGCCCATCTTCCGGTGGTGCCGGAAGGGAAGCTCGACAAGGACCCTTGTCCTCCAGCCCTCGAGGCGCGCCTTGAGGGCGTCGAGCTCGTCCCAGCCCTCGCGCTCCTCCAACGGCATGACGAGCTCGAGGCACTGGCGCCTATACGCGCGCATCGCTCCCCAGACGTGCGCTCGCGTGCCGAAGATCGGCTTCCACTCTTGCTTCTCGAGCTCGTGGCACACGCCGCTCGCGATGCCCAGGTCCGGCTCATTGACGAAGACCGCTAGGAGTCGCTCGAAGTGATCCTGCGCGAAGGTCACGTCAGCGTCCACCTTGACCACGACGTCCGGAAACTCGCCGAGCGCACGAACCCCCGCCATGAACGACCGCACGACCGGTCCCCCGCGCCCTTGCTCCGAGCGTGCCTCCAGCGACAGGACGTGGATCCACGCATGGCGCGTCGCCGCTTCGTGCGCAAGATCGAGCGTGCCGTCAGTGGAACCGTCGTCGACGATCACCCACCGGTCAGGAGGCGTAGCCTGAGCGGCGAGGCACTCTTCCAGGGCGGCCAGATTCCGGCGCTCGTTGCGCACGGGCGTGACGACTGCGTAGGTCGGCCGCCCGGTCACCGCGAGAGGACGATCGCGTCGTCGGCCCGCGTGTCCGGGACCGCCCGCGGCAGGTACACCTCGAGCCACACCTCGAGCATGAGGATCGCCAGCAGCAGGTGGATGTTGCCGCTCCCACCCTTCCTCTGGTCGTCGACCAGACTCCGAACTGCACCAACATCGAGAAAGTCTGCGTAGCGAGGTCGCTCTGTCAGGAGGTAGCTCGCGGCGCCCCCCTCGATCTGCGACCGGAGCCAGATATCGGTGGCCGAGCGAAAGAATCCGAGCTTGCCCTTGTCGATGATCCGATCCGGCACCACTCCCCGCGCGGCGTGCTTGAGGATGAACTTCCGGTTCAACCTCCGCACCTTCAGCTGCGGTGGGATCGTGCTGCAGTGCTCCACGACATGGTGGTCGAGGAACGGCACGCGCACTTCCAGCGAGTGCGCCATCGACATTCGGTCGAAGTAGTGGAGCATGTCGTCGGGGAGCGCCAGTTGCGCGTCGATGTACAGCGTCGCCGGAAGCGGACGGTCGTGAATCCCTTCGGCGATCGCAGCGACCGCCCGGTACGCAGCTCCTCCGTCGAGCTCCGCGAGCGCCCCTCGGTAAAGGACGTTTCGTGTCGCCGCGTCCACGCGGCCGCTCATCGCGACGAGCCTCTCTGCGGGATCGGCAGCGGCGAGCGTCCGTGCCGGGCGGCGGAACTTCTCCGGGCCGTGCAACGCGAGCCGGTTGCCGGAGTTGCGGAGCGGCCCGGGCAGCCGCTGCCAACCTCCGGCGAGCGCCGCGGCCTGGTGCTTCCGGTAGCCCCCGAGCAGCTCGTCTGCCCCCTGCCCCGACAGCGCGACGGTCACGTTCTCCGCCGCCAGCTGCGAGAGCGCATAAAAGCCGAGCGCAGACAGGTCGGACATCGGCTCGTCGAGATGCCACACGAGATCCTCGAGATCGACGGCGTCGGAGCTCACGGAAAGCTCGAGCTCGTGGTGCTCCGTCCCGAACGTCGAGGCGACGAAGCGGGCGTCGTCCAGCTCGTTGCCCACGGGGTCCTCGGCGAACCCGATCGAGAACGTCTTCACCGGCTCGGAGGAGTTCCGGGCCATCAGGGCGACGATCAGGCTCGAGTCGAGCCCGCCGCTCAGCATCGCACCGAGCGGCACGTCGCTCATCAGACGCATTCGCACGGACTCGTCGAGCACTTCGAGCAGCCCGGCGGCCGCCTCGTCCGGGGACACTCGTCCCCGGTCCGCGACGAGCTCCGGGTAGCGCCAGTAGCGCTCCGCGCGAACGCCGCCCTCGTCGACGACAAGACGGTGGCCCGGGAGCAGCTTCGAGACGCCGGAGATCGGCGTCCGCTCACCGACGAAGAAGCCGAAGGTGAGAAAGACGTCGATCGCCTCGTAGTCGAGCTCAGGGGTGACGAGGCCGCTCGCGAGCAGGCTCTTCAGCTCCGAGGCGAACACGACGACGTCGCCGGCCACGCTGTAGTAAAGAGGCTTGATCCCGAGCCGGTCGCGCGCGAGCACGAGTCGCCGCTTCGCACCGTCCCAGACGGCCGCGCCGAACATACCGCGTAGCTGCGTGGGGTAATCGTCGCCGTATCGCTCGTAGAGGTGGGGCAGGATTTCCGTGTCACACCGGCTCGTGAAGCGGTGGCCGTGACCCTCGAGCCGGCGGCGCAGCTCGACGTGGTTGTACAGCTCGCCGTTCTGGATAGCCCAGACCGACTCCGACTCGTTTGAGAACGGTTGGTGTCCCCCCTCGACGTCGATGATGCTCAGCCGGCGGACGCCGAGCGCGACGCCGGGGTCGAGGAACGTGCCGCTGTCGTCGGGGCCGCGATGCGTCATCGTGGCGGTCATCCGCTCGAGGTCGACCGCTGAGAGTACGAGCCGGGGTGGCCCACCGACCCGCACGGCTCCACAGATTCCGCACATCAGACGGACGCTAGCGGCGTCCGGGAGAAGGAACGACCCCCGCGAGCACAGGACGATCCGGCTGAACCTAGCCGACTGGCGAGGTCGCGACCATCTAGCGCTGCGGCGGTCGGGCCTGGGCAAGAATGGCCTCATGCTCGAGCCCGTTGTCGCGCGGTCGGTGGAGGAGGCACTCGCCCTACGCGACGCCTGGGAGGCGTTGCCGATCGGGGGCCCACACGCCGATCTCGACTTCTACCTGGCCGTGATCGATGAGCGAGGGGAGGCGCTCGCTCCCCATGCCGTGCTCCTGCTCGACGACGGGGTTCCCACAGCCCTCGTCGCGACGCGCCTGGAGGAGATTTCACTCGTTGCGACGTTCGGCTACCGCGAGGTCTATCGCCCCCGCGTCCGCGCCTTCACGCTCGTGCCGGGTGGCGTCGTCGCACCGGATCCCTCGGCCGAGCGTGAACTCGCGCGTTGCCTTCTGCGGTCGTTGGATGAGCAGGAAGCGGACGTCCTCGTCATACCCTCGCTGCGCCGCGACTCGGAGTTGTTCGCCTTCGTCCACGACGTCGCCGGCCCACTCCGCCGCTCCCACTTCGCCGAGATTCGGGCGCACCGGCGCCTGCATCTGCCGCCGACGTTCGACGACTTCCTTGCGTCGCGGACGAAGAAGGTGCGCTCGGGCGTGCGGTATGACGCGAAACGCCTCGAGCAGCGTCTCGGCGACCGCCTCCGGGTCGAACGGCTCGACGCGCCGGGTGATTTCGACCGTGTCTTCGGGGACATCGTGCGCGTGACGGAGCTGACGTACCAGAGAGGCCTGGGTGCGGGGTTTGCCGATACGCCCGAGCGACGACGGCTCACGGAGCTATCGCTGGAGCGGGGCTGGTTCCACGCCTGGGTGCTGTACGACGAAGAGACGCCGATCGCCTTCTGGCAGGGGAACGTCTACCGCCGCACCTACCACTCGGGTACGACCGGCTACGACCCGGCGTATCGGAAGGACCGCGTCGGCATCTACCTGCTCATGCGCGTGATCGAAGACCTCTGCCGCAACCCGGACGTCGACATCTTCGACTTCGGCTTTGGCGATGCCGACTACAAACGACACTTCTCCGACGATGCCTGGAGCGAGAGCGACCTCGTCGTGTTCGCGGCGAGGGCACGCCCGCTCGCGATCAACGCGACGAGAACGGCCGTCATGGGGAGCGCGTACGGCATCCGCCGCGGGTTGGACCGGATCGGCGTGACCAACCGGATCAAGGCCACGTGGCGCCGACGGCTCCGAACGAGCGCCTGACCTCTGGCGAGGGGTCAGTACAGATGACGTTCAACTCACGCGGCCGAGCGCCGCCCGAAGGCCGTTGAGGTGGCCGGCCCTGTCATGGAGTCCGCCGCGTGTGAACAGGAGGCGGACCGATTCGCCTACGGCTAGGCCGACTCGGCCCGCAGTGAGCGCGACTGCCCCGTGATGTTTCGCCAGGTACCGCCGCCGACTCTGCACCAGCACGGGGAACGAAGCAGCGCGTGGTGCCGACGCGCCGCCGACGTGCGCGGCGACGGCCGACGGCTCGTAGCGGACGTCGAGCCCGGTCGCCCTGGCGCGTCGACAGAGATCTTGATCCTCGCAGTACATGAAGAAGCGCTCGTCGAAGCCGGCGAGTCGCTCGAGGATGCTCCGCCGTGCGAGCAAGCAGGCACCCGAGACCCAGTCCGGACTCCCCGGAGTCGCGTAGACCTCATTGTTCCGGACGATGCCATCGGTCCATGCCGCCTGCGGGAAGAGGTGGTGCAGAAAGAGGGCCTGCGCCCAGATCGACAGCACGTTGAGGAACACGCGCTGAGAGTGAACGAGGGTTCCGTCGAAGTCGACGACTCTGGGTCCCACGATCGCCACGTTCTCGTCGCGCTGAAGCGCCGCGACAAGTCGCCGCACGTCGTCTGGTGCAATCCGCGCGTCCGGGTTGAGGAAGAGAACGTACGGCGCAGACGTGAGGCCCCAGCCCTCGTTGCAGGCCCGCGCGAAGCCCACGTTCCGATCGCGCGCAACCCGGAGGACGTCGAATCCTTCCACGGCCTCGAGGCTTTGATCGGGTGAGGCGTTGTCGACTACCACCACCCGGAACTCCGGGTCCGCGGCGAGCGGCTCCACACAACCGCGCAGGAACTCGCGGCTGTTGTAGGAGACGACGATGACGTCGACCAGCGGCTCGGCCATGCTAAGCGAGTTTAGGCTTCCGCCGTGTTTCGACTCACCGAACCGTCCTTTTGGATGGACGCGCTGCGGATTCCGACGCAACGGGCAGCTGCCGAGCCTGGCCGCGCCGAGTGGCTGCCCACCGGGCGCTGCCTGACATGGGAGCCCGCACGCCAGCAGCTGCCCTTAACGCGTTACTTGCTCGGCACGGTTCCGATCTACTCCAGCAACCTACGGCCAACGCCCCCGGCTGGGACCTGGGAGCCGGTCGCTGCAGTTTCCAACGGGAGTGGAGGCGAGAGAGCCCACGTCTGGCGCTCCGACGCGGGAATCTCGCTCCCCTTCGATCCCGACGAAGCCGTGCTCGCTCTCCTGAGCGAGCGCTATCTAGCCGCGGAGATCCGATCAGCGACCTCGAGTGCAAAGTCCGCCGCCAGGAGAGCGTACTATCGGGTCCGTCCGCTCCTGCCACGACAAGCGCAGTTGGCAGCAAGACGGCGCTTCAGCCACCTTCAGCGACGGCAGCGCTTCCCGGCCTGGCCCGTCGAGACGGGCCTGGCAGATCTCTACCGGTGTCTGCTCTCGTTCGCGGCCGATGCTGCCGGAGAGCCCATGCCCTTCATCGCTCCGTGGCCGCAGCCCTACTCCTGGGCTGTCGTGCTCACGCACGACGTCGAGACGAGCGCTGGATACGCCGCGATCGAGCGAGTGTGCGAGCTCGAGGCGAGCTACGGCTACCGCTCGGCCTGGAACCTCGTGCCACGCCGCGATTACGTGGTCGAGGACGGGGAGGTAGCGGAGTTGCAGCGCGGCGGCTGGGAGATCGGCGTCCACGGGCTACACCATGACGGCCGCGACCTCGAGTCGGAGAAGCTCGCACTCGAGCGACTACCTGAGATGCGACGCTGGGCCGAACGCTGGAGCGCCGTCGGCTTCCGCGCTCCCGCAACCCAGCGCGACTGGCACCTCATGCCACGCCTCGGCTTCGAGTACGACTCGTCGTATCCGGACACCGACCCGTTCGAGCCCCAGGGCGGCGGCTGCTGCTCTTGGCTGCCGTTCTGGAACGACGGCCTCCTCGAGCTTCCGATCACGCTGCCGCAAGACCACACACTTTTCGTCATCCTCGGCGAGACCGACGGGCGCATCTGGCTGGAGAAGGCATCAGTGCTTCGAAGGCGCGGCGGGATGGCACTCCTAGACACACATCCCGACTACCTCTTCGACGATCCCGCACCCGCCGCCTACGAAGCGTTCCTCGCTGCGTTCGCACGGGACGCGACGGCGTGGCGCGCACTACCCTCCGAGGTCGCAGCGTGGTGGCGGCGACGTACGGAAACGCGCCTCGAACGTACCGGCGCAGGATGGTTGCCTACGGGCCCGGCCGCGGCCGAAGCCATCGTCGTAACGAGCGAGCCGACTTACCCCGAGTAACGGTAGAGGAGGGCGCCCGCGAGGCGTCCCACCGCGCTCGGCGAGCGGCGAATGACTGTGCGCGACAGCGCCGCCGCACGGCCACCACTCAGAGTGGCGGGAGACTCCACCCCGAGCGTCGTGTAGACGAGCTCCTGTTCCGAAGATCCCCAGCTCGCCTTGAAGCGCCTGAGGCCCTCGTCGTCGAAGTCCGTCCTCCCCCAGTCGAAGACGCGGGCTCCGCCCGCGACGGCCCGCGAGATCGCCTCCTGGAAGAGTGCGTTGTTCGCCCGCAGTCGCCAATGTCTCGCGTCGGACGCCCCATACTTGTAGAGGACCACTCCGTCCGACTGCAGGAACACCGCGGCGGCCAACGCAACGCCCTCTCGCTCCGCGATCAGAGCGAAGCCGTTCCCGGATGCGAGGACGCGGTCCCAGAGCAGCTCGAAGTACCGTCGGCGCTGTACCGGCACCCCGAGGCGCCGTCGCGTGGCAACGTGCAGACCGTAGAACGTCTGTGTCAGGTCCTGTTTTGTCGCCTGCCGGACAACGACCCCCTCCCGCGCGGCCACGCGGATCCCCTGCCTGACGCTTGAGCGATACCTCCGCATGAGCGACTCGAGATCGTCGCCGAGCGTCAGGGAGTGTGACACGGCGTGGGGGTGCGCGGTGCCGGCCGGCACGCTCGCTCGCACTTCGTACGAGTCAATGCCGGCCGAGCGTCGGGCGGTGTCGACAGCAGCCGTGAGCTCCGCCACCGCCTCACCAAGTGGGCCGCACTCGTCGGTGAACGGGAGCGACACCCAGCGGCGTCGCCGAAGCAGGGTCCGCACCTCGAGCACGGGGATCCCGTCGGTAAGAGTGTCGTTCCTCTCGAGAGCGATCGCGAACGCGTCGAAGTTGTAAGCCTCAGATAAGAAGAGGGCCCATGCAGGCTGATGGAACGGCGTGGCCTCCGGCCTCGAGGAGACGAAGGCTGCCCAGCGAGGATCGTCTAGTGCGAGCCGACGGAACGAGGGCGAGACCGCACCGGCCGGGACCTCCGGCGCGGCGCCGGTACCTGTCATAGGCGGCGTCGGCGCCGGGGCTTTGCCTTTGCCTGGGTCTTCAGTGCCTGTCCCTGAACTCGAACGCACCAATATCGGGCCGGCGTCCTTGCGGGCGCCGGACCCCCGCATGGTCACGAGCGGCGAACCTCGCGGGGTCGCCTCGTCCGATCGCGGGCGATCCGCGCTTCAAACGGAGATTGCCAGCCGAAAAGCCAGCAAAGATCCTGTTTGCGGGTCGCGGGCCCGAGACCGTGATGTCCGTCGGTCCACACCGGTCCGCGGACACGCCCCTCCCCTGACGGTACCAGAGGTTATGACTGAAGATTCCGCCGCGCGACCCAAGATCCGAGCTCACTGGACAACCTTCTTGCGCACCGAGGTTGTTGATGAACCACAGTGACGGGTACGACCGGTACTGGAAGATCGTCGAGTTTGTCCACGTGTTGTTCTGGATCAGTGAGTTGGTGATCCGAGCGTCGTCGGCTCCGTCAATCGAAGGTCCGCCCGCTCCGTTGAACACGCAGTTGCGCACGATCAGATGGTCAAATGCGCCGGTGAGGAAGAGACTGGCAGAGTTCGGACCGCTCCCATTGGCGACCCTGCCAACTACTTTCCCGCTCGCGGGACCATTCGTGAACCGACATGAGTCGAATGTGATGTCGCGCGCGGCGGTCGGGGCCCCGGAGAAGTAGAAGTTTTCGGAGTGCTGGTCTCCGGAACCGTTCCCGCCGCATGGGGCGGCCTGCCAGCGAACATCCCGGAAGGTCACGAATCTGAAGGTGACATCGCGGACGGCGTTGGCGAAGTTCGTCTGGGAACCGCCGCACGCGGACGAGTCGTACGTCGGCCCGATGACCACCCGCTTGAATAGAAGGTGACTCGAGTGCTCGAGGCTGATGGTCGCGGCACAAAGGCGAGCTGGGGGGTACAGCTTGTACGGTGCCCGGTCCGCGCAGGTGACGGCAAGGTTCTGGAAGCGGAGATACGAAGACCCTTCAATGTGGATTCGGTAGAGCTTTACGCCGCGCACGGCCACGTGCTGAGCGTGGACGAACGCAAGCTCACAAGAGACGCGCGCGCCACGTGCGCCGACGAACGTGACGAAATCCGCCTTCGAGCCCGTCACCGCGGCGCACGAGGATGTGTAGTCGCCGGCGGCGACATGGACGACCGCACCGGGCGAGGCGAGTTTGAACGCCCGCGCGAAGGTCCGACATGGAGCGCTCTTCGTGCATCTACGAGAATCCGACCCGCTCGGGGACACGTACAGGGGCACACGCTTCGGGCCGAGCCCCTGAGTGATGATCCCTTGTGAGCGGCCCGGCACCATGAATCCGAGGGCCAGGAATAGTGCTGCGAAGACGACTCCGAGGCGCCGCATTCCCACGGACCCTAACAGCCCCCCGTACGATCACGACACCGCCGCACTGCCCCGCCGGAAGGTCAGTCCGAGCCGTGGTCGCGTCAGGGACAGCGTTCGTACGCGCCGATCTCGGGCGCCGGGCCGCATGGGCGGGTGGCGCCGTTCTTGTCGCCGGTAGCGAAGTCACCGCTAGCACGGGAACCAGCATCGATGGCAGGGCTCCCGCTCGCCAGCGTCAGGTCGTTGGCGGCGTAGTTGCTGAAGATCGTGTTGACGACACCCGGGCCGTTGACGCTGAGGTCGCTGGGATCGCACCGGTCGGCTGATCCCCCGCTGCCGTTGTAGTACCAAAGGTTGTGACCGAAGGATCCGCCGCTCGAGCCGCCGACGCCGATCGCACAGCCCTGGTCGGGCGCGATGTTGTTGGCGATCCTGAAGCTCGAGGGGTACCCGCCGGGGTACTGGAAGATCATGCTGAGCGCGAAGCTGTTGTCACGGATTGTTGAACTCTGAATCCCCAGGTCGGCGGCACCGTCGATAGCGACGTTTCCCGCCCCGTACATGACTGAGTTCTGAATCACAAGGCCGCTCAGGGTGCCCGGGCCGCCCATGAATAGGTTGGCACTGTTCGGCCCACCGCCCTGACCGTGGAGGCCGCTGTTCGGGCCGTTGTAGATCGTGAGGCCGTCGAAGGTGATGTTCCTGGTATTGCTGCCGACGGCGTCGATCCGGATGTTCTCGGTGTGCTGGGCGGAGCAGCCGTACCTCACGTCGTGGATCACCACGTTCCTGAAGGTGATGTTGCTGGCGTTCGCGATCCTGGAGATGTTCGGGCTGGTGCTCCCGCAGGGGGACTCCGAGTCGTAGCTCGGCCCGATCGACTCGTTCTCGATCAGCCAGTTCGATACATGATCGATCCCGAGCTCAGCCGAGCAGAAGTTGTCGGGCGCGTAACGCGCGTAGGGTGCGGAGTCGGTGCAGGTGAGCGCACCGTTCTTGATCGTCACGTTGCTCGTGTTCGTGCCCTCCCCGCTCTCGACCTGGTACAGCGAGATCCCGTCGACGACGGCGTTCGCTGCGCCGTCGGGGAAGACCATCCGACAGGCGAACTTGGCGCTTGCTGAGCCGCTGAAGGTGACAGCCGCGCTCTTGGCGCCTAAGAGCACACACCCGCTCGTGTAGAAGCCGTTAGCTACCTGGATCGTGTCGCCCGCCGCGGCGATGCTCCAGGCCCTCGCCGGCGTTGCGCATGGGCGCGAACTGTCCCCGCGCACACAGGACGCATCCGATCCAGACGACGACAGGTACACGACGGCACCGCCTCCTGAGCAGGCTGCGGTCGATGCGCCAACCGTCGCAGTGCCCGAGACGTTGCCAGCCGCGTCATACGCCGCAACGCCGAGCGTGTACGAGATTCCGCATGTGAGGCCGCCGAAGGAGAAGCTCGTTGAATTCGACGTGCCGACCTGGCTCCCATTCAGGAACAGCCGATATCCGGCTACGCCGACGTTGTCGCTCGAGGCCGCCCAGGAGAGCGTGATCGAGGACAGTCCGACGTTCGACGGCGTCAGACCAGACGGCGTGGTCGGCGGCGCCGTGTCTCCCGCACACGCTTGTGTCTGCCCCATCAGCGTGGCCGTCCCGGAGACCTGGCTGGTGACATCGACGGCGGCCGCGCCGAGCGTGTAGGTCGTTCCGCAGGCGAGGCCGGTGAACGTGTAGCTCGTGCTCGCAGTCGTGCCGACCTGGCTGCCATTCACGCTCAGCTGGTAACCGGCAAGCCCGACGCCGCTGCTCGATGGGTTCCACGAAAGCGTGATCGACGTCTGGCCGACGTTGCTGGATGTGAGCCCGGTGGGTGTCGACGGCGGCGATGCAACGCCCGTGCACTGTTGCGTCTGTTGCGCGGTCGTCGCGACCGCCGACGTGTTCCCGGCGGCGTCATAGGCCGCCACGCCCAGCGAGTACACGCTGTTGCAGGACAGCGCAGACAGCGTGTACGACGTCCCGGTCGTCGTTCCGACCATGGAGCCGCCGACGTGGAGCCGGTATCCGGCGACGCCGACGTCGTCGGCCGAGGCGTTCCACGACAGCGTGATCGCCGTCTGTCCCACGCTGCTCGTGGCGAGCCTGGTCGGAAGGGATGGCGCGGTCGTGTCGACACAGGCGGTGGTAGTCACGCTCGTTTTCGAGATCGTCGAGCTACGACCAGAAGAATCGAAGGCGGAGACGCCGAGCGAATAGCGCGTGCCGCACGAGAGGCTGTTGTAAGCGAAGGTCGTCCTGGAGCTTGTTCCGACTTGCCTGCCGCCCCGGTAGAGGTGGTAGCCGGCAATGTTCGCCGTCGCCTCGCTCCAGGACAACGTGACCGAGCGCTGAGCGAGGTTGCTCGTGGCGAGGTTGCTCGGAGCCGTGATCCCGGTCTTCCTGCTCGAGGAAAGCGCCGACGCGAACTGCTTCACCGGCTGCGACGAGAGGGACGTCTGCGGCGCGACACCGAGATCGACGGCCGTCGAGCTAGTAGCGCGTGCGATCACGTCGCGCCAGACCGACGGGTCGAAGTGGCCGTAGAGTTTCGCGACCACCAGGATGTGCCGCGGGACCGTGGTGAGGCCGGCGTACCGCCCGAATCCGCTTGGGCCTGCGACGAAGACGGCGGCGAGGCGGTTCCGGCGTGCCAGCGCGAACGCTGCGCTCACGGAGCCGGCGGCGGTTGCGCAGCGCAGGCCTCTTGCATGCCGCTGGCAGGCTCGCAGCGCGTGTCGAACCGCCGGCGACGCATGAGCGTGCCTCCGCGGTACGACCGCGACCAGGACGAGGCCCTCGCGGACAGCGAACCGCCGGGTGGTGTCCAGTGTCCTCACCGCGCGCGGCGCGCGACCGAGTCGTCGCACGTCGAGGACGACCGCGTTGATGCCGTCCTTGCGCAGCACGCGAGCGGCCGGTGCGTTGAGCCAGTGGGCGTTACCGGAGCGGAGCTGGATTGCCCAGAGGTGCGTCGACTCCGGCACGGCGACGCGGTAGGCGCTCGCGGCAGCGGCGCCGAATGTAATGGCGATCGCGGCGAACGCACACGCGAACAGGGAGATGTGCCTGGCCGAAGGCCCAGCCGTGTTGCGGCGTTTCGCCTGCGTGGGGGCGGCTCCCACCATGGCACTGGCAGGGATCGGAGATTCGCTTCGCCGCGTAAACCCTCGTGCGAGTGAATGCGAAACGCGGCCTCAAGTGTTGATGTGGCGACGCGCCGTGGGTGGTCCAAAGGCGGTCTTGCCGGCTACCGCCCCTTGCCGGCATTTAGGTTGACGCTGGCACGCCTCGCGAACTTCTCGTCCAGCCGCTGGCGTAGCGGCCGTCGACCACCGACATCGTGAACGGGTAGGGCGCGTGCTCCTCCGACCAGACCTCGTCGAGGAGCGTGACGACGCCGCGCACAGCTCGTCGCAGCCCCCACCAGGTGCCAGCCGACATCTCCCTCGACGCGGCGCAGGGTAACGACCGCCCCGGCGGCCGCAAGCTGAACCTTCGGCCGGTAGTGGGGGCCGTTCGGTGGCCTCTACTATGACTGCATGGCTGTGGACGTTGCCCAGACCGGCGTTGCCGTGCCGTTTCTCGACCTCGCGCCCTCGCACGCGCCGCTGAAGCAGCAGCTGCTCGGAGAGATCGGCGGGCTCTTCGACACGGGCGCGTTCACGAACGGTCCTCAGGTGGCGGCGTTCGAGGAAGCATTCGCGGCCTACTGCGGCGTCGAACAGTGCGTCGGCGTCGCGAGCGGCCTCGACGCGCTGCGTCTCGCGCTCCTAGCAGGCGGGCTCGAGCCGGGCGACGAGGTCGTCGTCCCGGCCGCGACCTTCGTCGCGACGCTGGAGGCGGTCACGCAGGCTGGGGGTGTCCCGGTCGTCGCCGACGTCTCGGAGACTGACTACTGCCTCGACGCTGCTGCGGCGGCCGCGGCGATCGGAGACCGGACGCGCGTGGTGATGCCTGTGCACCTCTACGGCCAGCTCGCCGACATGACGGCGCTGCAGGGACTCTCGCGTCGGCGCGGTCTCGACCTCGTCGAGGACGCGTGTCAGGCGCACGGCGCGGAACGCGACGGCGTCCGGGCCGGCGCGGGCGGCAGCGCCGCTGCGTTCAGCTTCTACCCCGGCAAGAACCTCGGCGCGGCGGGCGACGCGGGCGCACTCGTCACCAACGACGCCGAGCTGGCGGCCGCCGTGCGGTCGTTGCGGGAGCACGGCCAGACCGCGAAGTACGTTCACGCGCGCGAGGGCTGGACGGCACGCCTCGACTCGATTCAAGCCCTCGTTCTTCGCCGCAAGCTCGATCACCTCGACGGGTGGAACGAGCAGCGCCGAAGCATTGCGAGGACCTACTCGGAGGAGCTCGGCGGCGTCGGCGACCTCGCGCATCCGGCGACGCCCGACGGAAGCGATCCCGTCTGGCACCTGTACGTGATCCGCACCGCGGCGCCAGAAGCGCTGGCCGACTTCCTGCGCGAGCGGCGCATCGGGACGGGTCGCCACTACCCGGAGCCAGTGCACCTGACCGAGGCCTATGCGCGGCTCGGGTATCGCTCTGGGGAGTTCCCAGTCGCCGAGGCACTCGCACGGGAATGTCTCTCGCTGCCGATCTTCCCCGGGATGTCCGAGGCGCAGGTGCAGGCGGTGGTGGACGGCGTCCGAGGATTCTTCGATGGCTGACGGACCGGCCAACGAAGCCCCGTACCGGCTGATCGACGACGTCACGTTCGGAGACGGCGTCCACGTCGGGCCGTTCACGAATCTCTACGGCTGCCGGATCGGAAACGGGACGCGGATCGGACCGTACGTCGAGATCCAGCGCGGCGCCACGGTCGGCCAGCGCTGCAAGGTCTCGAGCCACACTTTCGTCTGCGAGGGCGTCGTCGTCGGCGACGAGGTCTTCATCGGGCACGGCGTCACGTTCGTGAACGACACCCGGCCGCGCGCGACGAACGACGACGGCACGCTGCAACGCGGCGGCGACTGGGAGCTGATCCCGACGTTCGTCGAACGACGCGCCTCGATCGGCTCCGGGGCCGTGATCCTGGCCGGAGTGCGGATCGGCGTGGGCGCGCTCGTGGGAGCCGGCGCCGTCGTGACACGCGACGTCGAGCCGGGTGACACGGTTGCCGGCGTGCCGGCTCGCGTGCTTGCCCGCGCCGCCGATCTGATCGCGACCCAGTCGAAAGACTAGTCCCCACCGCCAAGGGCGGTCCTTCGACTCTGGCCTGTTCGGGCTCGAACACGGCTCGTAGTGTCAGAGCGCGGGCGGGTGACGCGCGCAGTGAGGGGATGTGGCAACGACTAAGCGAACATCGTGAACGCGGTCCAGCGGGCAGCGGCTACCGGACTCGATCTGGGCGGGCTTGCGCTGGACGAGCGCACGCTGTCGCTGCTCGACCGTCGCGGAGCCGGCGAGGGCGGGGTCTCGACGGTCGTGCGGCACCGAGGGTGGCTCGTCCGCCGGGCGCTGCTCGTCGCCGACGTGGCCGGCTTGGTGACCGCGTTTCTCTTGGCAGGCGTGATCGCGCATAGCGGCGATGCCGGTGATGCGAGCCGGCCGGTCGAGTTCGGCGTCCTCCTCCTGACGGTGCCCCTGTGGATCGTCGCTGCGAAGCTCTACGGTCTTTACGAGCGCGACGAAGAGCACGTCGACCATTCGACGGTCGACGAGTTCGTGCGCGTGTTCCACCTCGTGACGCTCGGCGCGTGGTTCTCGTTCGTGGCCGCGTATCTCGCCGGGGCGAACAACCAGCACGTTCCGCGTCTGGTGACGTTCTGGTTCCTCGCAACTCTGCTGGTCGCTTCTTTCCGCGCGATTGCGCGCGCGCTCTCGCGCCGCAGCAAGCTCTACCTCCAGAACACCATCATCATCGGCGCCGGCCACGTCGGCCAGCTCGCCGCTCGGAAGCTTCTCCAGCATCCCGAGTACGGCATCAACCTCGTCGGCCTGGTCGACTCCGACCCCCGGCCGCGCCGACCCGAGCTGGATCACCTCTCGCTGCTCGGCCCGCCGGAGCGGGTCGCCGAGATCGTGACGTTGCTCGACATCGAGCGCGTCATCGTCGCGTTCGCCGACGCGGGGCACGAGGAGCTGCTCGCGACGATTCGCGAGCTGCGGAAGCTCGACGTGCAGATCGACGTCGTGCCACGCCTGTTCGAGGTCGTCGGGCCGAAGGCCGGGATCCACGCGTTCGAGGGCCTCCCGCTCGTCGGGCTTCCGTCGGCAACAATTTCCCGGTCGTCGCGACTGATGAAGCGGACGCTGGACTACGTCGGCGCCCTTCTGATCCTCGTCGTATTCGCCCCCTTGATGGCGCTGATCGCGCTCGCCATCCGGCTGGACTCGAAGGGGCCGGTCCTCTTCCGCCAAGAGCGTCTGGGATACGACATGAACGCGTTCACCGTCCTCAAGTTCCGGACGATGCGCGTGGACACGGACGAGGAGGAACATCGCCGCTACATCGAGAGCACGCTGAGCTCCGACGCCGCGCCGAACGAAAACGGGTTGTACAAGCTCGACCGTTCGAGCTCGGTGACGCGCGTCGGCAGGGTTCTTCGGAAGACGAGCCTCGACGAGCTCCCGCAGCTTTTCAACGTCCTCACTGGCGACATGTCACTCGTCGGCCCACGCCCGTGCCTGCAGTACGAGACGGAAGGATTCGCGGAGCACCACTTCGAGCGTTTCCTGATGCCACCCGGTCTCACGGGTCTCTGGCAGGTGACCGCGCGAGCATGCTCCACGTTCGGCGAGGCACTGGATATGGATGTCGCCTACGTGCGCGGCTGGTCGCTCGCCCTCGACCTCCGTCTACTGCTCAAGACACCGTTCTCCCTCATTCGAATGCGAGCGACGACGTGAATCCACCGGTTCTCCCCTTCGAGCCTGTCCGCGAGCCCGTGCGCACTGGCGTCGTCGGCCTCGGCTACTGGGGGCCGAACCTGATCCGCAACCTCAACGAGCTCGATGGCGCCGATCTCCGCTGGATGTGTGATCTGGACGAGGCGCGGCTTCGGTCGATCGGGCGCCGCTATCCGGCGGTCCGCCCGACGATGTCGTTCGACGACCTGCTCTGCGATTCCGGCCTCGAGGCGATCGTGATCGCGACGCCCGTCTCGACCCACTACCCGCTCGCGCTCAACGCGTTGCGGGCGGGGAAGCACGTCTTCATCGAGAAGCCTTTGGCCGCCTCGAGCGAGGAGGCGGAGGAGCTGATGGGCGTCGCGGAGGAGCAAGGCCTCACGCTGATGCCCGGCCACACATTCCTCTACAGCCCGCCCGTGAACATGATCCGCGAACTGATCCAGTCGGGCGAGCTCGGCGATATCTACTTCATCTCGACGAGCCGCGTGAACCTCGGGCTGCACCAGTCCGACGTCAGCGTCGCCTGGGACCTCGGCCCCCACGACTTCTCGATCCTGCGCTACTGGCTCGACGAGACGCCCGCGCACGTGTCAGCCATCAGCCGGAGCTGCATCTTCCCGCAGATTCCAGACGTCGCGTTCATCAACCTCGAGTACGGAAGCGGCGCGATCGCTCACGTCGAGCTTTCGTGGCTGGCGCCGAGCAAGCTCCGGCGCACGACCGTCGTCGGATCGAAGAAGATGGTCGTCTACGACGATGTGAGCACCGAGCCCGTTCGCGTTTTCGACACCGGCGTGATGCTGCGCGACCCGCAGTCGTTCGGCGAGTTCCAGCTCTCGTACCGGACGGGCGACATCATCTCGCCCGCGGTCCAGGCTGCCGAGCCGCTGCAGCTCGAGATGGCCGATTTCTGCCAGTCGATCAGAACCGGAGCGATGCCGCGGTCGTCAGCACTTGTCGGCGCTGCCGTCGTGCGGATGATCGAGGCCGTCGACTGCTCGCTGGAGAACGGCGGCGAGCGGGTCGCGCTCTCCGGTGCGCCCGAGCTCGCGGCTTAGGCCGGCGAGCCGTACCTGACGTCGCTCGGTCACGCTAGCGCGCCGCCCAGGGGCCGACGCCGCCGAGTCGCGCGACCTCCATCGATCCGCATCGTCACGCCCGGCGGCGTCGTCGATCGGCGAAACGGTCACGTCGGGGCTGAGGTAGACAGACGTGCGTCGACGTGGGTGGGAGGGGCCTTCACCGACGCGGTGCTGCTTGCCGAGGACGGCGTTCGCACCGCCAAGGTCCCGACCTCGGCGCGGCAGGACGAGTCGGTGCTCGCGGCCGCCGAGGCCGTGGGCGCGGAGGGCGTCGAGCGCTCACGGCACGACCGTGGTGACGAACGCGCTCCTCGCGTGCAAGGGCACGCACGGCCTTTGTCGCGACGGGTGGGTTCGAGGACCTGCTGCACGTGCGGCGGCGCACCCGGAGCCGCGCGTCCCGCTTCAGAGCTTGTTCGGCGTGTCGGGCCCGACGGCGTCGTCGAGCCGCTCGCGCTTAAGGGAAAGCCTGACAGGCCAGGCCTGCTTCGGGCTCTCGGCTACGGGGACGTCGTTAAGTTCTGGCTGTCCTGGCTCAGCGCGGCGAGCGCGATCTGTACCCAGCCGCTGTCCCATCGGTGCGGCATCGACGTGGGCGTCTCGGTCGTGTGAGGGATTCCCGCGGAGTTGAGCAGGGCGTCGTAGTGGGACATGTCCGTCTGGTATGACTGGTAACCGCCGATCCAAATGCGGTTACTGCTGATGAAAGGCAGCTTGTGGGCTTCCAGGAAGATCGGTGTCAGCCGGTAGTTGGTTTGGAAGTTCGCGTCGGTCCCGTACTGGCCCGCCGAGGAGCTCGAGAACTGGTCGTAGGTCGACATGTCGGCGGGGAAGTCCCACGACGCTGCGAGCGTGAAGACGTCTGGATGATTGAAAAGCAGATCCTGTCCGCCGATTCCGGACTTTGAGAACCCGATCAGCCAGTTCTGCTCGTGGCCGGTCGTCGACAGGTTCTGTGTCACCCACGGCACGAGGTCCTTCGTCATGAACGTGTCGTAGTGGAGGTTCGGGTCGTTCGGGTTGTCGGCGTACCATGGCTCGATCGCGAACGATGGCTCGATGATCGTCAGGTTGTACTGATTCTGGGCGTCGAGGGCTTCGAGCGTGGCGATCCCGTCGCCGTAGGTCGTGCCGAGCCCGGCCTCGACCGGGAGCACATAAAGGAAGCTGTGAGGCACGCCAGCAGCCGGGTGCGTGGGCGCTAGCACTTTGAGCGTCTGTGTGCCGTAGCCGTTGTCGGCAGATACAACGTCGTACCAGGCGACGCCGTTCGCGTCGGTGCTCCGGTATGTGACGCTGAACCCGTTGTTGCCGGTCCCGGAGGTCGCGCTGGCGCCCACCCAGTTGTCGGCCCTGGCCGGACCGTAGGTCATGATCCCGGGTGCGCCGCCGCTGATGCTGGTGTCGGTGACGGTGATCCGAGTGACGCCGTCCTGCAGGAACGAGATCGTCGAGCCGGCGGCGCGTACCTGTAGCTTCGTACCGGCGGGCAGCGGGCCGGAGTTGTAGGAGCTGCCGAGCTGACTCCAGCCGGGGTTGCGCTTGTAGAGGCGGAGTTGCGGGCTGCCGCTGTTCCAGTAGTAGATCCCGAGATACGTCTTCTGCCCGCCGTTCTGCGCGCGGACGGCCGCGCCGACCCACTGCTCGCCCGAGAGCTGCGTCGGGGTGAGCTCGATCTGGGACGACTGGTCGCTGTTGTAGGTCTCCCCGATCCGGATGTTCCCCACCGTTGCACTCGTACCGATCACCGTCTGCGAGGCGATCGAAAGCGGCCCGTCGCTCATTGCGGCCCAGCCCGACCCGAGCGAACCGTCGGGGCGATTGAAGTCGTCGCTGCCCGCAGGGCCGGTGTTCCCGCTGTCGTTGCAGCTGACGGTGACGTTCGTGACGTCGGCCGCGGCGATCGTGCCGGTGCCGTTCGCGACGCTGCAGCTCTGGCCGCCGGGGTTCGTCTTGACCGTGACGTCGTAGGCAGCGCCGCCGGCGAGCTTGGTCGCAAAGGCGAAGGAGCCGTTGGCGGTCACGGTCAGGTCGTCGCCGCCGTTGTTCCTGAGCACGACCGTCCCGGAGAGCCCGGAGGTGCTGCCGCCGACCGAGTACGTCGAGCCCGAGTCAGCGGTCGCGCTGGCGCCCACCCAGTTGTCGGCCCTGGCCGGACCGTAGGTCATGATCCCGGGTGCGCCGCCGCTGATGCTGGTGTCGGTGACGGTGATCCGAGTGACGCCGTCCTGCAGGAACGAGATCGTCGAGCCGGCGGCGCGTACCTGTAGCTTCGTACCGGCGGGCAGCGGGCCGGAGTTGTAGGAGCTGCCGAGCTGACTCCAGCCGGGGTTGCGCTTGTAGAGGCGGAGTTGCGGGCTGCCGCTGTTCCAGTAGTAGATCCCGAGATACGTCTTCTGCCCGCCGTTCTGCGCGCGGACGGCCGCGCCGACCCACTGCTCGCCCGAGAGCTGCGTCGGGGTGAGCTCGATCTGGGACGACTGGTCGCTGTTGTAGGTCTCCCCGATCCGGATGTTCCCCACCGTTGCACTCGTACCGATCACCGTCTGCGAGGCGATCGAAAGCGGCCCGTCGCTCATTGCGGCCCAGCCCGACCCGAGCGAACCGTCGGGGCGATTGAAGTCGTCCGACGGCGCGGTCGCGGACGCAGCCTGGGTAGACAGGATCAGGAGAATCACTGCGAAGAGGACAAGCGCCCGCAGCGCCGAGGCTGCCCTCATCGTGAAGCGCCTGGCGAAATGGGTCCGGACTCTCCTCGATTGGCCACGTGGACCTCCGTGTGAAATCGCTGAATCTGCGAGGACTGCCTGCTGCACGAGACGCTTCGCAAGCCCGCCGGTGGCAAAGCCGCCTAGTACCAGAGAAACGCTACATCAGTTCCGGCCGAACGAAAGCTAGACAGGCGGCTAGAAATTGCACACGCGAGAGGGGTATACGCGGTCAGCGCGTCGGCTGGGCCCTTTCCAGAGTTGGAGGTCCTTGTCCGACTCGGGGCCGGATTCGACCCCGGCTGTGTCGACCACGCGCTTGCGGATGAGGCCCCCGCCGCGGTCATCACGATCAATGGGCGGACGCTGCGGGTGCAGAGGTCGCACACGGGTCGCGCGGCCCGCGCCAAGACCCAGTCAACGAAGTCGCCCCGGCCCCACAAGTAGTTGGTCGACCGTGCACAGGGCTGGGCTAGCGTCATCCTAACGGGCACCCGGTCTTGACGACGTCCTCGAAGAACGTCGGGCTGCGCATCATCTGGCCGGCTCCCGCCGCAGGCCGTCTCGTCGATCTCGTTCGGCGGCAGGTCGGCGACGCCGTGCGAGACGAGCGTCCGGCGCAGGTCGACCGGCTCGCCGCCGGCGCCGACGAGCTCGAGCTGCTTCGACCAGCGCCTCGCCAACTACGTCCAGGGCCCGACGCCGCCGACCCGCTCGACGGTGACGCGCATCGTGAAGCCCGGCGGCGGGTCGTCCATCGGCGGGAACTTGACGTCCGGGCCCAGGTGCACGTGGGCCAGCCGCTGCAGAAGCTCGGGCGCGCCGCCCTCCTCGATCCGTGCGCGGCCGTGGACGACCAGGTACTCCTTCATCCCGGGCGGGTGAACGTGCGTGCCTTCGAACGAGAGCGTCACACGCGGGTCGCGGCGCACGTTCTGCAGCTTCCTCTGGGACCCTGCCAGGTGGCCGGACACGAGCTCGTCTCCGTCGAGGCCGACCCAGATGCAGGTCACCTGCGGCGAGCCGTCGGGGCCGAGCGTGACGAGGTGACCGAGCGCGCCGGACTCGATCAGCTCGCGTGCAGCTTCCGGGAGACCCGCCATGGTGGAAGTCTGCACACATGAACGTGCTCGGCGTCGACGTCGGCGGGACCTTCACGGACGCCGTCCTGCTGGCCGACGGCGAGCTACGGACGGCGAAGGTCCCGACCTCGTCGCGGCAGGAGGAGGCGGTGGTCGCGGCGGCGGCCGAGGTCGCCGCGCGCGAGGTCGACCGGTTCACGCACGGGACGACCGTGGCCACGAACGCGCTGCTCGAGCGCAAGGGCGCACGCACGGCGTTTGTCGCCACGGCCGGCTTCGAGCACTTGCTGCACCTGCGCCGCCAGGACCGGGCGCATCTGTACCGGCTGTGCGCCGCGCACCCGGAGCCGCTCGTGCCGCTCGAGCGCTGCGTCGGCGTGCGCGAGCGGACGGGCCCGGACGGCGTGCTCGAGCCACTGGACCTCGGCTCGCTGCCGGAGCTCGATCCGTTGGTCGAGGCGGTAGCGGTCTGCCTGCTCTTCTCGTTTCGTGACCCGGCCCACGAGCGGGCGGTCGCCGAGGAGCTGCGGCGGCGGTTGCCCGGGGCGCGGGTGGTCGCGTCGCACGAGGTCTCGCCGGAGTTCCGCGAGTACGAGCGCGCCTCCACGGCTGCGACCGACGCCTACCTCGGGCTTGTCGTGTCGCGGTATCTCGAGGCGCTCGGCGAGGCCGCCGCCGACGCCGCGCTGCCCGAGCCGCTGGTGATGCGCTCGTCCGGCGGCGTCGCGGCGCTGGCGGAGGCGGCCGCGCACCCGTCCGTCGCGGTCGTGTCGGGCCCGGCGGCGGGCGTGGTCGGCGCGGCCCGGGTCGCGCGCGCGGCGGGCGTGGAGAACGCGATCTCGTTCGACATGGGCGGCACCTCGACCGACGTCTGCCTGATCCGCGGCGGCGAGGGAGGGCGGAGCGCCGAGCGTGAGATCGGCGGGCTGCCGCTGCGCCTGCCGACGGTCGACCTGCAGACGGTCGGCGCCGGTGGTGGCTCGATCGTCTGGCGCGACTCCGGCGGCGCCGTGCGGGTCGGACCCGAGAGCGCTGGAGCCGATCCTGGGCCGGCGTGCTACGGGGGCGGTGGGACACGGCCGACGGTGACCGACGCGAACCTCCTGCTTGGGCGACTCCCCTCGCGGCTGGCCGGCGGGCTCGAGTTGGATCGCGGCGCGGCCGAGCACGTGTTCGAGGGCGTCGATCCGGCCGAGGCGGTGGAGGTCGTGAACGCGGAGATGCTGCGGGCGCTGCGGCTGGTATCGGTCGAGCGCGGTCACGACCCGAGGGAGCTCGCGCTCGTCGCGTTCGGTGGGGCCGGGCCGCTCCATGCGTGTGCGCTGGCCGAGGAGCTCGGGATGGAGACGGTGCTCGTGCCGGCCGCCGCCGGAGTGTTGTCGGCGCTCGGCCTTGCGATTGCGGACGAGCGTCGCGACGCCGTGAGCTCGTACGTCTGCGCGCTTGACGACGCGGGCGAGCTACCGGCCCAGGGAGAGGCGGAGCTGCGCTACCGCGGCCAGTCCTTCGAGCTGACGGTGCCGCTGCAGCCGCGGCTGGCGGAGGCGTTCCACCGGGCGCACGAGGCGCGCTACGGCTACGCCGACCGCGATCGCCCGATCGAGCTGGTGGCCGTGCGAACCGCGGACGTGCATCCCGGCCCGCGCCTCGAGCTTCCCAGCGCGGATCCACTGGAAGCACGGGGCCCGAGCGTGCTCGAGCTCGAGGGCGCCACCTGCTGGATTCCCCCGGGGTGGGTGGGGGTTCGGGATGGGACCAGTAGCACGCTGCGGCTCACGAAACTGTCACGAGACCGTGCCGAACCTGTGAAATGAACATCGAGCTCCAGGTCATCGGTGCAGCCCTTCGCTCGATCGCCGACGAGATGGGCGCCGTCCTCGTCCGGTCCGCCTTCTCCGCCAACATCAAGGAGCGCCGGGACTGCTCGACTACGCTCTTCGACACCCGCGGTCGCATGATCGCGCAGGCCGAGCACATCCCCGTCCACCTCGGCGCCATGCCCGATGCCGTCGCCGCCGTGCGCGCGCACGACCCGGCTCCCGGCGAGGCGTGGATTCTCAACGACCCCTTCGCCGGCGGGACGCACCTCCCGGACATCACCCTGATCACGCGCACGCGCGTGGGCTTCGCGGTCACGCGCGCCCACCACGCCGACGTGGGCGGTATGGAGCCCGGCAGTCTCCCGGCCGAGTCGCGCCGGCTCGAGGACGAGGGCGTCGTCATCCCGCCGACCCGCCTCGACGACGCCACGCTCGAGCGGCTCGTCAGCCAGATGCGGAACCCCGACGAGCGCCGCGGCGATCTCCGTGCCCAGCTCGCGGCGCACGCGCTGGCGGCGCGGCGGCTCGACGAGCTGTGCGAGCGCCGTGGGCAGGAGCGTGTCGAGTCGGCCATGGACGAGCTGCACGACTACTCGGAGCGGATCGTGCGCGCCGCGATCGTGCGGCTTCCCGACGGTCGTTTCGAGGCGTTCGACGTGCTCGAGCCGGCCGGCGGCGGCGAGCTCGCGATCCGCGTCGCGCTGACGATCTCCGGCGACGCGCTCGGGCTCGACTTCGCCGGAACCGCGCCGCAGCACGACGGCAACCTCAACTGCCCGCTCGCGGTCACGCGCTCCGCCTGCTACTTCGTCGTCCGTTGCCTGACCGACCCTGACGTGCCGGCCTCCGGCGGAGCCTTCGTCCCGGTCGGCGTTCGGGCGCCCGAGGGCTCGCTGGTCAACGCGCGCTGGCCTGCGGCGGTGGCCGCGGGCAACGTCGAGACCTCGAGCCGGATCGTCGACGTCGTCTTCGCCGCCTTCGGCCAGGCGGTGTCCGTGCCGGCGCAGGGACAGGGCACGATGAACAACCTCACGCTCGGCAACGACCGCTTCACCTACTACGAGACCGTGGGCGGCGGCCAGGGCGCGTGTCCCGATGCGGACGGTCCGTCGGGCGTCCACGTGGCGATGTCGAACACGCTCTCGACGCCCGCCGAGGCGCTCGAGCTCGCCTACCCGCTGCGCGTCGAGCGGCATGCGCTAAGGCTCGGCTCCGGCGGCCTCGGCGAGCATCGCGGCGGCGACGGCGTCGTCCGGGAGCTGCGGGTGCTCGAGGACTGTCGCCTGTCGCTGATCGGCGAGCGTCGGGCGTACGCGCCGCAGGGCGCGCAGGGTGGGGGCGAAGGGCTTCCCGGCCGGAACCTGCTCAACGACGAGGAGCTCCCGGCGAAGGTCACCCGCGCGCTCTCGGCGGGCGACGTGGTGCGCGTCGAGACCCCCGGCGGCGGCGCGTACGGCCGTGTCCCAAACGGCCACTAGCCGACGCCACTGCGGTCGAGTAGACCTTCAAACGATGTTC
>Ga0207428_10000508_pt1 | contig 46516 bp, 44 predicted proteins | sample RhiMethybrSRZTD1_FD_187600 | JGI IMG/M metagenome (GOLD analysis project Ga0207428, IMG submission 187600) | Populus rhizosphere microbial communities from Tennessee, USA - Rhizosphere MetaG P. TD hybrid SRZTD1 (SPAdes) (version 3) | ecosystem: Host-associated > Plants > Roots > Rhizosphere >...
TCTCCAGCACCATGTCCGCCACCTGCACGTGCCGCTGGGGCGGCTCGTCGAAGGTGGACGAGATGACCTCGCCCTTCACCGAGCGCTGCATGTCGGTGACTTCCTCCGGCCGCTCGTCGATGAGCAGCACGATCAGGTACACCTCGGGATGGTTCTTGGCGATGGCGTTGGCCACGTTCTGCAGCATCATCGTCTTACCGGTGCGGGGCGCGGCGACGATGAGGCCGCGCTGCCCCTTGCCGATCGGGCACAGGAGATCCATGGCCCGGGTGGTCAAGTTCTCGCTGTCATGCTCGAGCCGGATCCGCTCCATCGGGTAGAGCGGCGTGAGGTTGTCGAAGAGGGTCTTGTCCTTCGACTGCTCGGGGCTCTCGAAGTTGATCGCCTCGACCTTGAGGAGCGCGAAGTAGCGCTCGCTGTCCTTGGGAGGCCGCACCTGGCCGGAAATGGTGTCGCCGGTGCGGAGGTCGAAGCGGCGGATCTGCGACGGCGAGACGTAGATGTCGTCGGGCCCGGGTAGGTAGTTGTAGTCGGGCGCGCGGAGGAAGCCGAAGCCGTCCGGCAGCACCTCGAGGACGCCTTCCGCGAAGATCAGCCCGTCCTTCTCGGCTTGGCCCTGCAGGATCTTGAAGATCAGCTCCTGCTTGCGCAGCCCGCTGAATCCCTGGACTCCGAGATCCTTGGCAACCTGGTTCAGCTCGGTGATGGTCTTGTCCTTGAGCTCGGACAGGTTCATCTTCGTGCCTCCAGCGCCGCCGGCGGCCGGAGCTACAGTGGCCGTCTCGGGCGAGGATTCCGGCGCGTCGTCCGGGGGCGTGTTGCGCTTAGGGTTCCGCTGCGAAATGGCGATTCTCTCCGGGGGGTGCCACTGGGTACCGCGGGCCAACGGCTCGACACCGCCACTGTCCCACACGGGTCAGAAAACTGTCAACCGGATTTTTTCCCGACGCGTCGCCAGGTGACGCGGAATCCGATCAGAGCCTCATGTCGATGATCGCGCGTTGCCGGATCTCGGCGAGCCACTCCTTCAGCCGCACCTGGAGCTTCTCGCGGAGCAGGATGTCGCGGATCTGGTTGCGCGCCTGCGTGAGCCCCTCGCCGCTCAGCGATTCCTTCGAGTCGAGCTTGAAGAGGTGGTACCCCACCTGTGAGCGGAAGGGGGCCGACGTCTCGCCCGGTGACAGGGCGAGGATGGCGTTCTCGATGTCCACGGCCAGCTCGCCCCGCTTGAGGGCGCCGAGCGAGCCGCCGTCCTTGCCCGAGCCGTCCTGCGAGAACTCCTTGGCCATCTCGGCGAAGTCGCCGCCCGCGAGGATACGCCCGTACACGTCCTCGGCGCGCCGCTTGGCATCCTCCCAGCCGTCTTCGCCCCGATTGGGATCGGGCAGGAACAGGATGTGGCGCGCCTCGAAGTGAAGGCCGGTCTCCAGCTTCTCCCGGTTCTGGTCGAGGTAACGGTCGATCTCCTGCTCGGTCACGGTGACCCGCAGGTTCACCCGGCGCCGGCGCACCCGCTCCACCATCAGCTGGTCCCGGATCCGCTTCTTGATCCCCTCCATGGTGACGCCCTGGCGCTTGAACTGCTGCTCGAGCTCGGCCTCGCTCTTCACGTTCATCTTCTTCATGAGCTCGGCCATCTGATCGTTCATCTCGAGATCGTCGACGGTGATCTTCTCGCGCTCGGCCTGTTGGAGCTGCAGCCGGTTCTCGATCATGCGCTGGAGGAGGCGATCGCGGAGAGCGACGCGCGCGTCACCCGAGGGCGGCTGCTCCTTGCTCTCGTAGAGGTAGTAGGCCTCCGCCTCGTCCAGCTCGAAGAGGGTGATGGCGTCGTTGTTCACCACGCAGATCACCCGGTCGAGCACGGTGTCGGGGTCCACCGGCGCGGCCTGCCCCACCGAGATGAGGGGCGCGGTCGGCTGCTTGGCCGCCGGCACCGGCGGGGCGTTCGGGGCCTTCCCCTGCTCGGGCCGGCCGACGAGCGGCACCCAGGAGGGGGCGGGTGGAAGGGCGAAGACGGAGCAGCCTTCGAGGAGGAGAGCGACGACGACGAGGAGCGGTGCGGCCAGGCGCACACGTCCTCTCACTTACCGAGCTCCTGCAGGAGGGAGGCGAGGGTGGCCTTCACCTCCGGCCAGCCCGCGCGCGGGATCTGCGCTTCCAACGTGAACTCCTTCAGCATCTTCATGCGTCCCCGGCTCCGTCCGATGATCGCGAGCAGCCGCTCCGGCGTCACCCTGGTCGATGGCGCGAACGTCACCAGCGCGCGCCCGCTCTGGGCTTCGACTCGCTCCACGCCGATGACCCGCGCCGCGAGCCGCAGCCCCACCACGTCGAGAAGCGCCTCGACCGGCGGGGGCGGCGGCCCGAATCGGTCCGCCAGCTCCGCTCGCATCTCTGCGACCTCGTCCCCTGAGCCGATCTCCGCCAGCCGCTTGTACAGGGCGAGGCGCTGACTCTCCTCGGGCACGTAGCCCTCGGGAAGGAGGGCCTCGACCTCGACGGTGATGGTCGGATCCACCTCGGCGGCGGGCGCCTCGCCGCGCAATTCTCTCACAGCTTCGTCAAGAAGCTTCGTATAGAGATCGAAGCCCACCGCGGCGATGTGGCCGTGCTGCTGGGCTCCCAATAGGTTGCCGGCGCCCCGGATTTCGAGGTCCCGGAGGGCGAGCTTGAACCCCACCCCCAGCTCGGTCAGCTCCTCGATCACCTGCAGCCGGCGCTGGGCCGTCTCGTCGAGCCGGCCGTCGGCGGGAACGAGGAGATACGCATAGGCTTGCAGGCGCTCCCGGCCCACCCGCCCGCGCAGCTGGTAGAGCTGGGCGAGACCGAAGCGGTCCGCCCGGTTGATGATGATGGTGTTGGAGGCGGGAATGTCGAGCCCCGACTCCACGATGGCGGTCGAGACGAGGACGTCGGCCTGTCCGTCCACGAACTTGACCATGACGGACTCGAGCTCGCGCTCCGCCATCTGCCCGTGCGCCATGAGCACCCGGGCTTCCGGCACCAGGCCCTTGATGAAAGTGGTCATGGACGTGAGCGACTGCACGCGGTTGTGCACGAAGAAGACCTGGCCGCCGCGGTGAAGCTCGCGCTCGATGGACTCCTTGATGACGCCTCGGCTGAAGCGCGTGACCACGGTCTCCACCGGCAGGCGGTTCAGCGGCGGCGTATCGATCACCGAGAGGTCGCGGACGCCCGACATCGCCATGTAGAGCGTGCGGGGAATCGGCGTGGCGGTGAGCGTCAAGACATCCACCGCGTTGCGCATCTGCTTGATGCGCTCCTTGTGAGTGACGCCGAACCGGTGCTCCTCGTCCACCACGAGCAGGCCGAGGCGCTTGAACTCGACGTCCTTGGACAGCAGGCGATGCGTGCCGATGACCACGTCGACCGCGCCCGATTTCATCCCCGCCACCACCGCCTTCTGCTCCTTGGGGCTACGGAAGCGCGAGAGCAGCTCCACCTTGGCGGGGAACGGCGCGAAGCGGTCAGTGAAGGTGTTCCAGTGCTGCTGCGCGAGCACAGTGGTGGGCACGAGTACCGCGACCTGCCGGCCCTCCGACACCGCCTTGAAGGCGGCGCGCAGCGCCACTTCGGTCTTGCCGTAGCCCACGTCGCCCGCGACCAGGCGGTCCATGGGCCGCTCGCGCTCCATGTCGGTCTTCACGTCGTCGATGGCCTTCTGCTGATCCGCCGTCTCCTCGAAGCGGAAGGCCGCCTCGAACTCGCGCTGCCAGGGAGTGTCGGCGCCGAACGCCTCGCGGTGGGCGAGAGAGCGGGCGGCGTAGAGCTTCAGCAGCTCCTCCGCCATCTCGCGGAGGGCGGCGCGCACCGACTCCTTCACCCGGCTCCACGCCGCGCCGCCTAGGCGATCGAGCTTGGCCGCGCCCTCGGGCGCGCCCAGATACTTCGAGATGAGGTCCAGGCGCTCCACCGGAAGGAACAGGCGGCCGCCTTCGCCGTACTCGAGCAGCAAGAAGTCGCCGTCTCGGCCGTCCGTCCTCAGCGTGCGGATCCCGTGATAGCGGCCGACACCATGATGCTCGTGCACCACGAGATCGTTGGGGGCCAGGTCGGAGTACGAGGCGATGGAGGCGCCGCGCTGGAAGCGCGGCCGCTGGAGCCGCCGGCGACGCGCCCCGAAGACCTCCTCCTCGGTAAGGACCACCAGCCCCAGCGCGGGGAGCTGAAAGCCCGCGGCCGCGTCGCCCACCACCACGCCCAGCGGATCGCTGCTCCACAGCGTCGCTTCGGGCCACACCTCGTGGCCGTGCTCGGAGAGGATCTTCCGGAGCCGCGAGGCCTGGCTCTCGTCGTTGACGACGAGCCGCACGGCGAAGCCCTCGGCGCGCCACTTCTCGATCTCTCCGGCGAGAAGCTTGAACTGACCGCGATAGGCGCCGACCGAGCGCGTCCCCAGCGCGAACGTGCCCTTCTCCGGCCCGGCGGGGGCGAGGAGGGAAAGATCCAGGCGCTGAAAATCCGCGAGGAGCTCGGCCAGCGGCAGCGCGGACGGCGCGTCGTCGGGCGGCGCGTCCAGCACCGCGGGATCGAGGAGGACGGCGAGCGAGTCGCCCGGCATGTAGGCGGCGATGGTGCGGCGGTCTTCCGGCGCCTCGGGCTCGCCCCCGTGCGAAGCGGCCGAGACGAGAGGCAGCACGTCGAGGTCGAGGAGATCCTCCACGGAGCGCTGGGAGGTCGGGTCGAAGAGCCGGAGCGACTCGATCTCGTCGCCGAAGAGCTCCAGGCGCACCGGCCGCTCGCGTGAGGGGGAGAAGATGTCGATGATGCCGCCGCGCAGACTCCACTGACCGACGTCCATGACCGCTTCGACGCGCTCGTAGCCCGCCGCCTCGAGCCCGCCCACGAGCGCCTCCCGATCGACGACTCCGCCGAGCTCGAGACGCATGAGGCGCGTCCGGTAGTCGCCCGGCTTCAGTAGCAGCGCCGTGAGCGCGGCCGGCGTCGCCACCACGATGACGGGCTCCTCCTTGAGGAGGCGATGGCCCACCAGCGCCCGCATCGCATCCTGCTCCCCGTGGCGGTTGCCACGCCAGCCCGCGCCCTGGGGCGGCGGAAACTCCAGTACGCGCTGCGCCCCGTCCCCCGCCGCGCCGAGCGCGTCGAGGAAGAAGGCGATGTCCTGGGCGGTCTGGTGCACCTCGCCATGGCCCGGGGCGACGACGAGGATCGGGCGCTCGGATGCGCGCGCGAGGCCGGCGACCACGAGGGCGCGCGCGGAGCCCCAGAGGCCGCGGGCCTGTAGACGCAGATCTCCCTGGGCGAGGGCGTCGGCGAGGTCCTTGAACGCCCCCCAGCGACTGAGTACGGAGGGTGGAACGGCCATGTGCTGCGCGCGACCTTGCAGAGGATACATCAAACGCGCGCGCCGCGCGAATCGGAGGGCATGCTACAGTTCGGCGAGGCGAGCGGATACAGACAACCGTCCCAAGCGGAGCGAGGAGACGGGTTCATGGCGGAGTACAAGGCCACGATCAGCTGGACGCGCAAGGGATCTCCCGAGGACTTCACGAAGGGGAAATACTCGCGCGAGCACGCGTGGGCCTTCGACGGCGGGGTCACCGTGCCGGGGTCGTCCTCGCCCGCGGTGGTGCCGACGCCGTGGTCGAACCCCTCGGCGGTCGATCCTGAGGAAGCGCTGGTGGCCGCGATCTCGAGCTGCCACATGCTCACCTTCGTATACCTGGCGCAGAAGGCGGGGTTCGTGGTCGATGCCTACGAGGACGCCGCGGTGGGCACGATGACGAAGGGCGAGCGGGGTGGAACGCCGTGGGTGAGCCACGTCACCCTCGCGCCGCGCATCGCCTGGGGCGGCGGGAAGCAGCCCACCGAGGCAGAGCAGGCGCATCTCCATCACGAGGCGCACGAGCAGTGCTTCATCGCCCAGTCGGTGAAGACCGAGATCACGGTCGCGCGCCCGTCCTGATGCCTCCCCAGCGCCTCCGCCTCGCGCGGCTCGCCACCCTCGCGCTGGCGCTCTCCCTCGCCTCGATCCTCGCCGCCTCGAGCGCCCAGGCGCAGGCCCCCGGGGGCAAAGCCGTGCGCATCGGCCGCCTGTCGCCCTTGTCCGCCGAAGTGGACCGGATCAACATGGCCGGCTTTCGCAAGGGGATGGCCGAGCTCGGCTGGATCGAGGGCAAGACGTACACGATCGAGTCCCGGTTTGCCGATGGCCAGCTCGACCGCCTGCCCGCGCTCATGGCCCAGCTCATCGAGCGGCGCGTGGACCTGATCCTCACTGGCTCCAATCCCGGCGCGATGGCGGCCAAGAAGGCCACCACCGCCATTCCCATCGTGATGGTCACCACCGGCGATCCCGTGGCCTTCGGCCTCGTCGCGAGCCTGCCCCGGCCCGGGGCCAACATCACCGGCGTCACCGCACTCGGCCAGGCGCTCAGCGCGAAGCGGCTCGAGCTGCTCAAGGAGGCGGTCCCGGGCATCCCCCGCGTCGCGGTGCTCGCGTACACCGGAACGCCTTACGCGGTGGACTTCCAGCGGGAGCGGGCGGCGATCAGCCGGGGGTTGGGCCTCGAGCTGCCGTTCTTCGAAGCGGGCAGCGCGGACGCCCTGGACAGGGCCTTCGCGGCGATCGCCGCCGACCGGGCACCTGCTCTCATGGTGCTGGTCGATCCGTACTTCCTCACGCATCGGCGGAAGATCGTGGCCCTGGCGGCCAAGAGCCGGCTGCCCGCGGTGTACGGCGAGAAGGAGTTCGTCGAGGACGGCGGGCTCATGTTCTACGGGGCGAGCCTCGTGGACATGTACCGGGAGGCCGCCGGCTACGCCGACAAGATCATCAAGGGCGCGAAGCCAGCCGAGATTCCCGTCGAGCAGCCGACCAAGCTCGAGCTCATCGTGAATCTCCGGACCGCGAAGGCGCTCGGCATCACGATTCCCCCCCCGGTGCTCCTGCGGGCCGATCACGTGATGGAGTGACCCACCGGGGCAGCGCGGCGTGACGTCGGCCGCCCGGCGCCGGCTCAAGCAGCTCCTCGGCACCATGGCGGTGGTCTGCGCGATCACCCCCGTCTTCAACGTCCTCACCGACGAGATGTCGCTGCGCTTGGCGCTGCAGGGCGTGGTGGACGGGGCCATCGTCACCGCGCTGGTCGGCGGCTTCCTCCTCTTCGTCCGTGGCGGGCGCCTTCGCGCGTGGTTCCGGCGCCTGGGCTTCATGACCGATCTCGTCCTCAGCAGCGCCCTCGTGCTGGGCCTCTTCCTGGTGGGCCGCGCCACCGGGCTCATGGTGACGAGCCTGAGCGTCCGCCGCTTCATGACGAGCTTCGGCGACGCCCATCTCGTCTACGCCCTCCCCTACTTCGCGATCTTCGCCGTCGTCATCCAGTTCCTCCAGCAGATGAATCGGATCGTCGGCATCAATGTCCTCCGCTACTTCGTGACCGGCGTCTATCACTGGCCCCACGCGGAGGAGCGCATCTTCCTCTTCCTCGACCTCGAGGGTTCCACCCAGCTCGCGGAGCGCCTGGGGAGCGCCCGCTACTTCGAGCTGCTGCGCCAGTTCGTGGACGATCTCTCCGAGCCGGTGCTCGAGGCCCGCGGAACGATCTACCAGTACGCGGGCGACGAGGTCGTGATCACCTGGTCGCGCGAGACGGGCGCCCGCGAGGCGGCCTGCGTGCGCTGCTTCTTCGGGATCCGCGCCGTCGTCGCCGCGCGCGCCGCCGCCTACCAGGACGAGTTCGGCGTGGTGCCGCGCTTCCGCGGCGGGCTCCATGGCGGCACGGTGACGGCGGGCGAGCTGGGCGATCTCCGGCAGGAGATCGTGTTCGTGGGGGACATTCTCAATACCGCGGCGCGCCTCGAGGAGCACGCCAAGCGCGCGGGGCTGGAGCTGATCGCTTCGGAGGCGCTGCTCGAGGGCCTCGCGCTGCCGCCTGGCGTCGTGGCCTCGCGGTGCGGCCAGCTCGAGCTGCGCGGGAAGGACGCGCCGGTGACCGCGTACAGCCTGAGCGCCGCCTGACCCGGCCGACTACCGGGAGACGGGCGCGGCCGCCGGCGCGGAGGCGGGCGCCCGGCTGCCCATCCCCCCCGGCAGCATCGCCACGAACAGCGTGGTCAGGCCGGACAGACACGCCATCACCAGCAGCAGCGTGGTGAAGCCCGCGCCCTTGACCACGGGACCCAGCACCCACACCGCGAGCGAGCTCACCCCGAAGGACACCGCGAGCCGCATCCCGGACACGCGCGAGCGCATCCGGTCGTCGACGTACTGGACGATCATGGCGTCGATGAACGGGATGGCGCCGAAGACGAACGTCATGAAGCAGAGGGCCAGCGCGTAGAGCGCCCAGCCCTGCGCGTGGGCCGCGAGCACGAAGAGCGGGATCTGCGCGGCCACGATGGGGAGATACACCCGCTTGAGCGGGTAGCGGTCGATGAGCTTGCCGACCACGAGCTGAGCGAACGAGGCCAGCGTATAGACCGCGGCGAGGAGCACCCCCAGTGTGGCGGGATCGTCGACGATGCCCTGGAAGCGCTCGGCGAGGAGGCGGCCGTTGCCGTTGGTCGTGAAGTTGAAGATGAGGCTCCCGGAGATCGCGGCGAGAGTCATCACGAAGAACACGCGGACCATGACGTCGCGGGGCAGGTCCACGGATTTCTTCGGCCGCTTGGCGGGCGCCGTCTCTTCGCGCGGCACCAGGGCGGCGAAGAGCACCCCGCAGCCGATCGCGAGGAGGCCCGGCACGAGGAAGGCCGCGCGCCATCCCAGGAGCTTCACGAGGAACCCCGTCAGGATGGCCGCGCCCGCGATGCCGAGATTGCCGGCGAGCCCATTGACCCCGATGGTGAAGCCCGGGTTCTTGGCCCCCTGCACGATCATGGGGATGCCCACCGGATGGTAGATCGACGCGAAGGCGCCCATCAGCACCAGCGCCGCGGCGAGCGTCCATGGCCCGCGGGCGAGCGCGACCAGGCAGGCCGCGGCGCCGAGCCCGATGAAGAAGATCACCATCATCACGCGCCGGCCCCAGAGATCGCCGAGGCGTCCCGAGGGCAGCGAGCCCAGGCCGAAGAGCACGAAGGCGCCCGCGGTGTACGGCATGAGATCCTGCCAGGCCATGCCCCATTCCGCGGCGATCGCCGCGACGGCGGTGGCGAAGATCAGCAGGAACAGGTGATCGAGCGCGTGGCCGATGTTGAGCAGCAGGCTGGTCGGGCTCAGTCTGGACATGGCCCCTACTCTAAGCCTTGCCGGGCCTGCCTGACTTGCTATAGTCTGCCAACCATCGTCGAGAACCAGACATGAAGGCCGCTCCCAGCTCCCGCGCTCGCTCCACCGACCCCCAGGACTACCAGCGCGTCCCCCGGCCGGTCGCGGCGATGGCCAAGGACTTCCCCGATGGCTTCCACATCGCGCCGCACTCGCACGAGCGCGCCCAGCTCATCTTCGCCGCCGAGGGCGCCATGCTCGTGAGCACCCGGGAGGGCACGTGGGCGGTGCCGCCCCAGCGCGCGATGTGGATGCCGGGCGGGGTCACGCACGAGATCCGCATGGCCGGCGCGGTGGCGATGCGCACGCTCTACGTCCGCGGCGACGCGGCGCCCCGCTTGCCGTCGCGCGTGCGAGTCCTCGCGGTGTCGGCCCTCCTGCGCGAGCTGATCCTCCGCGCGTGCGAGCTGCCCGTGCGCTACGACGAGGCGGGGCCGGCGGGCCGGCTCATGAGCCTCATCCTGGACGAGATCGCCGCCCTGCCCACCATCGCCCTCGACCTGCCGCTGCCGCGCGACGAGCGGCTGGCCCGCATCTGTCGCGCGCTCCGCGCCAACCCGGGCGACACGCGCACCCTGGAGGACTGGGCGCGCGAAGCGGGGGCCTCCGGCCGCACCGTGGCCCGACTCTTCGTCAAGGAGACGGGGCTGCCCTTCGCGGGGTGGCGGCAGCAGGCGCGGCTGCTCGCCGCGATGGCGCTGCTCGCCGCCGGCCAGCCCATCACGCGCATCGCGGGTGACCTCGGGTACGATTCACCGTCGGCCTTCACCGCAATGTTCAAGCGCGCGCTCGGCGCGCCGCCCAGCGCCTACTTCACGGCGACGGCGGACGGAGCCGCCGCGAGCCGGTCCGCCTGATCAGCGGTTGCCCTGGGCGAGGTAGAACGACAGGGACTCCAGCTCGATGGCCAGGTCCACGTTCTTCAGGCGCACGTCCTTTGCGCCCTTGATGCGGCCCGGGGCGAAGTTGAGGATGGCCTTGATGCCCGCGGCGACCAGCTTCTCCGTGACCGACTGCGCCGACTCGGCCGGCACCGCCACGATGGCGATCTGGAGGTTCCGCGCCTTCACCTCGCGCGGGAGATCGCGCATCGGCATGATGGGGATGCCGCCTTCGGCGTGCCCCCATTTCCCGGCGTCGTCGTCGAACACCGCGGCGATGCGGAAGCCCTGCTTGGCGAATCCCTTGTAGTGGTAGAGGGCGGCGCCCAGATTACCGAGACCGACGAGCGCCACCGGCCACTCGCGATCCAGTCCCAGGATCTTCTGCAGCTCCGCCTTGAGCCCGGCCACGTAGTAGCCGATGCCGCGCACGCCGAACTCGCCGAAGTAGGCGAGGTCCTTGCGCACCTGGGCGGAGTTGAAGTTGAAGCGCTCGGCAAGCTCCTGGGAGGACACCGTCTTGACGCCGTCCTCCTCGAGCTGCTGGAGGCACCGCGTGTACACGGACAGCCGGCGCACGGTCATCTCGGGGATCTTGGGAATCTTGAAATGCGAGCGCGGCGCCATGCGATGCTCCCCCTTCCCCCTCCCTTTGCCGCCCGCCCTCTCCCCTGTGGGAGAGGGAGGGCAACGGGAGCGGAAAGGGAATCCCTGCGTTACGACTTCACGAAGAGCAGGATGACGGCGATGACGAACACGAACAGCGTCAGGGACTCGATGAAGGCAAGACCGAGGATCATCGCGGTCTGGATGCGGTTCGTGTTGCCGGGCTGACGCGCCATCGCATCGACCGCCGAGCCCGCCGCGCGACCCTGACCGAGACCGCAGAGACCGGCAGCCAGCCCGAATCCGAGCCCCGCGGCCAGGGCGGCAGCCGGCTTCACCCAGTCAGTCGCTCCTCCCGCGGCCGCCTGGGCCAGCGCCACTCCCGGAACTGCGAACACCGCCATGAGCGCGAACATCAGTGTACGTCGCACGGACATCCTCCTTGGTATGTGGGTCATGACTGCTAGTGATGGCCCGCGGGGGCGTGGTGCGCCTCGTGCTCGGCTTCCTCGAGGGCGCCCGTGATGTAGATCATGGTGAGCATGACGAAGATGAAGGCCTGGAGGAACGCGACCAGGAGCTTCAGCGGCAGCAGGAACCCGATGACGAACGCGGCAGCGACGATGGTCCCCGGCGCGCCGATCACCAGGCCCCCGAACGAGCCGGTGAGCGCCCAGCCCAGCAGCCCGTCGAAGCCCATCATGAAGAAGAAGATGGCGATGAGGATGTGGCCGCCGGCCATGTTGCCGAAGAGCCGCAACGAGAGTGACAGCGGGCGCGCGAGGTGGCTGATCACCTCGATGACGAACATGAGGGGCTTGAGCGGCCCCGGCACCGGCCCCGCGAAGTGCTTCAGGTACGTAACGAAGCCCTGCTTGCGGACGCCGATCACATGGTACGTGAAGAACACGATGAGGGCGCACGCCGCGGTGGTGTTCAGGTTCGCGGTGGGCGACGCCATCCCCGGCACCAGCCCCATCAGGTTCGACGTGAGGATGAAGAGGCCGAGCGTCCCCACCAGCGGAAGGTAGCGCCGGCCGCCCGCCCCGATCACCTCGTCGAGGATCTGGTGGAACTGCTCGAGCACCATCTCCATCAAGTTCTGCGCGCCGGTAGGCACCAGGGCGAGGCGTCGCGTGGCGAAGAGCGAGACCACGATGAGGAACAGCATCGCGATCCACGTATAGGTGACATGATCCGGGATGCCGGGCAGTCGGAGGATCGGCGGGTGCTCGATGATGTCCATGCGGTGAAGTCCTCAGTCTCGCGCGGCGAGAAGACCCTGGGCCACCAGCGCCGGGGGAAGGACGAGCAGGCCGGCGGCCACCGCCACCGGATGCGTCACCCCGCAGGCGACGAGACCGCCGAGAGCGAGCAGCGCGGCGATCTTGCGGAAGCCGAGGGCGGTGAGACGGCCCTCGCCGCTGGTGGCCCGGACGGCGTCGCGGGCGAGCCAGCGAAAATTCAGGAGCGTGATGAGGGCGCCCCCGGCCACGCCGACGACCGCGCTGAGACCGCCGATGAAGAGCGCGGCGATGGAGAGGACGGCGGCGCCGCCCACACCCGTCAACATCACGCGGTTCACCAGCTCAGCGGCCATCTTCACTCACTCGTCCATGCGGTTCAGCGCCTGCAGGGCGCGGTAGAGGTTCCACGCGGCGGCCGCGATCCCGAAGCCCAGGCCCACCAGCAGGAGCCACGGCTGCGTGCCCAGAAACCGATCGGCGAAGTACCCGCCGACCATGCCGACGATGACGCAGGCGAAGAGCGTCGTCCCCAGCTGGGCATAGCTCGCGATGCCACGCCATGACGACCGGTCCATCCCGGGAGCCATGTGAACCGAAACACTAGCACACGCTCCACAACCTGACAAGGCCTCGCAACACCCTGATTCCGTGGACTTTTCAAACTAGGTCACGTGCGGGGGTCAGTACAAAGCCTCACCCGAAGACGCCGCCCATCCGCGTCCCGGCGACGCGGTTGATGACGAAGGTGGCGAGGGCGGCCACGAGGATCAGGATCACGCCCAGCGCCGCCGCCTCGTTGGCGCTTCCCGCGATGTAGAAGGCGAAGATGCCGTTGGTGATGGACTCCCAGCCCCCGAGCGCCAGGAAGAGGACGGCGGAGGCCTCCTGGAGCGAGGTCATGAAGGAGAACAGGCTCCCGACCAGCACTCCCTTCCAGATCAAGGGCAACGTGATGTCCCGGAAGGTGCGCGGGCCGGTCGCGCCCACGCTCGCCGCCGCCTCTTCCATCGAGCGGTGCACGAGCAAGAGTGAGGCGTAGGCGCCGCGCACGGTGTACGGCAGCCGCCGCACCGCCAGCACCAGCGGCATCACGATCCAGAAGGAGGTGAGCGGCCGGTCGAAGCCGGGCAGATCCCAGTGGAAGGCGCGGATGTAGGCGATGCCGATGGCGGTGCCGGGGATGGCGAGGATCAGGGTATTGAGCGCGTCGAGCGCGCCGCGCCCGGGCACCCGGGAGCGGCCGAGGAGCCACGCGATCGGGACCCCGACCGAGACGCAGATCGCCACCGCGATCCCCGAGTAGAGGAGGCTGTTCAGGATGTACTTCGGCGTCTCCACGATCACCCGCTCGTAGAACTGCAGGGTGTACGCGGTGGGCAGCGGCGTGAGCGACCAACCTTTCCCCACCGAGGCGAGGGCGACCCCGAAGTACGGGATGAACGACAGGAGCAGGAGCGCGCCGAGGAACGCGATGGCGAGCGCCTGGCGGGCGCCGCGCAGGCGACGGCGCGCGACCCTCGAATAGGCCAGCGAGGAGTAGTCCTTGAGGCCTACGTAGTGCCGCGCGACGAGGAGGAACAGCACGGCCAGCAGCACCATGAGGGCCGAGATGACGATGCCCATCCGGAAGATACGCTTGTCCACGAATTGCACGATGTTGAGATAGGCCTGGGCGGCAAGGAGGTCCTGGACCCCCAAGATGAGGGGTGTGGCGAAGTCGGAGAAGGTCCAGATGAACACGAGGAGGGCGCCGGCCACGTAGCCGGGGGTGGTGAGGGGCAGCGTCACCGTCCAGAGCTTCTTCCAGCCGCGCGCCCCCACGCTCTCCGCCGCCTCCTCCAGGGCGGGATCGATCTTGCCGAGGGCGTCGACCACGTTGAGCGTGATCATCGGGAAGAGGTGCAGCGTCTCCACCAGCACGACCCCATGGATGCCGTAGAGGAAGTTCACCGGCCGGAGAAGATCGAGCCAGTCCATGAGGAGCACGTTCACCGTGCCCGCCCGGCCCAGGATGAAGGTGAAGCCGAGCACGCCGACCAGCGGCGGGGAGATGATGGGAATGATGGTGAGGAAGCTGAAGAGGTCGCGCCCGCGGAAGTCGTACCGCACGAGGAGCAACGCCACCGCGATGCCGAGCACGCTGCTGGTCGCCACCGTGAGCCCGCCCAGCAGGAGCGAGTTCCCCAGGGACCGGACGTAGAAGCGGTCGGTGAAGAATTCGTGGAAGTGCGCCAGCGTGAGCTGCCCCGCGTCGGTGGTGACCGCGTCATAGAAGATGCGGAAGAGCGGATAGACGAGGAACAGGCCCAGGAAGAGCCAGATCAGCGTGACCCCGGCGGCGAGCGGGAGACGCCGGCCCACGCGGCTCGCTAGGCCCGACCGAGACGCTGCCGCAGGTAGTCGCCGATCTCGTGGGTGCAGGCCATCCCCTGGGGAATGGCCTTGGTCAGCGAGACGAAGGCGTGGATCTGTCCCGGATACTCGTGATACCGCACGTCCACGCCCGCCTTCAGGAGGGCCTCCGCGTAGGCGTGCCCCTCGTCACGCAGGGGATCGAAGCCCGCGGTGATGATCAGGGCCGGGGACTGACCGCGGAGGTCGCCCAGGATCGGGGACACGCGCGGATCCTTCTTGTCGGCCTCGCCGCGGAGGTACTGCTGCGCATACCACACGATGCGCTCGCGCGGGATGATGTGGCCGTGCTCCAGCTCGTGATGGGACGGCGTGCTCATGGAGAAATCCGTGGCGGGGTAGATCAGCACCTGGCAGACCGGCGAAGGCAGGCCGCCCGCCTTCGCGAGCTGGCACACCACCGCGGAGAGATTCCCCCCCGCGGAGTCGCCGCCGATCGCCACGCGCGCCTGGTCCACGCCGAGCCCGCGCCCCTGCTCGCGAATCCATCGGTAGGCGGCCAGGCTGTCCTCCACCGCGGCGGGGAACTTGGCCTCCGGCGCCAGGCGATACGCGATGGCCACGACCGCGATGCCCGCGCGCTGCGCGATTCGCGCGCAGAGGCCGTGATGGGTCTCGAGATCGCCCTGCACCCAGCCTCCGCCGTGCAGATACACGAGGGCGGGCCGCGGCTCACCCCCGCTCGCGGCATCGTAGACGCGGGCGGGAATGGCGCCGGCCGGGCTGGGGATCGTCACGTCCTCGATGCGGGCGAGGGCAGGCGCCGGCTCGTCCATCAATGCAACCATGGTGCGCAGCTGCTGCCGGAGCTCGGGCAGCGGCGGGTAGACGCCGGGCACGCGGATCGACTTCGCGAACTCACCTACCAGCTGGGCCTTCGGATCCATGGTGCGGCTGCCCATCGTGATGCGGTGCCCGGCGAGGAAGCGGAGGGCGTCGTTCTCGGGCATGAGGGTGTGCGAGAGCTCGAGCTTGGGCAGCGTCGGCTGGTGCGTCATGGCTCCTCCGGCAAGGCCAGGGTCACCGAGGCCGGGAAGGAGACCGTCACGGCCCGGCCCACGGGCATGGGATCGTGATGCCACGGATCACGGATGTCGGCCTTGAGGACCACGCCGGCGCCCGTCTCCACGTCATAGCGCAGCGTACTGCCGAGGTACGAGGTGAAGGCGACCCGGCCGCTGACCGCGTTGCCCCCGTTGGCGCCCGTGCTCCCCGCCCCCGTGGCGGCGATCGCCACGTTCTCCGGCCGGATGGCGAGCACGCAGCGGTCGATGATGCCCGCCGCTGCGTTGGGAATGGCCTCGAGCCGACCGACTCCGGTGTCCACCACCACCCGCTCGCCTCGCCGCTCGCGCACCAGGCCGGGCAGGAGATTGTTCGTCCCCACGAAGTCGGCCACGAAGCGGGTACGCGGGCGCTCGTAGAGCTCCTTCGGGACGCCCACCTGGAGCACGCGGCCGTCCTTCATCACCGCCACCCGGTCCGAGAGTGACAGCGCCTCCTCCTGATCGTGGGTCACGTAGATGGTGGTGATCCCGAGCTCCTGCTGGAGCTTGCGGATCTCCGCCCGCACCTGCACGCGGATCTTGGCGTCGAGGTTCGAGAGGGGCTCGTCCAGCAGCAGGATGTCGGGATTCAGCACCAAGGCGCGGGCCAGGGCCACCCGCTGCTGCTGACCGCCGGAGAGCTGGCCGGGGTAACGGGACTCGAGCCCGCCGAGATTCACCTTGGCGAGCCCCTCGCGCACGCGACGATCGACCTCGACGGCGCCGAGCTTCCGCAGGCGGAGGCCGTACGATACGTTGCCCTCCACCGTCATGTGCGGCCAGAGCGCGTAGTTCTGGAACACCATGCCGATGTTGCGCTCGTAGGGCGCGAGCCCGCTGACGATCCGTTCTCCGAAGGCGATCTCGCCCGCGTCGGGCTGATAGAAGCCGGCGAGCAGCCGCAGCAGCGAGGTCTTCCCGCAGCCCGACGGCCCCAGCAGCGTGAACAGCTCGCCGTCGGCGACGTCCAGCTCGGCGCGGTCCACCGCGGTGACCGCGCCGAACCGCTTGACGACGCCGCGAATGGCGATCTTCACGCTTCAGCTCGTCCTATTTCTTGAGTTGATCCCATTGGGCTTCGATGTCGCTCCGGAACCGCGTCTTGAGCGCCTCCGACCGCTTGGCCGCCACCGCCTCATCGTAGACGTTGGCCACGTCGCCGTCGAAGTACGAGCGCACGCCGCCGGTGAACTGCACCGCCATCTCCGCGGTGGACCCCGGCGGGCCCTGCACCTTGTACTTCGGGGTGATGGGGAACAGGCCGCGCTCCATGAATACCCGCTGCCCGCGCTCGGTGAGGAGGAACTCCACGAAGGCGCGGGCCGCCTTGGGATTGCGCGCGCCGGCGAGGATGGCCATCGGCTCCGGCGTCACGAACGCGTTCTTGGGCGCCACGAACTTGAGATCGAAGCCCGCGAGCTTCTCCTCGAACGCCATGTAGGACGGCACCGCGAAGCCGGCGGCGAACTCGCCCTTGGCCACCACGGTAGGCACGTCCCGGCTCCGCGCGGTGAAGTGACCGGTGTTGCCGGCGAGCTTGCGCAGCCACTCCCAGCCCTTGTCCTCGCCCAGCATCGAGAGCATCACCTCGTAGGTGGCGTTGGACGAGGACGAGCGCGTGGGCGCGCACTGCGCCACCTCGCCCTTGAGCTTGGGATTGAGCAGATCCTCCCAGTCCTTCGGCTCGGACACCCCCAGGCGCTGAAGCCGCCGCGGATGATAGACGAGCCCGTAAGGCTCCAGCGCGGTGCCCACCCAGTACCCGTCCTTGTCCTTGAGAGGAATGGGCTTGGGCTTGCCGATGGAGGCGGGGATCGACTCCCAGGCGTCCTTGGAGATCTCGACCTTCTGGAGGAGCTTCTGCTCGGCGAGCTTCTCGAAGAGCGCCGATTCCCCGCCCCAGAAGATGTCCACCTCGGGCTTGCCCTTCCACTCGGTGATGCGGCCGTAGGCTACCGGGGTGCCCGCGGGAATCGCGCTGACCTTGAGGGCGACGTTCCACTTCTCCTTGGCGTAGTCGGCAAACGCCTTGAGGGCGGCGTCGTGGATGAACTTCGACACCGGCGTGATGAGGTTCAGCTCGCCCTCGACGGGCGCCTGCGCGGCGGCGGGCCCGGCGGGGGCGGCGAGGGCGAGCAGGGTGAGAGCGACCAGGGCGAAGCGGATCATCCAGTGCCTCCTTTGAGGGTCATGCCTCGGGCTCGACCCAGGCGCGAGCGCGCTCGACGGCGCGACGCCAGCCGCGATGGGCGGCTTCGCGCGCCTCCGGGGCCATGCGGGGCGTGAAGCGGCGATCCAGGCGCCAGCGCGAGCCCAGCTCGCCCGGCTGCCAGAGCCCCGCGCCCACCCCGGCCAGGTACGCGGCGCCGAGGCCGGTGGTCTCGGTGACGGCGGGGCGAAGCACCTCCACGCCGAGCATGTCGGCCTGAAACTGACAGAGGAAGTCGTTGGCGGACGCGCCGCCGTCCACGCGGAGGCTGGTGATCGGAGCCCCCGCGTCGGCGGCCATGGCGTCCAGCACGTCGCGGCTCTGATACGCGATGGCCTCGAGCGCCGCGCGCGCGAGATGGCCGCGGCCGGTGCCGCGCGTGAGGCCCACGATCGTGCCGCGCGCGTACGGATCCCAGTACGGCGCGCCCAGCCCCACGAAGGCGGGCACGAGATACACGCCCCCCGTGTCGGGCACCGACTCCGCGAGGGCCTGTGTCTCGGCGGCCTGGACGATGATGCCGAGCCCGTCGCGCAGCCACTGCACCGCCGCGCCCGCGATGAAGACGCTGCCCTCGAGCGCGTAGGCCACCCGGCCGCCCAGCGACCAGGCCACCGTCGTGAGCAGGCCGTGAGTGGACGGGACCGGTCGCGCGCCGGTATTCACGAGCAGGAAGCAGCCGGTGCCGTAGGTGTTCTTGGCCGCGCCCGGCTCGACGCAATGCTGGCCGAAGAGCGCAGCCTGCTGATCGCCCGCGATCCCGGTAATGGGAATGCCGGCGGGGAACAGGGCGCCGCGCACCGTCTCGCCGAACACTCCGGCGGACGGGCGCACCTCGGGCAGGAGCGCCATGGGGACGCCCAGCGCCGTGGTGAGCTCCTCGTCCCACGCGAGCTTCTCGATGTCGAAGCAGAGGGTGCGCGAGGCATTGGAGGGCTCGGTGGCGTGCACACGTCCGCCGGTGAGACGCCAGAGCAGCCAGGTGTCCACGGTGCCGAATGCCAGCTCGCCGCGCTCCGCCTCCTCCCGCGCGCCCGGCACGTGATCGAGGAGCCAGCGGATCTTGGTGCCGGAGAAGTACGCGTCGAGCACGAGGCCGGTCTTCCTCCGGAACAGCGCCTCGAAGCCGTCCGCTTTCAAGCGATCGCACATCGGAGCGGTGCGGCGGCACTGCCAGACGATGGCGCGGTGAATGGGGCGGCCCCCCGCGCGATCCCAAACCACCACCGTTTCACGTTGATTGGTGATGCCGATAGCGGCGACCTCCGTCGCCATGATCTCGGCGGCGCGCAACGCCTGGCCCGCCGCGGCCTCCATCGACGTCCAGATGTCCTCGGGGTCGTGCTCCACCCAGCCCGGGCGCGGGTAGTGCTGGGGCAGCTCCGCGTAGCCGCGCGCGCGCACCGCGCCGTCCCCATCCACCACGAGCGCGGTGGAGCCGGTGGTGCCCTGATCGAGCGCGAGAACGAAGCGGCGAGCCGCGCTCACCGCCCGAGGGCCGTCTTGGCCAGGTCCGGCCGGTCCGTGATGACCACGTCGACGCCGAGGCCGATGAAGCGTCGGATCTCGGCCGCCTCGTTCACCGTCCACACCCCGAGCGTCATGCCCGCCTGGTGCACGAGGTCCACCGCGGCGGCGTCGACCAGATTCTGGTGCAGCCCCAGCATGGTCACGCCGGCGCGCTGCGCCTGCTCCATCTCCGCCCGCAGCGTCGAGCCCAGGTCGCCGATGGTGCGGCGGGAGTAGAGCGCGCACGCGCGCGCCGCCGGCCGCAGCGCCCGCACGCGCTTCCACGTGTCACGCTCGAACGACATGACGACGGTGGCGGCGATGGCTCGGTGGCGATCCAATACCTCGAACACGCGCTCCTCGATGCCCGGGTAGCGGCGTTCGCGCTCGTCGACCTTGATCTCGAGCAGCATCTGGCGGTGGGTGCGCATGGCGAGCGCCACCACGTCGTCGAGCGAGGGCACGGGCTCGTCGGTGAGCGCGCCGGTGCGGTCGCGCAGCCGCAGCGCGTGCAGCTCGGCGAGGGTGAGCCCACGCACCGCTCCCCGGCCGTTGGTGGTGCGCTCGAGGGTGGGATCGTGGATGACGACGACCTGGTCGTCCTTGGACAGGTGCACGTCGAGCTCGAGGAAGTCGGCGCCCAGGGACTCGGCGGCGTTGCGGAAGGCGAGCAGGCTGTTCTCGGGCCAGAGGAGCGCGCCGCCGCGGTGCGCGGCGAACATCGCGACCTTCGAGGCGGGCTGGGCGACGGCGGGGCCGGTGAGGGTGGCAAGGACACCCAGGGCCAGCCCCATCAGCATGAGCGCCCTCATTTCTCGGACTCCACCAGTCCCTTCACGAACCAGCGCTGCATGAAGATGATGATGGCCACCGGCGGCAGCAGCGCCATCATGGCGCCCGCCATGATCAGGTTCCAGGTGGGCAGCTCGGTGCCGCTCCGAGGAATCAGGCCCTCGAGCCCGATCACCACCGTGCGCATTGCCTCGGTGTTCGTGATGAGGAGCGGCCACAAGTATTGGTTCCAGCCGAAGATGAACAGCACCACGAAGAGTGCAGCGATGTTCGCCCACGACAGCGGCAGCAGGAAGGACCAGAGGAACCGCAGCGGACCCGAGCCGTCGAGCTGGGCCGCTTCGACCATCTCGTTGGGAATGGTGAGGTAGAACTGGCGGAAGAGGAAGGTGGCGGTGGCCGACGCCATGAGGGGAATGGTCAGTCCCTGGTACGTGTTGATCCAGCCGAGCGATCCGATGACCTCGTAGGTGGACATCAGACGCACCGGCACCGGCAGCATCAGGGTCACGAAGATCATCCAGAAGCAGAGCATGCGGCCGCGGAACTCGAAGTACACGACGGCGAAGGCCGAGAGCATGGAGATGGCGATCTTCCCCACCGCCACCGTGACCGCCATGAGGAAGCTGTTCCACAGCATGCGCCCCAGGTTCACCTTGGTCCACGCCGCCACGTAGTTCTCGAGGAGGTGCGAGGACGGGAGGAGGAGAGGCGGACGCTGCACCACTTCGGTGAGGTCCTGGGTCGAGATGATGAAGGCGTAGTAGAGGGGAAAGGCGATCACCGCCACGCACGCGATGAGGAGGATGTGAACGATGCCGGCGTGCCAGTCGAAGGGGCGGCGCCGCGGCGCGGAGGCGGGCCGGGCCGAAGCCTGGGTTTGCTCGAGCCGACCCGCGTCGAGCGCGCTCATCGATACGTCACCTTGGATTCGGCATAGCGGAACTGGATCATGGTCAGTCCGATCACCAGGGCCATGAGGATGACCGACTGGGCCCCCGAGGATCCGAGGTTCAGCCCGATGAAGCCGTCCTTGTAGAGCTTGAAGACCATGATCTCGGTGGCGTTGCCCGGCCCGCCCTTGGTGACCGCGTCGATGACGCCAAACGACTCGAAGAAGGCGAAGACCATGTTGAGGACGACGAGGTAGAACGTGATGGGCGAGACGAGGGGGAACACGATGGCGACGAATCGCCGGATGGGGCCGGCGCCGTCCACGTCGGCGGCTTCGAGGACCGAGCCGGGAATGGCGAGGAGGCCGGCGATGTAGAACGCGATGTTGTAGCCGAGGTGGGTCCAGGCGGTGGAGACGATCACCAGGACCATGGCGATCCAGCCCTTGAGGAGCCAGTTGAACTCGTAGGCGGTCACGAAGGAGAGGAAGTACGGGAGCACGCCGTAGGCGGGATGGAAGATGAAGAGGAAGATGATCCCCGCGACGGCGGGCGCGATGCCGTAGGGCCACAGCAGCATCGTCCGGTAGAACGTGAGCCCGCGGATCTTCTGAGTGGCCAGACCCGCCGCGACCAAGGCGACGAGCACCGAGAGGCCGGTGACTCCCGCCGCGAACACCAGCGAATTGCCCACGCTCCGGTAGTAGTCGGGGTCCGCCACCAGTGTGGCGAAGTTCTCGAGCCCGACGAACGTGCTCTTGTCCCCGAAGGGCGACGTGCGGTACAGCGAGAGCTGCAGGGACTTCAGCGCCGGCCAGAAGAAGAATACGATGGTCACCGCCATCTGCGGCGCCACCAGCAGATACGGGAGCCAGGGGCTCCTGAAGACGGTTCGGCGCATCCCGCCCGCCTCCGGCCGGGCCTATGGCTTGTTGGCGGCGGCAAATTCCTTCAGCAGCTGATTCGACTTGGCGACGGCGTCGTCCAGCCCCTGCTTGGTCGTCTTCTTGCCCGCGAAGATGTTCTCGAGCTCGGCCTCGATGACGTCGCGGATCTGCACGAAGTTGCCCAGCCGGATCCCTTGGCTGTTCGGGGTCGCGATGCGCTCGGACTTGACGGGCGCTGGCTTCTTGCCCGCCATCCCGCTCGGCGCCTTGGGGGGCAGGCCGGTGAGCTGGGCGAACGCCGTGTACTGATTTGGGTTGCGGACGAAGTGGTAGCCCTCCTCGAGGTTCCGCACCGCGGAGTTCGAGATGGCGAGGTAGCCGGTGTTGACGTGCCACCACATCTGCTGCGGGGTGTCGGAGATGAACTTCAGGAATTGAGCGGTGCCCTTGTTCTCCGCGGGGGACTTCCCCTTCAGCACCCACAGGGTGGCGCCGCCGATGATCGAGGTCGCCTGCTTGTAGGGCGCGCCCCAGTGCGGGAGCGTGGAGGTGCCCCACTGGAACTTCACTCCGCGGGTGAAGCCGCCGATGAGGGCGGAGGACTGGATGTACATCGCGCAGTCCCCGTTGACGAATTTGGGGTCGGCGGCGCCCTGCCGGCCGCCGTAGGAATAGATCCCGTCCTTCTGCCAGGCCGCGAGCTGCCCGATGTGCTTCACGCCGAACTCCCGGTTGATCAAGAGCTCGACGTCGAGGCCGTCGAAGCCGTTCCGCTTGGTCGCGAAGGGCTGGTCGTGCCAGGCGTGCATGTTCTCCACCATGGTCCACGACGGCCACCCGGTGGAGAAGCCGCACTTGGCCGCGCCGGAGGCGAGGATCTTCTTCGAGTAGGCCTCGACGTCCTTCCAGGTCAGGGGCGGCTTGGCGGGATTGAGCCCCGCCTTCTCGAAGGCATCCTTGTTGTAGTAGAAGATCGGGGTCGACGAGTTGAACGGCATCGAGTAGAGGTTGCCGTCCTTCGAGTAGAACCCGACGACCGGCGCGATGAAGTCCTTCCAGTCGACGGCGATCCCGTGTTCCTTCATCAGCTCGTAGACGGGGTACACCGCCCCCGACAGCATCATGGTTTGCGTGCCCACGTCGAACACTTGCACGATGTGGGGATGGCTCTTCTGGCGGTACGCGGCGATGGCGGCAGTGAGCGTCTCCGGATAGGTGCCCTTCCGGAGCGGCTTGACCTCGTACTGGCCCTGGCTGGCGTTGAACTGCCGCGCGAGATCATCCACCGCCTCGCCCAGCTGCCCCGTCATCGCGTGCCAGAAGTGGATCTCGGTCTTCCCTTGCGCGCCCACCGGGCTCGTGAGCAAGCCGCCGGTCAACGCGATCACGAGGGCCGTCGACAGCAGAGTTCTCAGCGTGAACGGCATGGGCATCCTCCGCGTGGGTCGGGATCGGCGCGTACGCCGCGACAAGGCGGGGCGACTATAGCACGAAACGTCGGGGCTCGAATTACGCGCGGATGCCTCAGGCCTGACGGAAGCGGTGCGAGCGGTCGACGTGCTTCTGGTAGGCCTCGAGCTCGGCGCTGAGCCGCCGCGCGGACCAGCCTGCCACGTCGGCCATGCGCCGGCCGATGGACTCCGCGCAGTCGAGGCCCTGGCAGAGGCTCTGGCCGATCGCGGTGCGGCGGACGAGGAAATCCTGGAGCGACACCGCCATCTCCTCGCGTACCGCCTGGTGGAGCTGGGCGACGATCTCCGGATTGGACGGGCACAGCCGCTCGGCCCCGTCGGGGAATTTCTTGGCGAGCTCGAGCACCCGCGTGTAGCCCCGGCCGTAGGTGTCCACCAGGACCTGCAGGGTGTCGCGAGGCAGTCCGGTGGCCGCCATTTCCGCGGAGACGTCCAGCCAGGCGCGCGCCTCGAGTTTCGCCACGTCCTCGTCGAGCCCGTCGAGGCTCAGCCGGGCGGAGACGGAAGGCTGGCGCCGGTGCAGACGCGCCGCCACCAGGTCGCCCACTTCCTCGGCGAGGCTGCGGAAGCAGGTGAGCTTGGTGCCGGTCACCGACATGAGCCGGCCCTCGTTGCCTTCCAGCACCACGCGGTGGTCGCGTGAGACCTTGGTCGCGGGGGCGCCTTCCTCGAAGGCGAGCGGGCGCACCCCCGCATAGGTATAGGCCACGTGCTCGAGCGAGACGCGGGGGTCGGGCAGGACGCGGCGCACCGCGCCCAGCAGGTACTCCACCTCGTCGCGGGTGGCCCACAGCCGGTCGGGATCGCCGTCGAAGTCGGTGTCGGTGGTGCCCACCAGCGAGAAGTCGCGCCACGGGATCACGAAGATCATCCGCTCGTCGGAGTCCGAGGAGAGGTACACCGCCCGCTCGGTCAGACGCGGGAGCAAGCAGTGGATGCCCTTGGTGGTGCGGACCACCCGCGCGGGAGTGCCGGTGAGCCCGGCGAGCGCGCGCACGCGGTCCACCCAGGGACCGGATGCGTTGATCACCACGGAGGCGCGCACGTCGAAGACCTGATCGGTGAGGAGGTCGCGGACCCGCACGCCCTCGAGCCCCCGCCCGCTCTTCACGAACTCCTCGACCTGACAGTAGTTGAACGCGCGCGCGCCGTGGCGCGCCGCCGAGAGGACGTTCTCCAGGCACATGCGCTCGGGATAGAGGAGGAGATCGTCGAAATAGTAGCCCGCGCCCTTGAGATCCTCCGGGCGGATGTTCGGCTCGAGAGCCAGCGTGTCCACCGCGCGGAGCACGCGGTAGCGCTCGGTCGCCTTGCCCGGGGTGAGGAGGTCGTAGAGCCACATCCCCAGCCGCACGAGCACGAGCCCGCGCCGGCTGCCCTTGTAGACGGGCACGAGGAACGGCAGCGGCCGGACGAGGTGCGGGGCCACGCGCTCGAGGGTCTTGCGCTCGCGCAGCGACTCGCGCACGAGCTTGAAGTCGCCCAGCTCGAGGTAGCGCAGGCCGCCGTGGATCAGCTTGGAGGACTTCGACGAGGTGCCGGAGGCGAAGTCGCCTTTCTCGAACAGGGCCACCGAGACGCCGCGGAGGGCGAGATCGCGGGCGATGCCCGCGCCCGCCATGCCGCCCCCGATGACGACGGCGTCGAGCGGCGTCTGGTCGAGTCCCGCGAGCCGACTTTGAATCACGTTGTTCTCAGGAAAGTAGGTCTGCCACGGATCGTACCACGTGGTCGGGAGCGAGCGTGTCGATTCGCGGGTCGTCGGGCCGCGTGACGCCGCTCAGGACGAGCACGGTGGCCAATCCACCGCGCTTTCCCATCATGATGTCGGTCTCGATGCGGTCGCCGACGATTACCGACTCCGACGCGGGCACCCCGAGCGCGGCCAGCGCCACCTCCAGGATGATCGGCGAGGGCTTCCCCACGATCACCTCCACCCGCCGGTCCGTCACCGCTTCGACCGCCGCGATCATTCCCGCGCAGTCGGGGATCTCGCCGCCCTCCACCGGGCACGTGCGGTCGGGATTGGTGGCGATGAGCCGCGCCCCTCCCTTCACCGCCTGGAGCGCAGTGTCGAGCTTGGCGTACGTAAAGGTGCGGTCGAAGGCGATGACCACCCACCGCACGCGCGCATCGTCGCGCACCTCGAAGCCGTGCGCTCGCATCTCCGCGCGCATCGGCGCCTCGCCGATCACGAACACCGGCGCGCCGGGATCCAGCCCGCGCAGGTGGCAGGCGAGGACGAGGGAGGAGTTGATCACGTCGTCCGCCCCGGCGGGAATCCCCAGCCGGGTGAGCTTGCGCGCGTAGTCGGCGCGGGTTTCCAGCGGCTTGTTCGAGAGGAAGGCCACACGGCGGCCGTCGGCACGGAGGCCGGCGATGAGCTCCGCCGCGCCGGGGACCAGCCGCTCCCCCACGTACAACGTGCCGTCGAGATCGAACAGCCAGCCGCGATACGGCAGCCGGACCGCCACGGGGGCTTTGTCCGGCGCCTAGCGGAGCAGCGGGGCCAGGGCGGTCTGCGCGAGGTCCAGGTAGGGGGCGGGCATGACGCCGAGCCAGATCACGCCGCAGAGGGCCACGAACAGCGCGAGCGAACCGGCGAGCGACGGCATCACCTCGGTGGGCGCGCCCTCGGGATCGCGCATGTACATGTAGACCACGATGCGCAGGTAGTAGTAGGCGGCGGCGGCGGAATTCAGCACGCCGATGATGGCCAGCCCCACGTACCCGGCGCGGACGGCGGCGCCGAACAGGTAGAACTTCCCCACGAAGCCCGCGGTGGGCGGGATGCCCACCAGCGAGAGCAGGAAGATCGTCAGCACCAGCGCCATCATCGGATGCCGGGTCGCGAGCCCGCTCAGATCACCCACGTCCACCGCCTCCTTCCCGTTCCGCTCGAGCAGGAGGAGCACGCCGAAGGACCCGACGGTGGTGAAGGTGTAGACGAGGAGATAGAAGAGCACGCTGGCATTGCCCAGCGGGCCGCCCGCCACCATCCCCACGAGGATGTAGCCGACGTGGGCGATGGACGAGTAGGCGAGCATGCGCTTGACGTTCTGCTGGGCGATCGCCACCACGTTGCCCACCGTCATGCTCAGCACCGCGAGGCCCCAGAGCAGCATGGCCCACTCGTCCTGGGCCGGGCGCAGCGCGCTCAGGAGCACCCGCAGCAGGGCGGCGAAGGCGGCGGCCTTGGAGCCGGTGGCGATCAGGGTGGTGATGGAGGTGGGCGCGCCCTGGTAGACGTCGGATGCCCACATGTGGAACGGCACCGAGGAGATCTTGAACCCGAAGCCCACCACGAGGAGGCCGAAGCCCACGAGCAGCAGCGGATCCCTCCCCGCCCCCGAGGCGAGGGCGAGACCGATGCGGTCGAGGTTGGTCGAGCCGGCGGCGCCAAAGATGAGGGCGATTCCGTAGAGGAAGAACCCGGACGCGAAGGCGCCGAGGAGGAAGTACTTCATGGAGGCCTCGGCGGACTCGATGCGGCTCTTGAAGGTCCCGGCGAGGACGTAGAGGGCAAGCGACATCGTCTCGAGGCCGAGGAACACCATGATGAGGTCGCCCGCGCTCGCCATGAGGGTCATCCCGATGGCGGAGAGGAGGACGAGGATATAGAACTCGCCGCTCTCCACCCCCTGCCGGCGCACGTAGTCGAGCGAGAGCAGCAGCACCAGCCCCACCGAGAACCCGATCACCAGGTTGAAGAAGATGGCGAAGCCGTCGAGGACCACCATCCCCCGGAACGAGCGCTCGTCGGCGCCCCAGTAGAGGAGGGACACCACCAGCGAGGCCACCACGCCCACGAGCCCGATGACGCCGAGATGCTCCTTGCGGTCCCGCGGCGGCAGGAGGTCGACGATCAGGAGCAGGAGCGCGGTGACGGACAGGACGAGCAGGGGCGCGATAGCCCGGAGGCTGATGGCGGGCGCGACGAGGGGTGCCACGAGCGCGGTCGGCATCTAGCGCGAGGCGAGCGCCGCGGTCGCCGCGGCTTTGGCCTGGACCTGGTTGATGAGGGCGTGCACGCTAGCCTCCGTCAGGCCGGTGAACGGCCCCGGATAGACGCCGATCCACACGATGAGGAGCAGCACCGGGACCAGCACCACCCACTCGCGCACGGAGAGGTCGGTGAGGCGGCGGTTCTCCTCGTGCGTGAGCTCACCGAAGAACACGCGCTGGTACATCCACAGCATGTAGACGGCGGCGAAGATGATGCCGGTGGTGGCAAGCGCGGCGGCGAGCCGGCTCCACTGGAACGCGCCCACGAGGATCAGGAACTCGCCCACGAACCCGTTGAGGCCGGGGAGCCCGATGGACGAGAAGGTGACGATCATGAAGAGCACGCTGAACGCGGGCATCACCTTCCAGATCCCGCCGAACTGCTCGATGAGCCGCGTGTGGCGCCGCTCGTAGATCATGCCCACGAGGAGGAAGAGCGCCCCCGTGCTGAGGCCGTGGTTCACCATCTGGATGACGCCGCCCATCACCCCCTGCGCGTTGAGGGCGAAGAGGCCCAGCATCACGAAGCCCAGGTGGCTCACCGAGGAGTACGCCACGAGCTTCTTGATGTCCGCCTGCACCGTCGATACCCACGCCCCGTAGATGATGCCGATGATGGCGAGCGCGATGACCCACGGGGCGAAGGTGAGGCTCGCCTGCGGAAAGAGCGGCAGGCAAAAACGCAGGAAGCCGTAGGTCCCCATCTTCAAGAGGACCCCGGCGAGGATCACGCTGCCCGGCGTGGGCGCCTCGACGTGGGCGTCGGGCAGCCACGTGTGGAAGGGAAACATCGGCACCTTGATGGCGAAGGCGAGGGCGAAGGCGAGGAAGAGGAGGTTCTGCACGTGTCCGCCCGGCATCACGTACTGGGCGAGCACGGGGAGATCGAACGTGTAGTTTCCGGTGACCGCGCCGTGCTGGAAGAACAGGGCGAGGATGGCCACCAGCATGAGCAGGGAGCCGGCGAGGGTGTAGAGGACGAACTTCACCGCCGCGTACACCCGGTTGGCCCCGCCCCAGATCCCGATGACGAGGTACATCGGGATGAGCATGGCCTCCCAGAAGATGTAGAAGAGGAAGAGGTCCAGGGCGACGAACACCCCCAGCATTCCCGTCTCCAGCAGCAGCATGGTGACGGCGAACTCCTTCCACCGCTTCTCGATGGCGTGCCAGGACGCCAGCAGCGTGACCGGCATGAGGAAGGTGGTGAGGAGCACGAGGAGCAGGCTGATCCCGTCGATGCCGACGTGGTACGTGATGCCGAGCGACGGCATCCACGGCCGCCGCTCCTGGAACTGGTAATCGGCCACGCGCGCGTCGAAGCCGGTGTAAAGAGGCAGCGACACCAGGAAGGTGAGCAGCGCCACCGCGAGGACCGCCCGCTTCACCGTCTCGTCGCGATCGCCGCGCGGGAGCAGCCCGACGATCACCGCCCCCAGCGCGGGCAGGAACACCACCAGGGACAGCGCCATGCCCCTCATCGGGGACCGCGCGCGTAGAGGAAAGCCACCACCGCGATCGCGCCCAGAAGCATGCCGAGCGCGTAGTTCATGGTGAAGCCGGTCTGGATGCGGCGGAGGCCGCGCGCCCAGCTCGTCACCGCCTCGCCCACGCCGTTGACGATCCCGTCGATCACCCGGAGATCGAGCACCCGCGCACACCAGACGTAGAGCCGGTACGACGGCTGCACGAACAGGGCGTCGTAGAGCTCGTCGACGTAGTACTTGTTCAGCAGCAGCGTGTGGAGGCCGTTGCGCGGCTCGCCGATCTCCTCGGGCCGCACCGTGCGCCGCCCATACACCATCCAGGCGAGGAGCACGCCCGCCACCGCGACCACGATCGAGATGAGGATCAGCACCTTGCCGGTGGCGCCGTGGTCCGCCTCGTGAAGGGGGAGCACGGGGTCGAGGAAGCGCGCGAAGGCGGTCCCGTGCGATGACGGCGCGCCCAGCGCGATGCCGGCGACCACGGTGAGGATGGCGAGGAGGGCGAGGGGCAGGGTCATCACCGGCGGCGACTCGTGCACGTGCCGCCGCGCCTCCTGCGTCATGCGGGGCGCCCCGAAGAAGGCGAGGAACACGAGGCGGAACGTGTAGAAGGCGGTGAGGAAGGCGCCGCCGAGCAGCAGGATGAAGAGCACGCGCTGGCCGTCGAAGAAGGTCGCGGCGAGGATCTCGTCCTTGGAGAAGAAGCCGGCGAGCGGCGGCACCCCGGCGAGACCGAGGGCGCCGACGAGGAAGGTGATGGTGGTGGTGAGCATCTTGGACTTGAGGCCGCCCATCTTCCGCAGGTCCTGCTCGCCGTGGAGGCCGTGAATCACGCTGCCCGCGCCGAGGAACAGCAGCGCCTTGAAGAAGGCGTGGGTCACCAGGTGAAAGATGCCCGCCGCATAGGCACCGACCCCCACGCCCACGAACATGTAGCCGAGCTGGCTGATCGTGGAGTACGCGAGCACGCGCTTGATGTCGGTCTGGGCGAGCGCGATGGTCGCGGCGAAGACGGCGGTGAGGCCGCCCACCCACGCCACCACGTCGAAGGCCACCGGCGACATCTCGAACAGCTTGTGACAGCGCGCCACCATGTAGACGCCCGCCGTGACCATGGTGGCGGCGTGAATGAGCGCGGACACCGGCGTCGGCCCCTCCATCGCGTCGGGCAGCCAGGTGTAGAGCGGCCCCTGGGCGGACTTGCCGCACGCGCCCATGAAGAGGAGCAGCGCGATGGCGGTGTAGGTGCCGGCCCCGATCGACGCGTCGGCCTTGGCGAACACCGCGCCGTAGTCGAGGGTGCCGAAGGTGACCCAGATCAGCATGATGGCGAGGCCGAAGCCGAAGTCGCCCACTCGGTTCACGATGAACGCCTTCTTGCCGGCGTCCGCCGCCGACTTCCGCTCGTACCAGAAGCCGATGAGGAGGTAGGAGCAGAGGCCCACCGCCTCCCAGAACACGTAGAGGACGAGGAAGTTGCCGGCGAGGACCAGCATCACCATCGAGAACACGAACAGGTTGAGATAGGTGAAGAAGCGCGCGTAGCCGGGATCGCCGTGCATGTAGCCGGCGGAGTAAAGGTGGATGAGGAAGCCCACGCCGGTGACCACGAGCAGCATCACCGCGGAGAGCTGATCGACCTGGGCGGTGAGCGGAGCCTGGAAGGTGCCCGCGCCGATCCACGAGAAGAGCGCGCCGGTGTAGGTCTCACCCGCCCACACACGCGCGAACAACGCACACGAGGTGAGGAAGGCGGCGCCGAGCGCGGGCACCGCGATCCAGTGGGCGCGCTCGCCGACGAGGCGTCCGGCCACGGCGTTGATCACGCTCCCGAGGAGCGGGAACAGCGGGATCAGCCAGACGAGTCGTGACATGTATGTGCTTTCGGGAACAAACCCGGCTCACTCTATCCAAACGGGTTCCGGGTGTCAACTCAAGGTGGGCTCCACATGGGCGAAGTACACGAAGGGAATGAGGTAGAAGAGGAGCCCGTGCCCGGTGGCGATGCGGAGCGCGCCCGCCTCGGCGAGCACGGCGAGGCCGAAGTTGAGGAGGGAGTAGGCGGCGACGGCGACGACGAGCCCGCGAAGGGGTGGCGGCGCCCGGCGGGAGAGCGCGCGCCAGTCGAGCAGCTCCACCCGGCGGCCGGTGCGGGCGGGCGCGACGCGCCGCCGAATCCGGGCGAGCATCACGAGGAGCAGCACGATCGCGCCCGCGAAGAGCATGACGATGAAGACCTCGGGCACGCGGGCTCCCAGCGGCGTGAAGCTCAGCAGGTGCGCGGCGGCGCTCGCGGCGAGCCCGAGCGCCGCCGCCGCGCGACCCACGCGCGCTCCCATGGCTTCTTCTAGCACGAAAATTGACGCCTCGACGCGCGCGTCGGTATGATCCCCAGGTGGCTCGGATCGGCGCCCGGTTCTGGTTCTATCTCGTCGTCCTCCCCGCCCTCCTCATCGTGGTCGGGATCTCGATTCTCGCCTGGCGACAGAGCGTCCGTGGGGTCCACGCCGAGATTGCCCCCGCGCTCCGCTTCATCGGCGTCAAGACGCCACTCAACCTGAGCCTCCGCGCGGAGCGCGGCGACGTGGTGAGCGTGGAGGTGCGTCTCGTGCAAGGCCAGGGCCGGGTGATGCTCGCCGCGCAGACGTTCGCCGCCCCCGGTCCCGAGAAGAAGGTCGAGCTCGCCATCGAGGGGCGCAATACCGGGCTGCGCGAAGGTCAGGCGACGCTGGAAGTCCGCGCCCGCGACAGCTTCTGGCGGCCCCTGCGCGTGGACGATCGGCCGGTACTCACCGTTCCGGTCATTCTCGACTTCACCCCTCCCACCCTTGAGGTCCTCTCGTTCACCCGCTACCTTGCGCAGGGGGGCGGCGGGCTCGTGGTCTTTCGCTCGAAAGGCGCTTCACGGGTGGGCGTGAATGCGGGCGGCCTCTTCTTCCCTGCCTTCCCGGCGGGGCCGGCCGACTCCGGCATCCTCGTCGGCATGCTCGCGCTGCCGTGGGACGCCCCGCGGGGCGGCATCAGCGTGCTCGCTCAGGACGAAGCCGGCAATGCGGTCACGCGGCCCATCGCCGCCGAGATCAAGGCGCGGAAGTTTCCCGTGGACGTGATCGAGGTCAAGGAGCCGTTTCTCAAGGAGAAGGTGGCGGAGCTCCTGCCCGAGCAGGCCAGTGCCCAGGGCGAGGCGCTCGTGGCCGCCTTCCTCCGCATCAACCGCGATCAGCGCAAGGCCGCCGAGCAGAAGAAGCGCGAGCTCGCCGCTCGCACCCAGCCGCGCGCCCTGTTCGAAGGCGCGTTCCTCCAGCCCCACAACTCGAAGGTGTTCTCGAACTTCGCGGAGACACGCTCCTACCGCTACGAGGGCCGCGAGATCGACGTCCAGGTGCACCTGGGTTACGACCTCGCCTCCCTCAAGCACAGTCCCGTGCCCGCCGCGAACTCGGGCGCCGTGCTCTACGCGGGCCCCCTCACCATCTACGGCAACGCGGTGGTCCTGGATCACGGCTGGGGGCTGCAGACGCTCTACGCTCACCTCTCGTCGTTTGCGGTGAAGGAAGGCGACTCGGTGCAGAAGGGACAGGAGCTCGGCCGCACCGGGACCACCGGGCTCGCGGTGGGCGACCACCTCCACTACGAGGTCCTGATTCACGGGATCTCCGTGACGCCGCTCGAGTGGTGGGACGGCCGCTGGATCCGGGATCACATCGGCAAGCCCCTGCGTGACGCCGGCCTGCCCACGCTGGTCGCAGGCGCGCCGCCGGCGGCGGGCGACGAGGACAAAGCGCCGGTCAGGCGCCGTAGCCGGGCGCGGGCGCGCTGAGGAGCCGGGCGCGCGTCAGCGCGCCTCGGCGACCGCGACGGCCGGCTCTTCGCCGGCCCCCAGCACCCGCGAGATCGCACGCGCGGTGTCCCGGGTCATCTTGCCGAAGCGCGCGAGATTGGGGACGATGCGCACCGTCGGCCCCCCCACGACGAGCGCGGCGACGACCTGACCGTCGCGCCCGAAGATCGGCGCGGCCAGGCCCGCGGAGCCTTCCGACAGCTCGTCCCGGGTCATCGAGAGTCCCACGCGTCGGATCTCGACGAGGGCCTTCCTGAGCGTCGCGCGATCGGTGATGGTATGGCGCGCCAGTGACTTGAACTTTGCGGTCCGGAAGTACTCGTCCTGCTGTTCGGGGGACATGTAGGCGAGGAGCAGCTTGCCCAGCGCCGAGCAGTACAGCGGCCGCTGGTCGCCCACCGACACCGTGTAGCGCACGGGATTGTGACTCTCCACCCGATCGATGTAGACGGCGACGGTGCCGTCGGACGCCAGCGTGCCGATGAGCGCGGTCTCGCCGCATTTGGCGGCCAGATCCTCGAGGAACGGCCGCGAGAGCTCGGGCAGCTCGCGGTTGGACAGCGCCGCCATGGCGAAGGTGAACGCGCCCGGGCCGAGCCGATAACGGCCGTCCTCCCCGCGCACGAGGTAGCCCAGCCGGTTCAGCGAGCGGAGGAGATAGAAGAGGCTCGACTTGGGGGACGAGAGGCGATGGGACAACTCGCTGAGGGTCTGCCCGCCACGCTCGCGCGCGAGGATCTCCAGCGACTCCAGCACGCGGCCGATGGCCCGCGGGCCCGCATCGCGGGGCCGTGGAGCCGGGGCGCCGGGCTGGGGTTCAGGGCTTCGCATATGAGAACGTATCCCTCATTCGTCGAATTGCAGCCTGTCATGTCGGACCCGCACTGTCAACCGCCAGCGGGGACGCGCAGGAGATTTCCGCGCAGCAAGGCGCCGGGCGGCACGAAGTCGCCGAGCACGCCCATCACCGTGGCGAGCAGCGCGGGCCGCGCCGCGAGGAGGCGCGCGGCGAGATTCGCCGCGCGGCGGCGCGCGATCAGCATCTGGAGCGCGCGCGTGAGGCGAGTCTTGCCGCGGAACGCGTCACGGCGGGCCCGTGCGTAGGGGCGGAGGGCGGCGGCGGTGCAGCGGCCCGCGCGCAAGGCCGCGTGCGCGACCTCGGCGAGCAATTCCGCCGAGCGGAGCGCGGTGTACAGGCCTTCGCCGGTGAAGGGATCGTAGAAGCCGCCCGCGTCGCCCACGAGGACCACGCCATCCACGGTGGGCTCGTCGACGCGGTAGGCGAGTGGACCCATCGCCCGGAGAGGGCCCGCCGCTCGGAGTCCGTCCAGACGCGGAGCCAGGTGACGGAGCTGCTTCAGGCGCGCCCCAAAGAACGTCTCGAGCCGGCCGCGGAAGGCGCGCGCGTGCGCGTGGGGAACCACCAGGCCGAGATTCACGAGGCCAGGGGCCACCGGATTGAGGATCGCGTAGTCCGGCGGGTCCACGTAGATCTCGCCGAGATCGCCGAGGCCGGCCAGGCCCGTCACGTGCTGGATGAGCGCCATGCGCCGGAGACGATGCGGCCGCACGAGGCCGAGGGCGCGCGCGACGACCGATGCGCGCCCGTCGGCGCCGACCACCAGGCGCGCAGCGGCTTCCCGGGGGTGACCCTCCGCGTCCTCATAGCCCACCCCCACGACCGCCCCGTCCGCGCGCCGGAGATCGGTGACCCGATGACGATCCCGGGCGTCGAGCGGCAGCACGCGCGCGCGGTCGAAGAGGAGGCGATCCAGCACTTCGCGGGAAATGGCGAGCCCGTGCCCCCGGTAGCCCGGCCAGGGACCGCGCGCGGGGTAGCGCCCTTCCAGACGTCGACCATCCGGGGCCACGATGCGCATGCCGACGACGGGCTGCGCCACCGCATCGACTCCCTTGAGCACGCCGAGGCGGTCGAGGATGCGCGCAGATTCCGGGGAGAGATACTCGCCGCAGATCTTCGGACGCGGAAATGCCGCCTTGTCCAGGAGCAGGACCGACCAGCCCCGCTCGGCGAGCAGGATGGCCGTCGCGCTGCCGGCTGGTCCGCCCCCCACGACGATCGCGTCGTACGATGTCATCCGCCGCGTCTCTATTCGGTCACCGCGCAGAGCCGCAGTAGCGGCGCGTAGCAGCGCACCGCCACGCCCTCGAGACCGGCCCGCGCGCAGAGCCGGCGCACTTCCTCCGCGGTGTAGGCGCGGCGCACGGACAGCGGGCCGTCGTGGCGCGACATGCGCCCGCAGCCGGTGAGGCGCGTGACCAGCCAGATCGCCACCCAGCCGAGCCGGCTCCGAGCAAGGTCGTTCACGACCACGCCCACGCGGGCCACCTCGCCCATGGCGGCGAGATAGGCGGTGGCGGCGCCCGGCTCGAGATGGTGCAGGGTGAGCGAGGAGATGGCGACGTCCACCGCGTTCGCCCGAAACGGCGGGGCGAGCGCGTCGGCCCGCAGCAGGACGATCTCGGGATAGCCCGCCACCATCCCGCGCGCCACCTCCAGGGTCGGCCCGCTGAGATCCAGCGCGAACACGCGGATGGATCGGCCGGCGCGTCGGGCCCAGCGCACGAGGGCCCGCGGGATGTCCCCCCCGCCGGTGCCGAGGTCGACCACGGTGGCGGTCCGGTCGGTGGGCAGACGGGCGAGCAGGCGACGCACGTGGCGCACGGTGACGAGTCGGCCGCCGAAGGCGCCGTTGAGGCGGGCCACATCGCCGAGGCTTCGCGCGCGCTCCGCGAAGGGGGCGGGGCCGTCCAGGAGCTCGACGGCGCCGGCGGCGCGCGACAGCGGCCGGAACAGGCGCATCTACCAGCGCAGCAGCGCGCCTTCGGCGGCGAATCCGGGGCCGAGCGCGATCATCAGCCCCCAGTCGCCGGGCTGCGGCGCTCCGGCGCGCAGCGCCTCCTCGAGAACGAACAGGATCGTAGCGGAGGACATGTTGCCGAACACGCGGAGCACGTGACGCGAGTGGGCGATCTGCGCGTCGGTCAGCTCGAGCAGCGTCTTGGCTTGCTCGATGACCCGGCGGCCGGCGGAGTGGAGGACGAAATGCGCCACATCGTCCTTCTTGAGGCCATGCGTGGCCATCAGGATCTCCGCCATCTCGCGCATCATGCCTCCGCCGATTCGCCGGACCTCTTTGGAGAGCACCACGCGCGGGCGGCCGCCCGGGTATTCGAAGCCCATCGCGCCCAGATGCTCGGGGCGGAACAGCGTGCGGTGCTCGACCACCGTCGGTCCCTCGCCCTCGCACGACAGGGCCAGCGCGCCGGCGCCGTCCGCGAAGATCGCGTGAGCCACCGCACTCTCGAGCCGGTCGTCGAGGTAGTAGGCGGCCGAGCAGAGCTCGACGGCGACGACCACCGCGCGGTGACGGGGGAACGCGCGCAGGTGATTCCACGCCTGCTGGAGCACCACCATGGCGGCCGCGCATCCCGTGTCGCCCACATGCGCGCGCTGCACGTCGGGCCGAAGCCCGAGCAGGCTCACGAGGTGGGCGTCGAGGCTCGGACAGAGGCGGCCGGTGCACGTCGTGGTGGCGATGAAGTCCACGTCCTCGGGCTTCCAGCCCGCCTGCGCGATGGCCTTGCGCGCGGCCGCCGCGGAGAGCTCGAGGGCGCCTCGCCGGAACCGATCGTTCAAGTCGTCGACGCTCTCCCGCGGCGTCTCGTCAGGCCTGAACGTGGCGGGATCGAAGTAGAGGTACCGCCCCTCGATCTGGCTGTTCGCGAAGAAGCCGGCCCGTTGGGCGTCCGGATAGCCGGCCATGCGCAAGACGGTAGCCTGGTCGAATCGGTGGACGGGTGTGGCCGTGGCGACGGCGAGGATCTTGGGGGTGCTCATCCCTGAGTTCTCATGGGGCCGCCCGGCCGCGAAGCGTACGCCTCGGCGGTTGCCATGTCCAGTCGCCCGGTGCTAGCGTTGTGCCATGCCGCTCTTCTCATTCGAGGGAAAGACTCCAAAGATCCACCCCACCGCATTTATCGCCCCGACCGCGAGCATCATCGGTGACGTGACCGTCGAGGAGAACGCATCTGTCTGGTACGGAGCGGTCGTGCGCGCTGACTTCTCACCGATCGTGATCCGCCGGGGCGCGAACGTGCAGGACGGCTCGGTGATCCACGTGACGCCGGCGGGCGGAACCGAGATCGGCCCCGGCGCCACCATCGGCCATCTCTGCATGGTTCACGCCGCGACGATCGGCGAGGAGGCCCTGGTGGGCAATTCCTCCACGGTCCTCGACGGCGCGAAGATCGGTGCGCGGTCGATGATCGCAGCCGGCTCGCTGGTGACGCCGGGCACCGACATTCCCGAGGGCGTGCTCGCGATGGGAGCGCCGTGCAAGGTACGCGGGCCGCTCGCGGGAACGCCGGCGGAGCGTTGGGTGCAGATGAATCCCGCCGGGTATCAGGCCCTCGCCCAGCGCCACCGCACCGGGGCGCGGCCCGTCTAGCCATGCCGGCGGGCGGCCACGTGCTCGTCAGTGGCTTCGAGCCCTTCGGCGGCGACACCGCCAATCCGTCCCAAGAGGTCGCGAAGGGACTCGACGGCCGCCGCGTGCGCGACGCCGTCGTGCGGGCCCTGATCCTGCCGGTACAGCACGAGGAGGCGCGCGCCGCGCTCCTCCCCGCCCTCGGCGAGCCCGGGCTTCGCGCCGTCGTAATGCTGGGGCTGGCGGGCGGCCGCATGCGGGTGGCCCTCGAGCGGGCGGCGCTGAACGTGATGGACTATCGCCTCCCCGACAATCGCGGGGACCTCGTGCGCGAGACGCCGTGCGTGGCGGGTGGGCCCGTCGCGCGCTGGACCACCCTGCCGCTCTCCGCGATCCTCGAGGCCCTCACCGCGGAGGGCATTCCCGCGTACGTGTCGAACACCGCGGGGACCTTCCTCTGCAACTACACGCTCTACGCGGCGCTCCACGCCCTCGACGAGACCGCCCGCCCCATTCCCGCGGGCTTCATCCACCTTCCGTTCCTTCCGCCGATGGTGGCCTCGCACGCGCTCGACGAGCCGAGCATGGATCTCGCCATGATGATTCGCGCCGCCGAGATCGCGGCGCACGCCGCCCTTGCGGTCTAGCCGGCGGGGATCCTCGCCGGCGCCGCCCTCAGGCGAGCGCGCTCAGCGGGATGGGACGAAAGTCGGCGAGCGCGTCCAGCCACTCGATCTCGCGCCCGCCGAACGGCGGGGCGCCCGCCTCCCGTGACACGACCCAGCGGCGGAGATAGAGCGCCCCGCTGAGCAGCCGGTGCGCGTCGCCCCGGCCCTCGAAAAGGGTCTGGCCGTCGGCGAGGAGCAGCGATGCGGCGAGGAGATGATAGAGCGTGTCGGCCACTGGCCGGGCTTCCAGCTCCTGCTCGGCGCGCGGCAGCCCCGCCCACCCCGCGATGCGCCGCCGGGTGACGTCGAGGGCTTCGCGCGCCACGTCCACCCACGGCTTGGCCGCGGCCTCGGTCACCCGCGACAGCCGCTCGCCGAGGAAGGCAAGCAGCGGCTCGTGGGCGGCCTCTCGCAGGATGGCCCGCTGCACGTCCAGGGCGACCACGTTGCTCGCCCCTTCCCAGATCGATCCGAGATAGCTGTCGCGGACGAGCCGCGGGTTCACCCACTCCTCGATGTAGCCGTTGCCGCCGCGCACGTTCATCGCCTCCGCGGTGACGAGCCGCGCGTGCTGGGTGATCCAGTACTTCGCGAGCGGGGTGAGGATGCGGAAGAGGGCGCGGGCCGCCGTCTCCCCCCGGTCCCACCGGTCGAGGGCGGCGGCCGCATGCAGCACCACCGCGGCGGCGGCTTCCGAATCCACCACCATCTGGAGGAGCTGAGCGCGCAGCAAGGGCAGCTCGGCGAGGACTCGGCCGAACGCTACCCGCGCCCGCGCATGGGTCAGCGCCTCGAGCACGGCCCGACGGATGAGGGCCGAGGAGCGCAGCGCATTGGAGAGGCGGGATACATTGACCATCTCCATCATTTGCTTGAAGCCGCGGTCGAGATCGCCCACCGGATAGGCGACCGCGCCGGCATACGTCACCTCGCCGCTGGCCATCGAGCGCGAGCCGAACTTGTCCTTGAGCCGGTTCACCGTGAGGTCGTTGCGCCGCCCGTCGGGCAGCGCCTTCGGCACGAGGAACATCGCGAGCCCGCGGGTGCCGTCGGGCGCCCCCTCGGGACGGGCGAGCGTGAACGCCACGTCGGCGTTGGCGTTCGAACAGAACCACTTGTCGCCCCAGAGGCGCCAGACCCCGTCGGCCCCCCGCTTCGCCACCGTGGTGGCGGCGCCGACATCGGAGCCACCCGTCTTCTCCGTCATCCACTGCGTCCCCTGGCGCAGCGCGCTCATGTCGGTGGCGGTGAGGCCCGGCAGATAGCGAGCCTGGAGCTCGGCGCTCCCGTAGTGGCGCAGCATGCGCGCGCCGGAGTCGGTCATGTTGACGGGGCAGAGGAGCCCGAACTCCGACTGGCCGAAGAGATAGGTGAGCGCGTACTTCACCACGTGCGGCACCGGGCCGGGCCAGCCGAGCACGCCCGGCCGGTGGGACAGGGCGGCGAGGCCGAAGCGGCCGAACGCCAGCTCCTCCATCCGCCTATATGAAGGATGGAAGACCACCTCGTCGATGCGCTGGCCGCGCTCGTCCCAGGACCGGAGGGTGGGCGGATTCTTGTCGGCGGCGTGCGCGAGCGCATCCAGCTCGCCCCCGGCGACCTCGCCCATCGCGGCCAGGTGGGGGCGTGCGAGGGCGTAGACCTCCGGCCCCATCACCGATTCGCAGAGCTGCTGGAACGCGCCGTCGACCAGGAAGTAGTTGAGCCCGCGCGTGCCGGGCATCGCGTCCTGAGCAAAGACGGGACTTCCGGTCATCGCACGCGCCCGGCTCAGCGCCCGGTGAACTGGGGCGGCCGCTTGTCCTTGAACGCCTGCACGCCTTCCTTGTGGTCCGCGGTCTCGCGCACGACCGCCATGTGGGAGGACACCAGGTCCAGGTGCGTGCGGAGATCGAGGCGCATGCTCTGGTAGACCAGCCGCTTGATCATTCTGATCGGCACCTGGGGCCCGTTGGCGACCTGCGCCGCGAACGCGTACGTCGCCTCGCGCAGCTCCGCGGCGGGTACGACGCGGTTGACGATGCCGAGCTCGAGGGCGTGGGGGGCCTCGATGAAGTCCGCGGTCCACAAGAGCTCCAGCGCCTTCGCGGTGCCGATGAGCCGCGGAAGGAAATAGGTGTCACCATCGCCGGGCACGAGCCCCACCCGCACATAGCCGGTGGAAAACCGCGCGGTGTCGGCGGCGATGCGCATGTCGCACATGAGGCTCATGCCCATGCCCGCCCCCACCGCGACGCCGTTGACCATGGCGATCACGGGCTTGTCCATGGCTTCGAGCGCCTTGGGCACGCGGTGGATGGCTTCCCAGAGCCCGTTCTTGTGGTCGAGGGGGCTCGGCCGGCTGTCGCCCATGCGCCCGACGTCGCCGCCGGAGCAGAAGGCTTTGCCCGCCCCGGTCACGATGACCACGTTCACCGCGGGATCGCGCTGCGCCTCATTCAGGGAGCTCGCCCACGCATCGATCATCGGCCCGGTGAAGGCGTTCATCTTGTCGGGTCGGTTGAGCGTGATGGTGGCGACCTTGTCCTTCACCTCGTAGATGAGCTCATCTGCGCTGGGTGACATGGGTGGTTCCTCCGGGCGGCTAGTATACGTTCCGCCCGGGGCCGATACCATGGTGGCCCCGGTGGCAGGGGCCCGAGAGCGGGGTTGACGCCTCCGCTCCCATTTGGGTACTATCCTCACAGATCAGCCGGACCAGAACCCTCTACCGGAGGTGAGCGCCATGACCTGGGAAGCGCCGGACTTCATCGAAGTGAAGATGGACGCCGAGATCAACTCTTATCAGGACGACTTCGACCGGCAGGACGACGACCGCTTCTAGGCGGCGCCTGCCGCGGAAGAATCCGCAGCCCCCTCTCGGCGCGTAGCCGAGCCCGGGGGCTGTCGCGTCTTGGGGGAACCATCGTGCGCATCCGTGTCCTCGGCTCCGCCGCCGGCGGGGGCTTCCCGCAGTGGAATTGCGGATGCCCGAACTGTCGCGGGCTCCGGGACGGTACGTTGAAGGCGGCGGCGCGCACCCAGGAATCGGTGGCGGTGAGCGCCGACGGAGTGGGCTGGTTCGTCCTGAACTGCTCTCCGGAGATTCGGCAGCAGATCGAGAGCTTCGAGGGCCTGCACCCCCGGGCCGCCCGCCACTCCCCCATCCGGGCCATCGTGCTCACGAACGGCGATCTCGATCACGTGCTCGGACTGCTGTCCCTTCGCGAGTCCCATCCCTTGGTGATCTATGCCACCGAGGCCGTGCGCGAGGGCTTCACCGAAGGCAACGGCCTGTACCGCACGCTGCAGCGCTTTCCCGAGCAGGTGACGTGGCGCACGCTGAAGCTGGGGCGTGAGGACGCGCTGGCCGGCGTGGACGGCGCGCCCAGCGGCCTTGTCATCGAGCCGGTGACGGTGCCCGGCAAGCCGCCCATTCATCTCGAGAACCGCCCGGGCGGCCGGACGGCGACCGCGCCCGAGGACAACGTGGGCCTCCGGATCCGCGAGACCGCGACTGGCCGGCGCCTCGCCTATTTTCCCGCCGCCGGTGGCGTCACGCCCGCGGTGCGGGAGGCGCTCGCCGACGCCGACGGCGTGTTCTTCGATGGCACGTTCTGGTCGAGCGACGAGCTGCCCGCGCAGGGGCTCGGCACCAAACGCGCGGCCGACATGGCGCATCTTCCCGTCGGCGGGGCCGACGGCAGCCTCGCCGCCCTGCGCGGTCTTGGGGCCACGCGCCGCATCCTCATCCACCTGAACAACACGAACCCCGTTCTGCGGGAGGACGCTCCCGAGCGGAAGGAGGCGGAGGGCGCGGGCTGGACCATCGCCTGGGACGGCATGGAGGTGACGCTGTGACCACCGACGCGCTCCGGCCGCCGCTGCCGCGCGAGGAGTTCATCGCCTGGGTGCGCAAGGAGGGCGAGGCCCGCTACCACGACCATCATCGCTACCACGTGCTCATGCACGAGGGACGGCTCACCCGACCCCAGCTCCAGCAGTGGGTGCTGAACCGCTTCTACTATCAGACGCGCATCCCCATCAAGGACGCCATCATTCTCGCGAAGTCGGACGATCCGGCGTTCCGCCGCATGTGGATCCGGCGCATCCGCGACCACGACGGCGACGAGGGCGGAGGAGAAGCGGGCATCGAGCTCTGGCTGCGCTTGGCCGAGGGCGTGGGGCTCGACCGCGATGAAGTGGCGAGCTGCCGCTCGGTGCTGCCCGGCGTGCGCTTCGCCTGCGACGCCTACGTGGAGCTGGTCCGCGAGCGCTCGCTGGTGGAGGCGGTGGCGTCGTCGCTCACCGAGTTCTTCGCGCCCGATCTCATGTCCCGCCGTGTGCTCGCGTGGGAGAAGCACTATCCGTGGGTGAGCCCGGACATGCTCGCCTATTTCCGCTCGCGGGTCCCGCGCGCGCGGCGCGACTCGATGGAGGCCATCGACTACGTGATCCGGCACGCCCGCTCCTACGAGATGCAGGAGCGCTGCGTGGCCGCCCTCATCACGAAGACGGAGATTCTCTGGCACCTCCTCGACTGCGCCTACGCGGCCTACATCGAGCCCGGGTGGGGCCCGCAGGGCGCGCGGGGCACATGATCTCCGCGGAGAGCCGGCTACGCCTGGCCGCCAAGGCGCGCCTCCGGTTCGACCGCAAGTCCTCACGCTACATGCTCCTCTATCCCGAGCGCGGTCTCGTGCTGAACCCCACCGCTGCCGATGTGCTGCAGCGCTGCGACGGGGAGCGCACGGTCGGCTCCATTGTCGAGGAGCTGGCGAAGCAGTACGGCCACGAGGCGCCCGCGGTGGAGCGCGAGGTGCTCGGGTTCCTCCAGACCATGGCCGACCGGGGCCTCGTCCAGGCGGCGCCATGAGCGAAGGCGAGCGCCCGTACACGCTGGTTGCGGAGCTCACCTACCGCTGCCCGCTCCGCTGCCTCTACTGCTCGAACCCGCTGGACTACGGCGCGCACGGCGACGAGCTCGACACCGCGACGTGGGTGCGCGTGCTGCGCGAGGCGGAGGATCTCGGCGTGGTGCAGGTCAACCTCACCGGCGGCGAGCCGCTGGTGCGGGACGACCTGGAGACGCTGATCGAGGAGTGCCGCCGCCTCGATCTCTACACGAACCTCATCACCAGCGGCGTGCCGCTCCGCCGCGAGCGGCTGGCTCGCTTCCGCGCGTTGGGCCTGGACAACGTGCAGATCTCCATCCAGGACACCGAGGCGGGCCCTTCGGACCGCATCGCCGGGGTGAAGGCCTTCGACCGGAAGCTCGAAGTCGCGGCGTGGGTGAAGGAGCTGGGCTTCCCGCTGACGCTCAACACCGTGCTCCACCGGGAGAACCTCGACCGGGTCGAGGCCGTGATCGCCCTCGCCGAGCGCCTCGGCGCCGACCGGCTCGAGCTCGCCAACACCCAGTACCTCGGCTGGGCCCTCCCGAATCGCGCCGCGCTCCTGCCGTCGCGCGCGCAGCTCACCCGCGCGCGCGAGGTGGCGGCGGCGGCGCGGCGGCGTCTCACCGGGACGATGGAGGTGCTCTTCGTCACGCCCGACTACTACACGGACCTGCCCAAGGCCTGCATGGACGGCTGGGGGCGGCGCTTCATCGTGCTGAGCCCGGAGGGGCGCGCGCTCCCCTGCCACGCCGCGCACACCCTGCCCGGGCTCGTTTTCGAGTCCGTGCGCGACAAGGCGCTGGGGGATATCTGGCGGGACTCCGCCGGCTTCCGCGCCTTCCGCGGCGAAGACTGGATGCCGGAGCCGTGCCGGAGCTGCGACCGGCGCGCCATCGACTTCGGCGGCTGCCGCTGCCAGGCCTATCACCTCACCGGCGACGCCGCGGCCACCGATCCCACTTGCAGGCTCTCACCGGATCACGCGCTGATCGAGGCCGCCCGGGCCGCCGCGGAGACATTGCCCTCGACCCCCGTGGAGCTCGTGTACAGAACCACCAAGTCATCGTGACATGCCGCCGCCCCGCCGGCGGAAACGCATGGACGCCAGCTTCCTGATCCTGCTGGGCCTCACAGTCGCGGCGCTCGCCTTCGCGCTCATGAAAGATCCCGCGCTGGCCGCGCGTGGCCTTCAGTCGAGCGGGCGGCTCTTCGGCTCGGTGTGGATGGAGCTGGCGCTGGGCTTCGTCCTGGCCGGTCTCCTCGACGTGCTCATTCCGCCGCCCGTCCTCTCGCGCTGGATGGGCGAGGATCATCTGGGACGCGGCATCCTCGTGGGCTGGGGCGCGGGGCTCGTCCTCCCGGGCGGGCCCTATCTGGTCTTCCCGGTCGTCGCCAATCTCTTTCGCAGCGGCGCGGCGGCGGGCCCGCTCATCGCGCTGCTCACCGCGAAGACGTTGGTGAGCCCGGTGCGCATGCTCACCTACGAGGCGCCCCTGCTCGGCTGGCCCATGACGCTCGCCCGCCTCATTCCCGGCGTGCTCCTCCCGCCCGCCCTGGGGTGGCTCGGGCATTGGCTCTACACGTTGTTCGCGAGGCGCTGAGCGAAGACGGAGCGCCTTGACAGGACGCATCCCTCCTTTTATCGTCCTCCTGCCGATCGCCCACACGATCGTCGCCGTCCGACCGTTCCTCGAGCAGGAGGAGGCCAACATGCGACGGATGATTCTCGTGTCGCTCTCCCTGATTCTCGGATGCGGCATCGTGCTCGCGGCCCTGGCCGACGCTCAGGCGCCGCCGTCGTGGAAGCAGGGTCAACCGGCCAACCTGGCGGACTCCACGCTGGCGCCGATCCCGCAGCCGCCCGCGCCCAAGGCGGCGGCCGAGATCCCGGTCGACAAGATCAAGGTGCCGCCGGGCTTCAAGGTCTCCCTCTGGGCGTCGGGCCTCAACAACGCGCGGGTGATGACCTGGGGCGACAAGGGCACGCTGTTCGTCAGCAGCCGGACCGCCGGCAACGTCTATGCGGTGCTCGACCGCGGCGGGCAGCGCGAGGTCAAGACGCTCGCCAAGGGGCTCAACCTCCCCAACGGCCTCGCCTTCAAGGACGGCACGCTCTACGTGGCCGAGATCCATCGCATCACCAAGATGGTGGGCATCGAGGACAAGCTGGACGCGCCGCCGGCGATGGAGGTGGTGTACGACACCTTGCCCAAGGACGTGCCGCATGGCTGGAAGTACCTGGCCTTCGGCCCGGACGGCAAGCTCTACTTCAACATCGGCGCTCCCTGTAACATCTGCATCCCCCCGGACACGCACGCCAACATCTCGCGCGTGAATCCCGACGGCACCGGCTTCGAATACTTCGCGCACGGCGTCCGGAATAGCGTCGGCTTCGACTGGCATCCCGTGACCAAGGAGCTCTACTTCGCCACCCACGCGCGCGACTGGTTGGGCGACGACCTGCCCAGCGATCGCCTCGACGTGGCGGCGAAGAAGGGCCTGCACTTCGGCTTCCCCTTCTGCCATCAGGGCGACATCCCCGATCCCGAGTTCGGCAAGGGGCGGTCCTGCAGCGAGTTCGCGCCGCCTCTCTTGAAGACCGGGCCGCACGTGGCCGGCAACGGCGTGGAGTTCTACACCGGCAGCATGTTCCCCGCCGCGTACAAGAACCGGATCTTCCTCGCCCAGCGCGGCTCCTGGAACCGCAACCAGAAGACCGGCTTCCGCGTGATGATGGTGACGCTCACCCCGGGCGGCGCCCCCAAGTACGAGCCCTTCGCGGAGGGATGGCTGCAGGGCGGCGACATCTGGGGCCGTCCCGTCTACACCCGTCAGATGAAGGACGGCTCGCTCCTGATCAGCGACGACTACGCGGGGGCGATCTTCCGGGTGACCTACCAGCCCTGAAGCCTGTCCTGACGCACCTCGCTTCGCTCCGGCGCGCGGTCGCGCCGTTAACCCTGGCCGTCGCCGTGCTGCTGGCGGCGACGGCCGAGGTCGCGCGCGGGGGGGACGTCGAGGCGGGCCGTCGGAAATCCATGCCGTGCGCGGCCTGCCACGGCCCCGACGGCAACGCCATGATCCCCGGGGTGCCGTCGATCGCCGGGCAGCCGAACTTCTTCACCCACTGGCAGCTCATCAAGTACCGCGACGGCCGCCGCAAGGACCCGCAAATGTCCGCTCAGGCCGAGCAGCTCTCGGATACGGACATGGCGGATCTGGCCGCGTTCTACGAGGCGCAGCGCCCGCGCCACCGCGTGTCCACCACCGAGCCCGCGCGAGTCGAGGAGGGCCGCCGGCTCGCCGTCCTGCATCACTGCACCTCCTGCCACCGGCCGGATCTCAGCGGGCAGCAGCAGGTGCCGCGGCTGGCCGGGCAGGATTTCGACTACCTCCTGAAGCTCCTCCGGAGCTTCAAGGCCAAGACCGCGTCCGATCTCGACGGCACCATGACGATGTCTGCTCAGCCGCTGGTGGACGAGGACATCGTGAACCTCGTCCACTTCCTCGCGAGCCTGGGGAGCGAGACGCCCTAGCCTGGCGCGCGCCACCCACGGCGCAGGGTCAGCGTTAGACCTACCAGCGCGAGGCCGATTGCCGCGCCAATGCTAGCCCTGCCGGTGTGGAGCAGGAGCCAGCCGCACATCAGACATGCGAGACCGGGCACGGCCAGATCCGCCACGTAACGTCTCCCGCGCGTCCCCGTGGTCCCAGCGAGCGTCAGACGGGGCAGGCTCAGGCTCACCAGGATGAAGCTCGCGAGCACCGCGGCATCCGTGAGGGCGGCCACCCCGGTGAGATCGCCGGGCAGGACGAAGAGGGCGGCCACGCCGGTGACGAGAAGCGCGGCCAGGCTCGGAATCGACCGCGGCCCGACCACGGCGAGCCGCGCCGGCAGTACCCCGGCGTCGGCCATCCCGTACACCGAGCGCGATGCCGCGAGCAACAGGAGCAGCACGGTGTTGGCCGTGGCGGCA
>Ga0207428_10000511_pt1 | contig 46384 bp, 46 predicted proteins | sample RhiMethybrSRZTD1_FD_187600 | JGI IMG/M metagenome (GOLD analysis project Ga0207428, IMG submission 187600) | Populus rhizosphere microbial communities from Tennessee, USA - Rhizosphere MetaG P. TD hybrid SRZTD1 (SPAdes) (version 3) | ecosystem: Host-associated > Plants > Roots > Rhizosphere >...
ACCATGGCCGAGACGCTCGGCGCGCGGTACGTCGAGGCGACTACCGAGAGCCGGGTACGTCCGCCTGACGCACCCAGGCGGCGAACGCCTCGATCCCGTCGATGAGGACCCACCGCACCGGTGGCGAAACAGGAGCCGGGAGGGCCTTGGCTAGACGAGGCCGCCGCTGTAGCGCCAGGGTCCCGGCTCGAAGCGGATCCCGCGCTTGCGGCAATGCTCACGCACCGAGTCGAGCAGCACGCCGCCGTCGCCGTGGATACGGCGTCCGAGCAGGTCGAGGACGACGCAGCCGGGCGGCACCTCGCCGGTGGCCTCGAGCGTCAGCACGACCGTCTCTCCGTCGCCGCCCGGGACGGCGGCGCCCTTGCCGACCGTCTCGACGAAGACGACGCGGCCGGGGCCGTGGGCGCCGGTCACCTCGAAGCCGCGCGGCCCGTCCGCCAGCGGCGCCGTCTCCACCCCGCGCAGAAGGAGGAGCTCCTCGAGGTCGTCGACGATCCTGCGTGCGAGCTCCAGCTGCCGGGGCCGGGTGGGCAGACGGCTCGCGTGGCCGATCGGCTTCGCCGGGACGCCCCCGGCGAGTGTCCCCTCGTGGACGTCGTTGACGACGTACGAGTTCGAGACGACGATCGCCTCCCGACCTACGCGAACGCCCGCGTAGACGACCGCCCCGACGCCGATCTGGGCGCGGTCCTCGAGCACGATCCCCGCGAACCGGTTCTCGAAGCCCTCGAGCACCGAGTGGCCGACGTTGTGGGTGAGCAGCACCGAGCGCATCGTGAGGAACGCCTCGGCGCCGATCACGACGGGCCGGCAGACGTTGACGAACGCCCCGGCGCCGATGAAGCCGAGCTCACCCAGCACGAACGTCGCCCACGGGTCGCGGTGGCCGCCGCCGCCGATGTGGACGTTCTCGGCCGTCCACGTCCCCGCGCCGATGAAGGCGCGGCGGCACGCGAGGTAGAACGACGGCCCGAGCAGCGTCAGCTCGCCCGCGGCGAAGACCTCCTCGCAGCGGATCGTCGAGCGCGCGCCGATCGTGACCCCGTCCTCGAGCACGATCCGAGGAGCGACGATCACCGCGCCCTCGCCGAGCACGACGCCTGCGCCGACCTGCGCGCCGTGCTGCCGGTACGCGTCGCAGCGCTCCTCGGAGGAGAGCGCGCCGAACGCGGCGGGATCCTCGCGGAGCGTCGCGAGGAACGACTCGTCGAGCACGCCCGCGTCGTCCGCGAGCGAGAAGATCGCCGGCAGGCTCACGTTCTCCGTGGACAACCCGGCCAGGACGACGTCTGTCTCACCGGGCTCGGGCGCGGCCCGAGCGGCTGCGAACGCCTCGACGTCCTCGACCGTGACGAAGCCGGCCTTCTCGATGAGGCTCACGTCGACGCCGAGCTCTGTCGCACGCGCCGCAGCCTTCTTCGTCACGTTGCGCGCCGCGTCCGCCGTGGGCTCGGGGCGCGCGCCCGCGACCCGGGCGACCGCCGCCTCGAGCTCGCCCTCGGTCTGTGCGATCATCCCGACCGACGAGCCGAGCTCGACCTCGATGTCGGCGGCGACGAGCTGGACGAGCGTGCCGTCGCCCGGCGCCTCGATCTCGATCGACGCCTTCGACGTCTCCACCACGCAGATGGCCTGGCCCTTGCGCACCGCGGCGCGGTCCTCGACGAGCCATTCGGAGAGGAGCGCCGACTCCGAGTTCGCGTCCTCGCGAGTGAGCACTATCTCGAGCAGCGCCTAGCCCCCTACGCGCTCGAGCGCCGTCACGGCGGACACGACGTCCTCGACGCCCGGTAGCGCCTCATCCTCGAGGCTGCGGGCCGCGGGCACGATCCCATCGCGCGTCGCGACGCGGATGACGGGGCCGTTCAGGTCGCTCCACGCTTCCGCCTGGACGCGGGCGGCAATCTCCGCGCCGACGCCGCCGGTGAGCGTCCCCTCCTCGAGCGTCACCAGCGAACCGGTCCGGCCCAGCGAGTCGAGGACGGGCTCCAGGTCGAGCGGGAGCAGCCTGCCGAGCGCGACGACCTCGGTGAAGACCTCGTGCTCGAGGATCAGCTCGGTCGCGGCGTCGAGGGCGACCGGGAGCATCCCGCCGTACGTGACGATCGTCGCGTCGGCCCGGCCGAGCCCGTTCCCGGAGAACGTCAGTGCCGGGTAGCGGCCCTCGCCCTCGCTGCACGAGAGGTCGCCCACGCGTCCTCCTTCCGGGCGGCGATTCGGGCGCCCGTACATGAGCTTGTTCTCGATGAAGAAGACCGGCTCGTCGTCGTCGACCGCCTCCGCGAGCATGCCTCCGAGATCGTGGCACTCGCTCGGCGCGACGACCGTGATCCCGGGCACTCCGACGAGCAGCTTCTCGAGCGACTGGCTGTGCGTGGGGCCGTAGCCGCGGCGGCCGCCCATCGGGGTGCGCACGACGAGTGGCACCGTCACCCGGTCGTCGAACATCGCGCGGAACTTCGCGATCCCGTTCACCACCTGGTCGAGCCCGAGCGCGATGAAGTCGCCGAACATGATCTCCAGGATCGGGCGATAGCCACGGAGCGCGAGGCCCGCCGAGACGCCGAACATGGACGGCTCGCTGACCGGCGTCGTCAGCACGCGGTCGGGCCAGCGTGTGGAGAGCCCCTGGCTGATCTTGAATGCGCCGCCGTACGGATCGAGCAGGTCCTCGCCGAGGAGGTAGACGCGCTCGTCGCGCTCGAAGATCTCGTGCAGCGCCGCGTTCAGCGCCTGTCCGCAGCGGACGCTCATCGGGCGGCGGGCTCCTGCGCGGCGAGGGGGGCGGCGAGCGCCTGCTCGACGGCCTCGGCGAGCCTGCTCTCGACCCCTGCGGAGATCTCCTCGCGCTCGGCGTCGCTCACGAGACCCTCGCCGACGACCAGCGGGTCGCGGAGTCGCCTCGCCGCGATCTCCTCGGGGTCGCGGAAGTCGTCACCCTTCGAATGCGGGCTGAAGCGGTACGTGTCGAGGACGAGGAAGTACGGCGTGCCCGTCGAGCGGACATGGTCGACCCCCTCGCGGGCCGCCGCCCGCACCTCGAGCACGTCCGTAGTGTCGTGGCGTGACGTCGCGACCCCGAAGGCGCGCGCGCGTGACTCCACGTCCCCGGCGAGCTGAAGCGTGGACGGGGTCGACTGCGCATAGCCGTTGTGCTCGACCACGACGAGGAGCGGCAGCTTCCAGAGCGAGGCGATGTTGAGGCTCTCGTAGACGACACCCTGGCCGAGCGTCCCGTCTCCGACGAAGACGGTCGCGATCGCGCCGCCGCCCTTCTCGCGCTCCGCCAGGGCCATTCCCGCGGCGACGGGCACGGTGCTGCCGAGGACGCCGTTCGAGTAGAAGTTGCCGGCGAACAGGTGCTGGCTGCCGCCCTTGCCGCCGCAGACGCCGCCGACGCGGCCCATCACCTCGCGGAGCAGGCCGTCGACGTCGTCGGTGAAGGCGAGGTAGTGGCCGTGACAGCGGTGGTTCGAGACGACCACGTCGCGCTCCGGCTCGAGACACGAGATCACGCCGGCGGCGTCCGCCTCCTGGCCGATGCAGGTGTGCGTCGTCCCGTGGAGCTTCCCCGCCGCGAACAGCTCGAGGAGCGTCTCCTCGAATCGCCGGATCAGCCTCATCCGCGCGTAGAGAGCGCGCGCGTCGCTGCCCGTGGGTGCCTGCCCGTTCATCACCGGCGGAGGCTATAGATAGCCGAGATCGGTGAGCCGCGCGGTCACCGCGGCCTCTTCCTCGGCTGTCAGCTCGGGCTGCTCGATGTCGGCGAGCTCTTCGTAGACCCGTGCACGCAGGTCGGCGGGCGCCTCGTCCGCGACGTTCTGTCGCTCACGCGGGTCCCGGTCGAGCAGGTAGCCGCGCTCCTCACCCGTGTCGACGTCGACGGTCAGCTTCCACGGCGGTCGGCGCAGCGCGAGCTGCGAGACGCGACCCGCGTCCGTGCCGACGATCCACGCGTCGCGGTCCTCGCTCTCCGCCCCCTCGAGGGCGGGGACGAGCGAGGTGCCGTCGACGCCGTCGAGCGGCGCGCCCGCGAGGTCGAGCAGCGTCGGCGTGAGGTCGACGAGGCTCACCTGCGGCCGCACGACACGAGGCTCGACCCGTCCCGGGGCCGAGACGATCAGCGGCACCTCGACGATCTCGTCGTAGAGCGTCGCGCCGTGCATGTGGTACGTGCCCTTGACGGCCTCCTTGTCGGCGAACCGCTCGCCCCACGACTCGCCGTGGTCCGAGACGAACGCCAGCACGGTCTCCTCCCGCAGCCCGAGCGCGTCGAGCTCTTCGAGGAACCCCGCGAGGAAGGTCTCCGACGAGCGCTCCACGGAGCGCGCGTAGCCCTCGCGGAGCTCGTCGAGCGCGGCCGCGTCGCCCGACTGGATCCCCGCGATGATCGCGTCCTTCGCGGCGAGCCACTGTTTCCGCTCGGCGTGGAGGATGTCGTACGGCATGTGCGTCGCCCAGCTGTGGAACCACAGGACGAACGGCTCGGTGCGGTGGGCGCGGAGCCACTCGACGACCCCGTCGAGCGTCTCGCTCGTGCCCGCGACGTTCGCGTCGGCGAAGCCCTTGAACAGGTAGTTCTCGTCGAAGACGAAGCTGGCCGTCCTGTAGCCGTGCGCCGCCGCGACCGTGAAGAGCGTCGGGAGCGCCGTGTCGAGCGTGGCGTCCCAGTGGAGGTAGCCGTGGTGGTGCGGGTAGAGCCCCGTGATCATCGACGTCGTCGACGGGCACGTCCACGGCGCGGCCGCGATCGCCTGGTCGAAGCGGGCGCCCGTGGCCGCGAGCTCGTCGATCGTCGGCGTCCGCACCCGGCGCGCGCCGTAGCAGCCGACGTGATCCGTCCTGAGCGCATCCGACACGTAGACGATGAGGTTCACGCGGCGGCTCCGGCGCCGAGCGCGCGCGCGAGGCTGCGGCCGCGCATGGCGTCGGGGACGGGCAGGCCGAGCAGCTCGAGCACCGTCGGCGCGACGTCGAGGAGGTGCGCGTCGAGCGCGCCGCGTGCGTCGACGCCGGGTCCGGTGGCGATCAGGAGCCCTTCCTGGGCGTGGTTCGCGTCGTCGGGGCCGGTGTCGTTCTCGAACGTGTGCACGCCCTCGTCGCCGCCGATCGTGCCGACCGAGCGCCAGAGGAGGTCGCCGAAGATCACGATCAGGTCCGGCGCGACGCCCTCGACCTCGGGATACACCTCCTCCGGCTTGTAGACGCGGGTCGCCATGGGACGTCCCTCGTCGTCTGGGATCGCGGCGAGCTGACGGGCGAGGTCGTCGCGCACGATCTCGTAGTCCGCCGCGGGGACGACTCCCTGCGGCTCGCGTCCCTCGACGTTGAGGAAGACCCTGGCGTAATAGCCGCCCTCGCCCCAGGCGACGGTCTGCGACCAGTCGATCCCGACCTCGCGCGGCGAGGTGACGCCGTTCGGCTCGCCGGTGAGGTGCAGCAGACCCTCGCGGCGGAGCCACTCGTTCACCCGAATCCCGCCGTCGAGCCGCTTTGCGCCGTGGTCGGAGACGACGAGGACGAGCGTCTCGTCGTCGGCATGCTCGAGGAGCTTCCCGACGAGCCCGTCGACGTGCTCGTAGTAGTCGCGGATCACGTGCTCGTACGGGCCGCCCGGCTCGTGCTTGCGGTGCTGCTCGTCCATGTACTTCCAGAAGCCGTGGTGGATCCGGTCGGTGCCCATCTCGACGAACGCGAAGAGCTGCCACGGCCTGGTCTCGAGCAGGTGCTCGGCGAGGCGAAAGCGCTTGTCGGTCATCTCGTAGACCTGGCGGAGGAGGTCGTCCTTGTCGTTCGTGCGGAAGTCCGTGCAGTCGAAGAGGTACTCGCCCACGACGTCCGCGACCTCGGCCTTGAGCGCGGGCGGGTACGTGAAGCGGCTCTCGACGGACGGGGTGAGGAAACAGGTGACGAGCGCACCCTTGAGCGGGCGTGGGGGATAGGTGCCGGGGACGCCGACCACGATCGAGTCGCCGCCGGCGCGGCCGATCAGATCCCAGAGCCGCGGGACCTTGATCGCGTTCCCGTCGGCGATGAACGCGCCGTCGTAGGTGTGGTCCGAGCGGTTGCGGAAGCCGTAGACGCCGAGGTCGCCGGGCGTGCGGCTCGCCATCATGCAGGACCACGCGGGAACGGTGATCGGCGGCACGATCGAGGTGAGCCGACCCGAGACGCCGCGCTCCATGAGGCCGGAAAGGACGGGCAGCCGGTCGCGCCAGCGCTCGAGCACGAGCGATGGCTCGGCGCAGTCGAGCCCGATGATCATCGCCTTGCGCGCGACCCCGTTCGCCACGGAGGGATGGTAGTGCGCGCCCGCGAGACCACGGGCACGCGCACCGACGCCGATACCCTCGGCCCGGTGAACGCGACGCCGTACCGGCAGACCTTCCTCCGCCTGCTCGGCTTCCTCCGCCCCTACCGCTCGTCGCTCGCGGTGTCGACGGTGCTCGCCGTGCTGTCCCAGGCCGCGGCGATCGCGATGGTCGTGCTGGTCTCGGTCACGATCGACGGGATCGACGACCAGCGCGGCACGGGCTTCCTCGCGTGGACCGTTGCCGCGATCCTGGCGGTCGGGGTCGCGAAGGCCCTGCTCATGTACGGCCGGCGGATCATCTCGGGCCGCCAGGCGCTCGCGATCGAACGGGACATGCGCGAGGACCTCTACGGCCACCTGCTGCGGCTCTCGTTCGGGTTCTACGACCGCTTCCAGGCGGGCCAGCTCATGTCGCGGGCGACGGTCGACCTCCAGTCGGTGCGCTTCTTCCTCGGCTTCGGGCTCATCTTCTTCTTCCAGCACGTGCTCACGGTCGTCTCGGTCACGATCGTCCTCTTCGTCGTCGACTGGCGCCTCGCCTTGATCGCGCTCTGGATCACCCCGGTGCTCGTGCTCGTGGCGTACCGCTACAGCCACGTCTCGCATCCGATCCTCCGCGACGTGCAGCAGCGCCTCGGCGAGGTGGCGACGGTCGCCGAGGAGTCGATCGTCGGCGTCCACGTCGTCAAGGCCTTCGCGCAGGAGGAGCGCCGGCAGAAGCAGTTCGAGGGCGCCTCCGGCTCGGTGTTCGACGCGACGGTGCACGCGTTCCGCCAGCGCGCGCTCTACGTTCCGCTCCTCTCGTTCCTCCCGATGCTGGCGCAGGCCGCCGTCCTCCTCGAAGCCGGCCGCCTGGTCGTCTCGGGCTCGCTCTCGCTCGGCGAGTTCTTCCTCTTCAACCTCCTCCTCGCGATGCTGATCGTCCCGCTCCGCAGCCTCGGCATGTGGATCGGGCAGGCACAGCGCGCGACCGCCGCGGGCGAGCGGATCTTCGAGGTGCTCGACGAGCCCGAGGGCGTCGAGGACCGGCCGGGCGCGGGCCCCCTTCCACCGGGGCCGGGGGAGATCCGCTTCGAGGACGTCTCCTTCGGCTACCACGCCGACCGTCACGTGCTCGAGAACGTCGACCTCGAGCTGGCGGCCGGCCGGACGGTCGCGCTGATCGGCCACACGGGCTCGGGCAAGACGACGCTCGCGGCGCTCGTGCCACGGTTCTACGACGCAACTGCGGGCCGCGTGCTCGTCGACGGGGTCGACGTGCGCGACGTGACGCGCCGCTCCCTGCGGCGGGAGGTCGGCGTGATCTCGCAGGACCCGTTCCTCTTCTCCGCGACCGTGCGGGCGAACATCGCATTCGGGGCGAGCGACGCGACGGACGCGCAGGTCGTCGCGGCAGCGCGCGCGGCACAGGCGCACGAGTTCGTCGAGGCGCTGCCGGACGGTTACGACACGGTGATCGGCGAGCGCGGGATCACCCTCTCGGGCGGTCAGCGCCAGCGGCTCGCGATCGCGCGGGCGATCCTGATCGACCCGCGGATCCTCGTCCTCGACGACGCGACTGCCTCGGTCGACGCGACGACGGAGGCGCGCATCCGGGACGGTCTGCGCGAGGTGATGCGCGGCAGGACGACGATCATCATCGCCCACCGGCTCTCCACCATCCAGCTCGCCGACGAGGTCGTCGTCCTCGAGCACGGCCGCGTAGCGGCGAGGGGGACGCAGGCGGAGCTCCTCGAGGACAACGCGGTCTACCGGGAGCTCCACGAGCACGGGCTGCTCGAAGGGCTGCTCGAGGAGAAGATCGCGTGAAGGTCTGGCAGCCTGGCGGGCATCTCAGCGAGGAGCGCGGCGGCGAGGTCGCCGACTGGTCCTGGCGCCGGACGCGGCGTCGGATCGCGCTGCTCGCCGGGCTGGCGCTGCCGTACCGCGCGCGCACCACCGGCGCGCTGGCGACCCTCCTCGCCTACACCGTCGTCGCGCTCGCGCCGCCCTACCTCGCGAAGCTCGCGATCGACCAGGGCATCTCGGAGAACGACCTCGGCCGGCTCAGCGTCCTCGTCGCACTTTTCCTCGTCGCAGCGCTGGCGGCGCTCGTCCTCTCCTCCGCGAACACGTACCTGACCGGCTGGGTCGGCGAGCGGATGCTCGCGGACCTCCGGAACCGCCTGTTCCGGCATCTCGAGCGGCTCTCGATGGGGTTCTACGAGCGGAACCGGACCGGGGTGATCGTCAGCCGGATCACGAACGACGTCGAGGCGCTCGACCAGCTCGTCACCGACGGGGTCACGAGCCTCGTCCAGAACACGCTGCTCCTCGGTGGCACCGCGATCGTGCTGTTCCTGCTCGACTGGCGCCTCGCGCTCGCGACGCTGGCCGTCCTGCCCGCAATGGGGCTCGTGACCGCCTGGTTCCGCAGCCGCTCGAACCGCGCGTACCGGAACGTGCGCGAGCGGCTCGGGCTCGTCACCGCGACGCTGGCCGAGGACGTCGCCGGGATGCGCGTGGTGCAGTCGTTCACGCGCGAGGACGTGCAGGAGCGCGCGTTCCGAGGGGTGAACGACCGCTACCGGGCCGCGAACTACCGCACGGTCGTCCTGAACGGCATCTACTTCCCCGCCGTCGACCTGCTCTCGTCGGTCGCGACCGCGATCGTGTTCGGCTACGGCGGCTGGCTCGTCTACCACGGGAACATGAGCACGGGCACGCTGTTCGCGTTCGCGCTCTACCTCGCGAACTTCTTCGACCCGATCCAGCAGCTCTCCCAGCTCTACAACACGTTCCTCTCGGCGGTCGCCGCGCTCGACAAGATCGTCGGGGTGCTCGAGGAGGAGCCGCAGGTCGTCGACGCGCCGGACGCCGTCGAGCTGCCGCGGGTCGACGGCCGAGTCCACTTCGATGGCGTGCGGTTCCGCTACGCGCCCGAGCTGCCGGAGGTCCTGCACGGGCTCGAGCTCGACGTGCCGGCAGGCACCACCGTGGCGCTCGTCGGCCACACCGGCGCAGGCAAGTCGACCATCGCGAAGCTCCTCGCACGCTTCTACGACCCGACCGAGGGCCGGATCACCGTCGACGGGCACGAGCTACGCACGGTCACGCAGCACTCGCTCCGCTCGCAGCTAGGGATCGTCCCCCAGGAGGGGTTCCTGTTCGGGGGCACCGTCGCGGAGAACATCGCGTTCGGCCGCCCCGCCGCCACGCGCGAGGAGATCGAGCGCGCCGCTCGCGCCGTCGGCGCGCACGCCTTCGTCGAGGAGTTGCCCGAGGGCTACGACACGCACCTCGGCGAGCGTGGCACGCGCCTCTCGCTCGGGCAGCGCCAGCTCGTGGCCTTCGCGCGTGCGCTCCTCGCGGACCCGCGGATCCTGATCCTCGACGAGGCGACCTCGTCCGTCGACATCGGGACGGAACGCCGGATCGAGCGCGCGCTGCGAGGGCTGCTCGCGGGGCGGACGGCCTTCGTGATCGCCCACCGGCTCTCGACGATCCGCGACGCCGACCTGATCGTCGTGCTCGAGCACGGCGTGGTCGTCGAGCGGGGGACGCACGAGGAGCTGATCGCCCGGCGCGGGCTCTACACGAGCCTCTACGGCGACTGGGCGGCGGACGTCGCCTGAGCTTGTGTTGATTCAACACAAGCTCCTCCGGCGGCGCACTAGGATTGCCCTCCGGTGAAGGCGCTCGTGAAGAGCCGGGCCGAGCCGGGCCTCTGGCTCGAGGAGGTGCCGGAGCCCGGGGTCGGGATCAACGACGTCAAGATCCGCGTCGACAGGACGGGGGTCTGCGGCACCGACGTGCACATCCACCGCTGGGACGCGTGGGCGCAGCGGACGATCCCCGTGCCGCTCGTGATCGGGCACGAGTTCGTCGGCGAGGTCGCGGAGGTCGGCTCGAACGTGACCGGCTTCCAGCCCGGCGACACGGTGAGCGGTGAGGGGCACGTCGTCTGCGGGCGATGCCGGAACTGCATGGCGGGGCGGCGCCAACTCTGCGCGCACACGATCGGCCTGGGTGTCCAGCGGCCGGGCGCGTTCGCCGAATACGTCGTGCTGCCGATGACGAACGTCTGGCACCACTGGCCCGGCGTGCCGGAGGACGTCGCCGCCATCTTCGACCCGTTCGGGAACGCCGTGCACACCGCGCTCGCGTTCCCGGTGCTCGGTGAGGACGTGCTCGTCACCGGCGCGGGCCCGATCGGCTGCATGGCGGTGGCGGTCGTGCGCCACGCGGGGGCGCGTCACGTCGTCGCGACCGACCTCAACCCGACGCGGCGCGGGCTGGCCGAGCGGATGGGCGCTACGGTCGCGCTCGATCCCCGGGAACGCGATCTCGGCGAGGTCCAGCGCGAGCTCGGGATGACGGAGGGATTCGACGTGATGCTCGAGATGTCGGGGAACGCGGACGCGCTCCGGTCGGGCATCGCCAACATGGCGCACGGCGGGCGGGTCGCGATCCTCGGCATCCCGACGGCCGCAGTCGAGCTCGACCTCGACCCGGTGATCTTCAACATGCTCACGCTGAAGGGGATCTACGGCCGCGAGATGTTCGAGACCTGGTACCAGATGAGCGTGCTCGTCGACTCGGGCCTCGACATCTCGCCCGTGATCACGCACCGGTTCCCGTACTCCGAGTTCGAGGGGGCGTTCGAGGTCGCCGCCTCGGGCGATTCCGGCAAGGTGCTTCTCGACTGGAAGGGAGCAGCCTCATGAGTTACGGCGCCGTTCGCGACGACCTCACCGCGCGCCTGGACGAGCTGCGCAGCGAGGGCCTCTACAAGTCCGAGCTGACGATGACGACCCCACAGGGCGCCCACGTCGCGGTCGAGGGCAAGGGGGAGCTCCTCAACCTCTGCGCGAACAACTACCTCGGGCTCGCGAACCATCCCGAGATGGTCGCCGCGGCACACGAGGCGCTCGACCGCTGGGGCTACGGGATGGCCTCCGTGCGCTTCATCTGCGGCACGCAGGCCCTGCACCGCGAGCTCGAGGAGCGTCTCTCCGAGTTCCTCGGCACCGACGACACGATCCTCTTCTCCTCGTGCTTCGACGCGAACGGCGGCGTGTTCGAGGCTCTGCTCGACGAGCGCGACGCGGTGATCTCCGACCAGCTCAACCACGCGTCGATCATCGACGGGATCCGGCTCTGCAAGGCCCGGCGCGAGCGGTACGCGAACGGTGACATGGACGAGCTCGAGGGGAAGCTCGTCGAGTGCGCGGGCTCCCGCCACCGCCTGATCGCCACCGACGGCGTCTTCTCGATGGACGGCTACCACGCGAAGCTCGACGAGATCTGCGAGCTCGCCGAGCGCCACGACGCGCTCGTCTTCGTCGACGACTCGCATGCCGTCGGCTTCGTCGGCCCCGGCGGGCGCGGGACGCACGCGTACCACGACGTCGTCGAGCGCGTGGACATCCTCACGGGGACGCTCGGCAAGGCGGTGGGCGGCGCGAGCGGCGGGTACGTCGCCGGTCGCGGCGAGATCGTCGAGCTGCTGCGTCAGCGTGCCCGGCCGTATCTCTTCTCGAACAGCCTCGCGCCCTCCGTCGTCGGTGCGAGCCTCAAGGCCCTCGAGCTGATCCACCGCTCGGACGACCTCCGCGGGCGGCTCGAGGAGAACACGCGCGTCTTCCGGGAGCGGATGACCGAGCTCGGCTTCGACGTGCTGCCCGGCGAGCACCCGATCGTGCCCGTGATGATCGGCGACGCGCAGCAGGCGGCAGACTTCTCGGCGAAGCTCGTCGCTCACGGTGTCTTCGCGGTCGCGTTCTCGTATCCCGTCGTGCCGCTCGGCACGGCCCGGATCCGCACGCAGATGTCCGCGGCGCACTCGCCGGCTGACGTCGAGCAGGCGATCGAGGCTTTCGTCGCCGCGCGGGCAGAGGTCTAGAGCGCGAACGCGAGGGCGACGAGCAGCGGCAGCACGATCCAGACGGCGACCATCAGGACGATGGCGACGAACGCGAAGGTCCGGACGCCGGGCTTGGGGGGCCGGCCGCACGAGCCGATGTCCTCCCACACGACCTGGAGCGGCTCGCGCACCGAGAGGTGGATCCGCGCGCTCGCGAGCGCACAGCCGCGTAGGACGACCCAGGAGAGGCCGACCCCGATCGCGACCCCGAGGAGGCCGACCACTACCGCGACGACCGGGCTGTCGAAGCGGAAGCCGCTCATCAGCCGCCAGATCGTCGCGCCGAGCGGGAGCAGGAGCCCCGCCAGGACGAACGACGGCACCCCGATCTCGCGCGACTGCATGATCTCGCCGAGGGCGTTGGCGTCGAACCGCGCCGGCCGGAGCAGCTTGAGCTCGCGCGAGTCCGACTTCGACTCGAGCTCGCGCACCCAGTAGAGGTTCCGCATCTGCGTCGCGACGGTCTTCAGGTACGAGACCACGAGGTAGCGCGCGACGAGCTGCACGAGCCAGCGCACCACCGAGCCGAACGGGCCGAGCGAGGAGCCGGACCGCGAGCCGTGGAAGCCGTGGCGTCGGAGGCTCTCGAGCGCCTCGATCAGACGGCGATGGTCTGCGTCGAAGCGCTCGGGGCGCGCCAGCGGCCCCGGCCGCGCCAGCTCCGCGAGCATCTCCCGCTCGCGCGGGGAGGAGACGTCGAGCTCGTCCAGGAAGGCCGCGACCGCGTCGTCGTCGCCGGCGAGGAGCCGCAGCCGCTCCAGCGGGTTGTCGAGCTCCTCGTCGATCCGGCCGGGAGCCGGCGCGGCATGCGACATCTCGGACATTCGTAGCGATCGTACGCCGTTGCTACCCTTCGCGCTGATGGGCAACTGGGGCCTCTATTTCCTCTTCCTCGTCCCGCCGATGATCATCGGCTTCGTCGTGCAGCACTGGCTGAAGAAGACGGTCGCGGCGAACATGCAGGTCGAGGTCGTGAACGGCCTCACGGGCGCCGAGGTGGCCCGCCAGATCCTCGATCGGAACGGGCTCCAGAACGTCCCGGTGGAGACGTCGCCGGGCGGCCCGCTCTCGGACCACTACGACCCGCGCAAGAAGTCGGTCCACCTCTCCGAGCCGGTCTACGGCGGCCACGCGGTCGCCTCGACGGCGATCGCCGCCCACGAGGTGGGCCACGCGATCCAGCACGCGAAGGCGTACGCGCCGTTCCGCGTTCGCTCCGCGATGTGGCCGGCGGTGGCGTTTGCGTCGAGCGCCTGGATCTTCCTGCTGATGATCGGCGCGTTCGCCCAGCTGTTCGGGCTGGTCACCTTCGCGATCATCCTCTACGCGGTCGTCGTCCTCTTCCAGCTCGTCACCCTGCCCGTCGAGTTCGACGCCTCGCGGCGCGCGATGTCGCAGCTCAACGACATGGGGCTCGTGACGACGGGTGAGTCGCAGGGCGCCCGCAAGGTGCTCACGGCGGCCGCGATGACGTACGTCGCCGCCGCGCTCGCCGCGCTCTCGCAGCTCGCGTACTTCGCGCTCGTCTTCCTGGGCAACCGCAACTAACCCTCTGATGCGCGGGATCGCGCTCATCGTGCGCGCGGGCGCCGTCGTCTGCGCGAGCGCGTTCCTGTTCTCGCTCCTCGTCCACGGCGCGCCGAGACCCGCGGTCGCCTCGAGCGCCGCCTCGCAGCCGTCGACGGCCACGTCCGCCAAGGCCGCCGCCGAGAAGCGCGCGCAGCAGAAGGCGGCGACCAGGCGCGCGGCCGCGAAGGTGCCGCCCGGGGTCGTCGCGATCGTCGCGACCGGCGACATCGTGATGGGCTCGACGCCGAACCTGCCGCCCGACGGCGGGCGGTCGTTCTTCTCGGACGTCCAGACCGATCTCGCCGGTGACGTCGTCCTCGGCAACCTCGAGGGCACGCTCTCGAGCGGTGGGAGCTCGAAGTGCGGCCCCTCGAGCACGAGCTGCTTCGCGTTCCAGACGCCGCCCTCGTACGCCCGCTGGCTCGTGCGGGCGGGGTTCACGGTGATGAACCTCGCGAACAACCACGCGTACGACTTCGGTTCCGAGGGGTTGCAGGAGACGATCGACGCGCTCGACCGCGTCGGGCTCCTCTACACGGGGCGCCCGAACCAGATCACGGTGCAGAAAGTGGGCCGGATCCGCGTCGCGACCGTCGGGTTCGCGCCGTATCCCTGGGCCGCGTCGCTCACCGACATCGCCGCCGCGCAGAAGCTCGTCCGCGCGGCCGATCGCGTCTCCGACGTGGTCGTCGTGACCATGCACGCGGGTGCCGAGGGCCGTGACCGGCAGCACGTCCGGCCCGGCACCGAGCGCTTCCTCGGCGAGAACCGCGGCGACTCGGTCCGCTTCACGCACGCCGTCGTCGACGCCGGCGCCGACCTCGTCGTCGGCTCGGGCCCGCACGTGCTGCGCGGCATGGAGTGGTACAAGGGCCGGCTGATCGCCTACTCGCTCGGCAACTTCGCGGGCTACGACGTGTTCTCGCTCGGCGGCGCCCTCTCGACCAGCGCAATCCTGCGGGTGACGCTCGACGGTGCGGGGAGGTTCGAGACCGGCCAGCTCGTCCCGACGCACATGGTCGGTGCGGGCATGCCTGCGCTCGACCCGTCCGAGACGGCCCACGGTGTCGTCCGGACGCTCTCGCGCGAGGACTTCGGCGCGCGGGGGGTCAAGGTCAGCCGCGAGGGTGTCCTCTCCCGGTAGGCCGCCCGCCTCGTCACCACCCGTTTGCGCGCGATGACGCGCCCATGCCAGACTGATCCGCGGAGGCCGATCGGTCGTGAACGAGCTCGTCACCTCACGCGCGAGGGCTGCGGTACGGGCCCGCGCCACACGGCGCGGGTTGCGCGTGCTCGCGGTCGAGGCGCTCGGACCGCTGACGGTTCTCGGCGGCATCGTCTGGGCGTTCGCGCAGCCGTACCGCGTGACGTTCTTCTACCCCGAGGGAAAGGGCTTCTGGGACTGGGCTGTGCAGCCGCCCCTGCTCGTCGTGCTCGTCGGGCTCCTCTTCGCGTTGGTGGTCGCGCCGGGCATCGTCGAGGATCTCGAGTCCGGCGAGCGTGGAGATGCTCCCTCGGGCTGAGACCGCACACTGGCTGTTCGCGGCGGGCTTCCTCTTCTTCGGGCTCGTCGTGCTCGCCGAGGCGATCGTCGGCCCGGCCGTGTTCCGCGCGCGCCGCTGGCGCGCATATCTCTGGCCGTCGCTCGCGCTCGCCGCGGGGGTCTGGCTGTGGGTGATCGCGATCTTCTCGACGTTCTCGACGCTGCACCTGCTCGCGCACTCCGTCTGGGCGCAGGCGGCGACCGCGGCGGGCGCCGTCCAGCTCGCGGTCGTGCGCGGCCGCCTCGTCTCCTCCTACTGGTCGCTCGTCACCGCCGGCGCGCTCTTCGTCTCGGGCGCGTCGTTCCTCGTCCACGAGCAGAACGGGTGGCTGTTCGCGCGCTCGGCCTTCCTCCACCACCTGATCGGCTGGACGCTCGTGGTGTCGGCGCTCTTCCCGCTCGGGGCGGCGCTCCTGCCGAGGCGGGCCGTCTGGGCGTACGGCCTCGCGATCACCTGGATCGCCGTCGCCGTGATGCTGTTCGCGGACCGCGACATCGCCCCCATCTTCGGCCACCTCTCCGACCTCGCCGGTGGGGGATCCAGGTGAGGCGCGCGCTCCTCGGCGCCGCGCTCGCCGCCCTGCTCCTCCCCGCGGGCGCCGCGGCCCACGCGACCCTGAAACACGCATCGCCCGGCGAGCAGAGCCGTCTCGACGCGCCGCCGACCGAGATCGAGCTCCGCTACGACCAGGCAGTCACGGCGACCCCCGACTCGATCGTCGTGCTCGCCGCCGACGGCCGGGTGCACTCGGGGAGGGTGACCCAGTCAGCGGACAGGACCGTGATCCGGGCGCCGGTGCGCGGGCTGGCTCGTGGCGAGGCGTACACGGTGCGCTGGCACGAGATCTCGGCAGACGGGCATGTCGGCAACGGCGTCTTCACCTTCGGAGTCGGTGTCGACGCGCCGTCGCCGACGGAGGCGGTCGGCTCGTCCGGCCAGACGTGGCGCGACGACGTCGCGCGGTGGGTGCTGTTCGTCTCGCTCGCGCTCGTGATCGGCGTCGTGGGGATCCGCGTCCTGATCCTGCCTCGGCCCGTCGACCCGCGCGTCGAGCGGCGCATCCACCTCCTCGGGACCTTCGGCGCGGTCGTCGCGGTCAACGCCGGCCTGATCGGCTTCGTGATCCGCTGCGCGAACGCACTCCAGGTCTCGGGCGTCGACCTGCTCTACTCCGACCTCTCGCCCTTCGCCGAGTCGACGCGGTTCGGGATCGCGTTCATCCTGACGACCCTCGGCTACGGGATCTGCCTGACGATCCTCGCGACCGCCTGGGCGCTCGACCTCCCGGCGCTCCGCTGGCCGGCCTTCCTCCTCGCGATCGCGCTCGCCTGGGGTTACTCGCTCTCGAGCCACCAGGCGACCGAGCCGAACGCCTCGCTCGTCGGCGAGGTCGCGGACTGGGTGCACCTCGTCGCCGCGATGCTCTGGGTCGGGGGCGTGCTGACGCTCGCCGTCGTCGTCTGGCCGCTCGCGCCGCACATGCGCCGTGCTGCGTTTCTCCGCTTCTCGCGGATCGCGATCGGGCTCGTCGGCGTCCTCGTGGTGGCCGGCACCGTCGTCGCGATCGAGCGACTTCCGGAGCTGGACGACCTGTGGGACACGTCGTACGGTCGAACCCTGCTCGTCAAGATCGGCCTCGTCGTCGTGGCGTTGTCCTGGGGCGGCATGCACCACCTGGTCGTCCGCCCACGCCTCGAGCGCGGCGACCGGGTGCACCGTGTTCGCTGGAGCCTGCTGGCGGAGAGCTCCGTCGCGATCGCGGTGCTGCTCGCGGCCGCGGTGCTCGTCAACGGCGCCCCGCCGCCGGTCGAGACTCCGGCCCAGAACGCCGTTCCGGCCACCGCGCGCTGAGAGGCTGGGGACAACGCTCGTGGTGATTCACCACGAGCGTTGTCAGCCCGCGCCCGGCGCTCGCTCGCCGAGGCGTGACTAGGGTTCCGCCCCGTGCTGGTCGCGATCTCCGGCGGCGCGGGCTTCCTCGGCCTGCACCTCTCCCGGCGCCTCGTCGCCGACGGCCACGCGGTGCGCACCCTCGACACGGCGCCGCTCGACGACCCGCAGCTCGAAGGGCGGGTCGACGAGCTCCGAGGCGACGTCCGCTCGACAATCGACGCACGACGTCTCGCCGCGGGCGCAGACGTGGTCGTCCATGCGGCCGCGGCGCTTCCGATCCAGCAGAGTCGCGACGCGATTCGCTCGGTCAACGTCGAGGGCACCGCCGTCGTCCTCGCAGCCGCCCTCGAGGCGGGCGTGCGGCGCGCGGTGCTGATCTCCTCCACCGCAGTCTACGGCGTCCCCGAGCGGCACCCGATCGACGAGGACGACCCGCTCGTCGGGGTCGGGCCGTACGGGGAGTCGAAGATCGATGCGGAGCGCCTCAGCGTCGCGTTCTCGCGTCGCGGCCTCGACACCGTGATCGTCAGGCCGAAGACGTTTCTCGGACCGGAGCGGCTCGGGGTCTTCGAGATCCTCTTCGACTGGATCCGGGAGGGCCGGCGCATCCCGATCCTCGGCGACGGGGCGAATCGCTATCAACTCCTCGCGGTCGAGGATCTCTGCGACGCCGTGGTGCGCTGCCTGACTGCCCCTGTGGGGGGAGAGGCGCTCAACGTCGGCGCCGCGCGGTTCGGCACCGTGCGGGACGACCTCGAGGCGCTGATCGAGCACGCAGGCTCGCGCTCCCGGCTGCGGCCCGTCCCCGCGCGACCCGCCGAGCTCGCCCTGCGGGCGCTCGAGCTGGCGCGGCTCTCGCCGCTCGCCGAGTGGCACTACCGCACCGCACACCGGGACTCCTTCGTCTCGATCGACAGGGCGCGGCGCCTACTCGGCTGGGAGCCGCGCCTCTCGAATGCCGAGACGCTCTGCGAGACGTACGACTGGTACCTCGCGCACCGCGGGACGATGCGCGCGGCCGGGACGACGCATCGCGTGCCCTGGGACCAGCGCGCGCTCGCTGCGTTGCGCCGCTTGTCGTAGCGCCTACGGGACGAGGACGAGCGCGCCGCGGACCTGTCCCGCGCGCAGGCGGGCGAGCGCCTCGTTGGCGTGCCCGAGCGGAAGCGCCTCGACCTCCGTGCGCACGGGCACGCGCGGTGCGAGCGCGAGGAACTCAGCGCCGTCCACGCGCGTGAGGTTCGCGACCGAGCGGACGACCCGCTCCCCCCAGAGCCGCTCGTACGGGAATGACGGGATGTCGCTCATATGGATCCCCGCGCAGACGACGACACCGCCCTTCCGGACATGACCGAGCGCGAGCGGCACCAGGTCGCCCGCCGGCGCGAACAGGATCGCGGCGTCGAGCTCCTCCGGCGGGCCGTCTGCGGTGTCGCCGGCCCACACCACGCCGAGCGTCCGGGCGAACGCCTGCGCCTCCGCGTCGCCGGGGCGGGTCAATGCATGCACCATCCGGCCCTCGTGGACGGCGACCTGGCACACGATGTGCGCCGCCGCGCCGAACCCGTACAGCCCGAGTCGTGATGCGTCGCCCGCGAGCCGCAGCGAGCGGTAGCCGATCAGTCCCGCACAGAGCAAGGGCGCGGCATCCTGCACGGGGTAGCCGGGCGGCAGGGGGAAGCAGAAACGCTCGTCGGCGACGCACAGCTCGGCGTAGCCGCCGTCGAGGTCGTAGCCCGTGAACCGCGCCGCGTCGCAGAGGTTCTCACGGCCGGCGAGGCAGTACGCGCAGCGGCCGCAGGTCCAGGCGAGCCACGGCACGCCGACACGGTCGCCGGGTGAGAAGCGGCCGGCGCTCGTGACGACCTCGGCGGCGATCTCGTGCCCGATCACGAGGGGCAGCTTCGGGCGTGCGAGGTCGCCGTCCACGACGTGCAGGTCCGTGCGACAGACCCCACACGCAAGGACGCGGAGGAGCGCCTGCCCGGCGGCGGGGGAAGGATCCGGCACCTCCGCCTCCACGAGCGGCTCGTTCTGCCGTTCGAGGAGCATCGCGCGCATCGAGCAGAGCATGCCCGAGCAGACCGGACCGACGACGCCGACTCCGGCTTCGGGCGCCGGCGCTACGCTGGCGCCGATGCGGGACCTCCTGGACTATCGCGCCGAGTTCCCGATCCTCGAGCACAGCACGTACCTGATCAACCACTCGCTGGCGGCGATGCCGCGCCGGGCCGAGGAGAGGCTCGCCGAGTACGCGCGCACGTGGCGCGAGCGCGGGATCCGCGCCTGGGGCGAGGGCTGGTGGGCGACACCGATGACCGTCGGCGACCAGGTCGGGCGGATCGTCGGCGCGCCTCCCGGGACGACCGTGATGCATCAGAACGTCGCGATCGCCGAGGCGGTCGTGCTCAGCTGTTTCCTCCCGCCCGAGCCGGGCCGGAACCGCGTCGTCTACGAGCGCGGGAACTTCCCCTCCGTGCGCTACCTCTACCAGGCGCAGCCGCAGCTCGAGGTCGTCGTCTGCGAGGACGACGAGGAGATCGTCGAGGCGATCGACGAGCGGACGCTCCTCATCCCGATCAGTCACGTCCTCTTCAAGACCGCCGAGATCCAGGACGTCGAGCCGATCGTGCGCCGTGCGCACGAGGTCGGCGCGCACGTGATCCTCGACTGCTACCAGTCCGCCGGGATCGTCCCGGTCGACCTGACCGCGCTGGACGTCGACTTCGCCGTCGGCGGCTCGGTGAAGTGGCTCTGCGGCGGCCCGGGGAACGGCTGGCTGTACGTCCGCCCCGACCTCGCCGAGCGCCTGACCCCGACGTACACCGGCTGGCAGGCGCACGAGACGCCCTTCGCCTTCGAGGAGGAGATGCGGTTCGCGAGCGGTTCGGCACGCTTCCTCACCGGCACGCCGAACGTCCCCGCGCACTTCGCCGGCACCGCCGGATACGACCTGATCGAGGAGATCGGCGTCGAGCGGATCCGGGCGAACTCGCTGCGGCAAACCCAGCTCCTGATCGACCTCGCGGAGGATGCCGGGTTCGACGTGCGCAGCCCGAGGCCGTCCGAGCGCCGCGGCGGCACCGTGACGATCCACGTGCCGGACTTCCCGGCCGTCCACCGCGAGCTCGCCGAGCGCCAGATCCTGTGCGACTTTCGTCCCGACGCCGGGATCCGGCTCGGGCCGCACTACTACAACACGGACGACGAGCTCCGGCACGTCGTGGGCCAGGTCGAGGAGATCCTCGCGACAGGCGCCCACGAGCGCCATCTGGGGGTCGTCGCCCACCACTGAGGCGTGCGGACTGCGGGCAAGTCGCAGTCTGTAACTTGCCCGACGACCCGCAGCCGGTAACGGCGAACCCGCACGACGAAGAGGAAGGACCGACGACACGATGCGCTCGAGCCTCGAGATCGCTCAGGCCGCAACGCTCCGCCCCATTGCCGACGTGGCCGAGGAGGCCGGGATCGAGCCCGACGAGCTCGAGCTCTACGGCCGCCACAAGGCGAAGGTCGATCTCTCGATCCTCGATCGGCTCGCCGACCGGCCGGACGGGAAGATCGTCAACGTCACCGCGATCACCCCGACACCGCCCGGCGAGGGGAAGACGACGACCTCCGTCTCCCTCGTCCAGGGCCTCGGCGCGCTCGGCCGCCGTCCCGTCCTCGCGATCCGCGAGGCATCGCTCGGGCCGGTGTTCGGGATCAAGGGCGGCGCCGCCGGCGGTGGACATGCGCAGGTCGTCCCGATGGAGGACCTCAACCTCCACTTCACGGGAGACCTCCACGCGATCACCGCCGCGAACAACCTGCTCGCCGCGCTGATCGACGCGCACCGGCTCCACGGGAACCGCCTCAGGATCGACCCCCTCACGGTCTCGTGGCGGCGGTGCATGGACATGAACGACCGCTCCCTGCGCGACGTCGTCACCGCCCTGGGCGGCCGCGTGAACGGCTATCCACGGCAGACCGGGTTCGACATCACCGCCGCGAGCGAGGTGATGGCCGTCGTCGCGGTTGCCCGCGACCTCCACGATCTCCGCGAGCGGCTCGGACGGATCACGATCGGCGAGACGGAGGACGGCGAGCCGATCACAGCCGAGCAGATCGGCGCGGCGGGCGCGATGACGGTGCTCCTCAAGGAGGCGATCAAGCCGAACCTCGTGCAGACGCTGGAGGGCCAGCCGGCATTCGTCCACTGCGGTCCGTTCGCGAACATCGCGCACGGGAACAACTCGCTCGTCGCCGACCGCGTGGGGCTCAAGCTCGGCGAGTACCTCGTGACCGAGTCGGGGTTCGCCTCGGACATGGGGATGGAGAAGTTCTTCGACATCACGTGCCGGATCGGCGGGCTCCGCCCGAGCGCGGTCGTGCTCGTCGCCACGGTGCGCGCGCTCAAGCACCACGGCGGCGACGTGGACGGCGGCAGCGCGGAGCTCGAGCTGGGTGCGGAGAACATGGCACGTCACATCGGCAACGTCCGCCGCTTCGGCCTCGACACCGTCGTCGCGGTGAACAAGTTCCCGAGCGACACGCCGGAGGAGCTCGAGCTCGTCCGGCGGCTCGCGGTCGAGCACGGCGCCTATGCGGCGGAGGTGAACACCGCGTTCGAGCAGGGCGGGAAGGGCGCCACGGCGCTCGCGGAGGCAGTGGTCGCCGCCGCCGACCAGCCGAACGACTTCCGCTTCGCATACCCGCTCGACGCGCCGATCGAGGAGAAGATCCGCGCGATCGCGACGCAGGTCTACGGCGCGGACGACGTGTTCCTGCTGAAGCCCGCGAAGGAGAAGGCGGCCGCATTCGAGGCGACGGGGCTCGGCGACCTGCCGATCTGCATGGCGAAGACGCACCTGTCCCTCTCGCACGACGCGACGCTCCTGAACGCGCCGACGGGCTTCACCGTCACCGTTCGCGACCTGCGACCCTACACCGGCGCCGGCTGGATCGTCGCGCTCTGCGGGGACATGCAGACCATGCCCGGCCTCGGGAAGAACCCTGCCGCCTTCTCGATCGACATCGATGCGGACGGCAACACGGTCGGCCTCTTCTAGTCCCAGTCGGTGAGGACGCGCTCTGCCAGTCCCTCTCGGTCGAGTCGTTCCCTTAGGGCGGCATAGTCCCGACCGAGCTCCGGGATGTGGCGGTCGTGGAGCTCGACGAGCACCGTCTCGGTGCGGTCGATCGCGCCGGTGTCGATCAGACGGTTGACGATGGGGCACTCGGCCCCCTCGACGTCGATCTTCAGGACCTTCACCGGCCGCGGGAGCGCGAGCACGAACTCGGAGAGGTCGATCGCCTCGACCTCGACGAAGCGTTCCTCGTCCACGTTTCCCTTGAAAGGAAGGACGCTGGAGCCGGCGGATGCTCCGATGGGATCGTCTGCCGCATCGACGTGGAGGTAGAGGCGGACCGTGCCGGCGTGGTCGAGCACCGCCTGCGGATGGAGTTCGACGTTCGTCACGTCGGTGAACCGCTCGGCGAGGATCGCGAACGCGGCGGGATTCGGCTCGAACGCATGGACGAGCGCGCCGCGGGTCGCGAGCGCCGCCGTCACGTTGCCGACGTTGGCGCCGCAGTCGATCGCGACGTCCCCGGGTGTCACACCGAGCACGGCGACACGGCGGTCGAGCTGCGACGGGCGAAGTCGCCCGCGCACCTGTCCGGCGAGCTCCCGCAGAGCCGACGATGGCCAGCCCATGTTCGTGTCGGTACCCGGCCTCGCGCGAATCCGAACCCACGGGCCGATGACGGCGACCGGGACGCGCCGGGGCGGTTGGTACCGTCCGTCACATGGAGCAGTACCTCGAGCTGATGCGGCGCGTCCTCGACGACGGCGCGCGGAAGAACGATCGCACGGGCACCGGCACGCTGAGCGTGTTCGGGCACCAGCTGCGCTTCGACCTCGAGGACGGCTTCCCGCTCGTCACCACCAAGAAGGTCCATCTCCACTCGGTCGTGGGCGAGCTCCTCTGGTTCATCCGCGGCGACTCGAACGTCCGCTGGCTCCAGGAGCACGGGATCACGATCTGGGACGAGTGGGCCGACGAGAACGGCGACCTCGGCCCCGTCTACGGGCACCAGTGGCGTTCGTGGTCGGCGCCCGACGGGCGGACGATCGACCAGCTACAGGCCGTGATCGACGGCATTCGCGACGACCCCGACTCGCGTCGCCACGTCGTCAGCGCGTGGAACGTCGCCGACCTGCCGCGGATGGCGCTCGCGCCGTGCCATGCGCTGTTCCAGTTCTACGTGGCGGGCGACAGGCTCTCCTGCCAGCTCTACCAGCGCTCCGCCGATGTCTTCCTCGGCGTCCCGTTCAACATCGCCTCCTACGCGCTCCTGACGCACATGGTCGCCCAGGTCACCGGGCTGCGCCCCGGCGACTTCGTCCACACGCTCGGCGACGCGCATCTCTATCTCAACCATCTCGAGCAGGCGCAGGAGCAGCTCCGCCGGGAGCCGCGGGCGCTGCCGACGCTCGCGCTCGATCCCGCGTGCCGTGAGCTCGAGGACTTCGGCTTCGAGTCGATCGAGGTCGCCGGCTACGACCCGCACCCGGCGATCAGGGCGCCGATCGCCGTCTAGCCCGCGTGTGAGCATCGCGATCGTCGCCGCCGTCGCGCGGAACGGCGTGATCGGCGCCGACGGCGGGCTGCCGTGGCACCTGCCCGACGAGCTGCGCCTGTTCAAGGAGACGACGCTCGGCCACGTGCTCGTGATGGGACGTCGCACGTACGAGTCGATCGGACGGCCCCTTCCCGGCCGCACGACCGTGGTGGTCACGCGTCGGGAGGATTGGTCGCCCGGTCACGACGAGGTCGTCGTCGCGCACGGCGTCGGCGAGGCGCTCGAACGGGCGGGCGCGATCGACGACGAGGTGTTCGTCGTCGGCGGCGGCGAGCTCTACGAGGCCGCGCTGCCGTACGCCGATCGGCTCCTCCTCACGTTCGTCGAGCAGGAGCCGCACGGGGACACCTCGTTCCCGGAGGTCGACTGGGACGACTGGCGCGAGACCGCTCGAGAGCCCGGCGATGGCTGGGTGCGCGTGACCTACGCCCGCGACCCACGCCGGGCGAGGCGCTAGATGATCGATTCCAAAATAGTCGCGAACCGGATGACGCCCCAGCCGCGTCGCCGGATCGACCCGCTCGTCCACGACTCGTACCACCGGTACGCGCCGTGGACGACCGTGCCGCCCGGCTTGGCCTGTGACGCCCCCGGACGTCACGCCCATTTGGAATCAATCATCTAGCCTCCGTCACATGTCGGAGCAGGGAGAGGTGCTCACGCAGGCCCAGAAGGACGCCCTCGAGGCGGAGCTCGACGAGCTCCAGGGCCCGCGGCGCGCCGCCGCGATCGAGGCGATCGCGACCGCGCGGTCCTTCGGCGACCTCTCCGAGAACTTCGAGTACCACGCGGCGAAGAACGAGCAGGGCCTGCTCGAGGCCCGGATCGCGAAGCTCCGCGAGCGGTTGGGCAACGCGGTCGTCGTGGAGCACGACACGGACGACCACGTCGGCCCGGGCTCGATCGTCGAGGTCGCCGACGAGCAGGGTGAGACGATGGAGGTCACGATCTCCTCGGTGGGCGGCGTTTCGACCGACTCGCCGCTCGGCTCCGCGCTGCTGGGGGCCACGGTGGGGGCGGTCGTGGACGTGCACGCGCCGCGCGGCTCCTGGAAAGCGCGCGTGGTCTCGATCCGCCGCGCGTAGACCCGCGGGCCGAAAGTCGCAAATTGCAAGAATTTTCGCGATCGCTGCCCTTGCGGTCAGAGGGTTCCGGACCGTAGAGTCTCCCCATCTGAGCCGGCGGGCCTTCGGGTTTGCCGGCTCAGTGTTTTTTCTCGAGCCTCCTCGGCCTCGCACTGCTGGTGCTGGCGCTCGGGACCCCGCTCGTCACCGCGCGCCGCGACCGTCGCCCGGCCTGCGCCTCAGGTCGTCAGGACAGGCTGCTTCGAGCCCGAGGGCACGACGACCCAGCCGTCGAACGAGCGCAGCTTGTACGGCGCGTTGAGCGGCACGTTGTTCGCTCTGCCCGCCGCCACCGCGAAGGACCCGCAGGGCTCCGCGAGCCTGCCGCCCCGCGTCAGCCACAGCGCGTACTTGCCTTCCGCGAGCCCGTCCACGTGGAGCCGCATCGGCCAGTTGCCCGCATGGTCCTTCGCGTAGATCTCGAGCGAGCCGGAGGCGCCGCCGGAGCCACTCATCGCGACCGTGAACTCCGTGCTAGGCCCGGTGTTTCCGACCAGGTATCCCACGGTGAACAGCACTGCCGCCGCGGCGACGGCCGCGGCCGCGGCGAGCGGGCGGTAGCGGCGCGGGAAGGTGATCACGTCGCCGCCGGACGCAGGCGGCCGCGCCAGGCTCGGAGAGAGGGACGGGGGCGGACCCGCCTGCTCCAGGAGCGTGTGGACGCGCTGGAGCCGGTTGAGCTCCTCGGGGTCGACGTCGTCGCCGATCAGGTCACGCAGGTCGCTCATCCGAGCTCGTCTCCCAGTTCGTCCGCGAGCCGCCGCAGCGCCGACCGCGTTCGTGTCTTCACCGTGCCGAGGGGGATGCCGACATGGTCGGCGATCTCCGACTGCGAGAAGCCGCTCCAGTACGCGAGCTCGACGAGCGTGCGCTCCTGGTCGGGCAGCGTCTCGAGGGCGCGATGCACGCGCCACGACACCCATTCGCTCTCGGCGGCGTCGTCGGGGCCCGGTCCAGGCTCGGGCACGTCGGGCGGCGCCTCGACGGTCGGCTCCGGGCGTCGGCGGAGGCCGTCGACGATCGCGTTTCGCGCCACCGTGAAGAGCCACGACGTCGCCTTCCCCCGCGTCGGGTCGAATCGGTTGGCCGACCGCCAGAGGCTCGCAAACGTGTCCTGGGTCGCGTCCTCCGCCCGTCCCCGGTCGCCGATCCTGCGCAGCGCGATGCCGAGCACCGGCCGTGCGTAGCGCCGGTGCAGCTCCTCGAAGGCGCGGTGGTCGCCGGCTGCGACGAGGCCGATCAGCTCCGCGTCCGTGCGCGAGTCCGCGCTCACCTGCGGGATGCTGGCCTTTCCGGGCGCGCGCGGCAAGTCCAGCCGCACTGCAATTGCCGCGTCCATGACACGGAATACGAGCGAATCGGCCGGTCGGATTGGGGCGCTGGCTAGCTCGACCGGGCGGCGTCGAACTTGGCCCCGACCGCATCCCAGTTCACGACGTTCCACCATGCGGCGAGATAGTCGGGGCGACGGTTCTGGTACTCGAGGTAGTAGGCGTGCTCCCACACGTCGACGCCGAGGATCGGCGTCTTGCCTTCGCTCACCGGCGAGTCCTGGTTCGGCGTGGAGAGCACCGCGAGCCCGGTTCCGTCCCACACGAGCCAGCTCCACCCCGAGCCGAAGCGCTTCACGCCCGCGTCGTTGACCTGCGCCTGGAGGTCGGCGACCGAGCCGAACGTGTCGGCGACCGCGGCGCCGAGCTCCCCCGACGGCTCGCCCCCGCCACCCGGGCCCATGATCTCCCAGAAGAGGGTGTGGTTCGCGTGCCCGCCACCGTTGTTGCGGACGGCGGCGCGCTTGTCCTCGGGGATGATCTCGAGGTTCGCGAGGACTGCGTCGATCGGCCGGTCCATCCACTCCGTGCCCTCGAGCGCGGCGTTGAGGTTCGTGACGTACGCGGCGTGGTGCTTGTCGTGGTGGATCTCCATGGTGCGTGCGTCGATGTGGGGCTCGAGTGCGTCGAACGGATACGCGAGGTCGGGCACGGTGTACGCCATCGGTCTCTCTCCTTCGGGTTCGGTCGGTCGACGCAAGGATATGCTCCCGCCGGTCCCGTCCCGCCGCACCAGGAGCCGCGATGCCGACGTTCGAGGAGATCTCCGCCCGCCCGCTCGACCCGCGCCTGCTCCAGCTCTCGGGCATCTCGCGCGCATCGGTCGAGGCGCACTACCGCCTCTACCAGGGCTACGTCGCCAAGCGGAACGAGATCCTCGGGCGGCTCGCCGACGTCGACCTCGAGCGCGCGAACCAGGTCTCGTCCGACCTCCGGGCGCTCAAGGTCGACCTCACGTTCGCGATCGGCGGGATCAAGAACCACGAGGTGTACTTCGCGCACCTCGGGGGCGAGGGCGGCGAGCCCGACGGGGACTTCCGGGCGCTCGTCGAACGGGACTTCGGCTCGGTCGAGGCATGGCGGGCCGACCTCGCGGCGACCGCGATGGCCGCGCGCGGCTGGGCGTGGACCGCGTTCGACCGGGACGAGAGACGGCTGTTCAACTACATCGGCGACGCCCAGAACACCTTCCCGGTGTGGAACGCGACGCCGCTCGTCGCGCTCGACGTCTACGAGCACGCGTACTTCCTCGACTACCAGACCGACCGGGCTTCGTACGTGGACGCGTTCTTCGAGAACCTCGACTGGGACGTCGTCAACGGGTGGATCGCCACGTACGCGATCTCGACGTGACGGGCGCGCACGCCGAGCCGTGATCGGCGACGTCGTCCTCGTCCTCGCCGCCTACCTCGTCGGCTCCATTCCCTTCGGTTATGTCCTCCCTCGCCTTGTGCGCGGGGACGACATCCGCCGCCACGGCAGCGGGAACGTGGGGGCCACGAACGTCTGGCGCGTCTACGGCCGCTCGCTCGGCCTGCCGGTGGCGGTGCTCGACGTGCTCAAGGGCCTCGTGCCGGCGGCGCTCGGGCTCCGGCTCGGCGGTGACTGGGTCGGCGTCCTCGCCGGAGCCGCGGCGATGCTCGGTCATGCCCGGCCGCTCTACCTCGGCTTCTCGAAGGGCGGGAAGATGGTCGCGACCGCGGGCGGGGTCGCCCTCGCCCTCGCGCCGCTGGCCGCGCTCGGCTGCGCCGCGATCTGGATCCTCGCCTTCGCGCTGACGCGCTACGCCTCGCTCGCGTCGATGCTCGCGGCGGCGGCGCTGCCTGTGCTCTGCCTCGCATTCGGCGCCTCCTGGCCCGTCGTCGCCTTCACGGCGATCGCGGCGGTCGGCGTTCTCGCGCTGCACCGCCAGAACGTCAGAAGACTGCTCTCGGGCACCGAGCCGCGTTTCGCCCGCGGTGCTCCCTCACGTTCGTAGGCGCTAGCGGGAGAGCCAGTCCTCGAGCGAGGTCTGGTGCTCCGCCGGGGCGCCGCCGGACAGCTCGGCGCGAAGCTCGCCGACCGTGCCCCAGCGCTCGGCGACGACGTCGTGGTCGTGGATCGTCTCGAGGTTCACCTGGCGGGAGAGCACGAAATCACCGTCCTCGAGGCCCGCCTCGGCGGCGAGCAGCTCGGCGATCGCGATCCGCACGGAGTCCTCGACGAAGCGCGGGCGCAGGTGGGCGTGCTCGACGACGAACAGCTCGTCCGGCCGCTTGAGCAGCTCGAACACCGGTGCGCTCATCGAGCGCTCGACGACGCCCATCAGGTCTTCGGCGTCGAGCTCCCGCTCCGTGCCGACGAGCAGCGTCCCGCGGCCGCGCTGGTTGTGCGTCGCGATCGGGACGAGCTCGAGGATCCGCTCGACATCGTCGCCGAAGCCCGCCTCGAGGAGCCGCTCCGCGGCCCGGTCGCGAACGAGCCCTTGCGCGCAGGGGCAGGCGTTGATCCCCGTCGCCTCGACGCCGACGACACGGCGTGTCCGCTCGGCCGTCGAGGAGGCGATCCCGATCAGCGAGACGATCTCCTGGGTCGTGAGCCCCGTGACGGGGGTCGTCCGGCGCAGCGGCCAGCGAGCGACGATCCTCACGTGCGCGCGCAGCGCTTGCTGTCGCTCCACGATCTGGGACGCGATCCGGTCGGCGAGCGCCTCCACGAGGAGCCCTTCCCCGAGTACGACCCCGTCGATCGCCTCGTCGAAGAGCTCCGGGAAGCGCGACATGTGGACGCCCTTCTGGTCGCGCGAGAGGTCGACGGTGCAGTCGATCTCCGCCGACATCAGGATCTCCTGCCGGCCGCGGCGGATGCGAATGGCCTTCTGCACCCCCGTGACACCCGCTCGCGAGAGCGCGAGCCCCACCGGCGGCGCGGAGGCCTGCATGTCCTGCACGGCAAAAACGTCGCTCACGCGGGCCACGGTACACCGCGTGCCCGGGCCCGCGTCAGCCGGCGTCCGCCTCCCGCTCCGTCGCGTCCGCGAGCCAGCGCTCGCCCGCCGCCTGGAACGCACGCGTCGCGACGAGGAAGGCGTCGCGTGCCGGCTCGTCGAGCCCGCGGGCGCGCAGGACACGCGCGTGCTCGCGCTCCGCGAGGCCGCGATCGCAGCTTCCCTCCGGGAGCGAGGCGCGGGCGTCGTCGAGGATCGCGGCAGCGGCGTCGAGATCGCCTGTGAGACGGAGCGCGCCCGCGCGGATCACCCGCTCGTGCGAAGCGAGCGGCAGGGTGGCCGGTGCGCCATCCGTGAGCTGCGCGATCGCGTCTGCCGCCCGCGCGGCGCGCGCTGCGTCGCGTAGCTCCACGTGGACGAGCCCGAGCTGCGCGTGGATCCCAGCCTGGCTCAGCGCGCGCCCGCCCGTTCCGGCCGCGAGCTGTCGCACGAGGTCGTCGGCGAGCCGGGCTGCGTCGTCGGCGTGGCCCGCGCGGAACGCCGCGATCATGCTCAGCGCGCGGTCGGCCGGTGCCGCGTGCTCGCTGTCGTCGAGGAGCGCGCGGGCGTCATCGAGCTCTCCGCGGGCGAGCTCGACCTGCGCGAGCGCGCGGCGGACGTGAGGAGGGACGTCGCCGTCGCCGGCGACGAGCCCGAGCCACGTGGCTGCTCCGTCGGGGTCGCCGACGACGAGGCGACTGACGCCCCCCATGTACGCGACGCCGACGGCAGCCGCACCGTCGGCGCGGCCGAGTGCCGCCCACCGGGCAGGGTCGTCGAGGATGGGGCGAAGGGCGGCGACGACCGCGGGATGGTCGCCGCCCTCGAACGCCTCGCTCGCCCTGCGCAGGCGAGCGCGGACGGTCACCGAAGCAGCCTCGACAGCCGCCGGTCCTTGAGGATGCGGCCCCCGGTCTGCTCGGCCGGGCAGTAGGTGATCGTGTGCTCCTCGAAGTCGACCCGGCGGAGCATCTCGCCGCAGCGCGGGCACGGCTCGCCGAAGTGCCCGTGGACGCGGTAGACGACGGAGTCGCCCTTCCCCTCGATGCGCAGCTCGAGCGCCCGGGCGAGATCCTCGCGGATCGTCGTCGCGAGCGTCTCCACCTCCTCGTCGCCGAGGTCGGTTGAGAGCCGGAACGGGGAGAGGCGCGCCTCCCAGAGGATCTCGTTCGCGTGGGCTCGGCCGATACCGGCGAGCGCCCGCTGGTCGCGAAGGAACGGATGGAGCTGACGGCGTTCGCGGGCGAGGATCGGGGCGAGCGTCTGCGCGTCGATCTCGAGCGCGTCCGGGCCGAGGTGCGCGAGGTCCTCGTCCAGCTGCCCCGGGGTGACGAGCCAGACGCCGGCCCGCTTCTTCTTGCCGGCCTCGGTGAGGACGAGCTCGCCGCCGTCCGTGAAGCGCACCTGGAACATGGGCCGCTGGGGGCCCTTCTTGCCCGCCGGGACGTACCGCAGCCTTCCGGCGCTCATCAGGTGCACGCGGAGCACGAGCTCGCCGTCCTCGGTAGGGAGCACGAGGTTCTTGCCGCGCCGGTCGGCCCCCGCGAAGCGGCGTCCCTCGAGCGCGTCGGGTCGCGGGTCGAAGGTCTTCAGCGTCGCGACGTGGCCGGGCCGCGCGAGCTCGATCGGCGCGCGGCTCACGTCCGGGTCGAGCTCCCGCACCCAGGCCTCGACCTCGGGCAGCTCCGGCATGGCCGAAGCGTACTTTCGCGCCGGGCCTCCTGACACTGCTCTCGCCGCTGCGGTCGCGTAGGCTCGGGCGCCGTGGAGCCGATGGTCGTCGAGGTCACGCGCGGGCCGGTCGTCGAGGCACGGCACGTCGTGCACGCGGTCGCGGTGCGCGAGGGGCGGGTCGAGGAGGCGTTCGGCGATCCGCAGCTCGTGAGCTTCCTCCGCTCGTCGGCGAAGCCGATCCAGGCGCTGCCCGTCGTCCGCGCGAGGCCGGACCTGGACGACGAGGAGATCGCGCTGATGTGCGCCTCGCACCTGGGAGCCCCCGAGCAGCTCGCCGTCGTCCGCAGGCTCCTCGCCGCTGCGCCCGCGGAGGAGAACGAGCTCGAGTGCGGGGTGGACTTCACGCGGATCGCGCACAACTGCTCGGGCAAGCACGCCGGCCTGCTGGCCCTGTGCCGTGCGAAGGAGTGGCCGTCGGACGGGTACCGGCTCGCCGGGCATCCGTGCCAGGACGCGATGCTCGCGGAGGTCGCCGCCGCGGCCGAGCTCGAGCCGGCCGAGATCCCGACGGCGATCGACGGCTGTGGGGTGTTGACCTTCGGCGTGACGCTCGAGCGTGCGGCGCAGGCGTTCGCCCGTCTGCCCGAGCTGGAAGGCGGCGCCCGGGTCGTGGCGGCGATGCAGGCCAACCCCGACCTCCTGCGCGGCCCGGTCGCGCTCGATGTCCAGCTCATCCGCTCGGTCCCGGGCTGGGTGGCGAAGGGCGGCGCGGAGGGTCTCTTGTGCGCAGCCTCCCCGGACGGAGTGGGCCTCTGCCTCAAGGTCGCGGACGGTGCTTTCCGCGCCCTTGCGCCGGCGACGGCGTACCTGCTCGCGCGGCTTGGCGTCGACGCAGAGGGTCTCGGGGGGCTCGAGGTGATGAACAGTCACGGCGAGCAGGTGGGCGAGCTGCGCGTTGTCGAGTAGGACACCGCTTGTGACGACCCCGCAGCGGGATCGGAGAACGATCGACTTTGCAAACGTGGAAGCCGCGTATACGATCCCCCGCCGAAGGGTCTGAGCCGGGGCGTCGAGGTCCGGCTCGCTGCGTTCGAGGGTCTGTCTCAAGCTGGGTTCGTTCACTGGTTTCGAAGATCTGTCTCCGTCAACCGCCTGGCAGAAAGAGGGGTTCATGCTCTCCGTCGATATCGCCCTTCCGGACGTCGAAGAGCTCCACAGACTCGTCGAGCAGGGACAGGAAAAGGGGTTCCTGACCTACGACGAGATCGTCAAGTCGCTCGAGGACGTGGACCTCACGAAGGAGCAGCTCGAGGACTTCACGACCTACCTCATCGACCACGCGATCGAGCTGGTCGAAGGCGAGCAGCACAAGGCGTTGCCCCACGAGCAGCCGATCGTGCCCCCCGAGGAGTCGGCTGCACCGAAGCTGGACCTCACCGTCGAGCCCTCGCTCGACTCCCTGCGGCTCTACCTCCGCGAGATCGGGAAGGTGCCGCTCCTCACCGCCGACCAGGAGGTGTCGCTCGCCAAGCGGATCGAGCGCGGCGACGAGGCGGCGAAGCAGCACATGATCGAGGCGAACCTGCGGCTCGTCGTCTCGATCGCGAAGGGGTATCTGGGGCGCGGCCTCTCATTCCTCGACCTCATCCAGGAGGGCTCGCTCGGCCTGATCCGGGCGGTCGAGAAGTTCGACTACCGCAAGGGCTTCAAGTTCTCCACGTATGCGACCTGGTGGATCCGCCAGGCGGTGACACGCGCGATCGCGGACAAGGCGCGCACGATCCGGATCCCGGTGCACATGGTCGAGAAGCTGAACAAGGTCGTCCACATCGAGCGCCAGCTCGTCCAGCGCCTCGGCCGCGAGCCGAACCCGGAGGAGATCGCCGAGGAGCTCGAGATGACGACCGAGGAGGTGCGCGAGATCCTGCGCATGGCGCAGCTCCCAGTCTCCCTCGAGAAGCCCATCGGCGAGGAGGAGGACTCTTCGCTCGGCGACTTCGTGCCGGACGACCAGGCGGAGTCGCCGTTCGACACGGCCTCGCTCTCGCTTCGCCGCGAGGACATCGAGGCGGCGCTCGGCTCGCTCCCGGACCGCGAGCGGAAGGTGATCGAGCTGCGCTTCGGGCTGCTCGGCGAGGCGCCGTGCACGCTCGAGGAGGTCGGGCGCGCGTTCGGCGTGACCCGCGAGCGGATCCGCCAGATCGAGAACAACACGCTGAAGCGACTCGAGACGCTGCCCGAGGCTCAGCCGCTCCGAGACTGCGTCTAGTAGACCGTGGGGGAACCATGTTTCCCCCACGAGCCCCTTCTTTCCGCGAGCGGTGTCGCGACGCGTACCTGGCCTCTCGGGCGAATGAATCCCCCTTCGGCCGCGACGGCGACTGGTTCCTCGCCGGTCTACGCGGGCGCCACTGACTTGTCTGTCTACGCGGGCGCCACTGACTTGCTCATCACGCAGTGGTTCTTGCCCTTGGGGCGGTCGTAGCGGAAGCCGGCCTGCTCGAAGAGGCTCCGCGTGGCGCTGTAGAGGAACGAGGCCGAGGTGTTCTTGCCGCCCGTGTCCTGCGGGCACGCCTCCACGACGCCGCCCCCCGCGTGCGCGATCAGGTCGAGCGCCCCGCGTAGGGCCGCCTCCGCCACCCTGCGGCGTCGGTACCTCTTGTCCACGAAGAAGCACGTGATGCGGTAGTCGGGCAGCCGGTCGAGACCCGCCTCGTACTCCTTGCGGTGCTTGATGTTCGGCAGCTCCTCGGGGGCGCCGTACTGGCACCACGCGACGGCGAGGTCGCCGTCGAAGACGAGCGCGGCGTGCGCGCGCCCCTCCCTGACCAGCCGCTCCTTGAGCGCGCGGTTGTCGTCGGCGTCGTAGGTCTTCTCCGCCTGCATCGTGTGGAACCACGTGCACCAGCACCCGCCCCACACGCCGTTGTGCCGCTCGGCGAGGGCGGCGAAGTCGTCCCACGTCTCCGGTCCGAGTGGCTTGACGGTGTACGTGTCCACCGTCTGCGGAGCCTCGGTCACGCGGAGAGGCTATCGCCGCGCGTCACGCCGCGAGCGCGTCGGCCTTCGCGAGGGCGTCCAGAACGGTCGCCCGGAGGTCCGAGCCGAGCTGCGCGACATCTGCATCGAGCGGGGCGGAGGCGGTCACGGTGAGCCACACCTTGCCTTCCCTGACGTCGCCGACGAGGACGCGGGTCGCGCCCTGCCGGACGCCCGGGAGCCCATCGACCGCCTCGAAGACCGTCGAGCGGGCCTGCTCGAGCGAGGCGCCGAGCCGCACCGGGAACTCGGCGGAGACGACCCGTCGCGGATCGCGGATCGTGCGGTTGACGATCATCGTCGACGTCAGCTGGCTGTTCGGGATGAACACCCGCCTGGCCTCGTCGGTGACGAGCGTCGTGTAGAGGAGGTCGATCTCCTCGACGAAGCCGGTGTGCTCCCCGATCGAGACTCGGTCGCCCAGCCGGAGCGGCTGCGCGAACGCGACGAGCAGGCCCGAGCCGAGGTTCGAGAGCGGCGTCGAGAACGCGAGCCCGACGAACAGCGCGAGCACGGCGCCCGATGCGAGGATCGCGTTCACGATCTGATCCGTCTCCGGGTAGATGGAGAGGACGTTCCAGGCGGCGATCACCGCGACGAGGGCGACCGCGACACGCCGGAGGAAGACCAGCGTCGTCCGCCGGCGAGCCGCTTCGGCCGCGTCCCGGGACGCGAGCCGTCGCTCGTAGCGGTCCATGGCGATCCCGAGCCCCCACCGGACCACGAGCACGGCCAGCAGGCCGACGCCGGCGGTGACGATCGTCTCGACCGCGCGTCCGCTCATCGTCGGCACATTCGGCGCGCCGCAGCCGGTGCCTGCCCTGTCCAAGCGAGGTAGTTGCGACCGCGACAGCGGGCGCCTCAGGGGTGTGCCCCCGCCGCAGGCGGGGGATCAAGCCGCGGGAATCCGCTCCTGCGGATTCCCGCCTGGCGAGCAAGCTTCAGATCGTGGGCTCGACCTCGGGCTCGCGCTCGAGCTGGAAGGCGGCATGCAAGCCGCGCACCGCCTCGGGGATGCGGTCGCGGCCGATCATGCAGGAGATCTTGATCGGGCTCGTCGAGATCATCTCGAGGTTGATCCCGAGGTCGGCGAGCGTGCGGAACATCGTCGCCGCGACCCCGGGGTGCGAGCGCATGCCGGCGCCGATCAGGGACACCTTGCCGAGCTCGTGGTTCTCGCCCACGTCGAAGGGCCCGAGCTCGGCCTGCGCCGCCTCGATCGCGCTGCGGGTGGCCGAGACGTCCTCGGCCGGCACGGAGAAGGACATCTCGGCCCGGCCGTGGACGACGTTCTGGATGATCGTGTCGACGTTGACCTGTGCCCCCGCGACCGCGTCGAAGATCATCGCGGCCACGCCCGGCCGGTCGGGGATCCCGGTGAGCGTGAACACGACGTCCGTCTCCGAGTGGGTGACGGCCGAGACGATCGGCTGCTCCATTCCCTCTGCCTCTTGCACCCAGGTTCCCTCCTCGTCCGAGAACGTGGAGCGCGCGTGGATGCGCACCCCGTGGCTTCTGGCGAGCTCGACCGAGCGAAGCATCAGCACCTTCGCGCCCGAGGCGGCCATCTCGAGCATCTCGTCGTACGAGACGACCTCGAGCTTGCGCGCCTCCGGGACGATGCGCGGGTCGGCGGTGAACACGCCGGGGACGTCCGAGTAGATCTCGCAGGCACCCCCGAGCGCGGCGGCGAGCGCGACCGCCGTCGCGTCCGTGCCGCCGCGGCCGAGCGTCGTCACGTCCATCGTGTCGCGCGAGAACCCCTGGAAGCCGGCGACGAGCGCGATCCTGCCCTGCTCCAGCGCCGCCCGGATCCGGTCGCCGCGGATCTCGCGGATCTTGGCCCGCGTGTGCACGGAGTCCGTGAGGATCCCCGCCTGCGAGCCGGTGAAGGAGACCGCCTCCTCGCCGAGGTCGTGGATCGCCATGGCGACGAGGGCGCAGGCGATCCGCTCGCCCGTCGAGAGGAGCATGTCGAGCTCGCGGGGGTTCGGAGACGGCGAGACGTCGCTCGCGAGCGCGAGCAGCGTGTCGGTCGTCTTGCCCATCGCCGAAACCGTCCCGACCACGTCGAGGCCGCGGCGCTTCGCGTCCACGAAGCGCTTCGCGACGAGCCGCACCTTCTCCGGGTCGGCGACCGACGAGCCGCCGAACTTCATCACGATCGTGTCGTTCATCTACTCCACGAGGCCCGGGCGCCGATACGGGTCGAGGCCGGGCGGGAGGGGTATCCCGGGGCGGAGCACTGCATCCGGCACGGGCTCGAGCGCCTGCACGACGAGAGGAAGATGCCCTGCCCACACGTCGAGCTCCGCATCCGGCGTGTCGGAGTCGTCGGGCCCGCCGTCGCGAATCTTCGCGGACGCCTCGTCCAGCGGCAGCCGCAGGATGGAGGTCGCCCCGAGCTCCTTCCTGGTCGGCGGCCGCGCCTCGCCCCAGCGGCCCGGAAGGAGCTTCTCGGTGAACGCCTCGAGCGCGACCAGCTTCTCGTCCGGCTCCTCGACCGGGGCGGCGGTGCCGAGGACGACCACCGAGCGGTAGTTCATCGAGTGCTCGAACACCGATCGCGCGAGCACGATCCCGTCCAGCAGCGTCACGGTGAGGCAGGCGGGGACGCCGCCCCGGAGAGTGCGGAGCGTGCGGCTCGCGGCGGACCCGTGGACGTACACGAACTCGCCCACCCGCGCGTGCAGGGTCGGGATCACGTACGGCTGGCCCTCCGAGACGAGCCCGAGGTGGGCGACGAGGCCCGCGTCCAGCACCGCGGCGACCGCCTCGCGGCCGTACCGCGCGCGCTCGGGGAGTCGCCTCACGCGGACGCGCGGCGAGGGGGATGGATGCGCGCCACGCGGCATGTCTCAAGCCTACGGGCAGGGACGGACCGGTCCTCCGCCGCCACGGGCAGCCGTCCAGGCATAGTGAGGATTCGCGTCGGACGTCCTGCGGGGGCGGGCCGTTTTCCGCGCACACAGTTCGATCCAGGAGGGCTCATGAGAACGAGATGGATTGCGGTCGCGGCCGTGGTCGCGGGCCTCGCGCTCGCGGTGCCGCTCACGGCGCTCGCCGTGGGCACCGGCCAGACCGCTGCGAGGGCCACGTCGGTCAAGGTCACCGCGGGGAAGCCGAGCGAGTTCCACTTCACGCTGTCCAAGAAGTCCGTGACGAAGGGCGCCGTGACGTTCACGATCACGAACAAGGGCAAGCTCGAGCACGACTTCAAGATCAACGGGAAGACGTCGAAGAAGGTCAAGCCCGGCAAGTCGACGACCCTCAAGGTCACGTTGAAGGCCGGCAAGCTCAAGTACCTGTGCACTGTGCCCGGCCACGCGGCCGCCGGCATGAAGGGGACGCTGACCGTCAAGTAGCGCCCGTCAGGCACCACGCCTCGAGGGTGCGCCCGCGCGCCCTCGAGGCAGCACGTGCTTGGCTCTCTCACGAGGACGCGGTACAACCTTTCCCTGATGGCGTCCCTCTGGCTCGACACGATCGGGCGCATCTTCGATGCGGTCCCCGACCTCGCGACCCCCGCGCAGGTGCAGGACGGGCTGCGCGAGATCCTGGAGGACCCGGAGCTCTGCGTGTACTGGTGGGACTGGGAGCGGGACTGCTACGTCGGGATCGACGGCGATCCCGACGTGCCGGAGGCCGGCCCGGGCACGGTCGCCACCCCGGTCGAGTACGACACGCGCCGCATCGGGATGCTCGTGCACGACGCTCGGCTGCTCGAGGCGCCCGAGTTCAGCGCATCGTTCCTGCCGATGGTGCGGATCGCGATGGAGCGCGACCGCCTGCACCGCGACCTCGTTGCGAAGCTGGAGCAGCTCCAGGCCTCGCGGCTGCGCCTCGTCCGGGCGAGCGACAGCGAGCGCCGGCGGCTGGAGCGGAACCTCCACGACGGCGCTCAGCAGCGTCTCACGACCGCGCTGCTCACCCTGCGGGCGCTGGAGGCCGAGGTCGCGGGCGACCGTGGGCTGATCGCGCTGGTCGAGCGCACCCTCGACGAGCTGCAGTGCGCGATCGAGGACCTGCGTGAGATCGCACGGGGCCTTCACCCGCCGCTCCTCGCCCGAGAGGGCCTCGAGGCCGCGCTCCACGCGGGCGCCGCCCGTGCGACCGTCCCCGTGGAGCTCGACGTCCGGCTGCCGGGGCGGCTCCCGCCCGCCGTGGAGGCCGCCGCCTACTACGTCGCGGCCGAGGCGATCACGAACACCGTCAAGCACGCCAACGCCTCGCGCGCCTGGGTGAGCGCGGTGAGCGCGCCCGACACGCTGACCATGATCGTGCGCGACGACGGCGTCGGCGGCGCGTGCGTGGAGTGCGGCACGCAGGAGGCGACCGGGCTCGGGGGCCTCGTGGACCGTGTCGAGGCGCTCGGCGGCACGCTCGACGTCGTCAGCGCCGACGGCGAGGGAACGTGTCTCACGGCGACGTTCCCGTTGTCGCCGGCCAACGAAGCGCACCAGCCGCTCACGAGCCACACGCATTCCTGACGGGGACGTCACAACCGTCACCTAGATTTCCGTGATGGACCGGATGCGTCGCTTCCGGCTCGGGGTCGTGCTCGTGCTTCTCGTCTTCGCCGCCTCCCTCGGGGCGGCGCACGACGCCCGTGCCGCGCGGGCCGAGGCGCCCGCGCCCTCGCTCGCGCCGGCCCAAACCGCCGCCGAGTGGTCGCGCCTCGTCCGCGGGAGCGACATCCGCCCGCTCGCGAGGGCCCAGGGCTGCCGACCGCTGCACGGGGTCTTCTACGCGGCGACCGACTGGCTGCGCCTCGCGACGAGGCTCGCGGCGCAGGCGTCGCCGTGCGCCCAGTACGCGATCTCGATCCCGCCGCTCGTCGCGGACAAGACGAAGCCGCGCCCCGACCAGGCCTGGAGGATCAGGGCGCTCGGCCCGAGCTTCCACGCGCTCGCGGAGATCCACCTCAACGCATGGCGGAAGTGGGTGCAGGCCGGGAACGGGACGTGGTACCAGGCAGGCGTCGAGGCGCGGCGGCTGATGGCCGCCGCGGGGTACGACGTCGGTGCCGGCGACACCTGGGCGCTCAACGAGCTCTCCTCGGCGGTGCGCCGGGGCGACGGCACCTGGCGCACGGACATGCGCGAGCTGGTGCGCGGCCTGTACGACGCGGGCGGCGAGCAACCGCCGGCGCAGGGCGTGGTGTTCGTCGTCGGGGTCGCGCAGCGCGTGCCGTCGCTGGCGACGTACAAGGCGCGGATGCAGGAGTGGCTCCAGGACAGCGCGTTCTGGGGCGACATGAACGCGTACGTCAGCGACTGGTCGCAGGAGGTCTACGGCGACGTCCGCGCCTACGCCGCGCCCGGGAGCCCGGTCACCGCTCGGCGCGATGCGCTCACCGATTTCCTCGAGCACTCGGACCTGCTCGCGGCGGCAGGCGGTGCGGCGTCGGGCGCCGCGAACGCGTTCTTCGCGCGGGCGGGGAGCCCGCTGGCCAACGCGGCCTGGCAGTGGGGCGGCTCGTTCGGCTGGACGATGGTCGACGGCCCGCTGATGCAGCAGTACGTCTCCGCGCAGGTCTACGCCCTGCGAAACCACGGCACCGCGTCCGGCCAGCCCGAGGACAGGTGGGGCTTCGCGTGGTCGCCCCGGAACCCGGGAGACGTGCCGAAAGGTGTGTTCGCCGCCGCGGCCGGAGCCGTGCTCGACCGGCTCGCGGCGGCAATCCGGGACTCGGCCTCGGACTCGCCGGCCGACCCGGGCGTGCTGGCGTGCGGCCCGGCCGGCCGGAACGTCTGGTGCGGCGGCGACCTCGACGGTGCCGCGCTCACGCCCAGCTGGGCCGCGTTCCGGGCCTGGTCCCCGACCACGCTGGCATTCGTCACGCCGCCCGCGTCGGTCGTCGCCGGCACGGTCTCGGGGCCCATCACGATCCAGCCGCAGGTGGCCGGTGTCCCGGCGCGCCCGCAGACGCCGCTCCCGGTGACCCTGACGACCTCCTCGCCGACCGGCACGTTCGCGACGAGCCCCGCCGGTCCCTTCACGCCGAGCGTCACGCTGGAGCTCGCGCCGGGTGCGTTCTCGAACGCACAGGTCTACTACGAGGACACGACCGCGGTGACGGCGACGCTCTCCGCGAGCGCGCCGGGCGCGGTCACCGGGACGCAGGCGCTGACCGTCTCCGGCGCGCTTGCCGTCTCGCTCCAGATCGAGCCGGCGGCCGTGAGCTTGCCGCTCGGCACGACGACCACGCTCAGCGCGGTGGGCGTCGACGCGTTCGGGAACCCGATCCCGTCGCTCTCGGCCGCGTGGTCGCTCGTGCCTGGCACGCCCGGGGCGCTCTCGCCGGCGGCCGGGCCGACGACGACGTTCACCGCCTCGGGGCGGATCGGACGCGGACAGGTCGTCGCAACCGTGGCCACGCCGTCCGGCCCCCTCACCGCGACCGTGCCGATCATCGTGACCCCGCCGCCGCTCGTCCGGGCGGCCGCCGTTCGCTACGGCGTCCGGAACCGGACGCTGCACGTCTACGTGACGGTCGTCGACGCGCGCGGGCGCCGCGTGCGGGATGCGGCTGTCACCGTGTTCCTCTACCGGAACGGCAAGCTCTACGCGCGGGAGGCGGGGCGCACCGTGGCCGGGCGGATGACCTTCACGCGACCGGCCTCGGCGGGCACGTACCGAGCGGTCGTCCGGAAGGTGACCGCGACGGGCCTGCGCTGGAACCGGAAGACACCCGCGAACCGCTTCCTCCGCGCGCCGCGGCGGTAGCCCTACGCGGCCGTCCGCGCGACGGCGAGGAGGTACTCGTACGGGTACTCGGCCGGTCCGCCGGGGCGGCCGGTGTTCGAGCGCGTCGCGAAGTCCAGGAAGCTGCGGTCGAGCGCGGCGACCGCGTCCGGGGCGTCCTCGAGGCCCTCGTACACGGTGACGATCGGGCCGAACGTCTCCTTGCAGAGGGCGCAGTAGGCCGCCGGGTCGGCCACTCGCTCGACGTAGACCCGCCGCTCGAGAAGGAGCGAGGAGACGCGGTCGCCGAAGAGGTCGCGCACGTGGCTCTCGTCTCCCCAGAGCACGGGCGGGAGCGCAGCGGGAGGCGACGGCGGCATGTAGGGCGTGAACACCTCGAAGAACGCTGGCAGGAGGCCCTCGGGCGTGAAGCTCGCGAGGCCGACCGTGCCTCCGGGTCGGCACACGCGTGTGAGCTCCTGGGCGACTCGACCGTGGTCCGGCGCGAACATCGCACCGAAGCACGACGTGACGACGTCGAACGCACCGTCCTCGAACGGCAGCGACTCGGCGTCGGCCTCGACCCACTCGAGCTCGACGCCGCGTGCCTGCGCCTCCCGACGGCCCGCCTCGAAGCTCTCGGGCGTCAGGTCCGCCGCGATGACGCTCGCGCCCGCCTCCGCCGCCCGGATCGCGACGTTCCCCGAGCCGGCCGCGACGTCGAGCACCCGCTGCCCGGGAGCGATCCCGCACGCCTCGACGATCACCGGGCCGACCTCCCAGACCGTCGCCTTCGCGAAGCGGTGGTAGTCGCCGCGGGCCCAGGCCTGCCGTGTCGCGGTCTTCGGATCCACGTCCGCTCCCATGCTGCGACCGTAGCCCCGGACGACAGGCGTGACGTCGCCAGAATCGGCTATCTCTCAGCCCTCGGGAGCGATCCCGCTGCGCACGGCGTGCGCGGCCGCCGCCGCGCGCGACGGGAGCCCGAGCTTGCGGAGGATGTTCGTGACGTGCCGGTGCACGGTGTGCTCGCTGATGACGAGGCGGGAGGCGATCTCGCGGTTCGTGAGGCCCTCGGCGAGCAGCGCGAGGACCTCTTGCTCCCGGCGCGTCACGACGGGTGTCAGGTCACGCAGCTCGGCCGGCGGCCGTGCCCCGAGCCGGCCGAGCGAGACGCGCGCCGCCGAGCCCTCGCGTCGAGCCTCCGCCGCTCGGCCGGACGCGTGGAGCACGGCTGCGAGCTCGCTTCGCGCGCGGGCCTCCTCGTACGGCGTTCCCTGCTCGGCGAACACGTCCGCCGCATCCTCGAGCAGCGCTCGCGCGCGGTCCTGCTCGCCACGCGTGCCGGCGAGCATCCCCTCGGCCAGGTCCGCAGTGGCCTGCAGGTGCCGCGTTCCGGCCTCCGTGGCGATCTCGCGCAACGCCTCGACGGCGCGTCTCGCGCCCGCGAGGTCGCCGAGCTCGAGTCGCGCCCGGAGGACGAGCTCGAGCGCGTCTGCCCGACGAGGGCTGCCCGCCGGGATGCGCCGAAGCACTCGCTGGCCGCGCTCCGCCGCCCCGCGTGGATCGCCGCGGTCGAGGAGCAGGCGGCCGGCACAGAGGAGCGCCGACTGGCTCGGCCCCGCCTCCGCGAGGAGGCGCTCCGTCTCGGCGACACGACCCTGTCTGCGGCGTAGCTCGGCGAGCCCCACGAGCGGGCCGCCCGCCCACGCCGGCCGGGAGCGTGCGAAGTCCGCGTGCGCCGTCTCCAGCAGGCGCCCCGCCTCGTCCCAGCGGCCGCGCGCGACGTGCACGGCACCGTACTCGGCGCGGCAGAAGGCCAGCATGTAGCGGCTCCCGTACTGCTCGGCGAACTGGGCGATCCGGTCGCACCACTCCTCCGCGCGGTCGTAGTCGCGCACGAGCGCGCACGCGCCGACGAGGAAGCAGCACGTCCACGCCTCCGAGATTGGAATCTCGGCCCGCCCTTCCAGGGCGACCGTGGTCGCCTCGTCCAGCAGCCGCATCCCGGCCTCGACCTGGCCGCTGCCCACGAGCACCGCGCCGTCGAGGGCGAGGCCCAGCATCTCGAGGTCGGCGACGTCGAAGCGACGGCCTGCCTCCGCCGCAGCGCGTGCGCGGCCGCGTGCGGTGTCGCCGTCGCCTCGGCCCTGCGCGACGTATCCCTCGTGGAACGCGAGCCACCCGTGGTCGGGGCCCGGCGGCTGGCTCTCGAGCAGCCGGCGGGCGCGCCGCAGCCAGCCGTTCGCCACCGCGGCGGCACCGTGGAAGTCCAGATGGTCGACCGCAAGCCAGGTCGCCATGCGCGCCGCATCGGCGGGGCGTCGGGCACGCCGATAGAGGTCGAACGAGGCCGCGCGGGCCGCGAAGACCTCGTCAGCGTCGTCGAGCCACCACGCAGCCCAGCTCAACCCCTCCAGCGCCTCCGGTGTCCTCTCCGTCGCGAGCGCGTCGGTGAACGCCGTGCGGGCGGCGTCCCACCTGCCCTCCCGAAGCGCGGACCAGCCCGCCTTGGTCATCGCGGGTCGGGCGCCAACGTCCGCATGCGCGCGCGCAGCGACACCACGAGGCCGCCCATCGTCGCGAGCCAGGCGAGCCGTGGGTCGACGAGGTCCCGCCAGACGGCGCGCGGCCAGGTGAGCACCCGAACGACGAAGCAGGCGAGGAGGATCGGGAAGGCAACGAGCGTGATCGCGAAGAGGACGTCCGAGAGCCCGTCGTGGCTCAGGTAGAAGAACGCGTTCGAGACGATTCCGGTCGCCATGACCAGGGCGAAGTAGCCGGGGTACATCCCGCGCAGCCCCTCGCGGAGGGGCGCCAGGCGTTCGTCCATGCGCGCAGGCTACGCCCTGCTGCGGCAGGAGCATGACAGCCGCGACTAGGCTTCCGCAGTCCTCGCAGAGGAAAGGGGAGATCGTGAAGCGAGCCATCGTCCTCGCCGCCGTCCTGGCGCTCGCCACGGCATCTGCAGCGCTCGCCACCAAGCCGGGCTCGGGATCGAGCAACGGCACGGCACGCGTGTTCGTCCCGAACCCTGTGCAGGACCTGGGTGACCAGACGCTGACCGACCAGAAGGATGCCGACTACGCAGCGCTCCACGACGCGTATCACGTCGTGCCCCTCACCAACCTCGACGGCTCGGGATTCCTCAGCGGGGACTATGCGACGATTGTGGCGTCGACCGGCAACCTCGCGTACTCGCCGACGAACACGTTCCTCTACAACCGGCATCAGGACGAGTTCGAGCAGGTGATGGCGTACTACTGGATCACCGAGGCGCAGCTCTACATCCAGTCGCTGGGCTTCGGCAGCGGGGGAACGCTCCCGCCGATCAACGAGGAGCCGCAGCGCCTGCGGATCAACCAGTGGGGCGCCGACAACTCGTTCGCCACCGAGCACAAGGACGAGATGCGGCTCGGCAAGGGCGGGGTCGACGACGCCGAGGACGCGGAGGTGATCCTCCACGAGTACGGGCATGCGATCCACTTCGCCCAGGGCTTCCAGTTCTCGAGCGAGGAGGCGGGCGCGATCAGCGAGGGCTTCGGCGACTACTGGGCGGTGACCGTCTCCGAGCACGTGAGCGAGGCGCTCGGAGTGCAATCGCCCGATCCGGCGTGCGTCGCCGACTGGGACTCGACCTCGTACACGAGCGGCGAGCCGCACTGCCTGCGACGCCTCGACGGCGACAAGGTCTACCCCGACGATCTCGCCGGCGAGGTGCACGCGGACGGCGAGATCTGGTCGAGCGCGCTCTGGGACATCCGCGGGGAGCTCGGGCCGACGATGGCGGACACCGCGATCCTCGACGGTCAGTTCGGGTTCGACGGCGGCACCATGCCGGCGCTCGCCCGGGACATCGTCGGGGCGGCCGAGGGCCTCTACGGCTCGTCCGTCGCGGACGAGGTCGAGGCCGTCTTCGCGGCGCACGGCATCCTCTGAGCCGTGCGGCACTCGTCACCGTCGCCTCGTCTTCAATGCTTCAATTATGGAAGAATTGAGTGGCGCGGCGGTTTGAGGCACGATACGCGCCGGATCTAGAGCTCAAGGAGGCTGGGATGACGTTGACGATCGGAGACACCGCACCGGACTTCGAGGCGGAGACCACGGAGGGCACGATCTCGTTCCATGACTGGATCGGCGACTCGTGGGCCGTCCTGTTCTCCCACCCCAAGGACTTCACCCCGGTCTGCACGACCGAGCTCGGCTACATGGCGAACATCAAGCCCGACTTCGACCGCCGCAACGTCAAGATCATCGGGCTCTCCGTCGACACGACCGGCGACCACGCGGGCTGGGCGCGCGACATCGAGGAGACGCAGGGCCAGGCTCCCAACTACCCGATCATCGCCGACCACGACTTCGTCATCTCGAAGGCCTACGGAATGCTCGGCGCCGACGTCTCGGGTGATCCCAAGGACCGGACCGCCGCGGACAACCAGACGGTGCGCAACGTCTTCGTGATCGGCCCCGACAAGAAGGTCAAGCTCGTCCTCGTCTACCCGATGACGACCGGCCGCAACTTCGACGAGGTCCTCCGCGTGATCGACTCACTCCAGCTGACCGCGAGCCACAAGGTCTCGACACCGGTGAACTGGAAGCAGGGCGACAAGGTGATCATCGCCGGCTCCGTCTCGAACGACGAGGCGAAGGAGCTCTTCGGCGAGTGGGAGGAGCCGAAGCCCTACATCCGGATCGTCCCTCAGCCGCGCTGACCGTCCCGCCGGGGGCCTGCCAAGCGGGCCCCGGCGCGGTCCCGCGCGTCAGAAGTGGAACAGCCCCAGTCCGGGTGCCGCGGGATCGGCGGCGCCCTGGAGCTCGTCGAACGCGCGGAACGTCATCGGCAGGAACGTGCCGGTCACCGTGTCCGCGACCGTGACGGTCGTCCCGTCGAGGCTCCCGTCGCCCTTGACGGACTGAACCACGCGCACGCGGATCACGAGGTCGTCCGGGACGCTGTCGGCGCCGACGGCGAGCAGCGGGCCGACCTGCGACACCAGGGTCGCGAGCGCGGCGGGAGTCTGGCTCTGCGCCGGATCCTCGACGAGGCCGAGCTCGCCGCAGAACGCCCGGAAGTCGGCGACCGAGAGACCCTGGCTCTCGTCGTACCGGCTGCGCCACGACCCGCCCAGAGCGTCCAGAGTCGACTCGACGCCGAGCGGCAACCGTGCGCGCCACGATTCCATCATCGTTCCGGCGGCCGCCCAGCTGACGATGCCCGACAGCTGCTGCAGGGGCACCACGGGCGGGTCGACGGCCGCGTCGACCGCCGTGCCCGGCGCGTCGGTGCCGCCGACGGTGACGTCGACGCTGCCCGACGGCTGGGTGACGACGAGCCGGCCGCCGTCCGAGACCTGCGAGATCGCCCGCTGCAGGGCAGGGACGTCGGTGGCGCTCACCGTGGTCGGCCGCGCGGCGCCGATCGCGCCGCGGAGCACGCTCTCGGTGAGCGCCCGCTTCTGCTCGTCGGTGATGAGACCCTTGTTCGCCGCGTCGCCGATGTTGCCGAGGCTGCGGTCGAGCTCCTGGTTGAGGAACCGCTGCTGCGCGAGCGCACCGGCCTTCGAGGCGAATCCCTTCGCCGCCCTCAGCGACATCTGAAGCGCTTCGGCGGAGTTGGCCTGGTTCATCGCGAGCCCGGTCAGGTCGCGGAAGACGTCGCTCGTCCCGAGCGCGCCGACCGCCGCCGCCAGCCCGGTGGGATCGGGCGCCG
>Ga0207428_10000515_pt1 | contig 46261 bp, 46 predicted proteins | sample RhiMethybrSRZTD1_FD_187600 | JGI IMG/M metagenome (GOLD analysis project Ga0207428, IMG submission 187600) | Populus rhizosphere microbial communities from Tennessee, USA - Rhizosphere MetaG P. TD hybrid SRZTD1 (SPAdes) (version 3) | ecosystem: Host-associated > Plants > Roots > Rhizosphere >...
CGCCCGAGGCGAAGCGCAAGGTGAGTCGAATGGAGCCGATGACCAGGATCGAACTGGTGACCTCGTCCTTACCAAGGACGCGCTCTGCCAACTGAGCTACATCGGCCTCCGCCTTCGCTTGCCCGCCCTGCCCGCGCGCTTCGGCGAGACGGGCTCTGTGCGCGCCCCACTAACTTCTCAATCTGCGTCGATTGACTCCTCGAGATCGGAGCGCGAGAGAGCCAGACAGAGCCTGCCTAGCCATAGCTCACGCGCCTGCGTCATCTCGCGTGAGCAAAGGCTGTCCGCCGTCGCCGCTTCGCGGCTTCGGCGAGACATCCCGCCGTAGCACGCGCAGAAACCATGGCGCGTGCGGAGGCGGATGGAGCGGGAGACGGGGATCGAACCCGCGACCAACAGCTTGGAAGGCTGTGACTCTACCACTGAGTTACTCCCGCCTACGCGGCTCGCTCGCCTCGCTTCGCTCGCCCGCTCGCCGCTACGGCGGGCAGGCCCGCGAACTCTTCACTCGACCTCTCGCTGCCTCTCACGCCGACTTGACGCACTCCGATGCCGCGCGAAAAGCGCGGCACGCCGACGCGCACCAGCGCGCCGGCGAGGAAAACACAGGAGGGAGGCCCTCCCCCCACCAACTTGGTCTGCCCGGCGCCAACATTCACCGCGCCGGGCGGTGAAGTTGGTGGGGAGGGGAGGGTTCGAACCTCCGTAGCCACATGGGCGGCAGATTTACAGTCTGCTGCGATTGACCGCTCCGCCACCTCCCCGTGATGTCTGTCTTCGCTCGACTTGTTCTTCGCCCGATGCAACCCGGATCAGAGTCTCGCGTCGAGAGCCGGAGAAATGCGTGATCTCTCAGACAGCCCTGCGGCCTGATTCGTGATCCCTCGATCCTTCACGTGTATTGGAGTTCGCGCGCTTCCCTGAAGAGCGGCGTGGGGCGGTCCGTGGAGCTGGCGGAGGGATTTGAACCCCCGACCGGCTGATTACAAATCAGCTGCTCTACCGGACTGAGCTACGCCAGCCAGACAAAGGGCAAATAATAGCACTTCCCGTGCCAGTAGCGCAAGGCGGTGTCAACCACCTCCTAAGCCTCTGGTGCACTTGAGCTTGCCCCCTGCCCCGCCCGGCCTCTGGATCCCCGTAAATGGCGACGCTGCCGGACGGCCTCGAACAAGACGACCCCGGCGGCAACCGAGACGTTCACACTCCCGACGTGACCCTGCATAGGAATAGACGCAAGAACGTCGCAGCGGTCCCGAACCAGCCGTCGCAGGCCCGGCCCCTCGGCGCCGAGCACAAGCGCCGTAGGTGCAGTGAGATCAACCGTATCGTACGGCGTCGGCGCTTCGCCCGCCAATCCCACTGTCCACACACCCAGATCCTTCAACTCCTCGACTGCCCGGGCGATGTTGACGACCTGTGCGATCTTCACGTGCGCCATCGCGCCGGACGAGGCCTTCGCCGCAATACCCGACCGGGCGGCGGACCGACGCGCCTGCACGACGACACCATCGACCCCCGTCGCGTCCGCCGAGCGGAGAATGGCACCGAGGTTATGCGGGTCCTCGATCCCGTCGAGCACGAGGATCAACGGAACGTCGCGCGCCCCCTGCACCAGATCGCCCACCCCGTAGTCGCTGGCATCGTCGACGTCGGCCACGACACCCTGGTGCACGCCGCCGTTCGCCTTTCGAGTGAGCGCCTCCGGCGTGACGCGCTGCGGCGACAACCCATGAGTCGCCGCGAAGGCAATCAGCTGCCGCATGCGCTCGTCATCACGACCCGACGTCCACAGCGTCTTCACGCGACCCGCCCGGAGCGCTTCGAGTACCGGGTTGATGCCGTAAAGGATCACGACGCGGTCGCGCTCACAGCAGCGGCGAATTCCGTGGCGCGCTCCCGCGCACTCGGGATTCGCCTGATCCCCGAGGATGTCAACAATGCGCCGCGCTCGATCGCGGGCACTGCCGCATCCAGCTCCAGCCCTTCGGCCGCCCCTGTCAGCGCGAGCCGAATGGGATGGAACAGCGACTTGCCCTTCTGCCCCGTTCGCTCCTTCACACGCGCTGCCGCAGCGCGGAACGCCTCGCGATCGACCAGTGGCCCCGACGTCACCAACTCATCTGCAAGGACATCGAGGACTGCCCGCGACACCAGCGCCTCCCCACGAACCGCATCGTCGGCCAGCGCGTTCTCCGCCGAGTAGTCGAACAGAAAGCTCAAACGCGCAGGAACCTGCTCGAGCCGATCGACGGACGACGCGGCAGCGGGCACGATGCTGGACAGATAGGTCAGGTCGTCAGGTGTCGGCTCCGAGAGCCAGCCGGCCTGGCGCAGATACGGTACCGAGAGTTCGGCCAGCCTCTGCCCATCCGCCGCTTTCAGATAGTGCCGGTTCACCCACGCCAGCTTCTCGACGTCGAACACACCCGCACTGTGCCCGACGTCTTCGAGCCGGAATCTCCGGGCCAGTTCGGCCATCGGCACGAGCTCCTGCCCTTCGCCCGGTGACCATCCGATCAGTGAGAGATAGTTCGCGAGCGCCTCCGGCAAGTAGCCGCGCTCCCGGAACTCCCTCACCGACGTGGCCCCGTGCCGCTTCGAGAGCGGCGCGTGGTCAGGGCCCAGGACGAGCGACACATGCGCAAAGGCCGGGGGCCTCCACCCAAACGCCTCGTAAAACAACATCTGTCGGGGCGTGTTGGAGATGTGATCCTCTCCGCGCACGACATGCGTGATCTGCATCAACGCATCGTCGATGACGACGGCGAAGTTGTAGGCCGGCACGCCGCCTGAGCGCACGATCAGCGGATCGCCGATGACGTCCGCGGAGAAGCGCACCTCGCCGCGCACGAGATCGTGAAACACCAGGTCGCGTCCCTGACGATCGGGCACGCGGAAACGAATCGCGGCCGGCTCACCGTTCTCGACACGCCGCCGCGCCTCGTCGCGTGGGATGGCGCGGCATCGACCAACGTACTGCGGCGGCTTGCCAGCGCGCAGCGCGGCTTGACGATCCTCCTCGAGCTGTTGCGCGGAGCAGAAGCAGTGGTAGGCCTGCCCCTTCGCCATCAGCTCCACGGCGTGTGCTCGATAGATATGCAACCGTTCCGTCTGGCGGTAGGGACCGTGCTCGCCCCCGGCTTCGACGCCTTCGTCCCAATCGAGCCCGAGCCATCGAAGATCGTCCAGGATCGTCTGTTCCGATTCACGGGTCGAGCGCTCGATGTCGGTGTCTTCGATCCGGACGATGAAGGTGCCACCCTGACCACGCGCGAGCAACCAGTTAAATAGCGCCGTGCGCGCGTTGCCGACGTGCAGCTGACCGGTGGGGCTTGGAGCGAATCGAAGTCTCATCAGAGTGAGCGTACGAGTAAGGCCACTGCGTGCACGGCAATCGATTCACCGGCGCCCATCGAATCGACGCCCTCGTTCGTCTTCCCCTTCACGCTGATCTGGCTGACGTCGGCGTCGAGCGCCCGCGCCAGGTTCGCGCGAATCGCATCCACGTACGGCAGGAGCTTCGGCCGTTGCGCGATCACCACGACATCGGCATTCACGAGCGCGTAGCCGCCAGCGCGAACGAGCAAGACCGCGCGGCGCAGCAGGTCGAGACTGTCCGCACCCTTCCAGGCCGCGTCGCTGTCTGGAAAGTGCCGCCCGATATCGCCCGCGCCGGCGGCGCCGAGCACGGCGTCGGTGAGGGCGTGTGCAACGGCGTCGCCATCCGAGTGCGCGTCGAGTCCCTTTTCGAAGGGAATCGTCACACCGCCCAGAATGAGCGGGCGGCCTTCGACCAGGCGATGCAGATCGTAGCCGTTCCCGATTCGAAGCATCGGCATGGTCGAGGCGAGCAGGCGTTGCGCGGTCGCCAGATCGTCGGGCGTCGTAATCTTCAGATTCCGAACGTCGCCTTCCACCACGCGAACCGTGTGACCGGCCCGCTCGGCGAGCATCGCTTCGTCAGTCGCGTCACCGGCCTGCGCCAACGCGTCCCTCAACACCGCGACGCGAAAGGCCTGCGGCGTCTGGGCAAAGAAGATCTGCTCGCGTGGCAGTGTCTCGGCGATGACGCCGCCGGTGCCGACCCGCTTCACGGTGTCGCGCGCGGCAATGGCCGCGATCGCCGCACCTGATTCCCTCGCAGCGTCGATCGTCCTCCGGATGACGACATCGCTGATCAGCGGCCGCGCGGCGTCGTGGACCACGACGACGTCGGCGCGCGCGGGCACACGCGCGAACGCATTCGCGACCGAGTCACGACGGCGCTCACCACCCTCGACGACGATCACCGGCTTCGACGCATGCTGCAGGTACTCCGGTGGCACGCGCGCGAGTGGCGCCGGCAGCGCAATGACCAGATCCGACACGAGCTCGCACGACAGATAGGCGTCGACACTGCGCTTGAGGATCGGTTCGCCCGCAAGTGTCAGAAGCTGTTTCGGCTCTGCGCTGCCAAAGCGCAGACCGCGGCCGCCAGCCGCGATGATGGCGGAGACATGCACAGGTGCTCGTCGATGGATGAAGGCCTCAGGGCCCTGGCCTCAGGGCTCAGCTGAGCCCTAGGCCCTGGGCTCTGGGCCTGGGGCCTTCCTGGTTGATTGTAGACTGGCCACGCCGTGCCTCGTCTGGTCGGGCTCGTCTGGCTGTCGTGTGCGGTGGTCGCCGCCTGCGGAAGCACCGCATCCGAGCGGCCGCGGCTCACGTTCTCGGGCAGCGCGGTCGGCGCCGAAGGTACTCTGCTGCGAACGCAGCTGGCGCGCTTCTCTCAACGCCATCCGGGCATCGACGTTGACATTCGCATCACGCCTGACGCCGCCGATCAGCGCCACCAGCTCTACGTGCAATGGTTGAACGCGCGCATGGTCACGCCCGACGTGTTGCAGCTCGATATCGTCTGGACGGCGGAATTTGCGGCGGCAGGGTGGGTTCAGCCGCTGAAGGAAGAGTCGGTCGACGCGAACGACTTCTTTCCCGCCGCCATCGCGGCCGACCGATGGCGAGGTGTGCTGTACGCGGTGCCCTGGTTCGTCGACGTGGGATTGCTGTATCGCCGCGTCGATTTGTTCGACCGCCCTCCCGCATCGCTCGAGGCACTCCACGGTGACGCGCTCGCGGCGGTGCAGCGCGGCCAGGCCGCGAACGGCCTGGTGTGGCAAGGCGCGCGCTACGAAGGACTCATCACCGTCTTCCTCGAATACCTGACCGCCTGTGGCGGACGCATCCTCGACGAGCGCGGCGAGGTGGCCGTCGATTCGGCGGCGGCAGTCCGCGCCTTGACGTTGATGCGCGACGGCATCGGTACGTTCGTTCCCAGGTCAGTGGTCACGTCGCAGGAGGAGCAGGTCCGGTTTTCGTTTCAGAACGGCCAGTCGGCGTTCATGCGCAACTGGCCCTACGCCTGGACACTGCTCCAGGACGAGCGGCAGTCGAGCGTCGCCGGACGCGTCGGCGTCTCGTTCATGCCAGCCGCGAGCGGCGGCCGCCCGGCCGCGGCGCTCGGCGGTGGACAACTGGCGATCAACAAGTTCAGCCGCCATCCGGCGCTTGCGCTGTCGCTCGTCGAGTTCCTGACCGATCGCGACCAGATGCTCGAGCGCGCCCGCGTGGCGTCGCAGCTGCCGTCGCGGCGCTCGCTGTACGACGGCGACGAGCTCGCCCGAGCGATGTCGCTGCCGATCGGCGACCTGCGCGCGGCGATCGAATCCGCCGTGGCGCGTCCGGTGACCCCGGTCTACAGCGAAGTATCGCAACTGCTCCAGGTGCACCTGCATCGCGCCCTGACCCGACAAGAAGAACCTCGCGAGGCGCTGACCGAAGCCGCACGCGAGATGCGCGCCCTATTCGCGCGCACCGGCTTGAGCGGCCAGGACGCTCCGTGACCACCACGTCCACGTCGCCGCACGACTCCCGGCTGGCGCTGCTGCTCGTCACGCCGGCGCTCGTCGTCATTGCCGGAATCGCGCTCGTTCCCATCGCTGCGACAGTATGGGAAGCGCTGCATCAGCACGACCTGCGACTGCCGTGGCTCGGACGTCCGTTCATCGGTGCCGGTAATTTCATCGAAGCCCTTGGCGACGCGCGGTTCCGCGAGGCGGTCGCGCACACAGTCGCATTCAGCGCCATCAGCGTGCCGCTCGAGCTGTCGCTCGGGCTGGCGCTCGCCGTGCTCATGCACACCGTGCGTCGCGGTCGCGGCCTGGTGCGTGTCGCGGCGCTGCTGCCGTGGGCGATTCCAACGGTGGTCGCCGCGCTGGTATGGCGGCTCATGTTCGAGAACGTCGCGACGGCGATGCGCGTCGACTGGTTCTCGGACCCGCTGACGGCCTGGATTCCGATCGTGGTGGCGGACGTCTGGAAGACGACTCCGTTCGTCGCCGTGCTCCTGCTCGCCGGGCTGCAGACCATCGATCCCGAAGTCTACGATTCAGCGCGACTCGACGGCGCCTCTCCGATGCGCCAGTTTCTCACAATCACGATCCCACTCCTCGCACCCTCACTTGTGGTCGCGGCAGCGTTCCGCACGCTCGATGCGCTGCGCATCTTCGACGTGCCGTACGTGATGACGGCTGGCGGTCCCGGGACCGCAACCGAGCCGCTGTCGATGTATGCGTTTGCGGCGTTGATGGAGCGTCTGCGTTTCGGCTACGGCTCGGCGCTGTCGATCACGCTGTTCGCGCTGACGTTCGTCGTCGCGCTCGCATCGGTGCGGGCATTGAGCCGGGCCACGCCGGTTGAACCGTCATGAGCGCACATCATCTCGCTCGCGTTGCCGCCATCGTGCTGGTGGTCGGACTGCTCGGGCCGATCGCCGGGATGATGGCCGCATCGCTGCTGCCGGAGACTCGCGTGTTTGGAGGCTTTCCGTGGACGGGCCCGCTCACGCTGACGACGGAGCATTACGCCGCGCTGATCGAGGAACGAGGCTTCCTGCTGCCGATTCGCAACTCACTGATCGTCGCCACCGCGACGACGCTCGTGGCCGTGCCGTGCGCCACGCTGTGCGCCTACGCACTGGCTCGACTGCCGATGCGCGGGAAAGGCGTGCTGCTCGCGCTGCTCCTCGCCGTGTCAATGTTTCCGCAGATCTCGATCGTCGCGCCGCTGTTTCTCGTGCTGCGGAACATTGGCCTGCTCGACACCTTTCCGGGTCTGGTCCTCCCGTACGTGACCTTCACCACGCCGCTCGCCGTGTGGCTGCTCACCGGTTTCTTCCGTCAACTACCGCGCGACCTGGAGGACGCGGCGCGGATGGACGGCGCCAGCCGCCTGCGCGTGATTCGCGACGTCGTGCTTCCGGTCGCCGCGCCCGGACTGGCCAGCACCGCGATCCTCACGTTCCTCTACTGCTGGAACGAGTTCCTGTTCGCGCTCTCGTTCACGTTGGGTCCAGAGCATCAGACCGTGCCCGTCGCGATCGCGCTGTTTCGCGGCCGTTATCAGATTCCCTGGGGGCAGGTGCTCGCCGCCGCATCGATCGCCACGCTTCCGGTTGTCGCCATCGTGCTCGCGTTCCAGCGTCGCATCGTCGCCGGGCTGACCGCCGGCGCCGTCAAAGGTTGAGCCCGCACGCAAGCGAATGAGATGAGTGCCATCACGATCGAACGCCTCGAGCGCATTTACCCGGGACGACATGCCGGTGTGCTCGGGATCGATCTCGACGTCGGCGATGGCGAACTGCTGGTGTTGGTCGGGCCTTCGGGCTGTGGCAAGAGCACGCTGCTTCGACTGATTGCAGGGCTCGAAGTCCCGACGGCCGGACGCATTCTGATCGACGGTGTCGATGTCACCGGCGTCCCCCCACAGGCACGTGATCTGGCGATGGTGTTCCAAAGCTACGCGTTGTACCCGCACATGACCGTGCGGGACAATCTCGCCTACAGCCTGCGCGTGCGCCGCCGCGACCGCCAGACGATCGAGGCGCGCGTGAACGCCGCGGCCGATGCGCTCGATCTCCGCGGGCTGCTCGATCGCCGTCCGGCGCAGCTCTCCGGCGGGCAGCGCCAGCGCGTCGCACTCGGGCGCGCGCTCGTCCGCGAACCGAAGGCGTTCCTGCTCGACGAGCCGCTCTCCAACCTCGACCCGGCGCTGCGCTCGCAGGCCCGTGCGGAGATCCTGCGACTGCAGCGACAGCTCGGCGCCACCATGATCTACGTCACGCACGATCAGGAAGAGGCGATGACACTGGGACACCGGGTCGCGCTGATGCGTGAGGGGCGTCTCGAGCAGCTTGCAGCTCCGCTCGAGCTCTATGAGAAACCGGCGAACACGTTCGTCGCCCGCTTCATCGGTTCTCCACCCATGAACCTCCTGCCGGCCAATCTGCTGGGGATAGACGGGCCTGCGGGCACACTCGTCGGCATCCGCCCGCACGACGTGAGTCTCGGCGCAGACCACGACACGCCATCGTGCCGCGCGACCGTGGACGTCGTCGAGCCGCGCGGCCACGATACGGTCGTCCATTTGCGGCTGGAGGACGCGGCCGCGTCAGAACTGGTCGCCGTGGTGCAGGGACCGGCGCCAGCGGTCGGTTCGAAGGTGGCGGCGCACTGGAGATCGGAGCGCGCGCTCGTGTTCGACGATCGGGGACGTCGAACAAAATAGCCCTGCGCGCGGACCGCTGACGATCGTCGAGACCTACGACGTGCTGGCGAGCAGACGCTGGACCACGCGTGCGAGCCTCTGCTGCGTCTGTTCGGGCACGTCGATGAATTTCACGGCGAACCCGTAGTCGGGGCGCGTGTTGACGCTCTCGGCCGCCAACTGCACGGTCCCCTCGACCGGCAAATCGATCTCGAGCGTCATGCGCCGGCCGACCGGCACTTCGTGAAACGACTGAATCAGGCATCCACCGACGCTGAGATCGTGGATGTTGAGGTCGACCGTCAGCGCACCGAGTCGCCGTCCTTCGAATGGCCCCGGGACCCGGCGCGATTTCCTGCGTGGATCGTCGCCTTGCACGCCTGACGTTGCCGACATGTCGTCTCGAGCCTCGTTTCTTCAATGAGTGGACCTGGTGATTTCGCGACAGCCGTTGTACTCCTGGACGCGACGCGACGTCGTGTCCAGGACTTCGTCGAGCCGCCACGCCTCCACCTCGCGAGGCGCGAAGACGACCAGCAGCGCGCGGGTCGTCGTGGTCGTGACCATCGTGCGTGCCGAGTCCGACGTTGGATTGCCGAACGGACCCACGCGATCGGCGAGTGCGATTCGGCCACCGACGTGGACATCGTCCTTGCGGATGCCTGGATACGACTCACCAGGACGGCCGATGCGAAGTTCCACGTCGCCCTCGATGCGCTCGGCATCGTACAGCCCGTACGGCAGCTGAAACTCCAGCGAGCACCAGTTGCAGACGTCCACCATCGAATTGATGCGCGGCAAGGAATCGCCTCGGCGCACGCGGCGCAACAGCGCCTCGGACGATGGCCGCGTCTTGGTGGGATCGAGCCCCACCCGCCGGTACATCGACCGCACGGCGGCCACTTCGGTCGGGGGATTCGTTCGGACGTCGGACTCCGCCGCCGCAAGAGCGGCGTCCATGCGACGTTCGCGCTCGACGACGGTGGCCCCTTCGAACCACAGGACGCCGGGACGCACGATCGTAAGGAGATCAGGCGCGAGCGTGAATCGCATCGACGTCCGGCGGCATCGACCCGAGGTCGGCCTCGGCGTCGGGCACGATGATCCGTCTGACGCGCTCGCCAAATTCCTTGGCGTCAGAACCGGCGAGCCCACGAGTGTCGATCGGCTCGTGGATGACGAGCCGCACCTCACCCGGATACGCAGTCAGCCGTCCCTTGAGCATGACGTGACGGCTGCCGATGACCGAAATCGGTACCACCGGCAACCCCGCCTCGAGCGCCAGATAGAAGCTGCCGCCCTTGAACCGCGCGACGCGCCCGTCGCGGCTGCGCGTCCCCTCGGGGAACACGATGAGTGAAAGCCCGCGAGAAGGCAGACTCGAGGCCCAGCTGAAAATTCTGCGCCCCGGATGACGTCGATCGACCAGCATGTGCCCGGCACGGCGCAGGTGCCAGCCCAGAAACGGAATGCGGCCGAGCGACTCTTTCGCGATGATGCGCAGCTGAAACGGCAGCGACCAGAACAGGATCGGAATGTCGTAGATGCTCTGATGGTTGGCCACGAAGACGTAGGTCCCGCCAGGCTCGAGCCGCTCGAGGCCAGACGCTCGCACGCGCACGCCAGTGGTCAGCAGAATCAACCGCGACCAGGTGCGCGCACACCAGTGCGCGAACGCGCCGGTGCGATCGACGAGCGAGGACACCAGCGACAGCGTACCGAGCGCAATCGTGTACAAAGCGATAGCGGGAATGAGGAAGAGTACGGTCCGCCACCAATAGAACGAATTCATGTAGTGACTTTAGACGCTCCGGCGGCCGTTTCCGAACGCCTGCTGCGGCTACTTGCCAGCCGCGGCTGCGGGCGGAGGCGCCTGCGGCCTCACGGCGCGACGGGCGATCTCGCCGTCGGCGGCCGCGCCGACGGGAACGGGTTGCGCGGCTGCCGGTGGCTCGATGAAGCGGCCGAAGATCATTTTGCCGGCAGTGGTCTGCAGCACGCTTGTGACGACAACGTCGATCGTCTTGCCGATCATCTTACGGGCGTTGTCGACCACCACCATCGTGCCGTCGTCGAGGTAGGCGACACCCTGGTTGTATTCCTTGCCTTCCTTCAGGATGAACACTTTCATCAGCTCGCCCGGGAGCACGACCGGCTTCAGCGAGTTGGCGAGCTCATTGATGTTGAGCACCTGGACGCCGCGGAGCTGCGCCACTTTGTTCAAATTGAAGTCGTTCGTGACGATCTTGCCCTGCAAGGTCCGGGCGAGCTCGATCAGCTTCAGGTCGACTTCGCGCACATCGACAAAATCCACGTCGGAGATGGTGACTTCCACACCCGACATCTTCTGAATCTTCTGAAGGATGTCGAGCCCGCGGCGTCCGCGGTTTCGCTTCATCGAATCGGACGAGTCGGCGACCAGCTGTAATTCCTTCAGCACGAACTGCGGGATGACGATCGTGCCGTCGATGAATCCGGTTTCGCAGATGTCGGCGATGCGTCCGTCGATAATCACGCTGGTGTCGAGCACCTTGTAGCGCTTGCGCGGGGCGGCCGGTCGGAACAGATTCGCCAGGTTCTCGGGCTGCAGCCATTCGCCGCGGCGCGCGCCGATCACGAGCCCGAGATAGGGCAACGCCATCAGGATGACGCTGTGCAGGAACACCACACGGCCATCACCGAGATTCGCCCAATAGAGCGCCGCACCGATCGTCTTCGCGGCCAGCAGACCGAGCGCCCCGCCGAGCAGCGCACCGATCAACTGCGACACCGAGGTGTTGCGAATGCGGAACTCGAGGAGAACGATCAGGCCGCCGAGGACGATGCCGAACAGCGTGTTCAGCAGGGAGCCGAGCGCAAGCGGCTGGAGCTGGTGCGCCGAATAGCCAACCGCCGCGACGAACAGGACCCGCGCCACCACATACCAGGCCATGAAGACACCCCGCGGATGAATCCGGACCAACCGACCGGCAATGAATGATGAACCTTAGAACCGCCGAGACGGAAAATCAAGCGATCAACGCATCCAGCGCCTCACCCACATTCCGGACCCCCACGAGCTCGGTGCCATCCCGAGCGGTCGTCTCGGGGCGCTCGATATTGGCGACGGGCAGCACAATCCGGGTGAACCCCATCTGCGCGGCTTCACGAATTCGCAATGCCGCCTGCGGGATTCCGCGCACTTCCCCGCTCAGGCCGACCTCGCCGAAGACGGCCGTGGCCGGCGCGAGACCGCGATTGCGCACGCTCGACGCCACGGCCGCCACGACGCTCAAGTCAGCGGCCGGCTCGTCGATCGCCATGCCTCCGGCGATGTTCACATACACGTCGTCGCCGGCGAGCGACAGCCCGGCCCGCTTCTCGAGGACGGCGAGGAGCAGCGCCAGGCGGTTCTGGTCGATGCCAATCGCCATCCGCCGTGCGTTGCCGTAAGTGCTCGTGCTGACGAGCGCCTGGACTTCGACCAGGATTGGACGTGAACCTTCGAGGCAGCACAACACCGCCGATCCGGGAGTACCCGACGCGCGCTCGGCGAGAAACAGCTTCGACGGGTTCGGCACCGGGCGAAGCCCGCCGCCGGTCATCTCGAACACGCCGAGCTCGCTGACCGCTCCGAAACGATTCTTCACCGCGCGCACGACGCGATGCGCGTGATGGCGCTCGCCCTCGAAATAGAGCACGGTGTCGACGACGTGCTCGAGCACCTTGGGGCCGGCGAGGCTGCCGTCCTTCGTGACATGACCGACGAGCACCGTCGGCACGTTCTGTCCCTTGGCGGCAAACAGGAATTGCGTCGCCGCCTCGCGCACCTGTCCGATGCTGCCAGGCGCCGACTGGAACTTGCTCGACCAGACCGTCTGCACCGAGTCGACGATGACCAGTGCCGGCTTGAGCCGCGCTGTCTCCTCGAGAATGCGCTCGATGCAGGTTTCCGCGAGCAGATACAGCGGCGCCGCACCGACGCCGAGCCGATCGCCGCGGCTCTTGATCTGATGCTCGGACTCTTCGCCGGACGCGTACAACACCGGACCGACCGCGCTGGCGAAATGAGCCGCCGCCTGCAGGAGCAGCGTCGACTTGCCGATGCCCGGCTCGCCCCCGAGCAGAACCAGCGAGCCGGGGACGACGCCACCCCCGAGCACGCGATCGAACTCGTCGATGCCCGTCGAGAGACGAAGCCCCGTCGATGTTTCGACGTCCGCGTACAACTTGGCGGCGCTGGTACTCGAAAACTGCGCGTACCGATTCGCGCCGGAGGCTGCGGCGGGCGCGGGGTCCGTGGCCCGCTCTTCGACGAACGAATTCCACGCGCCGCACTCGGAGCAGCGCCCGAGCCATTTGGGCGACTGGGCGCCGCACTCCTGGCACACGAAGACGGCCTTCGATGGTTTCATGACGTCGGCTGACAGGAATCAGGAACCAGGAATCAGGATGCAGCCCTGGGCTAGGTCCGAGCGATTCCTAGCTGTATTGTCGTTCAACTCGCGTGCCGAGGCGGCACACGATCTCCCACGGAATCGTGCCGATCGCGGCCGCGACCTCGCGTGCGTCGATGCGTTGCCAGCTCTCGTCGCCCTGCTTGCCGAGGAGCACGACCTCGTCGCCCGGTTGCACGTCGCCGTGTCCAGTGACGTCAACCGTGATCATGTCCATCGAAACGGCGCCGACGATCGGGGCGCGCCGGCCGCGAATGAGGACATGGCCACGCCCGCACAGCCGCGTGTCGAGGCCGTCGGCATAACCCGCGGGAACGACGGCGATCGATCGTGGCTCAGTGGTTTGAAAGCGCAAGCCGTAGCCGACGCCTTCGCCCGGCCGCAGCCCCTTCACGGCCACGACGCGGCTGATCAACGACATCACCGGTTCGAGCGGAATCGTCGACGCGAGCGGCGGCGGCACGATGCCGTACAGGAGCAAGCCGGGACGGACGAAGTCGTACCAGACGCGCGAGTCACGAAGCAGCGCAGCACTGTTGGACGCGTGGCGAAGCACGCGGGCGTTCGGCTCTCCGCTCTGGGCTTTGGGGTCGAGTTCCTGGACGACGCGCCAGGCGTGTTCGAATCGCTCGCGCTGCTGGTTGAAGACGGGGCTCTCGGGCACATCGGCGGACGCGAAATGCGTGTAGACCGCGTCGAGCCGAAGGTTCGGGCTGGCGAGCAGCTCCGGCAGCGTGCGGCTCAGGTTGTCGTGACGAAACCCGAGCCGGTTCATCCCGGTGTCGATCTTCAGGTGATAGCCGATCGTCGTGCGATGACGCGCCGCCGCGGCCTGCACCGCCCGCGCGGCGCCCGGCGTCGAGATCGTCGGCGTGAGCGAGTACTCGAACAGACCGTCGAGATCGCTGACGCTCAGCGCACCGAACACCAGGATCGGCGCGCGCACGCCGGCCTGACGAATCACACTGCCTTCCTCGATGTCGGCACATGCCAGCATCGTGGCACCGGCCTCCTCGAGTGCATGTGCCACACGCGGCGATCCATGTCCGTAGGCGTTGGCCTTGATGACGGCGATGACGCCGGGTGCGGGCAACCCAGGATCACGCGCCAGGTACTCGCGAATCGCCCGGAGATTGGCTTTGAGGGCGGCCAGATCGACGTGCGCAACCGTGCTGCGAATCATCGAGTCAAAGCTCAATGCATTGTCTACTGCGCAAGGCTGGCGAATCGCGTCTGCTCTCGTAGGAAGGCCAACCGCACCGTGCCGGTTGGTCCGTTTCGCTGCTTGGCCACGATCAATTCGGCAGTACCAGCGTCCGGGCTGTTCGGATCGCGATTGTAGACATCGTCGCGGTAGATCAGGATGACCACGTCGGCATCCTGCTCGAGCGCGCCCGACTCGCGCAGGTCGGAGAGCTGCGGCCGGTGATCCGATCGCGACTCCGGCGCGCGACTCAACTGCGACAGCACGACGATCGGGATGCCCAGCTCCTTGGCCAGGCCTTTCAGCGATCGGGAGATCGAGGCGAGCTCCAGGGTGCGGTTCTCATACCGGCCGCGGGCGGTCATCAACTGGATGTAGTCCACGATGAGCAGATTGAGTCCATGCTCGCCTTGCAGGCGACGCGCCTTGGCACGCATCTCGAGCACGCCAATGTTGGCGGTGTCGTCGATGTGCAGCTTCATCGCGCTCAGCGTCTCGAGCGCGTGCGAGATGCGGCCGTAGTCCTTGCCGCCGATCGCCCCGCTCATCAACCGGTGACTGTCGACCTGTGCCTCCGATGTCAGCAGGCGCAGGAACAGCGACTCTTTCGACATTTCCAGACTGAAGAACCCGACGACCAGATCCGGTTGCATCGCGACGTACTGCGCGATGTTGAGCACGAGGCTCGTCTTCCCCATCGACGGCCGCGCGGCGACGATCACCAGGTCACTGCCCTGGAGTCCGCGCGTCATCTCGTCGAGATCGACGAACCCGGTGGGGACCCCGGTGATCAGCCGTTTTTGCTCGAACAGCTGTTCGATCTTGGGAAAGCTGTCCTTCACCAGATCGCGCATCTGCACGAAGCCGGCTTTCAGCCGGTCGTCGGCGACGGCGAAAATCGAGCTCTCAGCTTCGTCGAGAATCAGGTCCGGTTCTTGATCGCCCTCGTAGGCATTGGTGAGGATCTTGTTCGCTGCGTAAATGAGATTCCGCAGCGTCGACTTCTCTTTGACGATGCGGGCGTAGTACTCGACGTTGGTCGCACGCGGAACGCCGTCAGCGAGCGAGGCGACGTACGCGGGTCCACCGACTTCCTCGAGCTCGCCCGATCGCGCGAGCGCCTCTTTGAGCGTGACGAAGTCGATCGCATCGTGCCGCTCGTTCAGCCCCACCATCTTGTCGAAGATGCGCCGGTGCGCGTCGCGATAGAAGTCGCGGCTGTCGATGATCTGGGCGGCCAGGTTGAACGCGTCGTTGTGAACGAGAATCGCGCCCAGGACGGAACGTTCCGCTTCGAGATTGTGCGGAAGCGTACGTTCCGCTGCAGCGACTGCAGTTTCGGCCATGTGGAGTTGAGATGACGCGGGAGTAACGAGGATAACAGATACAGACAGCGTAGGCCGGGTCTTTAGACCCGGCATCAGATCTTCGGGCAACAACCAGAGTTCCCGAAAAGATCCGATTGGAAGATGTGTCGCGCGGAGGCTGACGCCTCCGCGCTACGGGCGGTGCGCGAGGCTAGACACCCGCGAGCGTCTGGGTGATCTTGTCGTAGTTCGGTTCGTTCCTCGCATCGTCGAGCACTTCGCGGTGGCGCACGATGCCACCGGGATCGATCACGAACACGGATCGCTTCGCGATGTTCTTCAGGCCGATCATGTCGGGATTGGTGACGCCGTACTTGCCGATCACCTCTTTGTTGTAATCACTCAGAAGCGGGAAGTTCAGCTGATTCTGATCGCCCCACGCCTTCAACGCGAAGAACGTGTCGGTGCTGATGCCGAGTACTTTCGCGTTCACTTTGTTCAGCGCGTTGGCCGAATCGCGCAGTTTGCACATCTCGGTCTGGCAGACGCTGCTGAATGCCGCGGGAAAGAACGCCAGAACCACCGGGCCGTTCCTGAGCTGCTCGCTCAACGTTACCGGCTCGCGATCCTGGTTCGGCAGCGTGAAATCCGGCGCCTTGGCGCCTACATCTACAGACATCGATATCTCCTTCGAGAAGAGCCTTGTATTCTAGTATGTCCCATGAGCTCTTCCGCGGCCGCGACGCCGTTCTCCGCCGCCGTTCCGTGGTACCGAACCGTCACCCGCGAGCAGTGGCGCGTGCTGCTGGCGGCGAAGTTCGGCTGGATGCTCGACGCCATGGATTTCATGCTTTACACCATGGCGGTCGGGCAGCTGCGCGCCTACTTCCAGTTCGGCGACGACACGGCCGGCATGCTCGGCACGGCGACCCTGCTGATGTCCGGCGTCGGCGGCACCATCTTCGGCTACGTCGCCGATCGCTTCGGACGCACGCGCGCGCTGATGGCCACGATCCTGATCTTCTCGGTCGCCTCGCTCGGCGCTGCGACATCGCAGAGCGTCCTGCAGCTGCTGTTCTGGCGCGCCGTCCTCGGCATCGGCATGGGCGGCGAGTGGGCGTCGGGCGCGGTCCTGGTCAGCGAAACCTGGCCCGCGGCACTGCGGAACAAGGCAATCAGCATCATGCAGTCGGGATGGGCGCTCGGCTATATGGCGGCGTCGATCTCGGCGGCGATCGTGCTCGGCTCGCCCTCGCTCGGCGCCGATGCCTGGCGCTGGCTGTTCGTGCTCGGCGTCGTGCCGGCGTTCTTCACGTTGTGGATCCGGCGCTACGTGCGCGAGCCCGAGACCTGGGTGCGCAAGCCGAAGGCAGTCGATGGCAAGAGCCCGTTTGCGGTCATCTTCGGGCCCGCCCTGCTCAAACGAACGCTGCTCATCATCGCGCTGGGGTCGGCGGTGCAGTTCGCCAATTGGGGCCTGTTCTTCTGGTTGCCGCAGTTTCTGGCGCGGCCCGTTGCGCAGGGCGGCGCCGGCATGGGCGTCGTCGGTCAGCTGCCGTGGATCATCCCGGTACAGCTCGGTGCCTACTTGGGATACCTGACGTTCGGGTTCATCGCCGATCGGATCGGACGACGACAGGCGTTCGTGCTCTACATGGTCGCGGCAGCCGTGCTGGTGCCGATCTACGGCCAGATGGCGCGCAGCCCGTTCGTGCTCCTGGCGCTCGGCCCGTTGATCGGGTATTTCGGATACGGCTACTTCAGCATGTTCGGCAGTTTCGTCGCCGAGTTGTATCCGGCGGCGGTGCGCGCGACCGGGCAGGGCACGAGCTACAACATCGGACGGATGGCCGGCGCGATCGCCCCGTATACGATCGGCGTCATCGCGACACAGCCGGGCATCGGCATCGGCCTCGCTCTCAGTGTCACGTCAGCATTCTTTCTGCTGGCAGGCGCGCTGGTTTTCACGCTGCCCAACCGCAGCGGACAAGCGCTCGACGAATAAATGGGGTCGGGAGTCATTTTTCACAATTCGTAAAATGACTCCCGACCCCATTTCGGAATTGTCACGATGATGCGCCGAACGTTTGCCGTCATCACGATCCTTGCGTGCTGCCGCCTGATTGGCCGGGGCCAAGATCAGCACGCGCTTCCCGCCTTCGAAGTCGCGACCGTCAAGCCGAGTGGCCCGGCGAGTGCGCCGATCTCGATCCAACGCTTGCCGGGTGGTCGTCTCGTGACCTCGAATACCTCTCTCCCCATGCTCATCCGATGGGCGTACCAGTTGGATGACGCACGTCTGCTCGAGGTCCCCAAGGGACTCGAGTCCACCAGGTTCGATGTCGTCGCCAAGGCGCCGGAGCAGGAGCCGGTTGCGGGTCGAATGCAGTTGATGATGCGCGCGCTGCTGGCCGAGCGCTTCAAGCTCGTCGTCCATCAAGAGACCAGAGAGCTCGTCGCATACGTGCTCGTGACCGAGCCCGATGGTCCGACGGTCCGCGCCTCGAATGCGACTGAGCCGGCAGGTCCGAATCCATTCACGATGAGCGACCGTGGGACGCTCGTCGGCACGCGAGTGACGGCAGACATGCTGGCCACCGTGCTGTCGAATCAACTCGGACGGTCGGTTCGAAACATGACCGGCTTCTCAGGGACCTTCGACTTCACGCTGCGGTGGGCGCCGGATGGGGCGGCGCTGACTCCAGATACCCAGGATCGCGCATCCCTCTTCAGCGCGATCCGCGAGCAACTCGGATTTCGGTTGGACCCGCGCAAGACGCCCACGGATGTCGTCGTGATCGACCACGTCGAGAGGACACCGAGCGACAATTGAAACGGTGTTCGCTTGACCATCCACGCCGACGTTGGTAGGCTCCGCGCGGTCATGGCTGACACGACGGTTCGCTCCTCCGGCGCGGCGACGGTTGCGCCCGCTACCACCGCGCTCGGCTGGCAGACGTGGGTGCCCTGCCTCGGCATGGCGCTCTGCTCGTGGCTGTCGTTCGTCGATCGCCAGGTGCTCAACATTCTGTCGCCGACGATCATCAAGGACACTGGTCTGACGCCGGCGGATTTCACGAACGCGACTTCGTTCTTTTTCCTCACCTACACACTCGGCAACCCGGTGTGGGGATCGGTACTCGACCGCGTCGGTCTGCGCATCGGCATGTTGCTCGCCGTCGGCGTCTGGACCGCAGCCAGCATGTCGCACGCCGCGATGGCGAGCTTTGCCGGCTTCGCCCTCGCGCGCGCCGTGCTCGGACTCGGCGAGGGCGGCACGTTCCCCGGTGGCCTCCGGACGGCTGTCGAAACGCTTCCCGCCAACCTGCGCGCGCGCGGAATCGCGCTGTCGTTCAGCGGCGGCACCATCGGCGCGGTCATGATGCCGCTGCTGCTCGGGCCCCTTGCGATCCAGTACGGATGGAAGACCGCGTTCATCGCCACCGGCGGGCTCGGCGCGATCTGGCTGCTGATCTGGGCCGCGATCGCGCGCCCACCGTTCTTGCCGAAGAGCGCGCCCACGACGTCGAAGATGCAGTGGCCCAACTTGGCGGAGCGGCGAGTCTGGGCGCTGATGTTCAGCTATGCCCTCCCGGCGATCTCGCCGGGACCCGTGCTCACCATCCTGGCGATCTATCTGGTGCAGCGGCTCCAATTGACACAGTCGGACGTGAACAACGTCGTGTGGATTCCACCACTGACCTGGGGCATCGGCTACTTCTTCTGGGGCTGGGCCGCCGACAAGTTCGCCGCAAACAACCCGCGGCCGGTCGGTATGTTCCTGCTGCTGACGGTCGTGTCGCTCACGCTCGGGCTGACCACGATGACGAGGTCCGTTCCGCTCGCGATCGGACTCATCTCGCTGTCGACGTTCATCGGCGGCGGATTCCAGATGGTCGCGCTGAAGGTCGGCTCGTACGCGTTCCCGCGCGAGCAGTCGGCGATGATGTCGGGGATCGCCTCGGGCTCGTGGTCGCTGGTGAACTTCATCCTGCTGCAGGCGATCGGGCCGCGATCGAACCTGATGGACACCCAGCAGTGGGAGGCGATCTTCTGGATCATCGCGTTGATGCCGGCGGTGGGCATCGCCGTGTGGATGGTGCTGAGCCGCGATCAGAAGACGGTCGCGCGCGCTTGAAGCGGGGTCGGACCAGGCCTGCCGAGGGATACGTACAGAGAATGCGGAGCAATCAGCCGATCGTGGACACCTAAGGCATTCGAGCGATAGCTTGACCAACGATAGTCGGCAGGCTCGGACACCAGCCCCGCTCGGACTGGATTGAGCTCGACGTATCGCATGCAGGTGAACCAATACGTGTCTGTGTCGATCACGCTGGACTTGAACGGCCCCTCGAGCAGCCCCCCAGTCCGCGCATATCGTCGATTGAAGTACAAGACGTATTTCGTGCCGAGGGCGTGCATCGCGGCTGAGAGTCCCGTTGCCACACGTGGAGTGGGCATGAGGTGAAAGTGGTTCGTCATCAATGCGTACGCATGAACCTCTAGCTGATAGCGGACCGCTGCGTCGCGGAGGGCGACGAGAAAGAACAGGTAGTCCTCGTCGGCGCGAAAGATGTCAGAGCGGTTGTTTCCGCGGTTGATGACGTGCTGGGTCAGATCGGCGATCTGGATGCGACGTGGGCGTGCCATGGCAGACACGCGTTGCATGAATCGTGTCCGCCCCGGCCGCTCAGTTTTTTGGGCCGCTTTCAGACAAAAGCGCTCCCGACGTTGCAGAAAACGAAATCCAAAGATCGCTGCGGTTTGCGTCCCGTCGAACGATCGACGGTTAGGTCAGGGCCTGGGGCGCAGGCTTAGGCCAGGCCTAGGGAAGGCTGGGGCAGGCTTTGGCCAGGCCTGGGGCAGGCCCCGTCATCGTGCCCACTTGTCGGGCTCACTCAGCGCGGCGACGACGTCGGTCAGGAACTGCGCGGCGCGGACGCCGTCGACGACGCGGTGGTCGGAGGAGAGCGTCAGCGTCACCATCGGCTTCACACCGATCATGCCGCCGGCGGCGACGACGCGCTCGCCGATCGCGCCGACGGCCAGGATCCCCGCCTGCGGCGGCACGATGATGGCCGTGAACGCATCGACGGCGAACATGCCGAGATTGCTGATCGTGAACGTCGCGCCGGTGATGTCGGCCGGCTGCAGCTTGTTGGCCCGCGCCCGCTCGGACAGTTCTTTGCGCCGCTTCGCGATGTCGCCCAGGCCGATGCGATCCGAGTTCTTGATCACCGCCGTGACGACGGCATCTTCGACCGCCATCGCAAGCGCCACGTTCACGTCGTCGTGAATCGTGATCGATCCGTTGGCCCAGCTGCCGTTCATGCGCGGATGCTGCCGCAGCGCGCGCGACACCGCCGCGACGATCAGATCGGTATGCGTGACCTTGACGCCGTGCGACTTCTCGATCGCCGGAATCAGCCGCTCGCGCGTCGCGTTCAACGCCGTCGCGTCGACGTCACGGGCGACGAAGAAATGCGGAACGGTGGTCCAACTCTGCGTCGTCCGCTCGGCCATGATGCGGCCGATGGAGGTGACCGCGCCAGGTTGGGGCCCGCCTCCGGCGGGTGGGGCCGGCCTTGCGGCCGGTGGGGCCTGCTGCGCAGGCGGGGTTGATGGGGCTACCCCACTCGCTGCCTTCAGGATGTCGTCCGCGAGAATCTCTCCGCCAGGACCCGAGCCCCGCAGCCTCGTGATGTCGACGCCGTGCTCACGCGCGAGGCGGCGCGCCTTCGGCGAGATGCGCGCACCGGCGACAGACGCCGGTTCGGCAGCCGCGGGCGGCGCGGCTGCAGCTGCCGCCGCGGGTGCCGAGTCCATCTTGCGTCCGGTCTGCACCTGTGGACCGCCCGTCGGGAGCGCCTCCCCGGGCTTCAACAACCACGCGATTGTCTGACCGACGGGAACGACGTCGCCTTCCTTCGCGGTGACACCGGACAGGACGCCATCGCCAGCAGCCTCGATCTCGACGACCGCCTTGTCGGTCTCCACCTCGAGCAGCATCTCGCCCTTGGCGACCGGGTCTCCTTCCTTCTTCTTCCACGAGACCAGCTTCCCGGTCTCCTGCGCCATTTCGAGCGCAGGCATCACGACGCTTACTGCCATCAGCGACCAGCCCCGACTTTTTCGCCTTCCGCCTTGGCTGCGGCCGCGACCATCTTCGCCACTTCAGCATTCGGCGGCGCCTCGGTCTCGCGCACGATCGGCAGCGTGCCTCCGACAGTGACAAACGGTGCGCCGGCGACGAGCAGCTCTTCGGCCGGGAAGCGGGTGATCACCTCGTGTCCAGTCGGCGTGACCACGATCTCTTCCTCGATGCGCGCCGCGCTGGTGCCGTCCTTGGTCGGCCAGAACGTCTCGAGGGCGAACACCATGCCCGGCTTGATCTCGTGCGGATGATCGAGCGAGACCAGGCGGCTGATCATCGGCTTCTCCCAGATGGCGAGGCCGATGCCGTGTCCCATCTGGAGCGCGAACGCAGCTTCTTCGTCGGGGAAGCCGAACTCGGTCGCCTTCGGCCACACCGATGCGACTTCCGCCGTCGAACGGCCGGGACGAATCAACTCGATCGACGCGTCCAGGTAGTCGCGGCATCGCTTGTAGGCATCCACCAACTGGTGCGACGCCGAGCTAATCGCGAAGCAGCGGTAGTAGCACGTGCGATATCCCATGTACGAGTGGAGGATGTCGTAGAACACCGGGTCGCCCGGCCGCATCATCCGATCCGAGAACACGTGCGGATGCGGGCTGGCGCGCTCGGCCGAGATGGCATTGACGCCCTCGACATACTCCGAGCCCGCCTCGTAGAGCACCTTTGCCACCAGCGCGACGGCGTCGTTCTCACGCATGCCCGGCTTCATCGCGCGATAGAGCTCGTAGTAGGCGGCATCCACCATCGCCGCTGAATGCGTGAGCAGCGAGATCTCGTCGACGGTCTTGATCTCGCGCGCGTTCGACATCAGCTGCTGGCCATCGACGATCTTCAGCCCTTCTTTCTGCAACGCGAACAGGATCGGTGGCTCGACGACGTCGACGCCGACCGGCTCCTCGTGGAGATTGCGCTTCTCGAGCTCGACACGAATCTTGCGCGCCACCTCTTCCGAACGGCCCATCTCGGGCGTCATCGCGCCGCGCATCAGCGGGATGCCCGCACGCGAGCGCTCGCCCAGCCAGTCGCAATTGAGCTGATGGTGACGAGCGGCGGAGCCGAAGTCCCACAGAATCGGCTCGTCGCCCTGCGGCAGCAGCGTGAAGCGGCTGATCTTGTCCTGCGCCCAGGTGCCGATGTGGGTCGAGGTGATATACCGCACGTTGTTCATGTCGAAGCAGAGGACCGACCCCAGATCCGACTTGGCCAGCAGGCTCTTGATCCGATCGAGCCGCTCACGGCGCAGCCGATCGAAGTCGATGCGCCGCTCCCAATCCACCGCCATCGTGCCGTAGGTTTTGATTGCCACGTTCGTTCTCCCGGTCCGGCTAAAGCCGGACGCTACACGGTCCGGCTAAAGCCGGACACTACGTCTGTAGTGTCCGCCTTCAGGCGGACTGACTATCGATTGCACATCTGACGGGCGAGCTCGAAGACCTGTTTCTCGCTCGGCACGGTCACGTCTTCGAGCGGCGGCGAGAACGGAATCGGCACATGCATCGCGCCCATGCGGCGGACCGGACCGTCGAGGTCATAGAACGCCTGCTCCTGGATCATCGACGCAATCTCGCCCGTGACGCCGTAGCGGAAGTAGCCCTCGTCGATGACGATGCATCGCGAGGTCTTCTTGACCGACTCGACCAGCGTATTCTCGTCGAGCGGCCAGGTCGTTCGCGGATCGACGACCTCGGCGTTGACGCCGATCTCCTCGAGCATCTTGGCCGCACCGAGAGCAACCTGCACCATGCTGCTCAGCGCCACGAGCGTGATGTCGGTCCCCTGCCGCTTCACGTCGGCGACGCCCAGCGGGAGGACGTAGTCCTCGTCAGGCACGGGCCCCTTCACTTTTCGGTAGCTGATCTTGTGCTCGAAGATGACGACGGGGTTGTCATCGCGCACGGCCGCCTTGAACAGGCCCTTGGCGTCGTACGGCGTCGACGGCACCACGACCTTCAGGCCGGGGATGTGGCTCGGCCACGCGTGCAGCGACTGCGAGTGCTGCGCCGCCGATCGCCGGGTCGCCCCCATCGTCGCGCGAAACACGATCGGCACCTTCCACTTGCCGCCGGACATGTAGTGGATCTTGGCCGCCTGGTTCGCGACCTGGTCCATGATGATCATCAGGAAGTCGCCGAACATGATGTCGACGATCGGGCGCATCCCGGTCATGGCGGCGCCGACGCCGAGGCCGCTGAAGCCCGCTTCCGAAATCGGCGTGTCGATGATCCGGTCCTTGCCGAATTCGTCGACCAGGCCGGTCAGCACCTTGAAGGTCGTGCCCGCTTCGGCGACGTCCTCTCCCATCAGGACGACCTTCGGGTCGCGGCGCATCTCCTCGGCGATCGCTTCCTTGATCGCCTCGCCGAACGTCAACTCGCGGACGGCTGTGGCTGTTTCAGGCATAAACGTCCTGGTCCACCTTGTCGGGATCTGGGTACGGGGCGTTGGTCGCGAACTCGACCGCCGCGTCCATCTCTTTGATCAGCTCTTCCTGCATCGCGTCGAGCGCAGGCCGGTCGGCGACGCCGTTGGTCATCAGCCATTCACCGTGGAGCGTGATCGGATCGCGCTGCGTCACCCACTCCTGCTCCTCCGCCTTCGGGCGGTAGTACGCCCGGGCGATGTCGCCGACGTGATGACCGTGATAACGATACGTCTTGAACTGCAGGAACGCCGGCCCCTCGCCCTTGCGCGCCCGCTCGACGTACTTCGACGCGGCGCCGAACACCTCGCGGACGTTCTGACCGTCGATCGTTTCGGTCGCGATTCCGAACGCCTGCGCCCGCGCGATGACGTCGCCAGCCGTCGATTCCGAGAAATGGGTGTACTCGTTGTAGCCGTTGTTCTCGCACGCGAAGATCACCGGCAGCTTCCAGAGCTGCGACAGGTTGAACTCCTCGTAGAGCAGCCCTTGTCCGAGCGCGCCCTCGCCGAAGAAGCAGACGGCCACCCGCCCCTGCTTCAGGTACTTCGAGGCATAGGCCGCGCCCGTGGCGATCCCGGCGCTGCCACCGACGATCGCATTGGCGCCGAGGTTGCCAGTCGCGGGATCGGCGATGTGCATCGATCCGCCCTTGCCCTTGCAGTAGCCCTGCTCTTTGCCGAGCAGCTCGGCGAACATCAAGTGCGGTGATGCGCCTTTCGCCAGGCAGTGGCCGTGGCCGCGATGCGTACTGGTGATGTAGTCGTCCTTCCGCAGCGCCTCACAGACGCCGACGGCGATCGCCTCTTCGCCGATGTAGAGGTGGGCGAGACCGGGCATCAGCGCGCGAGTGTAGAGATCGTTGACGCGCTCTTCGAACAGCCGGATCGCCACCATCTGTCGATAGAGGCGCAGCAGCGTGTCCTTGCCGATCTCCAGGCCGCCGAGGGCCTTGTCCAGTTGATTGGTCGCCATGGTCATGCGGGAACTCCTGACATCTGCGCGAGCACCTGGAAGATGGACGCGAAGTCTTTCTCGGTCAGCCCCATTGCGCGGGCTGCGGTGAGGTACTCGTTCGCGACAGCGGTCGTCGGCAGCGGCACGCCGACGCGGCGTCCCATCTCGAGCGCCAGCGTTACGTCCTTCTGCATCATCCGCATGTCGAACCACGCCTCGTCGGGCGGGTTGATCACCATCGGACCACGGTACTGCACCATCGGCGAGGCGATGACGCTGTTGGTGAGCACTTCAACCGCCGTCTTGCGCGGAATGCCCGACTTTTCGGCCAGCAGCACCGCTTCCGAGAACGCGAGCATCTGAACGACGAGGCTCAGGTTGGTGGCGATCTTCATCGAGACCGCCAGGCCGTTGTCGCCAACGTGTGTCGCCTTCGGGCCGATGTCGAGCAGCAGCGGCTTGATCTGCTCGAAGGTCTCGGCACGGCCGCCCACCATCATCGTCAGCTTGCCCTGCTCGAGCGTGATGACGCTGCCCGACACCGGCGAGTCGACCATGTCGGCGCCCTTGGCGCGCACTTTCTCAGCGAGCGCCTTGCTCGCAGCCGGGCTCACCGTGCTCATGTCGATGAGCACTTTGCCGGGACCGAGCCCGGCGACGATGCCGTCCGTCCCGTACGCAATCGACTCGAGGGCCGACGAGTCGGTGACCATCGAGAACACGATGTCGGCGTTCTCAGCGACGGCGCGGGGCGAATCGCCCCACTTCATGCCGCGATCGATCAGCCACTGCGCTTTCGATTTGGTGCGGTTGTTCCCTGTGACGGTATGGCCCTTCGACATGAGCCGGTCCGCCATGCGGCCTCCCATGACTCCGAGGCCGACGTATCCGAGGTTTGCCATAATGCAGGCCGCGCGCGCTCGCTCGTGGGGGCCACCGTTAAGTGGCCCAAACCGTTGCAGGGGCCACCTTTAGGTGGCCCGTTTCATCGACGAAACAGCTTGCAAGTATCCCTTGGAAACAAAGGCCGACGCAAGATGCAGCAGACCAAGGACACGCCCACCCGCTTGACGCTTGCCACCGTCGGCATCCGCCTGTCCGACTGGTTCGAACGGTGGTTCCCCGACGCGTTCGCGCTGGCGCTGACGGCGGTCGTGATCATCTTCGCGGCCAGCGTGGCAGCGGGCAGTTCCGTCGCGCAGACGGCTCAGTGGTTCGGCGCTGGCTTCTGGGATCTCGTCGCCTTCACGATGCAGATGTCGATGATCATCGTGACCGGCTACGCCGTCGCCACCGCCCCGCCGGTCTATGCGGTCGTCAGGAAGATCGCCGAGATCCCCCAGAACGGGCGCAGCGCTGCCGCATTCGTCGGCTTGTTCTCGATGCTGGCGTCACTGGTGTCGTGGAGCTTCAGCTTGATCTTCAGCGGCCTGCTCGCCCGCGAAGTCGCACGGCGAGTCCGAGGCTCCGACTATCGCGCCATTGGAGCGGCGGCCTATCTCGGCGTCGGCAGCGTCTGGGCGCTGGGCCTTTCCTCGTCTGCCGCGTTGATCATGGCCGCGCCGGCCTCGCTCCCCGACTCGATCGAGAAGATCAGCGGAGTGATCCCGCTCAGCCAGACGTTGGGCCTCTGGCAGAGCGTCGTGATCGCGGCCGTGCTCATCGTCATCTCGATGGCGCTGTGTTACTTCTCGGCGCCTTCCGACGCAGATGCTCGCGGCATGAAAGAAATGGGCGTGAGCGACGCACCGGCAACACTGCAGATCGGACGCGCCCAGACACCCGGCGAATGGCTTGAATACAGCCCGCTGCTCACCGTCATCATCTGCGGCGCCGGTTTCATCTACCTCGCACGAGAGGTGACCGCGAACGGACCGTCGATCATCCTCGAGCTGAATCACTACGTCTTTCTCTTCCTCATCGTCGGCCTGCTGCTCCACTGGCGTCCGCGATCGTTCGTGCAGGCCATCGCTGCCGCCGTTACGCCGGTCGGCGGCGTGCTGATTCAGTACCCGCTCTACGCCGGCATCGTTCGAATGATGACGGAGTCGGGTCTTGCGACATCGCTCGCGCATTTCTTCGTCGCGATTTCGACTCAACACACCTACCCGGTGATGGTCGGCATCTACTCCGCGTTCCTCGGCCTGTTCATTCCGTCGGCTGGCGGCAAATGGCTGGTCGAAGCGCCTTACATGCTCGAAGCGGCAAAGACGCTTCAAGTGCATCTTGGATGGGTCGTGCAGACGTACAACGCCACCGAGGCGCTCGCGAACCTCATTCATCCGTTCTGGATGCTGCCGCTGGTTGGCATCCTCGGGCTCAAAGCGCGCGACATCGTCGGCTACTCCATGTTGCAGTTCGCCGTGCACGTCCCGGTTGTGCTGTTCCTGGTGTGGGCCCTGAATTACACCCTGTCTTACATCCCACCGGCCCTGCCGTAAGCGCGTCCGCACGAGATCGAGGCGGCCGGGGTTGATGCCGTAAGCGTCACGCCCTTCACGACATCAGCGCGTACGGTCGAGGCCACTCGAAAAGTGGCAGTCGATCTGCAGCTTCCTCTCACAACAGTAGACCTTTGAGGAGGAACACATGAGTCGACTCATTTCGTGCTTCACGTTCGCTCTCGTCGCCACTGCTTTCGCAGTCAACGCGCAGGAAACGACCGTGAAGTCGAAGACGAGAAGTGAAGGCGGCCAGCCCCAGACGGTGACATACACGGGTTGTGTCCAGACCGGTACAGAGTCCACCACTTACATTCTCAATAACGTCGTCCCCGTGAGCCGAACGACGACCACCGATCTCCAGACCGGTGAAAGCAGAACCAGCACCCAGTACTCGCTGGTACCGGGCACCGTCGAGGTGAAGTCACATGTCGGCAAGAAGGTCGAAGTGACCGGCACGCTGGTTCCAGGTGGCGACACGAAGACGGAGACCACGACGCGAACGGAACGCGACGGTGACGACGCCAAGACGCGCTCGCGCACCGAGACGAAGAACGCGGCGCCCGAGTTCCGCGTGACCTCGATCCGGGATACCGGCGAGAGCTGCAAGTAACACACGACCCCGTCGGATCGTGGGGAGGTAGACCATGAACCGATTGATTCCGGCACTCACGTTCGCACTGGTGGCCACCGTGGCAGCGCACGCTCAAGAGACCACGGTGAAATCGAAAACCAAGAGCTCCGGTGGCGACGCCAAGAAGGTGACGTACATCGGATGCATCCAGGGCGGCACGCAGTCGAGATCGTACGTGCTCGACAAGGTGACGCCGGTGTCGCGAACGACGACGACGGATCTGGCGACGGGCGAGAGCAAGACGAGCACGTCGTACGCGATCGTCCCAGGTGAGGTCAAGGTGCAGGAACACGTCGGCCGCAAGGTCGAAGTGACCGGCATGCTGATCCCCGCGGGCGACATCAAGACTGAAACGAGGACCAAGGTCGACCGTAAGGACGCAAAGGATACGGAGATCAAGGAGAAGACCGAGACCAAGAACGCGCTGCCGCAGTTCCAGGTGACGTCCATCAAGGATCTCGGCGAGCGGTGCGAATAACACCGTGCGAGTTCCGTAGTTCCTGAGTTCCTGAGTTCCGGAGTTCCGGAGTTCCGGAGTTCCGGAGTCGGGAAGGACCAAACGTGGGGGCCGGGCGTCGAATCAATCGTGCGCCCGGCCCCGCGCCGCTTCACGGCGCTGACATCGTCAGTCGTCGTGCATGTCGCAATCCTCGCGGTCGTCGTTCTGCTGCGGCCGCTGGAGCACAGCGACTCTCCTACCCGCGTCAGCACGGTCCGGCCCGTACGCCTGGTCTTGATTGCGGATCCACGGCCAGCGGCGCGTGGAGGTGGACAAGCGGCGGCGCCAAAACCGATTCAACGCCAACGACCACGGACTGCTCCGCCGGTATCACAACCGACGCCTACCATCGAACCGCCCACGATTGAGCCGCCACGTGAGACGCAGGCTATCGCCGAGCGCGCGCCAGCACCTCCCTCAGTCGCACAAGCCGACGTTGCCGGACCGCCGCGCATTGGAGGCGGCGACGGTGATCGACCGGGGGCAGGGCCGGGTGGGGACGGAGGCCCCGGCGGCGGCGGGAACGAACCTTACGGTGTTGGCAACGGCGTCACGGCTCCGATTCCGCTGCGTCGGCCGCCACCCGCCTATACCGCCGACGCGATGCGCCAGCGCGTGCAGGGCGTGGTCGTGCTCGACTGCGTCGTGCAACCGGACGGAACGTGCTCCGATATTCGAGTCACGCAGTCGCTCGACACGCGTTTCGGGCTGGATCAGCAGGCGATTGCCTCGGCGCGCGAATGGCGGTTCCGCCCGGGTCTGCGTGCGGGCATGCCAGTACCCGTCAGGGTGACGCTCGAGATCCAGTTCACCATCCGCTGAGCGAGAGCCGGCTCGGCGGCCTTCAGCGATCCACGCTCGCTCGGCGGAGCCACGAGGCGTCGGCCGGTCCGATGCGATCGAGCGCACGTTTCCACTCGAAGCGACGGGTTTGCCAGTTGAACACCCGCTTGTCGCCTTCGATCGATACCTCTACGACGTCGGGACGGCGGTCGACACACTCGCCGATCAGACCTTTGATGCGAACCCGCTCGTTCGCATCACCCTGGACAGCACGCACAAACGACTGTGCAGCGGTGTCGTCGATCGTGCAATCGGGAAGATCGAAGCTCCCGGACGGCGTGACGCCGACAACGCGGAAGACGAGATTGCTGGCGGCCTCGTACGCCTCCGGGCTGGCATACGTCGTCGAATACATGTCATACGCCGAGATGAGCGGCCGTGCCTCGACTCGCGCCCACGTTGCGTACACCTGCTGGAGCAGTATCACCAGAACGACAGCGATCTGCGCGGCGCTCAAGGGACGGGAAGTCGCTGACGCAGAGCCGCGCCGCGCGAGATGCCAGGGCAGGAACCCGAGCGTGAGTATCCACCAGCCTGGCCAGATCACACCCTGAAACAGTGCGAACCCAGCCAGCAGCGCGATCGACGCTAGGCCACAGACGACCCGATAGCGCCACGAGCGCGAGAACACCGAGGTCAGCACCAGCGCCTCGATCCCGACGGCGACGCCCGACAGGATGACGGCCAGCACCGGATGCGCGGCAAGCTCCAGCCCCCAGGGCACGAGCGCCCCGCTCGAGTCGGTCAGCCAGTGGTATTTCACAGTCCCGTTGAGGATCCAGTCCGGACCTTCGCGGAGCTTGGACCAGGCCGCAGCCACGAACGCCACTCCGAACACCAGCGTCGGGATCCACATCGCGAACCCGTATGTTCGCGAGGAACCGGCAGACTCTTCGCCGGCTCGTCGACGGATCCGCGCATCCACGCTGAAGCCGTCCCCCCAGCGCGCCGGCACCAGCGCGACCAGGCAAATCGACAGGCTCGCAAGGGCATGATGCGACGTGCCCAACGTCGCGACGCTCGCCCACACCAGGACCAGGAGCACGAGCGCGCCATAACTCACTGAGGTCGCAACACCAGCGACGAAGAGAAGACCGATTGGGAGAATCGCAGTTGGCAGCGCGTCGATGAGGCCGGGGTGCTGCGCCAGGAACCGTATCAGGACACCGTACAGACCTCGAGCACGAGGAACGTCGTACGGCGACAGGAGCGGTGACACCGGCGTCGACAGAACATAGAGCAGGACGGCGGTGCCAAACACTACTCGAAAGAGTCCCGCGGCCTGCGCCGATGCCACCGGAACGCCGAAGCCAAGCACGTCGATCGTCCGTGTCCACGCGGTCGAGAGCGTAGGCCGTCGCCGCCAGACCCCCATCATGCGAGCGCTGGCCGCCGCGAGCGCCCCCCACCACCACTCGAACGAGCGCCATCCGGCGAGGATCAGAGCGCCAGGCGTCGCGCCAGTTGCGGCGAACGCCGCGACGAGCAGGAAAGCAGTGCCGACCGTGCCCGCCAGATACACGAACGCCTTCGCGAGCTGCGATGCCTGTCTCGGAGCCGGCGACATCAGACCACCCCGTCGCTCCGTCAGCGGGCCGGTGTCGGAGAGAACGTAACGATCGAGGTGAATGCCGTCAGTCGACGCGACGGCGGGATCGGTGACAATCGCTCGGAGCGTGGCCGGCCCGGTGTCCAGCGGCACGTATGACCAACGGTTGCCCGCCAGCGCCTGCGCCTCGCTCAGCCGGAACCGTTGCTCGAGCGCGACTCGCCGGCCGGTGTCGGCCACTTTCCACGCGATGTGAATCTGACGAATCGGTCGGCCGAAGAGAACAGGGATGCTGGCGGCGACGACGAGCGCCGCCGCGATACATGCGGCACCGCGAAGCGCCATCGTGCGCGCACGTCGGGCGGAAATTGGCACAGACAATCAGGTCGATCAACGGGCACGCGCGCGTGCAGCCCGATTATCGATCGGGCCTCCATCGTGTCAAGCGAGCTCGGCAACAACTCGTTGCGTGCGCTGACCTATACTTGGCGCGCGCTCACACCACGTGGATTCCAAGACGCTGCATCGAGAGCTGCAGAGAGCCAAACGAGCCCAGCTCTCCGATCAACCGCTTCGCCAGACATTTCGGGCACGCCATCAGGCACTGATCAGCGGGAGGCGCGCGGCGGAGGCCCGATCGGCCGACTCCATCTGGCTCGACGTCTGCCCGGCCTATCGATCCGCTCGTGAGGCGGGCGCTCCCGACGATGCCGATGTGATTGAGGTCCACGGTCTCACGATCTTCCTGCCCCGTACGGCCGATGCGAGCGGCCATGCGAAACGGTTGCGTGAGGGCTGGCTTCCCTTGAGGGAGATGCTGTCGCAGCGCGAGCTCGGGCTCGGTCCTGCCATGATCGATATTGGTGCCAACGTCGGCACGACGTCGATCCCCCGCGTGATCGCGGGAGATGTACAACGCGTTTACGCGATCGAGCCGGAACCGGCCAATTACCGGTGCCTCGTACAGAACATCGTGGCGAACGGCCTCGCGGGCTTCGTCCTTCCTGACTCGTGTGCGATCTCGAACCGCAGCGGTGAAGCGCTATTACGTCAGGCCAGTGGCCTTGGCGCGCATCGGATCTTGACGGAGAAGGCCGCCCGACGGGGCCGCCCCGACACGATCCCAGTGCCGACGTGGACACTCGACGACTGGCTCCGCGAACGTCAAGTCGATCCGGAGGAGATCTGGTTCGTGAAAGTGGATACCCAAGGGTGGGAATCGCACGTCCTTGCCGGCGCCGGGCGGCTGTTGGCCTGCCGGCATGTCGCGTGGGCGCTCGAAGTCAGCCCCAAACATCTGTCAGCCGCCGGCACGCCGGTCAGCGAACTCCTCCGCCAGCTGCGCCAGCATTTCACCCACGCCATCGACCTGCGTGCGGAGTACGCGAAGAGCCGTGTCGTCTCAGTCGACGAGCTTCCGGAGGTGCTCGTTTACCTCGATCACGAGGGCCCGAGCACCTACACGAATCTGCTGCTGTATCACGAGTCGTAGGACTCGCGGCTAACTCGACTCGCCGCCTTCCTTGGCGACCGTCACCTTGAGCGGGATCGTGACCTCGCGGTGAAGCTTGAGCGGTACGCTGTGCACGCCGATTGCCTTGATCGGCTCGGGGAGGATCAGCTTGCGCCGATCGATCTCGAAGCCCTTGCCTTTGAGGTAATCGGCGATATCGACGGCCGTGACCGATCCGTAGAGCTGTTCGGTCTCGCCGACGCGTCGCGTGATGTTGATGTCGATCATGCCCAGGCGCGCGGCGATCGCTTCGGCCTGCACCTTTTCGGCAGCTTCCCGTGCCTCGACGATCTTGCGCTCGCGCTCGACGTGCTTACGATTGCCCTCGGTCGCCGGCAGCGCCAGCTTGCGCGGCAGCAGGAAGTTGCGCGCGTAGCCGTCGGCGACCTTGACGATCTCGCCGCGCTCGCCCAGGTTGTCGACGTGCTCTCTCAGAATCACTTCCATGGGCTACTCCGTCGTGTACGGAATCAACGCCAACTGACGGGCGCGCATGATCGCCGTGCGCAGCTTGCGCTGATGCGGCGCGCACGTGCCTGAGATCCGGCGCGGCAGCACCTTGGCGCGCTCGGGCACGAACGGCATCAGCAGCTTGACGTCCTTGTAGTTGATGTCGTCGATCTTGTCCGAGCAGAACTTGCACACCTTGCGGCGGCGGAACATCGGGCGACGCTGCTCGCCCTTGCCCTGCTGCTGCGACGACGACTTCCCCCTGCCCCCGCTACTTGGACCTTTGCGGCCGTTCATCGAATCTCCTCCCCACCCATGTCGAACCGATCATCACGGTCGTCATCCGGCTCACCACGCTGACCTTCGCCCGGCTGCCGATCCGCCGGCAGACCGCGCGCGAGCCGTCGGCGTCGCGTGGTGTCGGTCCGCTTCGAACGGGTCCGCTCGACCACGCCCTGCTCTTCGTCGACGCGAACGGTGAGATGGCGAATGACGAGATCGGTGACGCGCAGTCGCCGGTCGATCTCTTTCATGAGATCGCCGTGACCGTTGATCACCTCGAGGACGTAGGTCCCTTCCTTGTGGCGGCCGATTTCGTAGGCGAGCTTGCGGCGGCCCCAGTTGTCGGTCTTCTCGATCTGGCCGCCCATGCGCTGGACGATAGCGTCGACCTGTGTGTGCAGGTCGTTGACTTGCTCGTCGCTCGCATCAGGCGAGACGACGTACACGAGCTCGTACTTTCTCTTCATACCTCTCCCTCTGGACACCGCCGTTGCCGGCGGCGGCCACTTCAGTGGCAAGGAGTGTTGTAGGGTCCGGCTTAGCCGGACCTCCGTTACTCCGCTTCGGACGGTGGAACGTCCGGGTTGTACACGTTCATCACCTTCGCGATGCCGTCCGCGGCGAACATCTCCGCCGCGTCAGCCGCACGCGCGATGAACGATTCGAGCTCGCCTTCCTCGTCGCGCTCGAATTTCGCGAGCACGTGATCGGCAAGATCGCGCCTGCCGTCCCCGCGCCCGACCCCCAGCCGGAGCCGGGGAAATTCCGTGGTGCCAAGCCGTTCGATCACCGACTTGAGACCGTTGTGTCCGCCGGCCGATCCGTGCGCCCGCGCCCGCAAGCGCATGAACGGCAACGCGGCTTCGTCGATCACCACGAGCACCTGCTCGGGCGGCACGTCGAAGTACCGCGTCAAACCGGCGACCGCGTCGCCGCTGCGGTTCATATACGTCAGCGGCTTGGCCAGCATCACCGGCTCGGCCCCGAACTGCTTCGCCACCAGCATCTCTGGCAGCTGCGACGGGCCGGCCGACCACTCGAGTCCATGTCGGCGGACGATCTCGTCGACGACCCGGAACCCGACGTTGTGTCGCGTGTCGCGGTATTCGCGTCCGGGGTTGCCGAGTCCGACGATGAGCTTCACCCCTATTTCTTTTTCTCTTCTTCCTTCTCTTCGGTCTTGCCCTTCTTGATGACTTCCGGCTCGGCCGGCGCTGCCGGCGCCGCGGCTTCGGTCGCCGCTGCCGCAACCGGTTCCTCTTCGACCTTCGGCATCACGATGTGCACGAGCATCGTGTCGCCCTCGCTGATCGCCTTCCACTTCGGGCTGCCCGGCAGGTCACGCACGCGAATCGACTGGTGCAGCATCAACTCGGTGACGTCGACGTCGATGTGCTCGGGAATGTCGGTCGGCAGGCACTCGACCTCGATCTCGCGAGTGACGAAATCGAGCAGGCCGCCCTGCTGCTTCACGCCCTTGGATTCGCCGTTGAGCTGAATCGGGACGGTGACGGTGATCGCCTTGTCCATCGCCAGCTCGTAGAAGTCGGCATGGAGCAGTTGATGCGTGACCGGGTCGAGCTGGTACTCGCGCAGCATGACCCGCGTCTCGCGGCCGTCGACTTTCAAGTTGATCAGCGTGTTGGCGCCCGAGTCCGAGTGCAGGATGCGCAACACCGCCTTGGGGTCCACGGTCACGGCGAGCGCATCGCCAGCCTTGCCACCCTTACCCGGACCGTAGAAGACCGCCGGCATCTTTCCGCTCGCCCGCAGGCGATTGGCCTCGTTCTTCCTCCGGCCTTCTCTCTTGACTGCTTCCAATGTCGCGTCCATCACGATCCCCTTACGCTTACAGGCCCCAGGGCCCAGGCCTCAGGCCCCGGACTTCCTGCCAACTCTTTCCTAAAACCTTCCGCCTGGCCCAGCCCTGAGGCCTACACAAACAGCGAAGAGACCGACGTCTCCTCGTGAATATTCCGTATCGCCTGTGCGAGCAGACGGCTCACCGGCAGCACCACGATCTTCTTGCACTGCTGTCCCGCGGGCGACAGTGGTACCGAATTCGTGATGACCAACTGATCGATGTGCGAGTTCTCGATCCGGTCGATTGCAGGCCCGGACAAGACGCCGTGCACCGCGCACGCGAGCACCTGCTTCGCGCCCGCACGCTTCAGCGCCTCTGCCGCCTTCTGCACGGTCCCGGCAGTGTCGATCATGTCGTCCTGCAAGATGCAGGTGCGCCCCGCAACGTCGCCGACGACGTTCATCACCTCGGCGGTGCCGTCTTCGGTCCGGCGTTTGTCGATCAGGGCCAGTTCGGCGTCGAGGCGTTTTGCGTAGGCACGGGCACGCTCGGCACCGCCGGCATCCGGCGACACGATTGTCAGGTCCGGGAAATCCAGCCGCGACAGATGTTCGATGATCACCGGCGCCGCGAACAGGTGGTCCACCGGAATATCGAAGAAGCCCTGGATCTGCGGCTTGTGAAGGTCCATCGTGAGGACGCGGTTGGTGCCGGCGGCACTCAGCAGATTGGCCACCAGTTTGGCCGAGATCGGCACGCGCGGCTTGTCCTTGCGGTCTTGCCTGGCGTAGCCGTAATAGGGAATGACCGACGTGATCCGCGCCGCCGACGATCGACGGAACGCGTCGATCATCACGCACAGCTCCATCAGATGCTGATCGGCCGGGCTCGACGTCGGCTGCACGATGAACACGTCGGCCCCGCGAATGTTCTCGTCGATCTGGAACGAGCACTCGCCGTCGGGAAAGCGGCGCAGCCGCGCCTGGCCCAGAGAAATGCCCAGGCTGCTGGCGATGTCCTTGGCCAGCTGTGGGTGCGCGCTGCCGGAAAACACCTTCATCTCGCCGAATCCGGTGGACAGCAAGCCTTCTCCGCTGAGGGATCTTCTCATCGTCGAAACACTACTCGTTGGACCGCTATGCAGCTCGGTTGCGCGAATCCTGCACACGCCGCCCCCACGCATAGCGGTCCAGGCGCGCGCAGCGCGCCCAGAGAGACTGACAACCAGCCAAGGGCTCTGCACGGTGTTCAAAGCAGAGCACTTGGCTGGTTGGGGCGGGAGGATTCGAACCTCCGAATACGGGATCCAAAGTCCCGCGCCTTACCGCTTGGCCACGCCCCAGTACGTCTTCCCGTTGCGTAGGCAGATCCCGGCGGAAACCGCCCTCGCTACAGGACCGCTTTTCCTAGGAGTCGCTCGCCCACGGCGGCGCAATCCCATAGTGTAGACGAGACTTGTCGATTCGGGCAAGGAGACGCGGAGCCATTCGTGCCACCGCGATTGCCCGACGACTCGTCATCGGCCACGCCGCAACGTCACCGCCGTCGCCAACGGCTGTGGCTGGCTGCGCCTGGCAAAATCCACACGGCCGAGCGACTCGGTCAACAACACACGCCACCCCAGGCCGCCGAGCCGATCGACCGCGGTCACCGCGTCCCGGCGCTTCTGAAAGAGGCCGAAGACGGTGGACCCGCTGCCCGACATCGCCGCCGCGAGCGCGCCCGCCCGCCGGAGTGCCAGCTTCATGTGGTCGATTTCGGGATGATGCCGCGCGATCGGCGGCTCGAGGTCGTTGATCATCTGGGCCGCGCGCGAGGGCCACGGTCCGGGCACGTATTGCGCCTCACGCAACGACGCATGACCCGAATCCCGCTCCGCGTCATACCACTCGTACGCGTCCGAGCTCGAGACGCCGAATCCTGGCACGAGCAGCACGATCCAGTGGCGCGGCAGGTCCGCGAGCGGATAAACCTCGTCGCCGCGTCCAAGACCGAGCGCGGTGCCTCCCCCCGAGAGGAAAAAGACGACGTCCGACCCGATCGTGATGGCGACATCGACCAGTTGATTCGGCCGCAGCGGGACACCCCACACCTTTGCCAAGGCCATCATGGTCGCGGCCGCGTCGGCGCTGCCGCCGCCGAGTCCGCCCTGAATCGGTGTGCGCTTGTGCAGCCGGACCAGGACGTCTCGCACCGGACCTGGACGCCGCAGCGCGCGCCAGAGTGCGCTGGCGGCCCGCCACACGAGATTCGAACCATCGAGCGGCACCCCGGCCGCGTCGCACTCGATCGCAAACGGTCCCGGACGTGGAATGCAATCGATGCGGTCGTGCAGAGCGATCGATTGAAAGACCGTGCGCAGCTCGTGATACCCGTCGAGTCTCGTGCCCAGCACGCGAAGATCGAGATTGATCTTGGCGTGCGCACGAATCGTCACCGGGCGTCCGAGTGCCACGGCGGACGACCCGTTCAGCGGCGCACCCGGATCTCGAAGAGTGTCGACCACAGCTTGCCGGTGACGAACAGACGATCGCCTTGCGAGTCGTAGGCGATGCCGTTGAGCACGCTGTCGCCGCGTCGGACGCCCGGCTGCAACCCGGCGAGATCGAGCCATGCCGTCACGTGTCCGGTGTCGGGCGCAATGATCGCGATGCGATCCGTGTACCAGACGTTTGCGTACACTTGACCCTTTATGAACTCGAGCTCGTTGAGCCGCCGGATCTCCCGTTCGCCGTCTTTGACCGTGATGCGCCCGATCTCACGCTGCGTCGTCGGATCGAGGAATCGAAGCGCGGATGTGCCGTCGCTCATGATCAGGCGGCTGGCATCGTGCGTCAGGCCCCAGCCTTCGCCGGTGTAGGTGAACGTGCCGACCTGCGTGAACGACGTAACGTCGTAAACAAAGCCGATGTTCGTTTCCCACGTGAGTTGCAGCAGCCGATTGCCCCAGTCGGTCAGTCCTTCCGCGAAATAGCGCTTGTCGATCGCGCGCAGCTCCACGGCGGCGCCCGTCTCGAGCTTCACCTTCCGCAGCGACGACTGGCCTTTGAGCCCCGTACTCTCGAAGAGATGCCCGTCGCGGTAGATCAGTCCCTGCGTGAAGGCGTTCGGGTCGTGCGGGAATCTGTTGACGACCTGGTACGAGAACACCGGCGCCTGTGCCGTCTGAGCGTTCTGCGATGCGCGCGCGGGGTCTCGCGGGGCGATCGTCAACACGAGCAGCCCGAGCACGGCGGAAGCGGTGAGCACGCGCGTCAGGGTCGTCATTGGCTTCGAAGCGGCCCGGCTTCGCGAAGCTGCTCGATCGTCACGGTCTTGGCGTCGGAGGGCACGTCGATGCTGAACGCACTGGCATCGAGGTCGGTGTTCGCTTGAGTCTGATCGATCGCTGCCTGCACATCGACGTTCACGGTCTGGCCGTTGGAGATGAGACGCACCACGGGAGGAAACCGATCGTGCCAATCGGGATACTCGAGCTGCCATCCGTTTCGCTTGGCCGCGCGGATCTCCCACGTCGCCGCGCGCTGCAGGTAGAGCTCGGCCCCTCCCGCCAGCGTGATCGACGCCCAGCCGCGCTCGTGCAGCCGGCCTGCCGTCGGCATCGGCGACGGCACGACGCATCCCGTCACGATGGCAAGCACGTCGGCCGGCCCCAATGCCACGCCGACCAGCGCGCCGAGGATCTCGTCGGCTTGCTGGCCGCGGAGCACGCTCGACTCACGCGGCAGCAGCAACGTCGCCGCACGGTCGCGCGCCACGAGAATGAACGCCGGTGGCCCGAACGGGGCCACGCCCTCCAGCCGCATCGAATCTGGTCGTGCGAACGCGGCGCGCACGCGTCCGCGAAGGCGATCGGGCCCCGCACGTCCGGTCAGCGCCAGCACCGCTTCGAGCGTGCGCACGCCGCGGCACGTCGCGGACACCTGGGCGTGAACGGCAGCGAAATCGGGAAACGGCGAGCCGGGATCCGATGGCAATGAGATGCGCCGAGGAGCGCAGGCAGAGACGAGGAAAATGCAGAATGCAAAATGCAGAATGCAGAATGACTTAATCGACGATCTCATCGTGCATTTGGAACTTTGCCTTTTGCACTGCTGATCTTCTTCTCGACGACGGCCTTGTCGATGCCCTGACCGTCGCCCGCGAGCGCGCGATTCCACGCCGCGATCGCATCCGACCATCGCTGGCGTTTGGCAAGCAGATCGCCGAAGTGATCCTGGATCTCCGAGTTCTCGGGCAGCTTCTGCGCCGCGGCCGCGAGATGTTTCTCGGCGCCGTCGAGGTCGCCTTTGCGGAAGTACGCCCAGCCAAGGCTATCCAGATAGGCCGGATTGTCGGGCTCCGCTTCGAGCGCCTTCTGCACCAGGCGGACGGCTTCGTCGAGCTGCTCGCCGCGGGTGGCGAGCAGATACCCGAGATAGTTCAGCGCGCTGGCATTGTTCGGTTCGGCCGTCAGCACCTGACGCAAGGACTTCTCGGCGTCCGCGGCCCGGCCGGCGTCCGCGTAGACGTCGGCGAGGACGAACAGCGTCCCCATGTCCTTCGGGAACTGCTTCACCGCCGCCTCGAGCACCGCGATGCCGGCAGTCTTGTCGCCGCTGTCGAACAGCGCGCGACCCTGCAGACGCGGGAAGCGCGGTTCCTCCGGATGTTGTTTCTTCGCGTCGCCGGCGGCAGTCGCGGCTCGCGCGTACTCCTTGGCTTCGAGGAGGACGGAGATCCGCCTAAGCTTCAGCTCGCGGCTGTTCGGATTGATTGCAAGCGCCAGCGTCAGGGTGTCGGCGGCCTCTTTCAGAAGGCCGGCCTCCTCCTGGTATTGCGCCAGGGCGGGTGCGACGCGCGGCTCTTCCTCGAGGATCTCATCGAGGACGTTGATCGCCGCTTTCAGATCTTTCCCAGCGGCGAACGCCTGCGCCAGCGCGATTCGCGCCTGCACGGCGTTCGGATTCTGCGCGACCAGCCGCGTCAGCACCTGAATCGCTTTGTCGATCGCGCCGCTGCGAATGTAGAGGCGACCGAGCGCGAACTGCAGGTTCGCATCGGCCGTCACCCCAGCGCCCGTGACCGCCCGCTCCAGGTAGAGGATGGCGTCGCCCATCGCCGCGGTGGTCTGCGGCGACGGAGTGCGCTCGGTGCTCCCTTCGACCTGCGCCGCGTAGAGCAATCCGAGCACGCGGTTGGCCTCGACGTTCGTCTCGTCCAACGCGAGCGCGGCCTTGGCCGATTTCTCGGCATCCGCGCGCTCCTGCCGCCTCAGGTGAAGAGCGGCGACCTCGGCGCGAATCTCCGCCGATTTCGGATCGGCAGTCGCGGCCCGCTCGAGCGCCGCCAACGCGCCCTTCGGGTCACCGTCGGCCTCGAGCCGTCGTGCCTGCAGGAATTCGAAATAGGCATCGGTCGTCTGTGCGAACGCGACGAACGGAGTGCCCAGGAACAGAACCGCCACGAGCGCGATGCGCAGTCGAACGAAGGACATGGGTCACCTTGATCTTAGCCCAGGATGCTATAGTTCCGCTCGAGAGACGCACCCATGCCGGTCGATGCCGAACTGCTCGAAATCCTCGCCTGTCCCAACTGCAAGACGCCGGTCAAACTGGTGCATAACGACACCGGGCTCAAGTGCGACCAGTGTCATCGGGTCTACCCCATCAAGGACGACATCCCCGTGATGCTGATCGACGAGGCGACGATCGAGAAGGACTGAGAAACGAAGATCCTCCTGGTCCGCCTGCGCCTGGTTGGCGACGTTGTCTTCACGACGCCCCTGGTTCGCGCCCTCCGCCGACAGTATCCCAACGCCTCGCTCACCTATGTCGTCGAGCCGGCGGCTGCCCCGGTCATGCGAGGCAACCCGCACATCACCGACCTCATCGTCGCCCCCAAACGACGCGGGGTCGCGCGGCTACGAGAGGATCTGATGCTCGCCCGACGGTTGCGGCGTGAACGGTTTGACATCGCCATCGACCTGCATGGCGGGCCGCGCAGCGCCTGGCTCACCTGGGGCAGCGGCGCCCCGCGGCGAATCGGCTACGCCATCAAGGGACGATCGTGGATGTACACCGACGTCGTCCCGCGTGCCGCCGATCTGGCACCGCGCCATTCGGTGGTCAATCAATGGGATCTGGTGCGGCCGCTCGGGATCGGCGAATGCGACCCCGAACGAGATGCCGTCGAAATGGCGGCGGATCCGGCGGCTGCGGCCCGGGTATCGGATCGGCTTCGCGCGGCGGGCATCGCGGAGGAGGCGCCAGTCATCGTCGTGCACGTCAGCGCCGGCAACCCGTTTCGCCGATGGCCGGAAGAGGCGTTCTGTGAAGTCCTGGTACGGCTGGCTGAAGCCGACCCGCGGCGCCGGATCCTGCTGACGGCCGGGCCGTCGGACTCGGCGGCCGCGCAACGGGTCGTCGCGGCCGCCCGGGGTCGCCTTCGTACGCCCGAGTCAGTGCCGGTCATCGGCGATTGGGACCTGTCGGAACTCCGTGCGCTCATCGCCCGCGCGGCGGTGTACATTGGGGGCGATAGCGGTCCCGTGCACGTGGCCGCGACGACGGCGACGCCGATCGTCGAGCTGCTGGGACCGACGCTGGCGGAACGGTCGCGTCCGTGGCGCAGTCCGCATCTGCGCGCGGAGATCGTCGACGCGGGTTCGCTCCCATGCCGGCCGTGCGACCAGCGCCGCTGCGCCCCGGGAGACTTCCGCTGCCTTCGATCGATCGCACCCGAGCGCGTGATCGACGCCGCGGAGCGAATGCTGAAAGCAGTATGACCACGACCACGATGAGCATGAGCGGCGTGCACGATGCGCCGTGGCTCGAACGCGCGACGCTGCTGTTGCTGCTGATCTTCGTCGGCGCCGTTCAGGTGTCGATCGTGGCGGCGCAGGCCGTGCTCATCCTGCTCCTCATCGCCTGGGTCGCGACGATGGTGCGCGACGGCACGCGGCCATCGGCGCCGCCGTTCTTCCGGGCGCTGCTGGCCTACGCCGGGATCACGCTCGTCTCGTCGGCGTTCTCGCTCGACCCGATCGAGAGCGTCATCGACAGCCGGCAACTGGTGCTGTTCCTGATCGTGCCGATGATGTACGACCTGGCGCGCGGGCCGCGAACCAAGATCATCGTGGACGTCATCGTCACCGTCGGTGCGGCGGCGGCGGCGTACGGGATCATCCAGTACACGCTGCTGCACTTCGACAGCCTTCGCCTGCGACCACGCGGGACCCTGGGTCACTACATGACCTACGCCGGCACGCTGATGCTGGTGATCGGCCTGGCCGCGGCGCGGCTCGTGTTCGGCGCCAAGGACCGCAAATGGCCGGCACTGGTGATGCCGGCGTTGATCGTCGCGCTGACGATGACGCTGACGCGCAGCGCGTGGGTCGGCGTGTCGGTCGGCGTCGGGCTGCTCCTCGTGCTGAAAGACCTGCGGCTGACCGCGCTCATCCCGGTCGTGGTCGCGCTGCTCTTCGCGCTGGCCCCCGACAGCGTCACCGATCGGCTGATGTCGGTATCGAACCTGCGCGACCCGAGCAGCCGCGACCGCATCGCCATGTTTCAAACCGGCGCCGCGATGATCCGCGACCATCCGTTGGCCGGCGTCGGCCCGAACATGGTCGAGCGCGTCTATCCCGAGTACCGCGATCGCGACAGCGTGCAGAAGGTCAATCCGCATCTGCACAACGTGCCGCTCCAGATCGCGGCCGAGCGCGGGCTGCCAGCACTGGCGATCTGGATCGCGTTCGTGGCGATGCTGGCGACCGGCGTGTTCCATCTGTTCCGAACCAGTGCGGATCGCACGCTGCCGGCGGCGGCGCTGGCCGCGATCGGCTCGATGCTCGCGGCGGGCATCTTCGAGTACAACTTCGGCGACTCGGAGTTCCTGATGCTCTTCCTCGTCATCGTGACGCTGCCGTTTGCCGCGGCTCGGGCCGATCATGCTCCTTCCGGCTCTCGATCCTGAGCGTCTGCGCCGTGTTGCCACCAGCCTGACCGGCGCGCACGTGCTCGTAGTCGGCGACGTGATGCTCGATCGCTTCATCGTCGGCCGGGTCACGCGCATCTCACCCGAAGCGCCCGTCCCCGTGGTCGCCTTCGACCATGAGATGCACCGGCTTGGCGGCGCCGCCAACGTCGCGCACGCCATCGCCGCGCTCGGTGGTGAAGCGACGCTCATCGGGGTCACCGGCAACGACGACACCGCCGCGACGCTGACGCACGAGTGTCGGGAGTCTGGCATCACCCCATCGCTGATTGGCGACGGCGGGCGGCGCACCACGACGAAGGTGCGGGTCGTGACGGAGCGCAACCAACAGGTGGCGCGGATCGATTACGAGAGCGATGTCGAGATCACTGGTGACATCGAACGGCGCGTCATCGTCGATATCCAACGGCACGCCCCGCGCGCGAGGGCTATCGTCGTCTCCGACTATCTGAAGGGATGCGTCACCAACGCGGTGGCGCAGGCAGCAATCGCCGCCGCGGGCCGAACGATCCCGCTGCTCGTCGATCCGAAGGTGCCACACCTCACGTACTACGCTGGGGCCACCGTCATCACGCCGAATCATCACGAAGCGGAGATGGCGACCCATCGTCGCGTTCGCACGCATGACGATGCCCGCGAGGGGGCACGCATGTTTCGCGAGCGCACTCGCTGTGACAGCGTATTGATGACGCGCGGCGACCAGGGGATGTGGCTGCTCAGCAACGAGGCCGAGGGATATCTCCCGTCGGTGGCACGCGAGGTTGCAGACGTCACCGGCGCGGGCGACACGGTGATCGCGACGCTGGCCCTCGCGCTCGCGGCCGGCGCGAGCCTCGCCGAGTCAGCGAGGCTCGCGAACGAAGCCGCGGGGATCGTCGTCGGCAAGTTCGGCCCGTCGACAGTGACCGTACCGGAGCTGGTCCAGGCGCTTGATACGGCTACGACGTCGTAATCGCTATCAATGCCGGAAATGCCGGCGGCCGGTAAAAACCATCGCCAACCCGTGCGCATCAGCAGCGGCGATGACCTCCGGGTCCTTCAGTGATCCACCGGGCTGCACGACGGCGGTCGCGCCGGCCGCCGCGACCGCGTCCAACCCGTCGCGGAACGGAAAGTACGCATCCGACGCCGCCACCGATCCGTTGAGCAGCCCAGTGCCGCCGACTTTCATGCGCGCGACTTGAACGGCATCAACGCGGCTCATCTGTCCTGCGCCGATCGCCAGGGTCCGATCGGCGCTGGTGAAGATCACCGTGTTCGATTTGACGTGGGCGCAGACGCGCCACGCGAATCGCAGAGCGGTCCACTCCGCCGCAGTCGGTTGACGCTTGGTCACGACACGCAGTTCGGCGGTCGGCCAGGGTTCGCGCGCCTCCTCCACTCGATCGACGTCTTGCACCAGCACCGCCCCGAGCACGGAGCGCACATCTCGCGCGCCGCCTCGACCGGCGCGGTCGAAGTCGGTCACGACGACCCGCATCTGCGTTTTGGCCGCGAGGATCGAGCTGGCATCGTCGTCGACACCGGGCGAGAGCACCGCATCGATCTTCGTCGACACGAGCGCGCGCGCGGTCTGCGCATCGATGCGTCGATTCAACGCAACCACGGCTCCGAACGCGGAGAGGGCGTCGGCATCCCGCGCGCGAACGTAGGCATCGGTGGCGTTCGAACCGGTCGCCACGCCAGATGGGTTGGTGTGCTTGATCACCGCGGCGGCCGGTTCGGTGAACTCGCGCACGATGCGGGCACCCGCATCGAGATCGAGCAGGTTCGTGAACGACAGCTCCTTTCCTTGCCGCAGCGTCGCCGCACCGAGCCCTTGTGGCGGATCGATGGCGTACCACGCGGCCGCCTGATGCGGGTTCTCGCCGTATCGCAACTGTCCGATCTTGTTCGACGCGATGACGAGCGACGGAGGAAACGCGCTGCCCGCGCCGCGCGCGAGCTGGCCGTTCGTCACCGCGATCGTCCCCAACGTCGAGGCGATCTGTGAGTCGTACATGCCCGTATGCGCAAACGCCTTGCGCGCGAGCTCGAACCGGAAGGCGAGCGACGGCCCACCGGGTTCGTCGAGGTGACGCAACACGTCGCCGTAGTCGGTCGGCGAGACGACCACGAGGACGTGCTCGAAGTTCTTCGCCGCCGCCCTGACAAGACTCGGGCCGCCGATATCGATCTCCTCGATCAGCGCGCCCACGGTCGTGTCCGGATTGGCAGCCGCGGCAGCGAACGGGTACAGGTTGACGACGACCAGGTCGATCATCGCGATGCCGTGCTCTGCAGCCGCATCGAGATCGCCGGGCAGCGATCGACGCGCGAGAATTCCGCCGTGGATGCGCGGGTGCAGCGTCTTCACTCGCCCGCCCATCATCTCGGGTACGCCCGTGACCTCAGCCACTGAGAGCACGGTCAATCCATCGCGCTCGAGCGTGGCGGCCGTTCCACCTGTCGAGATGAGCTCGTACCCTCGCTCGACCAGGCCACGGCCGAGCTCGACGAGGCCCGTCTTATCGGAGACGCTGATCAGAGCTCTGGGCATGGGCGATCTGCGTGCATTCTGGAGCAATCTCGACGATTTCTGGTCATCCGTGCTTGACACGTCTGTAACACATGCATAGGATAAGCTTGCGTTTGAGGGGTGTTCCCCAGGCGTCGAAGTCGAGGCCGCGTTAGCACTCGCGGTCTTTTTTTTGTGCCTCAAAGCTCATCAACAGCTTTGACAAGCACGCGATAGAGTCGGGCCGCTGCACCAGGCAGCAGAGCTCGGCCCAGCAAGTAGGAAGAACAGCGATGCGCATCACAGGCAAGGTCAAGTGGTTCAACAATGCCAAAGGTTACGGGTTCATCGAACGCGAGGGAGGCAGCGACGTGTTCGTGCATTACTCCGCAATCAGCGGCAATGGCTTCCGATCGCTGGAGGAAGGACAAGCGGTCGAGTTCGAGATCGTCGACGGCCCAAAAGGACCGCAGGCCGGGAACGTCACCAAACCCTGAGCCACTCACGACCTGCCCGGCGCCGCCTTTCACGGCGCCGGGCGCTACGCCCGGTTCTTCCGCTCCACTCCTCCCGTTCCTCTCTCTCAGCTCTTCTGATTCTTTACGCCTTTCGCGGTGAACGTGACTTTGCCGTCTTTCATCGCGACGCGAAACGCGACCTCGGGATTGCCCTTCTCCTTCATCGAACTGACCTGCGACTTGATCAGATC
>Ga0207428_10000516_pt1 | contig 46252 bp, 38 predicted proteins | sample RhiMethybrSRZTD1_FD_187600 | JGI IMG/M metagenome (GOLD analysis project Ga0207428, IMG submission 187600) | Populus rhizosphere microbial communities from Tennessee, USA - Rhizosphere MetaG P. TD hybrid SRZTD1 (SPAdes) (version 3) | ecosystem: Host-associated > Plants > Roots > Rhizosphere >...
CGGCGGCATCATGCTGCCGAACCACGCGCCGCTGCAGGTGGCCGAGCAGTTCGGCACGCTGGAGGCGCTGTTCCCCGGGCGCGTCGATCTCGGCCTGGGGCGCGCCCCGGGCACGGATCAGGCCGCCGCGTTTGCCCTGCGGCGCACACTGCGCGCCGATCCCGACAATTTCCCCCACGATGTGCTGGAGGTGATGGAGTTCCTGGCCGACCCGCAGCCTGGACAGGCCGTGCACGCGGTGCCGGGCGCCGGACTGCGGGTGCCCATCTGGATTCTGGGGTCCAGCACCTTCGGCGCCCAGGTCGCGGCGGCGCTGGGCCTGCCGTTCGCGTTCGCCTCACACTTCGCGCCGGCGATGCTGTTCGACGCGATCGGCATCTATCGGGAGCGCTTCCGGCCATCGGCCCAGCTGGCCGCTCCGTACGTGATGCTGGGGGTCAACGTGGTGGCGGCGGACACCGACGACGAGGCGCGATTTCTGGCCTCGTCGGGGCGCCAGTCGTTCGCCAGCTTGCGTTCAGGTCGGCCGATCCAGCTGCCGCCGCCGTCCAAGGAGTGGGAGCCCGACCCGCGCGATGGCGGCGATCCGTTTCGGCGGGCGCGCGTCTCGTTCGTCGGCGCGCCGGGCACCGTGGCCGAGGAGATGCGCGAGTTCGTGACGCGCACGCAGGCCGACGAGCTGATGGTCGTGTCGCACATCTACGATCAGCCGGCCCGCCTCCGGTCCTATGAGATCGCCGCGGCGGCGATGACCGAGCCGCTCGCCCGCAGTGACCGGCCCTCCTGATCAACCGCCGTCGAGCACCGCGACGGCCTCGATCTCGATGAGCGCGTCGGGGATCGCGAGGTTTGCGAGCGCACCTCGCCGTACGGTTCGCGATACCGGACGTCGGTGACGAAGACGGTGACCTTCACCACGTCGTCCATCTTGCCGCCGCCCGCCTCGACGATCATCTTGATCTGCTCGTAGCGCGGCCGCTGATCCTTCATGCCGGGCGAGCGATCGGAATGCGAGACATGACGAGTCTCCTTTGTCGTGTGCAATCAACGAGCGGTTGGGTGCAGCACCGGCGTGAAGCCGTTGGCCCCGGGGGCCCGGGCCCCGGGGGCAGTGCATCCGCCGATCGATCTCGCTGGACGAGCGTACGGCTTCCGGTCCACAATCCCGCTGACACGCCCGCGGTCCGCCCGTCGCGGGGTCGCTCACGCCTGTCGCCGGAGGAGTCGTCGCCATGATCCGACCGTCGTCTCTTGCCCTCGCCGTGCTCCTCCTGCTGCCCCTGGCGCCGTCGCGGGCGCACGCGGTGATCTGCGGTCTGTTCGAGCCGCCGGTTCACTGCAACGCGCGGAAGGTCGCCGAGTCCCAGGCCCAGTGGCAACGTGCGGCGGAGGAGCAGCAGAACCTCACCCGGCTCCGCCTGGAAGTGAGCGAGAAGATCGGCAATGCGCGCGCCCGCTTCTGGGCGACGTACCCCGACAAGCCGGGAGCCGAAGAGGCGCGGCTCGACTTCGCTCACTGGCTCTGGACGAAGGACATCATCTATCTGCGGCAGAATCTCCAGTCGCCCGTGTTCAAGGACGAGACGGGACGGTCGAGCTCGAGCGGGGCCATGAAGGCGCTGGAGACCATGTTCAGCGTGCCCATCGACGACGGGATTCCCCAAGCGGCCACGCCCGAGTTCGAGGCGTGGGTGAACGCGGTGCGCAAGAAGGTGTTCGAGGGGCACACGTCGAACAGCACCGACGACGCGTTCATGCAGGGGTTCCTGTCGGCCTGGATGGGGCCGTCCTTCTGGAAGGCGGTCGCGTCGGCCGACAAGCAGTATCAGGCCTACCTCATGGCGCGTGACTGGTGGGAGTTCGACCACGCACATCGCGTGCCGGCCGGATACGAGTCGCCGGACGCGTACGGCGCGCTCCTGTATTCCCGGTGGCACAAGCTCCCGATGGCGCAGGCGGTCGCGTCCTACCGGACGTTTGCCGGGCTCGTCGGGTCGGACGCCGCGCGAGCGGCGGCGAAGGCGGTGCACGACGCGCCGAAGGACGCGCAGGGACTGCTCGTTGTGACCGCCAAGCCCCCGGTGAAGATCGGTCCCGGAGGCTCGCAGGTGCCGGACTACGACATGCCCATGCCGGACGCGGTGATCGGTACCTGGGCGAGCCCGGTGACCGCGATGGAGATCCTGGCCACGCGCGGGAATGCGCGCACGTACCTGCTCTTCCTGCTGCGAGAGCAGAACGAGAACGGCACTCGCATCGACCGGGCGACCCAGTGGACGTTCGCCGAGACCGCCTACAACCGGCTGAAGCTCGCGTTCGGCGACGCGGCGATCCTCGACGCGGCCGAGCGCGTCCGGACCGCGAAGAAGCGCATGACCAGCAACACCATCGTGGATCAGCAGGCCATCGGCGCCACGCGGAACGCGCCCACCGAGGCGCTGCAGGACATCCTCGCGCGCAAGGATCCCGCCGGGTACGTGAAGTGCGCGCTCATCTTCAGCGGCCAGCTCGACTCGCCGGCGGCGGCCGATTCGGCCTACCGGCAGTTCCTCGCCGACCACGGCGAGGCCAACGTCCTGGCCGCGGCGAAGCGCCTGGCGGCGGCCAAGCCGTACTTCTTCTACCGCGGCGAGAGAGACCGGCTCGAGAAGGAGATGCTTCACGCCACCGCACCCGACGCGGCGCCCGCCGCGACGGCAACGGCGGACTCGCCGCAGTACCTGGCCTGGCGGGATTTCGCTCCCGGGGCCACCGCGACCTATCTGGAGCTCAAACCCGGCGCGACGGAGCCCACTCCGAGCAACGTGCTCGACCGGCAGACGTACCGGCTCCGGTCGATCAGCGATACGAATGCGCAGGTGTGGGTCACCCAGATCGTGTACGACCCGACGGGGAAGAGTCATCCGCCCCGGGACTCCGAGGAGGTCTATCCGGCGAAGACGCCGGCGACGCCGTCGCCCGCGAAGACGGGTGCGGAAACCCTGACCATCAAGGGGCAGACCCTGGTCACGCACTGGGAGCAGACGCAGCAGAGCCAGTCGCGGGGCTGCACCGTGACCCGGACGATCTGGACGAGCGACGAGGTCCCGGGGGGTGTGGTGCGGAGCCGCACCGACACCGTGTGCGGCCCGCGGACGATGGTGCAGGACCGATGGCTCGAGTCCTATGCGGGGACGCGCACGCGCCCCGCGGCCGCCCGCCCCGCGGCAGCCGCTCCGTCCGCGCCGCCGCTGGCCTCCGTCGATCCCGCGGCGCCGCGGGTGCCGCCCCGCTCGAGCGCGATGGCCGCGATGGACGACCAGCAGATCGTCCAGTCGCAGCTGAGCGGCATCCAGCTGGAACTCGTGACCGTCGAGTCGATCGACCTGACCCAGGTCAAGGCGGGTCGAGCGGTCCGCGCCAAGGTCAACGTCCAGCCGCAATTGCGGTTCTTGCAGGCGGCGGACGCCGAGCGCCTGAACGCGGTGATGAACGACGTAGACGTGCAGCTCAGGCTGACGGTGACCGGCCTCGTCCTCTCCCAGCCGCGGCTGGCCGCGACCGTCGACTCCGTCAGCTTCCGCGGCCAGGACATGACGGTCGCCACGAATGATTTCCCGCAGATCATGCGGGTGAAGCCGGAGTTCGCCCATACCGTCGTGCGCGGGGCCATTCCGGATGCGTGGTGGGAACTGCCGGCGAACACCGCGATGATCTTCCGGCCCAGAGAGGGTTCGGCGCGGGCCGGCGGATCGTCGGCGCCCTCGCCCGCACCCGCCCGAGGTGGAGCCCGGAGACGCTGAGCCGTCGCGGCCTTCGCTGCGGGCGCGCGCGGTGAACCCGTTCACCAAGGGCGAGATCCCGCTCTTCCTCGCCGACTACGTGCTGATGGGCTACGGCACCGGTGCGATCATGGCGGTCCCCGGCGAGGACGCGATGAGCCGCGCGGCGGCCGGCCCCCTGACCTCCACGTTCGCCATCTGGACGTTGGTGGGCAGGAACAGCGCGGCCAGCGATCCATGACTGGCGGCGGCCACCGCGTCGGTCAGGGTCTGGCGCGCGGTGGCCGCGCTGGCGGCCGTGAAGCAGGTGAGTCCCGCGGCCCCCAGGACGGCCTGCGCGTTGAAGCCCTTGTAGTCGGGGCCGATGCCGTTGACCGCCGCCCCCGGCGGCGGCGTCGCTGTAGATCAGCAGCACGCGCGAGCCCATGCGGCTGGCCGCCACGGCAGCGTGGAGCCCGTTGGCCGTCGCCGGCCCCCGACCGATGACGGCCAGCCCAGCTCGCCGGTGGCGTGGGCATAGCCCTCGGCCATGGCGATGGCATTGTTCTCGTGCCGCGCGCCGACGAACTGACGCCGAGCCCGTCGAGCGTGACCGCGAAGACCGCCGTGTCGTCGCTCATGAGCCCGAACACGGTGCGGACGCCGAGGGCGTGGATGTCCTCGGCCAGGATCTGGAACACCGGCGCGATCCGACTGTCGTTCATGGTGGGGGCCTCAGGCGTCGAGCACCGCGACGGCCTCGATCTCGATGAGCGCGTCGGGGGTCGCGAGGTTTGCGATCTGCACCAGCGTGCTGGCGGGCGGGTTGGACCCGAAGAACTCCGAGCGCACCTCGCCGTACGGCTCGCGGTACCGGACGTCGGTGACGAAGACGGTGACCTTCACCACGTCGTCCATCTTGCCGCCGCCCGCCTCGATGATCATCTTGATCTGCTCGAAGATGCGGCGCGTCTGCGCCTTGATGTCGCCCTTCCCGAGGAGGTTGCCATCCTTGTCGAACGGCAGCTGGCCCGCGACGTAGATGTGGTTGCCCACGCGCCAGCCGAGCGTGTAGCGCGGCCGCTGATCCTTCATACCGGGCGGAGCGATCGGAATGCGAGCCATGCGAGTCTCCTTAGCTAGCGGTTGGGTGCAGCACCGGCGTGAAGCCGTTGGCGAGTGCCCTCACCGAGGTCGGTGGCGTGAGCACCACGACGTCGGTCACGGTTCGCGCCTCGGGTCGCATCCAGCCGGCGAAGGAAAACGCGAGGGTGCGGTCGGCGAGCACGAGTCGCGCGTGACCGTCTGCGCCGATGATCACGGTCCCCTCGGGCAGCGAGTCGAGGTCGGCTCGCCAGGTCTTGCGGTCGCGGCCGCGGTCGATGCCGCTCCCGCGCCGTAGGCGTTCGGTCGTGAGTCGCCGGTCGAGCTCCGCGGCACGCAGCGCGGGATCGACGGCGTCGCGATACGAGCGATACATGTTCCGCCGGCACGTCGCACAGGGGCGGTGTCCGGCGGCCAGCGCGACCGCGTCGTCGAGGAAGAAGATCGGCGTCCAGCGGTTGGGCCGGGCCAGGGGCACGCGCCAGTCGCGAAACTCGGTCAAGCAGGTGATCCACAGTGTCGAGCTGCGGTGGTGGCGCACGACCTGCTCGCGCTCGTCGACGATGCAGCCGCGGTTGCCCGTGAACAGGCCGCGGGCGCTCACCGCGTGCAGGTCCCCCCACGGATCCACCCGGTTGCGGCGCGGCATCACACCGATGACGCTATGGCGCCAACGTTGCCGCGTACGCCGCGAGCGCGATCATGTCTTCGACGGTCAACTTCTCGACGCTCGGCTTCATCAACGCGCTGTCTTTCCCGGCGCGCGCCCCCGACTTGAAATCGTAGAGCTGGCGAATCATGTAGCTCGGCGAACGTCCGGCGATTCCGGGGACGGCCGCGACGCCCTTCAGATCAGCACCGTGACAGCCCGCACACGGGATCGTCTTGCCGTTGGCTCCGGTGGACGCGAGCGCGACCCCCGTCTTCACGCTGCCGAGGGGAACGTAGGCCGTGAAGCGAGCGCGTGAGTCCCGCGAGACGAAATGCTGCAGGTCTTCCGGAACCTCGATGATGCGTTGACCAAGCGGCTCCTTCTCGCCGGTGGTCACCGCGGCGAGAAACCAGCCCGTCACGTACGTCTTCGGCGCCGCATCGCTTTCGACGACGCGGATATTGGCTCGCTGCTTCAGCGGCGCAAAGTATTCGGCCGCGGCGTCGACCTCGGCGTCTGTGACGCCCTTCGCGAGTGCGATCATGAGCTTCGAAGGCAGCCGTTCCGGGACTGACGTGGTCCGTGCGCCGCTCTTGAAGTCCCGCATTTGCTGGACGATGTACGCCTTCGGGAGTCCGGCGAGACTGGAGTTTTCGGGCCCGCCCGGGCCGTCGGCACGGTGACACACACCACACGCGAACACATCCGGCTCTCTGCCACGTGCGACGATATCCGGCATCGGCGGATGGTCGGCGGGATGCCAGTCCGGCGCGAAGAACAGATCTCGGACTTGTGTGAGCGTGAACGCCGCCTCGCTATCCGGCACTCGCCTCGGGCTGCCGTCGTCCGGCGCAGGCTTGAAGTCAGGCGGATTCATCATGTAGGCCCATGGCGGCGGTGTGCCTTGACCGTGCGCAACGGAAAGCCAGGTGAGAACGACGACCGCGACGATACGTAGAGGAATCTTCATCGTTCACTCGCTCCCCGGTGTGCAGCGCGGACAAGGGAGAACACAGCAGCGGCGGTGGGAGGCCAGGCCACCATAGTGCTCATCTAGGGCAGCCGGGCGAGTGGTGTCAAGCCTCGATTTTCCTTTCGGTCACCCGCATAATTGAACCGGCATGAAGTGTCCTCGGTGTACGCACGAAAACCCGCCGGAGGCGCGATTCTGCGAGGAGTGCGCGACCCCACTCGGTCGGACCTGCTCGAGCTGTGGGATGGCGCTCTCAGCCGTTGCCAAGTTCTGCCACGCCTGCGCGCATCCCGTGGCCGCGACCACCGGCGCGCCATCCCCCGAGACCTACACGCCCCGACACCTTGCCGAGAAGATCCTGACGTCCCGGGGGACGCTCGAGGGAGAGCGCAAGCTCGTCACGGTGCTGTTCGCGGACCTCAAGGGATCCATGGAGCTCCTCGCCGATCGCGATCCCGAGGAGGCGCGCAAGATTCTCGATCCGGTGCTCGAGCGGATGATGGAAGCCGTCCATCGCTACGAGGGCACGGTCAATCAGGTGATGGGCGACGGGATCATGGCGCTGTTCGACGCGCCGCTGGCCCACGAGGATCACGCGATGCGCGCGTGCTATGCGGCGCTCCGGATGCAGGAGGCGGTGAAGCGGTACAGCGAGGGCGCCCGGCGCGCGCAGGGCGTCAGTGTGCGGATCCGTGTGGGCTTGAACTCCGGCGAGGTCGTGGTGCGGGCGATCGGAAGCGACCTGCGCATGGACTACACGGCGGTGGGACAGACAACGCACCTGGCCGCCCGCATGGAGCAGCTCGCCGATCCGGGATCGATCCTGCTCGCGCCCGCCACGCTGGCGCTTGCCGAGGGCTACATCGAGGTCAAATCGCTCGGCGCGATGCCGGTGAGGGGTCTGACGGACGCTGTCGAGGTCTACGAGATGCTCGGCGCGGCCGCGGCCGGGTCCCGCTTTGCCGTGGCCGCCGGGCGGCGCGGTCTCACGAAGTTCGTCGGACGGATGACCGAGATGGAGCAGCTGTCTCGCGCGCTCGAGCAGGCCAAGGCGAGCCATGGCCAGATCATGGCCGTGGTCGGCGAGCCGGGTGTGGGGAAGTCGCGGCTCTACTACGAGTTCGTCCACTCCCACCGTATGCACGACTGTCTCGTGATGGAGAGCGCCTCGGTGTCCTACGGCAAGGCGACGGCGTACCTGCCGGTCATCGAGCTGCTCAAGAAGTACTTTCGGGTCGAGGGCCGGGACGACGCCCGCATCATCCGCGAGAAAGTCACCGGTCGGCTCCTCTCGCTGGACCGGGCGCTCGAGCCATTCCTGACGGCCTTCCTCTGGCTCCTGGATGTCCCGGTCGACGACGCCCAGTGGGAGCGCCTCGACCCGCCGCTGCGACGTCAGCAGACCCTCGAAGGCGTGAAGCAATTGGTCGCGCGGGAGAGCCAGGTCCAGCCCGTGGTGCTGCTGTTCGAGGACCTGCACTGGATCGATTCGGAGACCCAGGTCTTGCTGGACGCGCTGGTGGACAGGCTTCCGAGCGCTCGGATCCTGATGCTCGTCAATTACCGCCCCGAGTACCAGCACGGGTGGGGATCCAAGACGTACTACCGGCAGCTTCGTATTGACCCGCTGCCGACCGCCAATGCCTACGAGCTGCTGGACGCGCTGCTCGGTCATGACCCGACGGTGCAGCCGCTCAAGCGGCTCCTCGTCCAGCGGACCGAGGGCACGCCCTTTTTCCTCGAGGAGAGCGTGCGAACGCTGGCCGAGATGAAAGCGCTCGTCGGGGAGCCCGGCGCCTATCGAGCAGTCACACCGGTGGAGACTATCGAAGTTCCGGCCACGGTGAAGGCCATGCTCGCGGCCCGCATGGACCGTCTGCCCTCGCGTGAGAAGGCCGTGCTGCAAGCGGCGTCCGTCATCGGGACCGATGTGCCGCTGGGGCTGCTCCAGGCGATTGTCGAGATACCGGAAGACGAGCTTCAGGGCCAGGTTGGGCACCTCCAGGTGGCGGAATTCCTCTACGAGACTCGCTTCTTCCCCGACGTCGAATACACCTTCAAGCACGCGCTGACGCATGAGGTCGCCTATGGCAGCCTGCTCCAGAGCCGTCGACGTGAGCTCCACGCACGGATCGTCGAGGCGATGGAGCGGCTGTATGCGGACCGCTTGACCGAGCAGGCCGAGCGGCTCGCCCACCACGCCGTCCGAGCTGAGCTCTGGGAGCAAGCGACTCGGTACCTGGAAGCCGCTGGGACCAAGGCCGTCAAGCGCTCGGCCAACGCCGAGGCCATCGCGTACTTCGAGCAAGCCCTCGATGTCGTTCGGCGACTGCCATCGACGCACCAGCAGATGCGGGGGGAGATGCAGCTACTCCTCGCGCTCGGGCAGGCGCTTCAGGCCGCGAAAGGCTTCGGCGCGTCGGACGCCGAGGTGGCGTACTCGCGCGCGCGGGAGCTGTGCGAGCAGGTCGGCGAGCCGAGCGAGCTGTGTCAAGCGCTGTGGGGACTCTGGCTGCAGGCGGTCGGACGGGGACGCATCGAGGCGGGCACCCGGATTGCCGAGGAGCTTCGAGCGGTCGCCGAGCCGGTCGGCGATCCGGCGCTGTTGCTGGAGGCGCATCACGCGATGTGGCCGACCCTGCTGTTGCGCGGCGAGCCGGAGGCGACACAACAGCATCTGGACCGAGGGCGGGCGCTCTACGACCGAGAACAGCATCGAGCGCACTCATTTCTCTACGGCGGCCACGACCCCGGCGCGTGTTGTCGAGCGTTTGAAGGCGTGACGGCGTGGCTGCTCGGGTATCCGGTGAGCGCCCTCGCGAGCACTCACGCGGCGCTCACCCTGGCAAGTGAGCTTGGTCACCAGTACACCGTCGCCCTCGTGCTCTACTGGGCGGCGACCACGCATCAGCTCCGGCGGGACGTCGGGCCGACTCGGGAGCTCGCCGAAGCGCTCGTCGCCTTGTCCAGCGATCACGGATTTCAGCAGTGGGGGGCGGCCGGCACCATACTCGCGGGCTGGGCCCAAGCGGAGAAGGGCGCGGAACAGGCGGGCGAGGAGACCGGCATCGCGCAGCTGCGCCGAGGCATCGGCGAATACCGGGCGCTGGGGACCGAGGCGTTCGTTCCGTATTTCTTTTCCTTGCTTGCCGCAGCCTATTTGAAGGACGGGCAGACGGCGGCCGGACTCGACGCGGTCGCGGAAGCGTTGGCGGCGGCGGCGGCCACCGGACAGCACGTGTGGGATGCGGAGCTCCATCGGCTGAAGGGCGAGCTGCTGCTCGCGCAGGATCCCGTGAATGTGTCCGAGGGCGCGAGCGCCTTTCGTCACGCGATCGAGATCGCGCGCGGGCAGGGCGCGCGGTCGTGGGAGTTGCGCGCCGCCACAAGCCTCGCCAGGCTGCTCCGAGGGCAAGGCAGGCGGGAGGCGGCGCGCGAAATCCTCGCGGCAATCCATGACTCGTTTACCGAAGGCTTTGATACGGTCGATCTACGCGAGGCAGAGGCCTTACTCGAGGAGCTTTCAGCGCGCTAGAGTCTTCGACGCGGTCGTTTCTCCTCGTTGCCCGGGGCGACGAGCTAGCGTCCCGGGCTGACCCCGATCCGCTCGTAGAGCAGGGCCGCCTGGGAGCGGTAGGATGCGCCCCGCCCGGGTGCGGCGGCCTCCTCGACCTCTCCCAGCAGCGTGAGAGCCCGCGCCTCGCCAAGCACGTACTCGAGGCTCCGGCAAAGATCCCGAGCTTCGATTGCGAACTTGCGCGCATGGTCGGTCTGCCCCTGACTGTGGTGCGTGCGGGCGAGGCCAGATATCGCCCTCGCGCGACCGAGCTGATCGTACGTCGTCTTGGCGATGTCCAACGCCTGCGTGAACCGCTCGATGGCTTTTGCGTGGTCTCCGCGGCGCCGCGCGTTCTCGCCAAGGCCACAGAGCGCGGTAATGCTACCAGCGCGAAATCCCGCCGCCTGATAGAGCTCGGACGCCCGCGTGAAGCTCTGCTCAGCGCCGTCATCCCGCCCCAGCACCGCCTCGAGGTCGCCTTGGGCGCAGAGCGCCGCCGCTTCACCCTGCCGGTATGTGTCCCGGGCGAGCCTGAGCGCTCCATTGAGGGCGTTCTGAGCGTCGTCAAAGCGGCCAAGGACGCATTCAACGGACCCGATTCCGACCAGCGCGTCGGCCTCCCCATCGCGGTTGGGTGGATCGCTGTATAGGGTCCGCGCTTCGATGTAGAGAGCGCGCGCCCGGCCGTAGTGCCCGCGCCGACGTGCGATTTCCGCGAGTCCCATCAGCGCGTTCGCCTCGCCGAGTTGGCTTGGCTCGCGCCGGTAGAGACTCCGCGCCTCGATGAGCGCGGCCAGCGCCTCGTCGTCCTCACCGAGGTGGTGCTCGAGCATGCCCAAGTGGCGGAGCGCGTTGGCCTCCCCAAGCTGGTCGCCAATGGAGCGGTAGAGATCTCTCGCCCGCTCCCAGTTCGTGCGTGCTTTGTCCGGGTTGCCCTTGTCGTCTTCTACCTCACCCAGGGCCACCAGCACATGGGCCTGCCCCCGCGTCCCCTGCGATTTTCGGAATGCCTCGCGGGCGGCTTCCAGATGTCGACGAGCCTCGTCGCCGTCGCTTCGGCGGAGTGCGACCTGGGCGAGGCCGAAGAGGCAGTATCCCTCGCCACGATGGTCGCCCACCTCCGTGTAGAGTGAGCGCGCCTCTCGAAAGAGCCGTTCGGCCTCGTCGTCCTGCGCCGCGTACAGCTCCAAATCCGCCTTTCCCCGAAGGGCCGCGGCCTGTCCCCGAATCCGCCGGATCTGTTGGTAGAGGGCCAAGGCGCGGTCGAACAAGCGCCGGGCCTCCGGGTGGTTGGTGAGCTGGCGCTCGAGCTCACCAAGCCCGAGCAGCGTGTCGGCCTCGCCGCGTTGATCGTGAGCGGCTTGCAACGCGGTTCTCGCCGCGTCGTAGTGGTGGCGGGCGGCCTCGTGCCGGCCGATCAGTCGCTCGAGATGAGCGAGCCCGAGGACGGCTCTCGCCTCACCGGGAGCATCGGCATGGCTCCTGGCCAAGGCGATCGCCTCGGTGTAGTGCTCGCGGCACTCGTCGACCCGGCTGGCCGCGAGCTCCACATCGCCCAGCTCGGTGAGTGCGCTCACAATGGCGCGAAATTCTCCGAGCCTCCGCGCGAGCGTCATCACCTCGTTGCCGGCACGTCGCGCTTCGTCGAACTGGCCGGCAAGAACGAATGCCTCTATCCCACGGAGTCGGGTCTCGATCTGGGCGACCGCCTGCTCCAAGTCTCCCACTTCGCTGATGCGCGCCATCGTCCATGCGTAGGGATCGGCATCGCGGCTCGTGGGGGTGGCCATTCCGCGATGGTCGAAGGGCATCGGATACGGGTCGCTGTCCGAGTGTGAAGCGGCCATCTCGCGCGGCACGACCATGGTCCCGTACGTCGGCAACGTCTCGTAGGCATAGTGCACACGCGGAAAGCGCGAGTGCATTCGATCCCGCGCTACGATCAGCGAGCGCCACGTATCCTCGAGCTCTTGAAGGAATGCGTTGTCGTGAGCGGGCGCCATGTTCAGGAGCTGCGGGTTGGGACTCAGCGGGGCAGCGGCTTGGGCGATGTGCGCGCCCTGCGCCGGCGAGGACAAAAAGATGACGGAATGGAAGCGCGTCAGCAGATTCGGGTCTTCGTCCCGTGCGAGCCGCGTGAGCATGCTCTTGCTGACCAAGCCGCCCATGCTGTGCGCGATGATGTGGATCTCCGAGTATTTCTTCAGGAGACCCGTGTCCTTCATCCGCTGGAGCTCATTGCGCGCGACTTCATGGATGTTGGCCGATCGTCGCAGCTTGGTGCTGAGGTAGTTGACGGTGTAGACGTCGTACCCGCGGAATCGCGGATCGCTCTCCACCAGGTAGGGCCAGTACGTGTCGCCGCTTCCCCACGTGCCGGTACCACTGCCGAAGATGCCATGCACCAGGACGATGAGCTTCGTGGCGCCGTTCTGGTCCACCACGATTCGTGACGGGGAGACGGGCTCGGAGCCAAAGCCGAAGAAACTCTGTACAAACGAAACAACGCGGTTCAGCAATTCAGGCAGCTTGCCTCCTGACCTGAGTTCCACCCGTTGTTGCGGACCGTAGGGCAGCGTGCCTCCGACTGTCAAGTGGAACATCCCCCGCTCGCGGCCGCGCGCTTCCCCCGGGACGCTGGCGGGTGCATAGTCCTCTCACGGGCCAGGCAACTCCCGGAGGAGGCCGCGCATGATCACTGACATCGAGTCCTATCTGCGGTTCTTCGACAGCGTGAGGCGGCGCACGGAGCGCGACGTCGCCGCGCTGCCCCCGGCGGCGGCGGCGTGGCGGCCGCCGGCGGTGGGGGGCGAGACGGGCTGGAGCATCGGGCAGATCGTCGCCCACATCGGCGGCTCGCGCCTGTACTTCGCCAGCGCCTATCGCGGCGAGGGGTGGATCTGGGCGGACACCGGGGCCGCCGACCCGGCCGATCAGCGGACGTGGCTGCCCTGGCTCGAGTCCTCGGCGGAGCAATTCGCGGCGCGGCTGCGCGAGACGCCCCCGGACTGGCTCACCCGCCGCGTGGAGACGATCGATACGCCCGGCGCGACGCTGTCGGGCTGGCGCCTGCTCATGATGATGCTCGAGCACGAGGTCCATCACCGCTCCCAGATCGACGCCTACGCCGGCCTCGAGGGCTGGCCCGTGCCCGACATCTTCAACCGGTCGGCGGAGTCGATCGACGCGCTCCAGTCCGCGCAGCGCGCCCGCCACGGGCGCTGATCGCGAGTCCTCGGGAGCATGACGCTGCCGCCTTTTCCGCCAGGGCACCGAGCCGCCGGCCTGCTGCTACACGTCACGTCGCTGCCCTCCCGGTACGGGATCGGCGACATCGGTCCGGCGGCCGTGGCGTGGATCGACCGCCTGCACGCGAGCGGCCAAACCTGGTGGCAGGCGTTGCCGCTGGGTCCCACGGGATATGGCGACTCGCCCTACCAGCCCCTGTCCTCCTTCGCGGGCAACCCCCTTTTGATCAGCCCGGACTGGCTGATCGAGGACGACCTTGTGAGGCCGAGCGATTGTGCCGACGGCTCATCGCTCCCGACGGCCGTCGATTTCGAGGCGGTCAAGCGCTTCAAGTACACGTTGCTTTAGACCGCATGGAAGAACTTCCGCGCCGGCGCGCGGCCGGACCTGCAACCGGCCTTCGAGCGCTTCGGTCGGGAGCAAGCCCACTGGCTCGACGACTACGCCTTGTTCAGCGCGCTCAAGGCTGGCTACGGCGGCGCCTCGTATCTGGAATGGCCGGAAGCGCTCGTGCGGCGCACGCCCGCCGCGCTCGAGCAGGCGCGGCGCGAGCGGGCGAGCGCGATCGATCTGGTGGCGTTCGCCCAGTTCCTGCTGTTCCATCAGGGGGAGCGCCTGAAGAGCCACGCCCGCGCCCGGGGCGTTCGCATGATCGGCGATCTGCCCTTCTTCGTGTCGCCGGATTCCAGCGACGTGTGGGCGCATCCCGAGTTCTTTCTGCTCGACGCGCAGCGCCGGCCGCGCGTGGTCGCGGGCGTGCCGCCGGACTATTTCAGCGCGCGGGGACAGCGGTGGGGCAACCCCCTGTATGACTGGAAGGCCCTGGCCGCCGACGGGTACCGCTGGTGCATCGATCGCATGAGCGCCTTGCTGGCTCACGTCAGCGCGATCCGCCTCGATCATTTCCGCGCGTTCGCGGCCGCCTGGCACGTGCCGGCGTCGGCGCCGACGGCCGAGTCCGGCCGGTGGGTGCCGGGGCCGGGGGCGGATTTCTTCAAGGCCGTCGAGAAGCGGCTCGGCGGCGTGCCGTTCATCGCCGAGGATCTGGGCACCATCACGCCGGATGTCGTCGCGCTCCGCGATGCCTTCGAGCTGCCCGGCTCGCGCGTGCTGCAGTTCGCGTTCGACGGCAAGGCCGACAACCCGCATCTGCCCGAGAACTACGTCCCCAACACGGTCGTGTACACGGGCACCCACGACAATCCGACCACGCGGGGGTGGTACGGGGGCCTGCCGGCCCCCGAGCGGCGCACGGTGTGGCGCTACCTGAAGCGCGCGCCTGGCACGGCCGAGGAGGTCGCCCCGGCCTTGCTGCGGCTCGCATGGTCGTCCTCGGCGGCGCTGGCGATCGCCCCGTTGCAGGACGTCCTCAATCTCGGCGACGAGGCCCGGATGAACGAGCCCGGCAGCGCGGAGGGCAACTGGCGCTGGCGCTGCACCGAGGCGATGCTCGAGGCGCCGTCCTTCCAGTCACTCCGAGACTTGACGGGCGCGTCGGCCCGCGGCGACGCGCCGATGGAGGCTGCATCATGACCCCTCACCTCGAACAGCTGCAGAAGATGAAGACTCAGCCGGGGTTCATCGCGGCACTGGATCAAAGCGGCGGGAGCACGCCCGGCGCGCTCCGCGCGTACGGCATCAAGGACACTTCATGGGCAAGCGAGGAGCAGATGTTCACGCTCGTGCACGAGATGCGCGCGCGCATCATCACCAGCCCGGCGTTCACCGGCGCCCGGATTCTCGCCGCCATCCTGTTCGAGAACACCATGGACCGGAGCATCGAAGGGCAGCCCACCGGCGACTATCTGTGGAACGTGAAGCGGATCGTGCCGGTCTTGAAGGTCGACAAAGGTCTGGCGGAGGAGAAGCATGGCGTCCAGCTGATGAAGCCCATGCCTGAGCTCGGTGCGCTGCTCGACCGGGCCAGGGCCAAGCGCATGTTCGGGACGAAGATGCGCTCGGTCATCAAGCAGGCCGATGCGTCCGGCATCGCGGACGTCGTGACCCAGCAATTCGAGGTGGCTCGCCAGATCATCGCGGCAGGCTTCGTTCCGATCGTCGAGCCCGAGGTGGACATTCGCTGCCCGGAGAAGGCCAAGGCCGAGACGCTGCTCGCGGGGGCCCTCCGCGACGCGGTCAACCGGCTGGACGCGGATCAGCTCGTCATGCTCAAGCTCACCTTGCCGGAGAAGGACGATCTCTACGCCGAGTTCGTCGGACATCCCAGGGTGCTGAGAGTCGTCGCGCTGTCGGGCGGCTACTCGCGGGAAGAGGGGAATCGGCGGCTCGGGCGGAATCACGGAGTCGTGGCGAGCTTTTCGCGTGCGCTGGTGGAGGGGCTGACGGCGCAGCAATCCGATGCCGAGTTCAACGCCCTGCTCGACGAGTCCATCCAGAGTATCTTCGAAGCGTCGAAGACCTGAGCACCGCGCGTGATCGGCTGGCTGCTCCTGGCCGCGGCGCTCGCGGTCGTGTTCGCCGTGCCGGCCGCCGCGAACCTTGCCCAGGACCGCATGCTGTTCCTCCCGCACCTCGCCGCCGCGCCTCCGGGCGGGATGCGCCCCCCGCGGCCGGTCGAGGAGATCGCCTTCGCGATGCCCGACGGGCCACGCGTCCGCGGCTGGCTCGCCCCCGCCCGGCGCGGCGGTCCCGCGTCCCTCATCGTCTACTACGGCGGGAACGCCGAGGACGTCACCGGGCAGGCGTTCGAGCCCTGGCCCGAGGACTGGACGCTCGCCCTCGTCAACTACCGCGGCTACGGCGCGAGCGAGGGCCATCCCTCGGAGCGCGCGCTGTACGCCGATGCGGAGCTGGTGCTCGACGCCCTCGCCCGGCGTCCGGACGTCGATCCGACCCGCATCGTCCTCGTGGGGCGGAGTCTCGGCACGGGCGTCGCGGCGCACGTGACCGGCCGGCGTCCCGTGCGCGGCGTCTTGCTCATCTCGCCCTACGACAGCATGGTGGCCCTGGCCAAGCACCATTACCCGTACCTGCCCGTGCGCTGGCTCTTGCGGCACCGGTTCGACGCGATCGCGCGCGCGCCCGAAATGAGGACGCCGCTGCTCGCGATCGCGGGAGAGCGCGACGGGGTCATTCCGCCTGAGTTTTCACGCCGCCTGTTCGAGGCGTGGGGCGGGCCCAAGCGCTGGGTCGTGATTCCGGGCGCGGATCACAACGACCTGGGGCAGGGGCGCCCGTTCTGGACGCCGATCCGGGCGTTCCTCGACGGCGTCTCCGCGCGCAGCTAGGCGAGGCGGGCGGCGGCTAGCCCGATTCGGTACCCTGAAGGGGCGGGAAGGAGGTGCGGGCTATGACCACGACCACTGGAGCACTGGCGATCCTTGTCGGGGGCGGCCCGGCGCCGGGCATCAACGCGGTCATCGCGGCGGCGACGATCGAGGCGCGCAATCGCGGCCTCACGGTCCTCGGGTGCCACGACGGCTACCAGTGGCTCATGCAGAACGATACGAGCCACGTGGAGGAGCTCGAGATTGCTGCGCTGTCGCGGATCCATTTCGAGGGCGGCTCGGTGCTCCGGACCTCCCGCGCGAACCCGGCCCGCTCGGCCGAGACGCTCCAGAACGTCGCGGAGGCCCTGCAGCGCCTCGGCGCCGCGTACCTCCTGACCATCGGCGGCGACGACACCGCGTCCGGCGCCGCGGCCGTGGCGCGCGTGCGGGGCGGCACGCTCTCGGTCGCCCACGTGCCGAAGACGATCGACAACGACCTGCCGCTGCCGCCCGGGGTGCCGACGTTCGGCTACACGACGGCGGTCGACGTCGGCAAGGACCTCGTGCGCAATCTCATGAAGGACGCGGCCACGACCGACAAGTGGTACTTCGTCACGATCATGGGGCGCCACGCCGGCCATCTCGCCCTCGGCATCGGCAGCGCCGCCGGCGCGACCTTGACCGTCATCGGCGAGGAGTTCCCCCCGGGCCCGGTGAGCCTCGGGCAGATCGCCGACATCCTCGAGGGGGCGATCATCAAGCGGCGCGTCCAGGGACGCGAGCACGGCGTGGCCCTCCTCGCCGAGGGACTCATCGAGCGGCTGGATCCCGAGACCTTGAGCCAGATCGAGCGCGATCCCTACGGCAACGTCCGGCTGGCCGAGCTGGAGCTCTCGCGCCTGCTCAAGCAGCGTGTGGCGGCGAGCCTGGGGGCGCGCGGGATCGCGACCAGCATCGTCGCGAAGGACATCGGCTACGAGCTGCGGTGCGCCCCGCCCGGCGGGTTCGACATCCACTACTGCCGCGGCCTGGGCTACTGGGCGACGCGCTTCCTGCTCGAAGGCGGCACCGAGGCGCTGGTGACGATGCAGGGCGATACCTTCGTGCCGGTCCCATTTCGCGAGCTGATCGACGGGAAGACGGGGCGCTTCCGCGTGCGGCACGTCGACGTGAAATCGGTCGCCTACCAGATGCTCGCCGCGTACATGATTCGGCTCACGCGCGCGGATCTCGAGGATCCGGAGCAGGTGAGGGCCCTGGCGCGGGCTGGTGCGCTCGACGAGGGGACGCTGGTCAAGCGGTTCGGGCGGTGAAAGCCTCCGCCCATAGCTCAGGTGCGACGGGCGCGGGAGGCATTGACGACGGCCGCAAGGGATCTATTGTTCCCTCGACCGCTCGGCCATCGATCCCCCCGGATCAGGAGGGTCCCGATGCCAGTGATGACATCCGCCGCCGACCTGCGCGCCGCCGCCCGCGGGGAGAGTGGCGTGGCACGACCGCCGGACATTGCTCAGCCTACCAACAGGTCAACCCGGTGATCCTTCCCCGGGACGTGGCCGCCGAGTTCGCCGCCTTCTGCACGCGCAACCCCAAGCCGTGCCCCCATCATCGAGATCACCGTCGCGGGTGATCGGGAGCCGCTGCGTTCTGCCCCCGGGGCCGACCCCCGTACCGACGTGCCCGGCTACCGCATCTACCGGAGAGGCGAGCTGGCCGAGAAGCGCGCCGACATCCGCGACGTGTGGCGGGACGATCTGGTCGCGTTCCTCCTCGGCTGTAGCTTCACCTTCGAGCACGCCCTCGTCGAGGCCGGCGTGCCGCCCCGCAACGTGGAGCTCGGCACCGACGTCTCCATGCCCGTCTCCAGCATCATGTGCGTCCCCGCCGGCCGCTTTCACGGGCCGACGGTGGTGACGTTTCGGCCCATCCCCAGCGGAAGGTGGAGCTGGTACGCGAGCTCTCGGCCCGGTACTCGCACGCCCACGGCGCGCCCGTCCACATCGGCGACCCGAAGGCGATCGGCATCGCCGACCTCGGCCGGCCCGAGTTCGGCGACCCGACCCCGACCTACCCGGGCGAGGTCCCGATGTTCTGGGCCTGCGGCGTGACGCCGCAGGCGGTGGCGCAGAGGGCCAAGGTCGACTTCATGATCACCCACGAGCCCGCGCAGATGTTCGTGACGGACCTCCTCGGGAAGGTGACGCTAGCCGGACGCGAACGTTCGCCGAAGAATGCAACCCTTCAACGGCCGGCCTGCAGGCCGAAACCGAGTAGGTGTTGACCCACCATCTCGATATTCGAGGCCGACACCATGTGGTGGTGTGTCACCACGTGCACGTCGCGAAAGCATCGCTCGAGCCGGCTCGTCTCATAGATCGATGAGCCGCCCCCCGACTCGAACATCGAGTCTACGGCCTCGACACAGCTCCGGGCCGCGTGCGCGGCGGCGAGCCGGCAATCCGCGATCATTTCGGTGAGGGACTCCGGGTCATGGGACCGCAAGGCATCGAGCTGTTGCGAGGTGTCGTACAAATAGACCCTCGATGAGCGCAGACGGGCCTCGGCCTCACCCACCCGTTGATGCACGGTGTGCTGCTGTGACAAGGTCACCGTACCCCGTCGAGGCACCTTGCTCCGGGCGAGGGCCTGAAAGGACTCGATGGCGTCTCGGGCGATCCCAAGGGATACCGCAGCGATGATGAGAGGGGCAATGGCGAAAAACGGTTGACGGTACCCGGTACTGCTTCGCTGTGTCGGCCCTGAAAAGAAGGCCGAGGAGGGGAATGAGAACTCCTCTGCTACTCGCGCCTGGGCGATCTCGAAGTCGTGGCTCCCTGTGCCACGCAACCCAGTGGTGAACCACGAGTCCACTATCTGACATTCGCTTGCCGGCAACAGGAACAGTCGCAGCTCTGGCGGGCTCTGTGGTGCCGGCTCGGATCCCGGGGCCGGCACTCGGCAGCTGACGACCATCCAGTTTGCGTTATGGCAGCCACTTCCGAATGACCATCGACCGGAGATAGCGTATCCACCGGGCACCCGGTCGGCCTGGCCTGTGGGGGCCAGCGTCCCCGCGACCAACGCGTCGCCGCCGCCGAAGATCGCCTTCGCGGTCGCTTCTGGCAAGTAGTCCGCGAGAAAGCCGTAGCTTCCGGCGATCATCGCGTTCCACGCAACCGACGCGTCGCTCCGAGAGAGCTCCTCGATCACCGAAACGAAAGTGGTGATGTCGACCTGGGCCCCCCCGAAGGCTTGCGGCACCGTCAGGTTGAAGATGCCGGCTTGTCGAAGCTCCTGGAGGAGGGCAGGGGTCAGGCGACGCTGTCGCTCACAGTCGTCCCGGTGGGCTTGGATGGCCGGGCCGAGCTCGCGGGCTCGCGCCGCCCACTCGCCAGCGCGGGGGTCTCTGGACCCAGTCATCGCCCCTCCTGTCCTTGGCTATGACCCCGGGCATCTGAACCGTTGCCCAGGGGAACGATGCATGATGCGATGACGACTTTCAACCGGCATTCAGCATCGCCCACAGCCGGTCGGGGGTCAGCGGGAGCTCGTTCGCCTCGACCCCGAATGGCGCCAGCGCATCGGCGACGGCATTGGCGAGGGCCCCCGCCGGGCCGAGCGTCCCGCCTTCGCCCACGCCGCGCACCCCGAGGAGATTCTGCGCCGGCTCCTCGACGTGGTCGAGGTCGAAGGGCGGGATCGCGGTCGCCACCGGCAACGCGTAGTCCATGAAGGTGCCCGTCAGGAGCTGCCCCGCGGCGTCGTAGACGAGGTGCTCGAAGAGCGCGCCGCCGATGCCCTGCGCGAGGGCGCCCTGCACCTGCCCGTCGACGATGAGGGGATTGATCACGCGACCCGTGTCCTCGACGCAGACGTACCGGCGGATGTGGCATTTGCCCGTCTCGAGATCCACCTCGACCACGGCGGCCTGCGACCCGGCGGCGAAGGTGCCGTGGATGGGATCGTAGAACCGCGTCGCCTCGAGGCCGGGCTCGACGTCTCGCGGCAGGCGGTGGGTCTCGAGGTGGGCGACGCGTGCGATGTCGACCAGCGTGATCGCGCGGCTCTGAACCCCCCGCACGAAGACGCCACCGTCGGCGATCGCCAGGTCCGCGGGGGCGGCCTCGAGAAGGTGGGCCGCGATGCCCAGGATCTTGTCCCGCACGACCCGGGCCGCGCGGCTGACCGCACCGCCCCCGATCACCGCCTGGCGCGAGGCGAACGCCCCGAGGCCGAACGGTGTGACGTCCGTGTCGCCGAGCATGACCGCGACGGCGTCGACGGAGACGCCCAGCTCTGACGCCACGACCTGCGCGATCGTCGTCTCCAAGCCCTGACCCTGCGACGTGACCCCGGCCAGCACCGTGACGGCGCCCGAGGGATCCATGCGCACGGTCGCGCCCTCATGACCGGTGCGAAACGGCATGCGGGGCCCGGCCGAGGCGGCCTGACCCAGGCCAGTCAGCTCGTTGTAGTTGGCGAACCCAATGCCCACGTAGCGCCCCGCGCTTCGGAGACTGGCCTGCTCGGCCCGGAACGCCGCGTAGTCGATCCGCTCGACCGCCTTCTCGAAGCACGTGGGATAGCTCGGGGTGTCATGGACGAGCCGGGTGGGCGAGGTGTACGGCAGGTCGTCTGGACCAATCAGGTTGATGCGCCGGATCTGCACCGGGTCGACGCCCAGCGCCTGAGCGCCCAGGTCCAGCACGCGCTCCATCACGAACGTCGTGGCGGGACGCGCCACGCCGCGGTAGGGCCCGGCCGGGGTGGTATTCGTGGCAACGGCCGTTACCTCGCAGCGGTAGTGAGCGAGCTTGTACGGACCCGGCAGGAGGCCCCCGGCCATGAGCGCCTCGATCCCCGCGGTCCAGGGATAGACGGAGTACGCGCCCGCGTTGCAGACGCCCCGCGCGTCGATGGCGAGTAGCCGACCGCTCCGATCGAATCCGGCCCGCACGGCGTAGTGGTGGTCACGAGCGTGGGCCGAGGCGAGGAGGCCTTCCCGCCGCTGTTCCACCCACTTCACCGGCCGACCGAGACGCATGGCCAGAAGGCCGAGGACGACGTCCTCGGGATAGAGCATGGTCTTCGCCCCGAACCCGCCGCCGACGTCCGGCGCGACGACGCGCACCCGGTTCTGGGCCAGGCCGAAGATCTCGGCCAGACCGTGGCGCACGAGGTGGGGGACCTGGGTCCCCGACCAGAGCGTGAGCTTCCCCGCGGCGGCGTCCCAGTCGGCGACACCGCCCCGCCCCTCCAGCGGCGCCGCCGTCTGCCGGTTCGTGCGAAACGCCCGCTCGACGACCACCGCGGCCCCGGCCAGGGCCGCGTCGACGTCCCCCTGCTCGAAGCGGCGTGAGAGGAGCACGTTGTCCGGAGCCTCGTCGTGCACGGCCGGGGCGCCGGCGCGCAGGGCCTCGAGGGCGTCGACCGTCGCCGGCAGGGGCGTGTAGTCGACCTGCACGACGAGGGCGGCGTCCTCGACCGTGTAGCGATCGGCGCCGACGACCGCGGCGACCGCCTCGCCGCAATACCGGACCTTCGGCCAGGCCAGGACCGTGTGCTCGGTCTCGACGTAGCTTGGCAGCGCCGACCTGGCCCGGAGCCGGCAGCGGGCGACCCCAGGGTCGTCGCCCGTCAGGATGGCCACGACGCCGGGCGCGGCGGCCGCCGCGGACGTGTCGATCCGGGTCAGGCGGGCGTGGGCGTGGACGCTGCGCACGAAGGCGACGTGCAGCATCCGCGGCAGCTCGACGTCGCTCACGTACCGACCGCGTCCCGTGACGAGCCGCGCGTCCTCCTTTCGGCGCACCCGTGCACCGAACGGGCTCTGGAGCTCCGCGTCATCGTGTAGTTGGTCCATCTAGCTTCTCCGCGCGGACCCCGATGAGGCGAATCTTGCGCTGTCGCGGGTTCTCGCGCTCGTCGAGGAAGGGCAGGAGTAGCTCCAGCGCCGCCGCGGTCAGGCCGTCCTCGCTCGCGCACGCCTCGGCGCCCGTGCGCGACCGCACGAGCGTGGTGAAGTTCTCGAAGCGGACGGTCACCGTGACGGTACGGCACCCACGGAACCCGTGCCCGTCGAGGCGGCTCCACACGGTGTGGGCCAGCGCGCGGGCGCGCTCCAGCACGAAGCTCGCATCCAGCGTATCGACCTCGAACGTCTCTTGCTCGCCGACGGACTTGCGCTCCCGGTCGTTCGATACCGCGCTCTCCGAGAGCCCGCACGCCTTGGCGTGGAGGTCGGCGCCCGGGCGGCCGAGCCACGCCTCGAGCTCCGCCCGCTCGCGCGTCCTGAGCTCGACGATCGTGCGGATGCGGCGCTCGTGCAGGAAGCGCTCGGTCTTGGGCCCGATGCCGGGAATGACCCGGATCGGTAAGGGATCGAGGAACCCTTGTACCTCGTCCGGTCGCACGACGACGAGCCCGTCGGGCTTCTGGAAGTCGGAGGCGATCTTGGCGACGAGCTTGTTGGGCCCGATTCCCACCGAGGCGGTCAGGCCTTCCTGCCGCACGATCTCGGCCTTGAGCCAGCGCGCGCGCTCGACCGCGGCGTCGAAGCTGCCGAGCGACGAGAGCTCGAGATAGGCCTCGTCGACGCTGGTCTTCTGGAAGGCGTCGCCGACGGCGGCGAGAATGGCCATGATCCGCGCCGAGACCTCCCGATAGAGGGCGTGGTCGTCACGGACGAAGATCGTCTCGGGCTCGCCCCGGCGCCGCGCGGCCTCCGCCAGGCGCCACGCGCGCGAGATCGGCAAGGCCGAGCGGATGCCGTACCGTCGCGCCGCGTAGCTGGCCGCCGTCACGACGCCGCGGCCATGGCCCTCCTTGGGATCGGCGCCGACGACGAGGGGCCGGTCGCGAAGCGCAGGATCGCGCCGCGCCTCGACGGCGGCGTAGAAGGCGTCCATGTCCACATGCGCGACGATCCTTACCGCAAGCACCGCTCGGCTGTTCTCCTGTTGTCAGTATGGTATATGCTTCTGCCGCTTGGCCCTGGAGCCCCGGACCACGAGATCACCATCCCCGGAGATCCCGAGCCCGTTCGGCCCGACCCCGGCGCCCACCTTCGCACGGACGTGGCGGGCTACCGCAGCTATCGGAAGGGCGAGCTGGTCGAGAAGCACGCGCCGACATGCGCGACGTGTGGCGGGACGATCTGGTCGCGTTTCTCCTCGGCGGTAGCTTCACCTTCGGAGAAGGCGACATGCAGCATCCGCGGCAGCTCGACGTCGCTCACGTACAGACCGCGTCCCATGAGGAGCCGCGCGTCCTCCGTTCGGCTGACGCGCGCGCCGAAGGGGCTCCCGAGCTCGGGGTCGGTCCATACCCTGTCCCGTCAGACACTGGCCCTCGCGACAGAGGACCAGTGCGCCGACCCCATGGCGCGAAACGCTTCCACCGAGCCATCGCGCTCGGCGGTCGCCCGTGGATCACCCGCCGCGCGATAGAGTCGCGCGAGGCTGAGATGGCAGCGCGCGCGTAAGAACCGAAGCTCCAGGCGCTCGGCGATCGCCGCCGCGTCCCGGTAGTATTGAGCGGCGCGCTCGGTGTGGGCGCCATGCGAGGCGACTTCCCCCGCGAGCCACGTCGTCCAGGCGCGATTGGCCGGCATGTTGTCCGGGGACAACTGTTGCGCGTGCGCGGCGACCCGGGCGGCATCCTCCGTGCGGCCCGCAGCCAGATAACCTTCGGCGAGCCAGCCGAGCACCCGCGGGCGCCAGAAGCCGTCGATGCGGTCGATGTCTGCCGCCGTCTCCTCGAGCAGGCGGAGACCCTCACCGAGGCGTCCCGTGAAGATATAGGCGTAGCCGAGTCGGGCGAGGACGGCGAGGCGTTGGACCGGGAAATCGCCGCCCTCGCACAACACGCGCGCCGCTTCGAGGCCGGCGATGGCATTCCCGAACTCGCCCGCCGTGATCGCGACGCCTGCGGCCGCGAGGTGCACGGCGATCGACGTGAAGGGCTGCGCCAGCTCTTCCGCCAGGGCGAGGCCTCGCTCGACGAGGCGCGTCGCCTCCCCCAATTCACCGAGCTCGGCGAGCACGGCGGCCATGTCCGTCATCGAGAACACCGGGGGATAGCCGGGGGCCCCGAAGCGTTGGCGTAGCTGGTCCGGCGTCAGCGCGGTCACGTTCTGCCCGAGCACCTCCACGGCGCGTCGCAAAGCGCCGGTGAACCAGAGCGCCTGACCGAAATAGAGCCGCAGGGTGACTTGCAGCCCGAGGTCGTCGATCGTCGCGGCGGCCGCCAGCGCGCGCTCGCCTTCCGCGATTGCCCGATCGAGATCGCCCAGGCGGCGATACGCCACGCAGAGGTACGCGGCGATGCGGCCGAGGCGGCGGGGGTCACCGAGCGCTTCGGCCAGGGGCTGCGCCTCACGCAGGTAGGTCAGCGTCCGCTCGAGTGCCCCGAGCGGATAGAGCGCCGTGCGGAGCTCCAGGCGGATGTCTACCGCGGCTTCGAGGGCCGGGCGGGCGCGGGGCAGGTGCCGCAGCGCCTCGAGCGCCTGCTCCAGGCATGCCGCTGCCTCCTGATAGCCGGAGCGTGCCATCGCGTGGGTGGCCGCCTCTCGGAAGAAGGTTATCGCCTTGTCCCAGGCGTGAGCCTCGCGATAGTGGCGGGCTACGGCGAGCGTGTGGCCGGCCGGGTCGGCGGAGACGCGGTCTTCGAGGGTCTCGGCAACCTGACGGTGAAGCAGCGCCCGCCGCGGACCGAGGATGGCCTCGTAAGCGACATCGCGGACCCGTTGGTGTGTGAACTCGAATCGTTCGCCGACACCGTGGAGCACCCGCCGACGAACCAGCTCTTCGAGCCCGGCAGCGGCGGCGGCCTCGCCGACGCCGGCCGCAGCCTGGAGGACGGCGAAGTCCACGTCGCGGCCGATGACGGCGGCCACACCCGCCAGCTCGCGTGCGGACGGGCTGAGGCGGTCGAGCCGGGTCTCGATCACGTGCCGGACGCGCTCGGGGAGCGAGAGCGGGTGGCGTCCCGTGCCGGGTGCGCCTTGCTCGAGCGCTCGCAGGCTCTCGACGATCATGAAGGGATGGCCTTCGCTCGATTGCCAGATGTCATCGCCGAGCTGCTGGAGACCCGCGGTGTCGGCGCCGGCGCGCGCCAGCGCGCGGACGAGCGCGAGGGTGTCGGCGCGGCCAAGCGGAGCGAGCGCCAGCGCCACGAGTCGCCCCTGGTGCCCGAGCTCCTCGAGCGTCCGCCGTACCACCGTGGCGTCCGCCAGCTCGTCCGCGCGTGCCGTAACGACGAGGAGAACGCGCGCGGTCTCCAGCCGACGTCGGACGTACGCGAGCAGCGCCATGCTGACGTCGTCGGCCCAGTGGACGTCCTCGAGCACGATGACGAGAGGATCCGGAGCGGCCAGGCTCTCGAGGCATCTGGCCACCGCCTCGAAGAGCCGCATGCGATCCTCGGCAAGAGGTGGCGCCTCGGGTGATGTGAGCTCCGGGAGCAGACGCGCGAGCTCCCGGCGCCAGACCGGATCGAGCGCGCGCAGGGCGTCATCGTCCGCGGTGAGACGCGCGCCGCGTAGCCCGTCGATCCAGGGCGCGAAGGGCAGCATCCGCTCGTTCTCGAAGCAGCGGCCGAGGACGAGGCGGGCGCCTCGAGCGCGCCCGTCGGCCGCGAGCGCGGTCACGAGGCGGCTTTTTCCGATGCCGGCCTCGCCGACGAGGGCCAGCATCCGTACCGACCCTCTCGTCGCCTCCTCGAGCGCCTTCCGAAGCGCCGAGAGCTCCGCATCGCGCCCGACGAGCGGCCCCTGGCCTGTGTCAGTATCTCCGCTCGGCCTTTCGACGGGGATGGACGACGGACGCCGGCGCAGGAGGTCCTGGTAGAGCTGCTTCGTCTCGGAGTCGGGCTCGGCGGCCAGCTCTCGTTGGAGGATGGCCACGCAGTGCTGATATTGGCGGAGCGCCGCGCCCCGTCGGCCGAGATCCGCGTAGAGCCGCATGAGGACCCGGTGCACGGGCTCCTGAAAGGGGTCGAGCGTCAGGAGCCGCAGCGCGGTCTGCAGCGCGGGCTCGAGCGCGCCGGTGCGCCGCTGGTGGGCGAGTAGCTTGGCGAGGCCCTCGAGCGCGAGCTCGCGCAGGCGCTCTCGCTCGCCCAGCAGCCATTCCTCCCACGGCGCTTCGTCGACGACGAGCCCCGCCAGGAGGTCGCCCTTGTAGAGGTCGGCCGCACGCATCAGCGCGTCGGGAGACCCATTGGCCACGGCCTGGGCCAGCGCGGCGGCGTCGACATCAATGGTCTCCTCGGCGAGCGCGATGGTGGGCCCCTTCACCTGCACCGCGGAGTCGCCGAGCCCCTTCCGGATGGCGAAGAGCGCCTGGCGCAGGCTCGTGCGCGCCGAGTCCTGTCGGATGCCACCCCAGAGGAGGGCGGCGAGCTTGTCGCGGGGATGGGCTTGGCCGGGCGGCAGCGCCAGATATGCGAGGAGCGCCTGTGCCTTGCGCGTGGGCAGGGCGATGGCGGCGCCGGCCTCGAGCCGGACCTGGAAGCCGCCCAGGAGGCGCACCGAGACCCGCGCCATGGCCCCTGTTCTAACTCAACTTTTCACGCCGACCTCGACGGAATTTGAACGCCCCGCCCCATATGGTGACGACGTCAGCGCCCACATTGTTGATGGATCAGGGGCCCACGAGACAGGAGGCATCACATGAACGGGACGAAGCGATCTTGGGTCGTGACGCTTGCCGTGTTCTTCACCGCGGTGTTCGGACTTGCCCCGGTGGCGAATGCCCTGCCAGTGCCGATCGGGAACAGCAGTTTCGAGGCGCCGGAGCTCAATGGCGACTTCGCGTACCAGCCGGCGGGCGCCACCTGGAGCTTCACCGGCAACGGGGGCATCTCGGGGCCCCCCTCGGGATTCGGGAGCACGCCGGCTCCCGATGGCGATCAGTACGCCTTCCTCCAGACAATCAGCTCGTTCTCTCAGCAGATCACGGTTCCGGTCGACGGCACCTACGTGCTGACGTTCTTCGCGGCGGGGCGGCCGCCGGGTGCGACGTTCGGCGGCACGCAGACGTATCAGGCGCTGCTCGACGCGGAGATCATCTTCCCTGCCAGCACGACGGACAACGGTGGTCCATTCACCGCCGAGCAAAGCGCGCCGTTCTTCGCCACGGCGGGGACCCATACGCTCATGTTCCAGGGGCTGAACGGCTCCGCGGACCAAACGGCGTTCATCGACGCGATCGCGATCAACGGCGCAGCGGTGGCCCGGGTACCCGAACCGAGCGCGATCCTGCTGCTGACCGTCGGGGTGCTTGGGCTGCCGGTCATCAGGGGGTTGCTCAGTCATCGCCGGACGCGTTGCGCATAAGAGCCGCGGACTGCGGCAGGGAGGGGAGCCATGTCGAACGGGGGAAAGCACGCACTGGTTACCGGCGCGTCACGGGGGATCGGGCGCGGAATCGCGCTCCGGCTGGCGGAAGGCGGTGCCCGCGTCGCTGTGCACTACCATGTCAATGAGGCGGCCGCGCGGGACACGCTGGAGCGCGTGCGCAAGCACGGCTCCGACGGCTTTCTCGTGCAGGCCGACGTCTCGCGCGTGGAGGACGTGAAGCGCATGGCCGCCGAGGTCACGCAACGCTTCCGCACTCTCGACATTCTCGTCGCGAACGCCCGGCCCGAGCTCGCGCAGTTCTATGCCAAGCCGCTGGAGATCTCCCTCGCGGCGTGGGATCAGGCAATGGACTCGCAGGCCAAGGCCCTTCTGGTCAGCGTTCAGGCGCTGGCGCCCGTGATGGGGCCGGGCGGTCGCATTGTCGCGATCACCTACGCGCCCGGTGCCCAGCGGGGGACGTGGCAGCCCTGGGTCGCCATGGGCTCGGCCAAGGCGGCGATGGAGTCCCTCGTGCGCTACTTTGCGGTCGCGCTGGCGCCGCGGGGCATCACGGTGAACTCCGTGAGCCCCGGCCTCACCGACGACAGCGTGTTCAACGGCCTGCCCAGCGAGATCCAGGGGATCGGGCGCGACTGGCACGCGGGCGGCTGGACGCCGATGGGCCGCATGGGCACGCCCACCGACGTCGGCAACGCGGTCGCCGTGCTCTGCTCGCCGGATTCCGCCTGGATCACTGGCCAGCTGATCCATGCCGACGGCGGCGCCTCGCTCGTGGACACCTTGCTCCCGCTCGAGATCCAGCGCGGCTGAGTGCGCTACGAAATGTGATCGAAGCCTAGGGGTGCAGCGTGAGCCCGTCGAGCGCCTTGTCCACGAGCTTGCGATCGCCCCACACCGAGAGCCCGACCAGATCGAGGCCCGCCGTCGGAATGGCGGCGACCACCTCGCGATTCGCGGCATCGTGGCCGGTCGCGAACATGCCTTCGGTGTAGATCGCCAGCTTCAGCCCACGCTCGTGTGCTCGGGCGCGGGCGCGCGAGAGCGCCGCCCGCGTGCCCGCGAGCACGAGCACGGGCTGTCTGAACAGCGCGTGATACGCGACGCCGTCCGCGTCGCCATAGGGTTCTCCGATGAGCGCGGGATGGGCGGCGGCGAGCCCGCTCGTCAGGAAAGCCGTGACGTTGAGCTTCTGCCACACCGGGAGGTCGTCGGCCAGGGCCACCGCAATCTTGGTATCGAAGCGCATGAGGTCGTCGAGCGATCTCGCCTCAGCGCTCGAGCCACGCGGTGATCAATCGTCCCCCGTAGTCATACCCCAGATTCGGCTAGTGGCAGTGGCCGCCGTCGCGCCCGTTGTGCGAGGTCGCCGGCACGTCGAGGGCGGGGCTGCCCACGAAGAATCCGGCGGGCTTGAGCTGAAAGCCGGCATAGCCAACCGGCATCACCGGCCACTCCTCGGGGCGTGAGATGTGGTGGGAGCCCACGCTGTACCAGAGGACGACGTTGGCCCGCTCGAGCGAGCGGTCGGCCGCTACGTAGGCGGGCAGCCCAGCGCCGCCGGGGTGCTGGTTGGGATAGTCGCCGGCGGCGAAGAGCTCCGCCGGATCGTAGCGCGTCACCCAGAGATGGCGCGTCATGAAGCTGGCGCGCCGCGCGATGGAGGAACCGGGATGAGCGAAGGTCCCGACGTTCTCGCCGGGCACGAGCTTGTAGCCGACGGGCTGCCCGAGCGAGTTGGTGACGCCGGGGTTGCTCACGACCCAGTAGCGTCCGGCCAGGGGGTCGACGAGGCGCTGAGCCGCCGACTCGCGCGCGAGGAGCGTGCGCTTGGTGACCCACGCATTGCCGTGGGGATTGGCGGGGCCGAGCGGGACGGCCTCGCTGTTGACCTCGTGCACCGAGTTCTCGAGCCCGTCGACCATCATGTCCAGCCGGAAGTTGAACCAGTGCTGGTGGTGGGGCGCGTAGAGTCCCGGCGCGATGAGGACGCCGTGCTCGGGCTCGGCGCCGGGGGCGATCGCGCCCGTCGAGACGATGCCGGTCATCTTGATCTGGAGCTCGATGGTGCCGTCCTGGTACAGATACCAGAAGAAGCCGTATTCGTAGTTGCCCACGGTGGCGATCGACGAGATGACGAAGCGGCGAGACCGCCGCACCTCGACCTGGCCGGTTCGGACATTGGTGTGCTTCCACAGGATGCCGAAGTCTTCCTCGTGCAGGCAGATGGCGTTCTCGAGGGTGACCGGCTCGCCTCGGGTGTCCGAGACGACGCCGTCCAGGTACCGGATCTCGCCGAGGCAGTCGCAGCCCAGCTCGAGGCGGTTGGCGAGCGCGCCCATGCCGTACTCGCCCTCGTCGAAGGCGTTCTTCCTCCAATGCGTGGCGGCGGGATCGCCATAGGGAACCACCATCTCGGCCAGCGCCGCGCGGTAGAGGATTGGCCGGACGCGGCCGCGATCCTGATAGCCCACGGTGTGGAGGACGAGGCCCTCGCGCGGGGTGAACCCGATCCGGAGCCGCCATTTCTGCCAGGTGAGCTCGTAGCCCGACAGCTGAAAGCTGGGACCCTCGGGCTGGGTGATCTCGAGCCTTCGCAGATCGGCTCGAGGACCGGCGGGGACGTGGGGGATGTTCCGCGGGTTGGCGAGCGCCCCCGCCGTGTAGTTGCCGTCGTGGGTCGGCAGCGGCACCACGGCGTGGTCCTCCACCTCGGCGACTTCCATCCGGTCGAGGTCGACGAGCGTCACGAGGCCCTCGATGGGCCGGGCATAGCCGTTGTCGTGCTCATCGGTGCGGATCCAGGTCAGCGCCCGGACGAGCCGGCGCGCCGGGTCGTCGGCCGGCCCGTAATAGCCGGCCGACCACGGGTCCACCATGGCCAGGCTGAAATCGGTCACGCCGCGCTTCTTCATGGCCGCTTGCCACGTCGGGTCCGACTGCACCATCCGCTCGCACTCGAGGAACTCGTCGAACGTGATCGGCGGCTGGACGCCGGCCAGATCCTTCCACGACAGGATCGTGCGGCGCGTGATCGAGACAATGACCTCGCAGGTGGTTCGCGCGAGCCGGTCCCGAAGCAGCACGAACGCTTGCCGCTCGAGCGCATCACCCGTCTGGAACGTGAGCACCGTGCGCTTCGGGGGCTCGTGAAGGCACACGCGTATGAAGAGTACCTGCGGGCCAAGCCGGTCCGAGGCGCGCACGACGGCGACGGCGGAGCGGATCTCGTCGGCCGTCAGCGGGTCCAGCGGGTGCAGCACGGCGACGGAAGCGGCTGTCGAGGTCGCCATCACCGATCCTTTCTCCAAGAGACATGCCCCGAGGCGAACCCCGGCTCACGACGCATCGTGCCCGGCGGACCCGGCCCGGTCAAGCCACTCCACCGGACGAGAAGGTCACACCCGGCAAGACCCGCGGCGACAAGGAGGACGGCAAACCACCCTTGAGGCGCGCCGAGCGCTCTAGCGCGTCATTCTTTGACCGGCGTGAGGACAGGGGCGCCCTTGGCCTTCAGCAGCACCACGACGAACCTGGCCGGCGCGGTGGTGCTGGCGTTGCGCCCCACGACGTGAACGTCGCTCGGCCCCTCGTAGAACGCCTGGCCGGCCTTGAGCGTGACCGCCGGCTGGCCTTTCACCTGCATGACGATCTCGCCTTCGAGGACATAGACGAACACATGGGCATCGTGGCGATGGACCATGTCTTGCGCGCCGGGCGCGTACGACACCTCGAGCATGCGAGCTTCCTTGCCGGGGATGTCCGCGAGATCGGTCGCGAACAGTGGCTTCACGTCGGCGGCTTCGGCCGGGATGGCCGCCAGCATCAGGATCGCCGCCAGGTGGGCGCGGAAGTACCAGCGCAGGGTCTTCATCGTGGCTCCTTTCAGGATCTCCGTCTCAGAGCATCTCGTTCAGCGAATAGAAGAAGTGGTCGGTGAGCTTGTGCGCCAGCGTCCGCTTGCGCCAGCGCTCGAGCTCGATCTCGCTCGCCCGCGAGATGTACTTCTCGAAGATCGCGTCGAACCGCCGCGCGAGGGCCTCGTCCCGGATGGAGAGGGTCAGCTCGTCGTTGGTCTCGAAGGAGCGGTCGTCGAAGTTGCTCGAGCCGATGGCGCTCCAGACGCCGTCGACAGTCATGATCTTCTGGTGCAGCAGGGTGTGCGGGTATTCGAACAGGCGCACGCCGCAGCGGAGGAGCTTCTCGAAGTTGCGGTGGCCGGCGTGCTGCACCATGGGGTTGTCCGAGCCGCTGGTCGACGGCATCAGCACGCGCACGTCCACCCCGCGGGCCACCGCCTGGCCGAAGGCGTCGATGGCGTCGGGCTCCGGGATGAAGTAGGGGTTCTGGATCCAGATGCGGCGGCGCGCCAGGCAGATGGCGGTGTGGTGGAGGATCTTCACCGCAGGAGCGGAGTTCTCGGGCTTGGCGAACACCGCGTGCATGAGGAGGTCGCCCGCCGGCTCCAGTACCGGGAACACGTCGCCGCCCACGAAGAGCTCGCCCGTCTCGCCGGCCCAGTTCTCGCTGAAGGCGCTCTGGATGGTGTGCACGATCGGCCCGTGCAGGTGGAGGCTCACGTCGGCGTAGTGCTTGCCGTCTTCGGCATTGCCCAGCCACTGGTCCACGACGCAGTGGCCGCCCACGAAGGCCTCACGCCCGTCGATGACCACGAGCTTGCGGTGGTCGCGGTCGTTGAACACGCCGATGTTGCGAAGCCTCCGCGCGTGAAAGAACACCACGCGGCAGCCCGCGTCGCGCATCTGCTGCACGACGCTCGCGCCGGCGGCCTTGGAGCCTTCGGCATCCAGCATGACCCGCACCTTCACGTGGGCACGGGCTCGGTCGATGAGGGCATCGGCGACGCGCCGGCCCAGGGCCCCCTCCTTCCAGAGGAAGGTCTCGAAATGCACCGTGTGTCGCGCGGCCTGGATGCGGCCGATCAACACATCGAAGAAGGCCCCGTTCTCGAGCACCTCCGCCCGGTTGCCGGCGACCGCCGTCCCCAGCGTCAGGCCCGCCAGCGTGGGGATCAGCTCGTCGATGCTCGTGTCGCACTCGATGTGGAGATCGGGGTCCCGGTGACGGCGGATCGACCACACCACCAGGATCAACACGATCACGATGCTGAACAGGACGCCCCCGAGGAAGACGGTAAGCACGGTTGACCTACCTTACAGGAGGCGGCTTTCCTGGCGCGTTCTCGTTCCTGGGTATGAGACTTGGCACTCTTAGGTGACTATCGGACCCGATTCGCGTCACGGCACCTGGCAAGCAGTTGACAGCCCCCCGGACTCGGGGTGAGCCTGACTGTCGGGCCCCCTCGACTAGGCGCGGGCGGATCCCGGCACAAAGGAGGAGGACGACGATCATGCGACGCGCGTTCTTGCCGATACTCATGTTGTCATCGCTCGCGCTCGGCCTGGCCGCTCCGCGTGCGGGGCTGACCCAGACGCCGAGCGCATCCGCGGGCCCCTCCATCGAGGAGGGATCGACCGTCCGGATCGAGTACACCGTCACGGATGAGGCGGGTAAGCTGCTCGATTCGAACAAGGGAGGCAAGTCGGTCCAGTACACGCATGGCCGACAGGAGATGCTCCCGGGAATCGAGCGCCAGCTGCTCGGCATGCACTCCGGTGAGGAGAAGAAGCTCGTCGTCACGCCGGAGGAGGGCTATGGCCTCGTCGATCCGACCGCCCAGACCGAGGTCCCCAGGGAGCTGGTTCCACCAGAGGCTCAGGAAGTCGGCAAGCGCCTTGTGGCTCGCAATCGATCGGGGACGCCGCGGCTAGTCATGGTCAAGGAAGTGAAGGAGAACACGGTGGTCCTTGACTTGAACCATCCCCTCGCCGGCAAGACGCTCCTCTTCGATGTCAAGGTGCTTGGGGTTGACCCCCCGCAGCCCGGTCAGGCCCCGACGGAGCCGATCCGGCCGCCGGCTCGCGGCAACTGAAGGCTCGATAACTCTGCCCATCTGATCCCTGGCGCCGGCGCCTGGCCATCGAGGCGCCAGCGTCGTCGCGCCCGTCTGCCGTGCGGTACGATAGACGTTACATATGGCCGCGTTCGAGACGGCTGCGCCGGATCTGAAGCCGCTGCTCGGCAAGCGCATCAGCGAGCTGGGGCTCAAGCTCGAGGGCTCGCCCATGGAGCGCTACGTCGGCGAGCTCTGCCGGGAGCTCGAGGCCAAGGGCCTCAAGCGCTTCCGCCCCCGCGTCTACCTCACCGATGAGTGGGGGTGCCCGTCCGAGGAGCCGATCATCGGGATCCCCTTCTATCTGGCCGACGCCAAGCTGGCGCAGCTCGAGAAGGCGTTCGACGACCTCGAAGACGTCCGCGAGATCCGGATGTACCTGCGGCACGAGGCGGGCCACGCCTTCAACTACGCCTACAAGCTCTTCGAGACGCCGGAGTGGCGCGACCGGTTCGGCCCCTTCAATCGACCCTACCGCGATCGCTACCGGCCGGTTCCCTTCCATCGGGGCTTCGTGCGGCACATGGAAGGCTGGTACGCCCAGAAGCATCCGGACGAGGACTTTGCCGAGACCTTCGCGGTGTGGCTCACGCCGCGCTCGCGCTGGCGGGAGCGCTACCGGGGCTGGCCCGCCATGGAGAAGCTGCGGTACGTCGACCGCATGGCGCACAAGCTCGGGGACACCGAGCCCGTTGTGCGGCTGGCCTCCACTGACATCACGGTGGAAGAGATGAACATGACGGTGGAGGAGTTCTTCCGCTCGCAGCAGCGCGACGCGCCCCTCATCGACGTCGCCCTCGACCACGATCTCACCGATCTCTTCGTGCGCCACCGCAAGGGCCTGCGGCCGGCGGCGGAGCTCGTGCGCGAGCACCGGGCCGGGCTCATCAACAAGGTCGAGTACTGGACGGGGGTGCGGCGGAGCGTGGTGCGGGCGCTCGTCGATCGCATCGTGGAGACGACCGAGCGACTCCGCCTCGCCGTGCCCGCCGGCTCGGAGCCGGCGACGCTGGTCGAGCTGACCACGTACGCCACCACGCTGACCATGAACTTCCTCATCCACGGCAGCTTCGTGCCCCGTGCGCGCCGGCCCTCGCGCGCCGGGACCCGTGTGGCCGCCGCCGGCCGTCCATGAGCCGGCCGTCCATGAAAGCGGGCCGTCCATGAAGATCGTCGTCGCGCACGCCGCCGACGAATCGGTCGACCCGCCCAAGGGGCGGCGGCCGGCGCCCAAGAGCGACGTGCAGGAGATCGCCCACACGTGCTGCGGGGAGCCGAGCACGAGGTCTCGGGCATCGTCGTCGACGGCACGCCCGAGTGCCTGCGCGCCCTCGCGCAGCAGAAGCCCGACCTGGTGTTCAATCTCGTGGAGTCGTTTGGTGACGACAACACCAAGGAGCCGCACGTGGCGGCGTACTACGATCTCCTCGGGCTCCGGTACACGGGCTCGGGCCCGCGGGGGCTCACCATGGCCATGGACAAGGCCGTGGCCAAGAAGATCCTGGCCTTTCACAACGTGGTGAGCCCGAAGTTCGCGGTGTTCTGGCGCGGGCGCCTCGACCGGGACGCGGACGACATCGAATTCCCCGTCATCGTGAAGCCGCTGCGCGAGGACGGCTCCATCGGCATCGGCTTCGACGCCCTCGCCGGCAATATCAAGGAGCTCATGGAGCGCATCGACGCGCTCACCGCGGAGTTCTCCAGCCCGATCCTCATCGAGCAGTACATCGAGGGGCGGGAGATCTACATGGGCGTCCTCGGCAACGCGCCGCCGGAGGCGCTGCCGCCCGTGGAGCTGGACCTCTCCCATCTGCCGAAGGGCACGCCGCGGATCGCCGGCACGGAAGTGAAGTGGAACGAGGGGTCGCGCGCCTACCGCGGCAGCAAGATCCGCCTCCCGAAGCTGCCGAAGGCCGTGCACGAGACGATGGAGCGCTACGCCCTGGCCGCCTTCCAGGCGCTGGGCCTGCGCGACTACGCCCGCATCGACTTCCGCCTCGCGGGGGAGACGGTCTACTTGATCGAGGCCAATCCCAACCCGTATCTGCACTCCGGGCACGAGTTCATCCGGGGCGCGCGCGCCTCGGGACGGACGCACCCGGCCACGATCCTGGAGATTCTCGAGTGCGCCCGTGTGCGGTATGCCGCCGCGCTGCCGCGCTGACCGCGCGCACTACTCGGGGATCGCCCGGAGCGCCCCGCCGCCCACCCACACGTCCGCGCCGATCTCGATGGGCTTGCCGTACTCCTCGCGGCGACGGGGCTCCGCCTTCATCGGGTGTAGGGGCGTGAGGATCTGCACGCCCGGCCCGAACAGCGTGTAGTCGCCGATCCGCACGCGGCAGACATCCAGCACGACGCAGTTGAAGTTGAAGAACACCCGCTCGCCGAGCTCGATGTTCGTGCCGTAGTCGCAGAAGACCGGCTGCATCCAGACCGTGTCGCCGCCGCGCCCGAAGAGCTCGCGCAGGATGGCCTGGCGCGCCTCGGCCTCGCCTTCGCGCGTGGCGTTCAGCGCGTGGCAGACATCGCCGGCGCGCTCCCGGCCGGCCATCAGCTCGGCGTCGAGCGGATCGTATAGATGGCCTGCCAGCATCTTGTCGCGCTCGAATGGCATCCGTGGCTCCGCGTGCCGCTCCATGTCTCCTCCTGATACCGGCCGGCACGCGCGTTCTGGTACTGTGAAACCATCCGCGCTCCCGCGCGGGGCGGCGCTAGGAGGAAATGAACCCATGAGCATTCTTACGCGAGGTCAGCGGGCGGCGGTGTTGGCCCCCGTCATCGTATTGGCGACCTACAGTCTTGGATATCCGCAGGTGCCCAAGCCGGAAGACATCACGGCCTGCAATGCGGAAGCAGAGCGCGCCGTCAAGGCTGCCAGGGCCTCGGGGGATTCAAAGGAACCGACCGCGAAGGACCACCGCCGGGCTGCCGAAGCGCGCAGCACGACGGGGGCGGGGCAGACCGGGAGCGGCGGTGCGCAGGCGGACGACCCGCAGCTTGCGGGGATGAACGCCGAAGGCGCCAAGAATCCCGAGTACCAGGCGGCATATCGTACCTGCATGCGGAAGGCTGGCTTTTGATTCGTCCGTAGCACTCCGGTCATCGCGTCCTCCCGCCCTTCGATGCCACAATAGGTGTGACAAGGGCTTCCGCGCCTCGTCGAAGTACCTTTCGCTGTTCTTCCGCGCACAAATTGTGCTAAGTAACTCGCGGTTCACTGCGCAGGCGGTGCTCGCGAAGCTCCATGCAGGGACGAGGAGGGCGAGAGCAGTGGCGAAAACGACTCGTTCATCCATCTGGTGGAAGTCGACGGTGGCCGCCCGCAGCCTCCTGCTGATCGTCGCGAGCAGCACCGCGCTCGGCATGGCCGGATGCGGCGGCATCCTCACGGATGGCCAAGTTGCCGCGGTGAGCCAGTTCGCCGAGGCGACCAAGGGCTTCGGCACCTCGCCCGGAACCGTGATCAACGCCTATGCCGGCCTCCGGAGCGATCGCGCGCTGCTCGAGGCGGCCTCGCGCAGCGACGGCGGCGTCGCCGCGAAGGATCTCGCGAACGGGCTCAAGCAGCGGCTCGAGCTCGAGTCGCGCGGGGCGGCAGCCGATGCCGCGATCACCGTGCTGGACGACTACGCCCAGATGCTGGGCGTTCTCTCGTCCTCGCAGTTCACCGACGATCTCCAGAACCAGACCATCGCGCTCGGGAGCTCCATCGACAACGGCATCGCGACCTTCAACAAGCTGTCGGGGTCGACCCTCAACTCGTTCGGCGACATCGTCGCCGGCATCGTCCGGGGCGCCGGTGGCCTTTGGATCCGGCGCGAGCAGCACAAGGCGCTGGTGGCCGCGGTGACGAATGCCAAGGGACCGGTCGACCGACTCACGGCGAGCATCGAGAGCCTCATGGACTTCTTCGTCGGCCCGCCTCCGTCCACGGACCCGGAGAAAAGCCTCTTCGCGCGCGAGTCGCAGGAAGTGCAGGACTTTTTGGGGCGCACGCAGCCAGCTGGCCGGCCGCTGCCGGTGCTCGAGCGGACGCAGACCGTCATGAAGCAGGCGGTGGACGGGCAGAACCTGGCTCAGCTGTCCCGGAGGGCTGCTGTGCAGTATCGCGCGGCCCACAACGAGCTCGTGCAGGCCATCACCGGCGACAAGGCCGATCTGAAGAACCTCGTCGGGACGATTCAAGGGCTCTCCCAGGAGATCAAGGCGGCGAAGCGGGTGCAAGGTGAAGTCAAGAAAGCGCGCGACTAGCCGGCGACAGGAGCCAGACGACCATGGCCAATACGGAACGGCTGACGGTGCTCGCGAAGGTGCGTGAGGCCAAGAATTCCGTGAGCGATCTGCTCGAGGACGACGCGATCCAGGGGAAGGACCGCGCCCTGCTCGAGGGCCTCGAGGCGCAGCTGGACGAGGCCGAGGACACCCTGATCCTCGGGGAGCTCAGCGATCAGATCGACGACCTCAAGGAGGCGAGTGCCGCGCTGGGCAAGGCGGTGAAGAAGATGGAGCAGTCGGCGAAGAAGATTCAAAGGATCGCCGACGGCGTGGCCGATGCGGCGAAGGCCTTGAAGGTGCTCGCCGACATTGCGGTCAAGGCGGCCGCGATCGCCTGACATGGCCGAGCCGCTGAGCGCCCCCCGCCCGGAAGCCGGTCCTCCGCTCCAGGCCGGGGACGCGTTCGAGGTTCACCGCCAGATGGTCATCGCGCTCTTCAGCGCGACCCTCATCGTGACCATCGCGCTGGCGGCGGGTCTGATCGCCTCGCGGGTCACTGCCCTCATGGTGGTGGCCGCGGGCGGCGCGCTGGGCGGGTTCGTCAGCGCGCTGCGACGGCTCTACGCGTTCCAGCGCGTCTTCCCCCAGAATTTCTTCCGGTCCATGAGAAGAATCAATCTCTATCTGATCGTCTACTCCATGATCCCGTCGCTGGTGGGGGCGATCGGCGCGGTGGTCCTCTACATGATCTTCGCGTCGGGCCTTGTCAAAGGCGACCTGTTTCCGGCCTTCGACATGTCGCGGGTCGATCCGAATCGGGACGACTTTCAAAACTTCGTGGCCAACTGGCAGCCGTCCGAGGCGATGGACTACGCGAAGGCCCTGGTCTGGAGCTTCATCGCCGGCTTCTCGGAGCGCTTCGTCCCCGATCTCCTGGATCGTTTCGCGAGCAGCCAGCACTCGAACGGCGAACGCGCCGCCGGCTAGACTGGATCGCCGCCACCGTCAGCGGCTTGCCCGCGACCGGAGCGTGCGCCTACAGTCTGGCGGTCATGAGCTCGACAATGTCCGGGCCTCGCGCAGCGACGCTGACCGGGCCGCCCCCCAGCACCGGATGGACCCGCTGGTTGCCTGGTCTCCGCGTCGCGCGGAACTATCAGCCGGCCTGGCTGCGCCACGATCTCGTCGCGGGCCTCGTGATGACAACGATGCTCGTGCCGGTCGGCATCGCCTACGCCGAGGCCTCGGGCGTGCCGGGCATCTTTGGACTCTACGCGACGATCGTGCCGCTGCTCGCCTACGCGGTCTTCGGCCCCAGCCGCATCCTGGTGCTGGGACCGGACTCCGCGCTCGCGGCGGTGATCCTCGCCACCGTGGCGCCACTCTCGGGGGGCGATGCCCGCCGCGCGGTCGCGCTCGCCGGCGCGATGGCGCTGGTCTCGGGCGCCGTCTGCGTCATCGCTGGATTCGCGCGCCTTGGTTTCGTCACCGAGCTCTTGTCGAAGCCGATTCGCTACGGGTACATGAACGGCATCGCGCTCACCGTGCTGCTGAGCCAGACCCCGAAGCTCCTGGGCTTCTCGATCGGGTCCACCGGACCGCTGCGCGATATCTGGGCGATCGCGCAGGGGATCGTCGACGGCAAGACCAACCTGGTCGCGCTCGCCGTCGGCGGGGCCACTCTCGTCGCGATCCTGGCGCTCAAGCGCTTTCCCCGGGTGCCGGGCATCCTGCTCGCGGTGGTGGGGGCGACGCTCGCCGTCGCGCTGCTAGACCTGGGCTCGCGCGGCGCGCTCAAAGTGCTCGGGGCGGTGCCCCGCGGCCTGCCCTTGCCCACCTTGCCCCTCATCGGGGTCGACGACGTCGTGCCGGTGGTAACCGGCGGTATTGCGGTGGCGCTCGTCTCCTTCGCCGACACCAGCGTGCTCTCCCGGACCTACGCGGCGCGGCTCCGCGCGCCGGTGGATCCCAACCAGGAGATGGTCGGCCTCGGCGCGGCCAATCTGGCCGCTGGCTTCTTCCAGGGCTTCCCGATCAGCAGCAGCTCATCGCGCACTCCGGTCGCGGAGGCGGCCGGGTCGCGGACTCAGTTGACCGGGGTGGTCGGCGCCCTCGCCATCTGCGCGCTCCTGCTCTTCGCGCCCGCCCTGCTGAAGGACCTGCCGAACGCGGCGCTGGCCGCGGTGGTGATCGCCTCCGCCATCGGGTTGTTCGAGGTGGCCGATCTGCGGCGCATCTATCGGATCCAGCGCTGGGAGTTCTGGCTCTCGATGGTGTGCTTCGCGGGGGTCGCGACGCTGGGGGCGATCCCGGGCATCGCGCTCGCCATCGTGATCGCGGTGCTCGAGTTCCTGTGGGACGGGTGGCGCCCGCACTCGGCCGTGCTCGGGCACGTCGACGGGGTGGAGGGCTATCACGACATCACCCGATATCCGGACGCCACCCTGATCCCGGGCCTGCTACTGTTCCGCTGGGACGCGCCCCTCTTCTTCGCGAACGCCGAGCTCTTCTGCGAGAAAGTCCAGGCTGCGATCGCGGCCGCGCCCGGCCCGGTGCGATGCTGCGTGGTGGCGGCGGAGCCGGTGACGAGCGTGGATGTCACCGCGGCCGACCTCGTCGCGGAGCTGGACGACACGCTCCACGCCGCGGGGACCGAGCTCTGCTTCGCGGAGATGAAGGATCCGGTCAAGGACAAGCTGAAGCGCTTCGGGCTCTTCTCGAGGTTCGGGGACCGGCGGTTCTTCGCGACGATCGACGCGGGGGTCGAGGCGTACCGCTCGAGCCACGCCGTCCGCTGACCGGTGCTCCCTACTGACTGCCCGTCCAGCAGGTCACATCCCGAAACTGGTTGTGAATTGGCGGTCTGGCCATTACGCCCAGCGGTCCGGCAACGCTCGGCGACTTGGCTGGTAGCAGGCCCCGCGACGACCATCGAGCGGAACAACCCTATTAGTTCTCCACGGAAGCCGACGCGCGCATCGTCACGAGGCGTCCGCGCCATCTTCATGGCTTTGGCGATGTGTCTCGGCGCCTGCCAGTCTTTGTCAGATGTGAAGCCGGGAGACGGTAGGAAGCTCACGATCGAACAGCGCGCCTACGACGACATCTGGAACGCGGCGCTGCGCGTTGCCGACGAGCACTTCGAGATTCGGGAACAGGATAAGGCCCGTGGAGTCATCCTGGCCGAACGTACCGCACGTTCATGGAAGCGACCTCCTACATCGGCCTCTACATCACACCATCCGCGCCGGGGGCACAGAGCTATACCGTCGAGGTCGTCCGGCGGAAACGGATGACGACAAACGCCAATGTGCAGGATTGGGAGCGCAAGGTGCTCCGCGACCTAGCCGATGTGCTCGCCGGCCGGCCGATGAGGTAGCTCTCTCAGGTGAACGTGACCTAGCCCCGAGCTGGCTCCCGGCCCCTTGACCCATCTCCGGGTCCGCATATGCTCGGCTAAGGGGGGGGGCGAGGATGATCGTCCGGTTCTGGGGTACGCGCGGATCGCTGGCGAAGCCAGGTCCGACGACTCTGCGCTACGGGGGCAATACCTCTTGCGTGGAGGCGCGAAGCGCCGACGGCACGCTCATCGTCCTCGATTGTGGGACGGGCGCCCACGGCCTCGGCCATCGCCTGACGACCGAGGGCGCGCCGCGCTGCGACGGCCATCTGATGATCACGCACACCCACTGGGATCACATCCAGGGGTTCCCGTTCTTCGCCCCGCTCTTCGCGACCGGCAACACCTGGGACATCTATGCGCCCGGTGCGATCGGCCAGCAGCTCGAGCGCGCCCTCGCCGGACAGATGGAGTACCAGTACTTCCCCGTCACGCTGGCGCAGCTGGGCGCCACGACCCGGTATCACGATCTCGCCGAGGGGAGCTTCACCGTCGGGGGGGTGGGCGTCGTCACGCAGTATCTGAACCACCCGGCGCTGGCGCTGGGCTATCGGCTGGAGGCCGGCGGCGTGGCGGTCGTGTATTCGGTGGATCACGAGCCGCATGCCCCGGATCCCGCCGCGCGGCGCACCGATGGGGCGCCCATGCACCACGAAGATCGCCGCCATGTCGAGTTCCTTACGGGCGCCGACCTCGTGATCCACGACGCGCAGTACACGCTCGAGGAGTATCCGCAGAAAACCGGCTGGGGCCACACGCCGGCCGAGTGGGCCGTCGACTACGCCGTCGCCGCCGGCGCCAGGCGGCTCGCCTTGTTTCACCATGATCCGCTGCGCACCGATGAGGTGCTCGATCACCTCGTGGAGATCTGCCGCCGCCGCGCCCGCGCGGCCGGGAGCGCGCTCGAGGTCTTCGCCGCCGCGGAGGGCGACGAGGTGCGTCTCGTCGAGCGCGACACGGCGACGCCCCGGACCCAGGCGCTGCCCGGCACCACCCGGACCGTCGGGCCGCTCACGATCCTCGTGGCCGATGACGATCCCACGATGGTCCGGCTGCTGACGCTCGCGCTCGAGCCGGATGGGTTTCGCGTCGTGACGGCCAACGATGGCAAGGCCGCGCTCGAGCAGGCCCGCCTCGAACACCCGGCGCTGATCCTCCTCGACTGGCAGATGCCGGGCGCCGACGGGATCGAAGTGACGCGCGCGCTTCGTCGGAATGAGGATCCCGCGCTCCGTGACGTGCCGGTCGTGCTGATCACCGCGCAGTCCGGGCCCGACAACACCGCGGCGGGATTTGCCGCGGGCGTGACCGACTATCTGACGAAGCCGTTCCGGCCCGCGCACGTGCGGACCCGTGTGCAGGCCTGGCTGCTCCGCCGCCGCGCCGAGCCGGCACGCGGGTCATGAGCGGGCCCAGGGCGGCCGGCCTCGCGTCGGCCCGGCCGGGCGATGCCAACGCCGAGCGAGCGGCGTCCCTGGCGAGGTTCAGCCGCTGCTGCAGCGTGCTGGTTCTGCTGGTCGGTCTGCTCGTCCTCGTCGGGTGGACTCTGAATCTCGAAGCGGTCAAGCGCGGCATTCCGGGGCACGTCGCCACGAACCCGCTGACCGCCGTGATGCTGATCCTGGCAGCCGGGGCGCTCTGGATGCAGCACACGTCCTGGCGCGATGCGTCCGCACCGCGGCGGATCGGTCCGGCCGTCCAGAGCGCCGCTGTGATCATCGCCGTGGTGGGGACCCTGACCGTGTGCGGGTACGTCTTCGGCCGCCATCTCGGCCTCGACGAGATTGCCTTCCGAGCGCGGCTCGGCGGGAACCGTATCGCGCCGAACACCGGCCTCTGCTTTGCGCTCACTGGCCTCGCCTTGTGGCTCCTCGCGCGAGCTCCACGGTCGCGCCGCGCCCCCGCCCAGCTCGTGGCGCTCCTGCCGATCGGCATTGCCGGGGGCTCGCTCCTCGGCTATGTGTACGGCGTCGCGGGGATGTATGGCGTCCGGGACTTCACCCCTATGGCACTGCCCACGGCGGTCTCCTTCTTCGCGCTGGGCTTCGGCATCCTCTGCGCGCGCCCGGACCGTGGCATCGTGTCGGTCATCACCCGGGACGACGCGGGAGGTCTCCTTGCACGACGCCTCTTGCCGGCCGCGGTCGCCGTTCCCACCGCCATTGGCTGGCTGAGGCTGTGGACTCACCGCCAGGGACTGGTCAGCGAAGAGCAAGGCCTGGCCATCCTGGTCGTCGTGATCGCCTTCGCCTTCGTCGCGCTCATCGCCGTCACGGCGCGCTCGCTCAGCCGCGCCGATCGCATTCGCCGCATGAGCGACCGGCGCGCGGCCGCGCAACACGTGACGACGCGGGTGCTGGTCGAGTCGGCGACGTTGACGGAGGCGATGCCGCGCGTGCTGCAGGCGGTCTGCGAGCGGCTCGACTGGGTCATGGGCGCGCGCTGGAGCATCGATCCCGAGGCGCAGGCGCTGCGGTGCGAGGAGATGTGGGTGGCTCCGGATCGGTCGCTGGACGCGCTGACCGCGGTCAACCGGGAGATGGCGTTTCCCCGGGGCATCGGGCTCCCGGGGCGGGTGTGGAGCACGGCGCGCGCCGCCTGGATCGTCGACGTCACGCGGGACCCGAATTTCCCGCGAGCGCCGGCAGCCGCGCAAGGCGGCCTGCACGGGGCGTTCGGGTTCCCCATCATCGGCCCGAGCGGGTTCCTGGGGGTGATGGAGTTCTTCAGCCCCGAGGTCCGGCCCGTCGAGCAAGCGCTGCTGGACCTCTTCGAGGGTGTGGGCGGGCAGGTGGGGCAGTTCATCGAGCGGAAGAAGGCGGAGGCCGAGCTCGAGCGGGCCAAGATCGCCGCCGAGGCAGCGGCGCAAGCCAAGTCCGACTTCCTCGCCAACATGAGCCACGAGATCCGCACGCCGATGAACGCCATCATCGGCATGTCCGACCTGTTGGCCACGACCCGCCTCGATGCCGAGCAGCACGAGATGGCCGAGACCATCCGCCTGAGCGGACAGCACTTGCTGGGCATCATCAACGAGATCCTCGACTTCTCGAAGATCGAATCGGGGAAGCTCGAGCTGAGCCAGGCGCCGTTCGAGCTTGCGACGTGTGTCGAGGAGGCGCTACAGCTCGTGGCGCCGCGGGTCGCGGGCGCGCCTGTCGAGTTGACGTACGTGGTGGACGAGACGGCGCCCCGGCTCATCGTCGGGGACGCCGGGCGGCTTCGCCAGGTCCTCGTCAATCTCCTGGCCAATGCCATCAAGTTCACCTCGGCGGGTGAGGTCGCGGTGACCGTGGGAGCGCGGCCCCTGGAGGCCGTACGCCGTGAGATTCACGTCGCGGTCCGCGACACCGGCATCGGGATCCCGCCCGAGCGGTTCGATCGGCTGTTCAAGGTGTTCAGCCAGGTCGACGCGTCGACGACCCGCCGCTACGGCGGCACGGGGCTCGGCCTCGCGATCTGCAAGCGCCTGGTCGAGCTCATGGGCGGTCGGATCTGGGCCGAGAGCGAGCCGGGCAAGGGCTCGACGTTCCACTTCACGATCGTGGCCGATGAGATCGAGGCGCCCCGGCGTCCGGCCGCCGAGATGCAGCAACCGGAGCTGGCGGGCAAGCGCGTGCTCATCGTGGACGACAACCGCAGTAACCGCCGCATCCTCAAGCTCCAGACCGAGCGATGGGGGATGCTGGCCCGTGACACGGAGTCGCCCACCACGGCGCTCCGGTGGATCAACCAGGGCGACCCCTTCGACGTCGCGCTCGTCGACTATCAGATGCCCGAGATGGACGGCATCGAGCTTGCGCGGACGATTCGCGCCGTGCGTGGCGCTCAGTCCCCCGTGCTGATCCTGCTGTCGTCCGTCGGACCCTCGGTGATCGCGGAGCAGGCGCCCGTCGGCTTTGACGCCGTCCTCTCGAAGCCCTTGAAGCTCTCGCTCCTTCGCGACCGGCTCCTGGAGACGGTGGGCGGGCCCCACGAGGCGATCTCTTCAGCGGCCGAGCCGGCCAAGGAGACAGCCCCGGTAGCGGCGGCGCCCTTGCGGATCCTACTGGCCGAGGATCACGAGATGAACCAAAAGGTCGCCATCCGTCTGCTCGAGCGGCTGGGCCACCGCGCCGACATCGCGAATAACGGTCGCGAGGCGCTGGCGCGGCTCGACCACGCGGCCTATGACGTGATCCTCATGGACGTGCAGATGCCGGAGATGGACGGGCTGGAGGCGAGCCGGATCATCTGCTCCCGCTGGCCGGCGGGCCAGCGGCCGCGCATCGTCGCGATGACTGCGGAGGCCATGCAGGGTGACCGTGAGAAGTGCCTGGCGGCCGGCATGGACGATTACATCGTCAAGCCGGTGACGCTCGACCGGCTCAGCGCGGCCCTCGCGAAATGTCAGCCACGCCGAGAGCCGGCCGACGGCGCCGCGCTCGATCGCGAGGTCCTCGACCAGATCCAGGAAGATCTCGGCGGGACCGCGGCGCTCCGCGACGTCATCCAGACGTTTCTCGGCAAGACGCCAGCGGTGCTCGCGACGCTCCGTGATGCGGCGGCGCGCGCCGATGCCGACGCGATTCGGCGGGCGGCCCACTCGCTCAAGGGGACCAGCGCGCTACTGGGCGCCCGGACGCTGGCGGAGCAATGTGCGGAGCTGGAGCGCCTCGATCAGCCCACCGTGGTCGCGGAGGCGCTGAACCGCGTGAGGGTCATCGAGGCGTCATATGCGAAGGTCGAGACCGCCCTCATGGCGATGCTCGAGGGTTCGGAGTCGATGCCCGGCCTCTAGCTGTGAACTACCAAGAG
>Ga0207428_10000518_pt1 | contig 46060 bp, 38 predicted proteins | sample RhiMethybrSRZTD1_FD_187600 | JGI IMG/M metagenome (GOLD analysis project Ga0207428, IMG submission 187600) | Populus rhizosphere microbial communities from Tennessee, USA - Rhizosphere MetaG P. TD hybrid SRZTD1 (SPAdes) (version 3) | ecosystem: Host-associated > Plants > Roots > Rhizosphere >...
TCTCGGCGCGGACTTCGTACGTGCCGGGTTCGACGCCGAGCTCCACCGTCCGGCCGAGCGGCTTGTAGAGCTCTACGATCAGCTCCCGTGCGGCATTGCGCACGAAGAACCGTCCTTCGAGATCACTCGGAAGCACGAGCGTCGCGGTGGTCTGACGCACGTCGGTCATGACGACGTCTCCGGTGCCCGAGAGGCTGATGTCGTAGGACGGGTGCTGCGGGCCGCTCTTCGTGTCGACCGTGCGGCCGAGCGTCTCCTGGAATGCGAACTGATAGGCCTCGTTCAGCGTCACCTTTCCGTCGCCCGACAGATCCGCGGCGCCCCGGAAGCCGGAAACCAGATAGTGCGTGAAGTATGACGCGCGGATCCGGTCCGATTCCTGGGCCGCTTCCGTCGCAGCGCTCGATGTCAGGAACGCGTGTCCCCGCATGTCGGCGGATTCGTCGACGAGGAACGCCGGCCGGGTCCGGCCGCTCTTGATCCGCGTGAACGCGCCCGACGCGCAGGCGTCGAGGACGGCGATGCGGACGTCCGCCGGGATTTGATCGAGCCTCGTCCTGAGCGCGCGGTACGAGTACCGGTCGTCGCCGATGAGCAGGCCCTGTTCGTCGGCGTGACCCGAGTAGTAGACGAGGACTTCCGTGCGTCCCGGGGGGCTGGACGCACGTCGCACGTCCGAAACGCGGGCGTGAAGCAGATCGAGCGCGGCGATCAGTTCCTGAAGCGTCGGCTGCCTGAGCACGATCTCGTTGGCGCGGGTGACACCGCCGAGCTCCGTAAGCACGCGCGCGAACCGTTCCGCGTCCGAGACGGCGTAGCGCAGCTTCGGGCGGTCAGCGCCGGCCGAATTCGCGCCGATGACGAGCATGAACCGCTGCACCGGCGCGGCCTCGACGCGAGCGCCAGCCAGCACGAGTGACACCGCCATCACGCCCCATCGGGCGCCGCGTGAGAAAAATGCGTTCACGGTCTCGCCTCTTTCTGAAGGAGAAACATCGCCTGGCCGAACTCACGTCCGAGCGGCAGCAGGCCGGGTGGATGCTGAAGATCCCGGGCGGCGAGCTGGCGGACGGTGGTCACGATGGGTTCGAGGTCGAACTCCGTATCGGCAGTCACGAAATAGAACCGCTCCCACCCTGGCGCATCGTCCAGTTCGTAGGCCGCCTCCAGCAGGTTCAGGCGATCGCGGCCGAGGAGTGCCGCCCGTGCGCCGCTCGCCGGGAGGTGCCTCGTGACCGTGCCCCGGCCGTCGACCGAAAGGATGACGCCATAGACCTGAGGGACGGCCGGGTATCCGAGACGGAGCAGGTCGCCGGCGCGGGCGATGGCTCCATCGGCCATGGTTTCGCTGCCCCGGTCGGTGCGCCGATACACGGCAAGCGCGGGCTGGACCCCTTTGGGCCGGCTGTCTTCCGTGGTCGACGCAGTGGTCGAGAGATTGGGACTCACCACGGAACCCGGCAGCGTGAACAGCAGCGCGAGGACGGCGGCGGCGAGGCCCAGTGGCCACGCCCACCCGGCCACCGGTCTGCGAGGCAGAACCGCGGCACCTCGCAGGGCCGCACGGGCGCGAATCTGTGAGACGAGCCATGCCGGCGGATACTCGCGCGCGATGGCCTCGTCTGATTGCGCGAGCACCGCGAGCCGCCCGCGCACCGACGCGTCCGTGTCGAGCGCGCTCCGAACGCGCCCGGCTTCGGCCGGTGGCAGTTCGTTCAGCCGGTATTGCTCGAGGGCGAGGTCCGTCACGTTTCCGAGGCTCTGATCCATGAATAATTCGGAAGCCACAAACACGTTCAAGCCACAACTACGAGTGCATTGCCACCAGCACTTCCCGCAGCTTGCGGAGCCGGCGCCGCACGCCGGATATCGACAGCCCGGTGTGCCGGGCGACCTCCTCGAACGTCAGCCCATCCACGAAGTGCAGGACGGCCATCGTCCGTGTCGACTCCGGCTGCCGCCCGAACAGCCAGTCGAGCAGCAGCCTGGCATCGCTGCCTGAGCCGGGTTCGTCCGCGCTGGCAATCGCTGCCAGCAGCGGTTGGTCGGATGTAACCGGACGGTGCTTCCGATCGCGGATCCGGTTCAGGCAAACATTCGTGGCGATGCGGTACAGGAGGCTCGACGGGCTGGTCAGGTCCAGCCGCTGCTGCCGTTCCAGGACCCGGACGAAGACGTCCTGGCAGGCGTCGAGGGCCTCTTCCTCGTCCCGAAGCAGCCGTCGGCACCGCCGCAGCACCATCGGGCCGTACCGCCGGCAGAGCGCCTCGGCATCGAGCCCCGTACGACTCACACTGCTGCTGTAACACCACGGGGCGGCGGAAGTGTCACTCGCCGGTTCGAGAAGAGGGCTGGTGCTCACGGCCGACGCCGCGTCAGCAAAGACCGCGCCCCACGGCGGAGCCGCGCGATCGGGGCTTTTGGTCGATGGGCCCGACGGACTGTACGGTCTCAGCGACGGACGGTCATCAGGTGAGGACGGTGCGGCAGGAGGGTTGAGGCTGCCGTAGCTTACACCGGGTGGACGATCGTAAGATCCCGCTCGCGTTCTCCAGCGAAAGGGGCGGCTATGAAAAGAATCGCCGGGGTCGGTATCGTCCTGGCCGGTATGGTGTGCGCGTGGCGCGGAACCCTGGCAGCACCCTCGGACATCGACACGCTGCTGCGTTCGGCAGTAGAGCAGAAGCGCGTCCCTCTGGTCGTTGCCATGGTCGCCGATGGACGCGGGGTCGTCTACGAGCACGCGACCGGGGCCGACAAGGAAGGCATCTTCGCCATCGCGTCGATGACGAAGCCGATTACGTCGGTTGCAGCGATGCAGCTCGTCGAAGCCGGGAAGCTCAAGCTCGACGCGCCGGCATCGACCTATGTGCCGGAACTTCGGGATGTGCGCGTGCTGGAGGGCGGTACTTTGCGGCCGCCGAAGACGCCGGTCACGGTCAGGCAGTTGCTATCGCACACGGCCGGGTTCAGCTACGAGATCTTCAACAAGGACGTCTTCGCTCTGGTCGCGAAGAAGGAACTGGCAAGCTTCGTGGCCGGAGGCGACGGATTCCTCAAGGCGCCGCTGATCGCCGATCCGGGCACCCGGTGGGAGTACGGCATCAACACCGACTGGGTAGGCAGGATCATCGAGCGCGTCAGCGGCCAGACGCTCGACGCGTACTTTCGCGACAAGATCTTCACGCCGCTCGGGATGTCCGACACCTACTTCATCGTGCCGCCGGAGAAGCAATCCAGGCTCGTGCCGCAGTTCATTCGAGCGGCGGATGGCGCAATCAGCCGGCAGCCGGCGCCTGCCGCGCCGAAGGTGACGTTCTTCTCCGGGGGCGGCGGTTTGTACAGCACGCCGCCCGATTACCTGCGATTCGTGCGGGCAATGATGGCGGGCGGCCAGCTCGACAAGCAACGGATTCTCTCGGCCGAGTCGGTCGCGTCGATGGGCCGGAACCAGATCGGCAGCCTGACGGTTCGTCAACTTCCCAGCATGATTCCGCAGTTCGCCGTGCCGAACGCTATCCTTCCAGGCGCCCCCGACAAGTTCGGCCTGGGCTTCGGGCTCAATAGCAAACCGCGGGGCACGTCGCGCGGGCTCAACACGATGACGTGGGCCGGCATCTACAACACCTTCTTCTGGATCGATCGCGAGAAGCAGATCGGCGCGGTGTTCTTCACGCAGATGCTGCCGGGAATGGAGCCGAACGTTACGAAGCTCGTCGAGGAGTTCGAGGGCGTCGTCTATCAATTGAAGAAAGCGGGATCGGCTCCGACGCCAGCGAGTCGGTAATCGGAGGATCGAAGCCTTACGGGCGGCCGATTCTTTCCGCGCCGGCGGCGTCCCGGAGCGACGCCTGCGCCAGGCGTGCCGTGATCTGCTGCGACGCCAGCGAGAAGATGCAATAGGCGGCAAACCAGTAGAAACCCGCGCCGAAGTGCGCGCTGAATGCGATCAGCGCCGGCGCGGCGTTCGGGCCCTGTGTCGGCGCAGCGCTCGCCTTCGCGGCGAGGTACGCGATGAAGAGCGCGACGACGAAGACGTCGGCCATCGACCACTTGGCGATCGTTTCGACGAACGCGAGGGTGCGGCGGCGCACCGTCGCATTCGTGACGAACATCGCCCACGCCACCAGCACCGCCTTGCCGAGCGGCACGATCACGCTGAAGAGGAGAATCAGCGTCGCTGGAATCGGGCTGCTGACTTCGTAGAGCCGTCGCACCGAACCGAGGATGCTTCGCGTCTGCTCGTACACCTCGACTTCCGTCATGTTCTTCTGCAGCGATGCCGTGATCTGCGGCGCGAGCTTTTCGATGATGACCTTGCGGATGTCGCCGCCGGTCATCTGCATGAACGCGAGTACGGTCGGGTTCATCATCGACTCGAGGACCTTCACCGTCTCGTCGCTCAGACCGCGCTCCAGCATCATCGGCGCCACTTGCGCGATCCCCTCGCGTGTAAGCACGCCGCGAATCGTGAGAACCGGCGCGAACAAGCCTGGAACGAGCAATGCCAGCGAACCGGCGAGCATCACGACCACGATCAGACGGTGCGAGGAGTTCATAGTTGTGTCCCAACCCGGGCGCAGGTCAGGCCGAGTCACTACTCGGACCGGGCCTGCGCAGCATAGCGCAGATGCGCGCCCGCTCGTCGGAACCCGAGCGTCGCCAGGAGCTCCGGTGAGACCTCCGCGGGGTGGACCCCGCGGAACCGGAAGGTCCTCATCCCCGGCGCGGCGAGCCGCGAAAGCAGCAGCTTCACGCGGGCTCCACCATCCTCGACGAACGACCGAAGCGACACGATCTCGCTGTGGTCCAGGCAGAGGACGAAGGCCTCGACACGGTCGTCGGACGCGACCGCCAGGCCGGCGATGTCGTCCTTCCTGGCCGTGAGCGTTTCGACCGCGCGCGCCCAGCACGCCTGCGGATGTGCCTCGAGGAGACCATTCGCGGCCAGGTCGTCTATCGATACAGGGATCATGAACGTCCCTGCGACCTCCCGCGCATCGGTCTCTTCCTGCTGGAGGACGTAGTCAGTCAGCCGCGCTTCCTCGACATACCCGCTTGCGCCGAACAGGCTGCAGGCAGCGGTGAGCGCCTCAGGGATTTCGGCGACGATCCGTGGCGGCCCGAGGATCGCCAGCTTCGAGCTGAGCGACGTGAGGAGGTGACGGCCGTGACCCTGGCGAAGGTGATCGGGATGGACGGCGATCTTGTGAATCAGGGTCCCGGAAGGCCGCTTGGCGCCGATCAGCACGCCGATCGGGTCTGAGCCCGCGAAGGCGACCATGCAGCTGCTGCACCAGACCTGCTGATCGCGGATCGACCGCTTGAACGCCGCGGGCGTCATCAGCGGCTCGTCGGGAAAGTGCGGCGCCCAGCAGCGATTCAGCGCATCGACCAGCAGGCCAATATCGTCAGTACGACAGAACCTGTACCCGCTCATTCACTGCGGGCAGTAATCGGGCTCACCTCGTTGAGATTGTGCTTGGCAGCCGGCGCTGGCGGGCCCTGGTAGGTCGCGATCATCTCGGCCATCATCTTCTTGCCGATCTCGATCCCGTCCTCGACGAGCGCGAGATCGATGGTGGTGACGGCGCGCTCGCGTGCGAGTTCCTCGATCCGCTCCTGCGTCTTGTTCCGCATGAAGCCGGCTGGCACGCGCATGATTCGTTGCGTGGCCTCGGCGGTCCATTCGAATGCCGAAATCAGCGGGTTCTTCTTCTCGTCGCGAGCCACGAGCTTGCTGTCACTCGTCACGCCGACGGCGGCGGATCCGATCTCGAGCGGCGTGCCGGTTTCTTCCTCGATCACCGCCCGTGCGAACACGAGCGTGATGGTGTCGAGCTTCATCATGCGCGCGCGCTTCTCGACGCGCGCCTTGACGCGGCGGCGCTGATACGCGTTCTTCATGGTCCAGAGGCCTTTCCTTGCGTCCTCCGACCAGCGAAGCTTCCGGCCGTCGTAGGTGGTTTCCTCCTCGAGGCCTCCTTCGACCGCTGCGATCTTCTCGATCATCTCGCGCGAGATGACCTCGAAGTCCGTGGCGCCGCACACTGTGCACTTCACCGGGTCGCTCTGCGTGGCGGCGACGCCGCACGACCGGCACATCGACACCGGGCCGGCCTTCGCGCGCTCGAGGGCGACCGCCTCGGCCAGGGCCTTGGTCGCGTTCGAGGCGCTCTTCGGCATGAACCGATCCATCGCTTCGTCGATTACCGCGCTGGTGATGACAGAGTGCCCTTTTTCGAGCGCCAGGCGAAGGACGCCGGTGCGGGCGATGCCCTTCACCTGTTCCGGCACGTGCGTCATGCGCTCCTCGGCCTCGGGAGTCCACCGCACGGTCTCCTCCGCCCGCACGTCGAGGCGCGGAACCTCGAGCCGCGTCGAGAGGAGAACGTCGCACCCGGCGGCGCGCAGAATGTTCTCCGCGTTGCTCCCCAGGCCGGTCTCGTCCGCAGGACTGTGGACGCCAATCCGGCCGAGCACGACGAGCCACGGATTCGTCTTGCGTGCGTGATCGAGAATCTTCTGGAAAGGCTTGCCGTCGAGCAGCGTCTTCTTGATCGAGACACCCGCCTCGGTGCCCATCCGCTCGCCGATTTCGAGATGAGACTGATAGATCTGCGCGAGCCCGGTGTCGATGATCTCCTCGTGGAGCTGGTTCTGCTCCTCGAAGCGGAAGACCTTCGCCGCCTGCTCGGTCAGCACGTTCACGATGCCGTTGAACACCGAGTAGTGGAGATACGGGTCATAGACGGCGATCGCTTCCACCTTCTTGCCGAACGTGCGGGCCAGGTCGATCGCGGTCATCAGCGCGCCGAACGACTGCGGGCTGCCGTCGACGCCGACCAGGATCGTGTCGCGCTCCGCCTCGCCGGCCTCGGGGACGTGCTTGACCACCCAGATGTCGCGATCGGACTGGCGGGCGACGCGCTCGCAGACCGAGCCGATCACGCTGTCCCGGGCGCGCCCGATTCCCAGCGCGCCGATCACGACCAGGTCGTGCCGTGAGCCGGCCAGGTCCTTGAGGATCTCCGTGTGATGCTTCCCGTCCATCATCCGCGGCTCGAACTCGAGGCCCGATTCGCCGCACAGCCGCGACATCCCGTCCAGGTAGCTGTCGGAGATCAATTTCAGGCCCATCGTGATCAGGCTGTCGTGGATCTTCCGCTGGCGCTCCAGTTCCACCTCGTCGATGTATTCCTCGGGCAGCGTGTACTCCATCTGCCGGAACCGGTAGTCGTGCAGCTTCGCCGCATAGACGTGGCAGCCGACCAGCTTCGCCGAGTACGCCTTGCCCAACCCGAGGGCGCACGCCACGGCGCGGTTGGAGTGGTCCGAGTTATCGACAGGAACGTAGATGCTTTTGTACATCTCGGTTGTCCTCTTTTATCGGGAACATCGTACTTATCCGCAGGCTGCGCCTTGGGCGCCGTAGCGCGAAGCGCGAAGGCGGCTCACTCGCGCCGCGACCGTAACTCACACTATGCCCTCGTTGCTGCCGGCTGCCTTTGCTCGCCGCCGAGCTTCCCCTGTCGCCACCGTACGTAGCCGATCAGGGCCAGCTCGATGACCAGAATGATGAGGGCCGTTCTGATCATCGGCCCCACCGCCGACGGAACGTTTTCGGGTTCCACGTAGATCGAGTACCACAACGAGAGCCCCCGGCGGTTGCCGCGCTCACGCGAGAACCCGTCCCACACCGAGAAGGCGATGGGGGTGAATTCTCCGGGTGAGAACGTCGCGCCCGACTTGGACGCGCGAGGCCGCTTGAAGATGACCGACCATTCTCCCTGGTCGTAGCTCGCGACACCGGTGACCTCCGCCTGGTCGTTCGGCTTGATGTCCCCACTCCCCCGGCCGGTGAATCGGGCAGGGGCGGAGCCGGCCAGATCGAAGAACCAGAGGTCGACTGAGTTCTGGCTATCGCCGAAGATGAAATACGGCTTCCGCGGGCCGGCCGGTGCCTCGGAAGGAATCTGGATCGCGACCGCGTCGGAGAACTCGGATGCCGGAGTGGCTGGCGTTTCCTCGGCAAACGGATCCTTCGCCTGCCCGGCCGGGGCTTCCGCGGCCACCGCGTCGCCAAACGGATTCGCGCCGCCGGCGCCCTCGGCTGCGGCCGGCGCCTCTTCCTCTTCCGGAGGCACCGGCAGCGACAGCCCATTCTTCCCGCCCTTCTCCGCGCTCATGTCGTGCCATCGAACCAGGAGGGCGACCGACTCCGCGTCGTAAATGGCCTGGACGACGACGGAGCTGGCGGGAGGGTGGAACGAGCGCACCGGCTCCATGATCTGCCCGACGATTGCAAAGCGCGCAGCCGGCGCCGAAGCAAAGCTCGCCGCGCCTTTGTTGAGATCGATCGGCTCCTGGACGTGCTTGGCAATGACCAGGTTCGTATAGCCAGGCTCCCTGCTGCCCGAAAGGGACGCGATGTAGTCCGTGATCGCCCAGCGCTGCTCGACTGACAGCGAATCGCTGAACGACGGCATCGGCGTGCCATTGAACCCCGTACTCATTGTCCGGAAGATGTCCTCGCGCGAGGATCCGCCGCGGAACGTCCAGGGCTCGGCGAGGTTCGCGGCGCGTATCGGATGGCCCCAGTCGTCCTTGAGGGTCGGGGCCGAAGGCCCGTCGCCACGACCGAGGTTGCCGTGGCATCGAATGCAACCGGTGTCTTCGAAGAGCTTCTTTCCGGCGGCGACGGTCTGGTCGGTCGATCGCGGCGCTCCCGGGAGGTCGACTGGCTTGGCAACGTTCTCCTTGTTGGAGAAGTCGGGAGAGAAGGAGGTGAGGAAAAACGCCAGATTCGAGACGTCCTCGTCGGTGAGCGTGGGCCAGGCGGGCATGGAGGTGTAGGGCATGCCGCGCCTGATGATGCTGACGAGGTCCTGGTGCGTCGGCAGCGCGCCGTTCGGCGTGGTCCGGACCTTGTACTTGCCCAGCGTGAAGTTCCTCGGCCTCGGCTGAAGATGCGGGGCGGCATGGCCTTCGCCGTCGCCCTTGTCGCCGTGGCACTGCGCGCAGTATCTGGAGTAGAGCTGCTTGCCCGCTTCGCGCTGCGCGTCGCTCCCGACATCTTGTGCCGAGGTGCGCACCGATCCCATGAGCGCGGAACACACGCAACCGATCACGACAGCGATGCACCACCTAAGCCTGGTCATTGGTGGGCTGCCTCCTCCTTGGCGCGGGGCTTCTGGCCGGTGAAGTCATAGAGGAAGAGGATCACGTCCCAGATCTCGTCTTCCTTCAGGAACTTCTCCCATGCCGGCATCGCGGTGTCCCACGGGCCCCCTTCTTCGGGCAGGCCGGGCCCGCCTTTCGAGATTCTCCAGAACAGGAACGTGTCGCGAAGCATCGGGATCGTTCCCGCGTCCGCGAAGTTGGTCGGGATCGGATCGAGTCCGTGGACGAACATGCCGTTGCCCGACAGGTTATCGCCGTGGCAGAAGACGCAGTTCCGGTAATAGACCCGGCGGCCATTCTCGACGTGTTTGCGGAACTCCTCGGGATTCGATGTCTGCAGCGGCAGGTACGGGTTCTCGCTGGCGTTGAGATCGATTTTCTTGTCGTGAACCGTGATCTCGGAAGGTGACGCCGGGTGGACGGTTCGCGAGAACAGCGGCGGCTGAAGCGGAACGTTCATCTTGACGTAGACGTTCGCAGCCGCAAGCGCCGGGATGGCGATGACCGTCGCCGCGAGCAGCGCCGTGTACCGCTTGTCCGTCATGAAGCGGACGAGCGGTCGGGAGATCTCGTCGCGGCGCTCCTGGCTGGAGGACATGTAGGCCAGGATCGCAATCGTGATGATTCCCATGTAGAGCGAAACGACGGAGGAGGGAATCGGGGCCGTGAATCCGAACCGGAGGAGAACGTAGATTCCCACCCACCAGGCAATTGCCCAGGTCAGCAGATTCGCCCGCAGGAAGCGAAGGACGCCGAACACGACGGCCACGGCGAGGACGATAAGAAGGTTCAATGTGCACCGCCCTTCCCGGCATCCGCCTTCGCCAAGGCTCCGGCGAGACGGGCATGGGCGACAACTGGATGAAGAGTCGGGATGGCGGGCATGATCTGCGACCCTTTCGGCGGCGCCGCCGGGGCGGGCGCCGCGCCCGGCGCCGACGCGCCGCTGTTGTATTTGTGCTTCGTCTCCAGCGTTACCGTCGGCGTGCCGCCAAGTGTCTGGAGGGCCGCCATGACACAGAGGATCTCCTGATCGGTCAGACCGATGGGAGGCTGGTTGACCGGCGGCATGGCCGGCGGGAATCCCGGCACGACGAACGCGGTGGGTTCGTACAGCGATTGCGCCAGGTACTCGACGTCGCTGAGCCCGGGAACCCGCGTTTTCGCGCGCTCACCGATGCCCGCGAGATCGGGGAACCGGAGCGCTCCCGACTTGCCGATGGTGTGGCAGGTCAGGCAGATGCCCTTGCCCTCCATGATCTCGCGTCCCACCTTGACCATGTCAGCCGTGCTCATGCCGGCTCCGAGCGTGCTCTCCTTCGGCGCCTGCACTTCCTTCTGCGGCACCATCTGGCCGACATAGGTATAGAACCCCGTCGTCGCAATGACGAGGGCCCCGATTCGGACAATGTGAGGGACTCTCATGACGTCTGGTTCCGCCTACGTTCGCGCCGGCTTCGCGAGATCCGGCGAGACCTCGCCCGCCCCTTCGCGGTGGCGCGTCTTCCTGGCGAAATCGGGGCGATCGTGCAGGCTCGAGATCCAGAACACCAGGCCGATCAGCAGGAAGAACAGGAGCACGGTCACCGAGACCACCTTCGTGGCGAAGCCGAGCGTGGGCGTGAATGCGTCGACCGACTGGTCGCGAATCACACCGTACACATGCCAGTGCTGGCGGAGTCCCGAGCGGACGTAGCCCATCAGGCCCATGAGCCAGGTGAACGTGACCGCGATGAAGATCAGCACGTACTGCGAGATCACGGGTATCCTGCCCCAGCGCACCTCCCCCGTCCGTGATGCGCCGCGGAACAGGAAGACGTCGATGGCGGTGATGGCCACCATCGCGAACAGGACCGACAGCACCTGTGGGACCGAGAGTCCGATCCGGACGGTTGCCTCGACGAAGTACCCGTAAACGCCCAGGAAGATGACGAATACCGCGACGGCGGCGAAGATCGCGAGCTGCGCGGTGTGCCCCTTCTTCGCCCACGATACCGTTGCCACCTTGCCGGTCCGGCGGTAGAGGAGGAAGCTCATGAAAGTCGTGAGGATCAGGATGTTGACCGCCGTGTTCTTGGCGGACATGACTCCGAGATAGCCGAGGATCGGGTGCGAGGACCCTCCCATGGCCCGGATCTCGGAGACGGTCGCGATAATCGATCGCGGCGTCGCCCACACCATGAAGCAGAGCGCGATCCCGATCAGAAGGTACTTGATGAACTTCTGCAGCGGATTCGGCCCTTCGACCCGTCCCATCCCGAGCCAGAGGTAGTAGTTGGCAGCGAGGAAGAGGTTCCCGATCAGGACCGCCTGGATGATGAAGAGCCATGAGAAGGCCCCCCCCATCATCGTGAGCCCGAGCGTCTGCGAGAACGCGTAAATCTCTTTCGCGAGCCAGTAACCGGCGAACGGGAGCGGCAGAAATGCGCTGATCGCGACGAAGTTGCCGATGTATCCCATCCAGTCGTAATGGGCACGGTCCTCGTCGTTGTCCGACTGCAGGAACTTGAAGGCCGCATACGCCGCGGCGACCGATCCGCCGAACGCGACGTTGGCGATCACGCGGTGTACGTTGATCGGCATCCACGTGTAGTTGTAGATCGCGTCCCACACCGACAGGACCGCGCCTTTGCTCGAGATCCCGTTCGGCGACATCATGAACGTGAGCCACGCGTTGGCGATGAACATGATCGCCGTGCCCACCAGGTTGAGGCCGAGCCCCAGGCCGAGATGAACCAGCGGATGGAATTTCCCCCAGCCGTAGTAGTAGGTGTAGAGGAAGAACGCCTCGAAGAAGAAGAGGATGACGTACGGGAGAAATGTCGGGGAGAAGACGCTCATCAGGTAGTTCGTGAACTTCGGATACAGGATGATGAGCATGAACGTCAGGAACGCCCCGAACGTCGCGGTGAGCGAGAACGACACCGAGAGCAGCTTCGTGAACTCGTGCGCGAGCCGGTCGTAGCGCACGTCCCCGGTCTTGTAGCCGATCGCCTCGACGATGAACGCGAAGATCGGCACGGCAAGAACGAAAGCCGCGAACAGCAGATGAAGCTGCGCGACCGCCCAGATGGCGACGCGGCTTCCAATGTAGGGGACGGTCCGGTATGCGGCCTCCTCGTAGGGCTTGTCCTGGCCCGCTTTGGCCTGGTTCTCGGCGGCGGGTTTCTCGCCGGCGGCGCCGGCCGGCGGGGCGGCAGGAGCCTGCGACGCTTCCTGGCTCTCGCTCATCGCCGCCGAGGCGCTTCTCATCGACCCCACCAGCACGACGAGTGCGGCGACGACACCGAGAAGGACCAGCAGTCTGCGGTTCATCAGGGCTTTCATCACGCCTCATCATTGATGCCGGGCATTGGATGCCGGCGGCCGCGCCGGGATCGCGTGCCATGGTCTGAGGAAACGAGGCGGTGAGGGCGTTGCCTCGCAGGAAGAGAACGGGAAGGCAGTCCACACCCGTGCACCACGAAAAGCCGTGATACCAGGACGCCCGCGATCACGAGGGTGAGGTCGAGACTACCCGCGATGTCGGCCACGATCGGGAGCGTGTGTCACCAAAGGAACCGATCTGGCCCAATGGTTAGGACTCCGCGGCGTCGAACAGTTTCCCAAGCCGCGAGCCCCGAGATGGTATGAAGCCTCATCCTCGCGCACCGAAGAATTCTTCGCAGGAACAACGGAAAAAAAGTGCGTCGATCGAAGCCGGAATCTTATCTACGAACCGCGACGACGGTCAAGCCGACTGCGCCCCTCGGGATCCGGACCCGCGGAGACGAGAGGTGAGTTGGGTCTACCGGAGAGTGCCCTGGAGCCAGCCGCGGCTCATGTAGTCCATCAGCGTGAACGAGAACATGATCAGCAGCCACAAGAAGCCGGACCCGGCGATCACCCAGGTCAGCCGGCTGCCCCACCGCACGTGCATGAAGTAGAGGACGACGAACATCGCCTTGACGATGGCGACCGTCAGCATCACCACGTTGTTCAGCGGCCCGAGATCGAAGAAGGCGACGGCCACGGTCAGGGCCGTCCCGATCATCAGGATGCCAAAGACGACGAAATACAGTTTCAGCGACGGAACGTGATGCGCGTCCATGAAGGTCTCTGGGAGTGATCAGCCATGATAATGGCGCCCGATCAGATACAACAGCGGGAACAGGAAAATCCAGACGATGTCGACGAAGTGCCAGTACAGACCCGAGACCTCGACCGGCGTGTAGTAGGTGCTGTCGAAGTGCTTCCGCCAGGCCATGATCGCGATGACCGCCATCAGGCCGATGCCGATGATCATGTGCAGCGCGTGCAGTCCTGTCATGATGAAGTAAAGCGAGTAGAACTGTTCGACGCCGGCCGGATGAGTCCACGCTGACTTGTCGAAATACGGTCCCGGCACGATGTGGTGCGCGAACTTGTCGGCATACTCGATCACCTTCACGCCGAGGAACACGGTGCCCAGGAACATGGTGCCAACGAGCCACATCACCTGGGTCCTGGCCGGCTGACCGGTCTGCGCGGCGCGCACCGCCAGGGCCATCGTCAGCGAGCTGAAGATCAGGACCGCCGTGTTGAAGGCGCCCCAGCCGATCGACAGGTGGTGGCTGGCCTCCTGGAAGGCCTCCGGCGCCGCCGCGCGATAGACGATGTAGGCCATGAACAGGCCGCCGAAGAACATGATTTCGGTGACCAGGAACACCCACATACCGAGGGTGGAGGCCTCGACCTGCTGCTCCATGTCATCGAAGTGGTGCTGCAGCTTCGGATGGACCGGGTGCTCGTGGTGGACGCCGGGCTGGATGGCGTCCACGTTCGACGCCACCGGCGGCTGGTGAAGCGGACCTGGAAAATGCTCGGCGTGAGCGTCAGGCAAGACCGACCTCCTGGCTGTGGCCGTACTGGTGCGTCCCCTCGCTGACCACCGGGGTGACGGTGAAGTTCTCGGTGGGCGGCGGCGAGGGGATCTCCCACTCGAGTCCTCTGGCGCCCCAGGGATCGGCGGGCGCCTTCCGGCCGGCGACCATCGAGTACGTGAAGTAGATCAGCGGCAGGACGTAGCCGACCGCAAGGATCGACGCGCCGGCGGTCGAGAGCACGTTGAGCACCTGGAACTCCGGGGGGTACGCGTGGTACCGCCGCGGCATCCCGAGATACCCGGCCACGAACTGCGGGAAGAACGTCAGGTTGAACCCGACGAACACGATCAGCGCGGAGAACTTCGCCCACGCTTCCGAATAGAGCCTGCCGCTGATCTTCGGCCACCAGTAGTGCAGGCCGCCCAGATATCCCATGATCGCGCCGCCGACCATGATGTAGTGGAAGTGCGCGACCACGAAATAGGTGTCGTGGACGTGAATGTCGATCCCCATCGCCGCCAGGAAGAGGCCGGTGAGGCCGCCGATCGTGAAGAGGCCGATGAACCCGAAGGCGTAGAGCATCGGCGACTCGAGCGACACCGAGCCCTTGTAGATGGTCGCGGTCCAGTTGAAGACCTTGATGGCCGAGGGGATGGCGACCGTGAACGAGAGAATCGAGAACACCAGCCCCGCATAGGTCGACTGGCCGGCCACGAACAGGTGGTGTCCCCAGACCAGGAACCCGATGACCGCGATCGCGATCGACGAAAAGGCGATGAACGAATAGCCGAAGATGTTCTTGCGCGAGAACGCCTGCACGATCTCGCTGATGACGCCCATCGCCGGCAGGATCATGATGTAGACCGCCGGGTGAGAGTAGAACCAGAACAGATGCTGGAACAGCACCGGGTCGCCGCCGAGCGCCGGATCGAAGATCCCGAGGTGCAACGCCCGCTCTGCGGCCACCATCAGGATCGTGATCGCCACGACCGGGGTCCCCAGGATCATGATCAGGCTGGTCGCGTAGTGCGCCCACACGAACAACGGCAGGCGGAACCACGTCAGGCCGGTGGCCCGCATGCGGTGCACGGTGACGATGAAGTTCAGCCCGGTCAGGATCGACGAGAAACCGGTGATGAACACCCCGACGGCTGCCGTCATCACGTGCGTGTTCGCCGCGGCCGTGCTGTAGGGCGTATAGAACGTCCAGCCCGTGTCCACGCCGCCCGCGAGCGCGGCATAAAGGGTGAACGCGCCGCCGAGCACGTAGATGTACCAGCTGAGCAGGTTGATTCTCGGGAACGCGAGGTCCTTGGCGCCGATCATGATCGGCAGCAGGAAGTTGCCCAGGACCGCGGGAATCGACGGGATCAGGAAGAAGAAGACCATCACCACGCCGTGCATGGTGAACATCTTGTTGTAAGTCTCCGACGTGAGCAGGTCCCCTTCCGGCGTCAGGAGCTCGAACCGGATCAGCGTGGCAAAGAGGCCGCCGATCACGAAGAAGACCGTGATCGACACCAGGTAGAGCAGCGCGATGCGCTTGTGGTCCCTGGTCAGCAGCCAGGAGGCCGCGCCATGGCCGTTGTTCAAATACGTCAGTGCAGGTGCTTCCATATGGATACCGTTATTTCTGCTGCGGCGGGGCGCCCGGCCGCGCCGCCGGGCCCTTGAGCGACTTCAAGTACGCGATCAGCTGCAGCAGTTGCTCTTCCGACACCATGCCCTGGAACGGCGGCATGATCGGCGGGAATCCCGCGACCACCTTCGCCTGCGGGTTCACGATCGACTCCCGCAGGTAGGCTTCGTCGGCGACCACCTTCCCGCCGCCCTGCAGCTCGACCTCGTGGCCGAAGACACCGGCAAGATTCGGCCCGCGGGAAGCGGCGTCTCCGGTATGACAAGTCACGCAGGCAAGGCTGGTAAACAACTTCTCGCCGGTGGCCGCCGGCGAATCCGACGTCGGGCCGCCGCTCAGCCAGGCCTGGTACTCGGTCGGCTCCATCACCACCACGCTGCCGATCATCCCGGAGTGCTTGGTGCCGCAGTACTCGGCGCAGAACAAGTGATAGCGGCCCGGCGTGGTCGCCTGGAACCACAAGGTGTTGTACCGGCCCGGGATCACGTCCGCTTTCACCCTGAACGCGGGGATGTAGAAGCTGTGGATCACATCCTCGGATCCCATGATCAGCCTGACGGGCCGTCCGGCCGGCACGTGCAACTCGTTGATCTCGCGCTGCCCGCTGGCGTGCTGGACCTTCCACATCCACTGCTTGCCAACCACGAAGATCTCCATCGCGCCGGCCGGCACACGGTAGAGATCGAAGAAGACCTTGGCACCCCACCCGAACATGCCCATCGCGATGAAGAACGGGATGATGGTCCACATCAGCTCGAGCACGAGCGAGCCGTGGATGGCCACGCCGATTTCGTCATCGTGCCGGCGGCGATACCTGATGGCGAAGAAGACGATCAGCCCGGCGATCAACAGCGAAAAGAAGGCTGTGACCGCCACCATGAAGAAGAAGATGGCGTCGACCTGCCCCGCCTGGACCGAGGCCTGTTGCGGCAACAGCGGAAAAGTGTGCATCTTTAGTCGGGGCTCCGCCCCGAACCCCGGCTTGGTCGCTCGCTGGGGCCCCATGCCCCGCTCCGCTCCCGCGCGGGCGCGCCGTGCGCGCCGCCGCCAGGCGGCAAAAAGCCACCGCCTGACGGTCCTGTCGTCAGGATGGCGGCCTGAGAAAACCGGGTCTGGCGCTCACGTCGGAGGCTGATCGTCAGAAACGAGAGGAAGGCCAGCACCGTCAGGATTCCTCCCAGGCGGACCAGGCGGAGCACGGAAGCGCCGTACTTACCCGTTGCCGGGTCGTAGTGGTAACAGAACAGCAGGAAGTCGTCGACCGGCGTGCCGATACGCTCGTCGGAGGCTTCGATCAGGCCCAGGCGCAAGTCCCGCGCGGAGAACTCGATTCCGTAGAAGTACTTGGAGATGTGTCCTTTCGGCGTCAACACCTCGATGGCGGCGCCGTGAGCGAACTGCTTGATCGCGTCGTCGTACGCATAGCGGAACCCGAGTGCGTCGGTGAGCGCGTCAATCGACGACTGTCCGCCGGTCAGGAAGTGCCAGCCGCCGGCGGTCTGCGGACGGCCATAGCGCTCGAGATAGCTGGCCTTCTTCTGCGACGCGAGGCCGGGGCCTTCGCGCGGATTGAAGCTCACCACGACCACGTCGAATTCGCGGCCGGGTTCGAAGTTCATCACCGAGAGCGCGCTCACCAGGCCGTTGAGCACCTGCGTGCAGAGCATCGGACACTCGTAGTACGCGAGCGCCATCACGACCGGCCGCTTGCCGAAGTAGTCGCCAAGCCGGACGTTCTTGCCGGTGTCGTCGACGAACGGCAGATCCAGCGGCAGCTGCCGATCGAGGTGCTGATCGATGTGAATCGTGCTGAGGAGTCCGGGCTTCGCACTGGCGGGATCGCCAGGTCCGGGTACGGTGACGCCGACCTGCGCGAATGCCGCCGCCGGGCACACCAGTGCCATGACGGCTCTGGCTACGCAGCGACGGATCGACCGTGGGATGAACATGATGACCTCACTGCCCGCCTGGGCCGTGCGGCTTGGCGGCAGGCGCCCCTTCGTGCTTCTCGCCGGGTGCCGGCGCAGGGGCCGCTTCCGGCGCGGTCGAAGGTTGGCCGGACGGAGTGGTGATCACGCGGCCACCCGAGGCTTCGCCGTGTGCGGGCAGACGGGTACCGAGATCCGGCGCGACCGCACCACCCTCGCGAACCGGGACGCCGCGCTCCCGCAGCAGCTTCTTCGCCTCCTCGATCGGGATGTACGCCACACCCCCAGCCTGGTTGACCCAGCCGTACCCCTGGAGTCGCTTCTCCTCAGCGCCCCGCGCGTCGGCGAGTCCTCTCGGCTCGTTCGTCATCAACTGCGGACCGCCCACGTTCGGCGTGAAGAACGGTGACTCGCGTGTATTGTTCGGCATCTCGACAGGCGGTCGCGTCAGCGGCGACAGCTGCGGATCCCTGGTGGCTGCCTGGCTTTCGAAAACCGCGAACAAGAGCCACATCGCGACCTGCGACGCCACGGCGACGGCCGCGAGGACGATCGCGGAGGCGATCACCGCCTTGAGATTGACGTCGCGATGCTCGTGGTCAATGTCCTCGTTGTGCAGCGGGTCATCGTCTCCAGGCGGATGCGGACGGTGCGGCACCCCGTCGTCGAGATCGTCGAACCCGGTCATCGTCGCGGGCGGCGGCGGCGGAGCCTCGTGCCATCGCTGTCCGATCGCGGGCTCGCCACCAAGCTTGTAGCTGCCGTGCCCGCCAGGACGCTTGGGTGGTTTGGCCTCGGGCTCAGCCTGGCTCGCCGAAGCCTTTTCCGGCTCGCGATCTCCGCCGGGTCCGGGCGAAGGCGGCTTAATGGGCGGCTTCATGGGCGAAGGTCTCCTTGAGATACGGGTCGTTCACCGCGAACAACGGACGCGACGCCAGTTGGCGGACGAAGAGGTAGACCCAGAGTGCCGTGAGGCCAACCGGAATCGCGATGTCCATCCAGTGCATCGGGATCAGCCCCGGGCCGGCGTGCTCGCCCTCGCCCGTGAAGTGCCTGAACGCCGGCGCGACATACCAGATCAGATCCACCAGCCGCATCACGAGCACCCAGACCGCGACCTTCGCGATCGTGGCGCTCCGTTTCTTGAGGCCGGCCGAGAGCAGCAATCCGAAGGGCAGGAAGAAGTGCCCGACCACCAGCAGGATCGCCACCGCACCCCACGATCCGCGGATGCGCGCGATGTACCACGGGATCTCTTCCGGCAGGTTGCCCGCCCAGATGATCAGGAACTGCGAGAACGAGAGGTACGCCCAGAGCATTACGAACGCGAGCAGCAGCTTGCCGAAATCGTGGAAGTGGCGCGGCGTGAGCAGGGTGCCCTGCGGATGATCCTTGTTGATCGCCGCGAGCACGATGATGGTGAACGCGAGCCCGGTCAGGCCGTACCCGGCGATGGTCAGCAGCCCGAAAATGGTCGAGAACCACTCGGGCTCGAGCGACATGACCCAGTCGACCGACGCGAACGTCACCGTGATCACCAGGAAGAGCAGTCCTGGGGCGCTGACCGTGCGGAACCGGATCGAATCCACCTTGCTGATCGCCTTACCGGAGTCCTGCTCGTCCGACCACTTGTTGAGCGACCACATCAAGGCCATCCAGAACACGAAATAGAACAGCGCGCGGGCGACGAAAAACGTGAAATTCAGATAGGGCTGCTTCTCGTGAATGATCGGATTGGCCTCCGCACCGGGCACGGCCCACGCGAAAATCCTCGGCAACCCGATAATCACCGGAACGGCAAGAATCGCGACGACCGGCAGCAGACGGCTGCCAGCTTCGAAGATCCGCCGGCCCACCATGCCCCACTGGCCGCCCGACAGGTGCTGCAGCATCAGCAACGCCAGCGAGCCCAGCGACAGGCTCAGACAGAAGAGGAAGCCGATGAGCCACGAGCGGAAGAACTGATCGATGTTCATGACGGCGCCGACGGCGCCGGCGAGGAGCGCCACCACGCCGACAATGAGCGCCTGCTGCTGCAGGCGGACAAGTGACGGAACGTCGCGCGACGAGAGTCTCGAAAGCTCCATTAATGTTTCACCGCGCCGGGTTGTGCCGCTGCCGGCTGCGCCTTGGTCGGATCGCCGCCGGGAACATCCGACGCCGCGGCGTGCTGACTGAGCTGCAGCGCCCGGATGTACGCCACCACGGACCAGCGATCGCGCGCCGAGAGCTGCATCCGGTAGTCCGGCATCGCGCCGAACCCGTTGGTCATCACGTCGAAGAAGTACCCGGCGTCGGCGTTCCGCAGGCGCTCGTCGTGGAACGACGGCGGCGCCTTGAAGCCGCGCTGGACCACCATTCCCTTACCGCTGCCGGTCGCGTCGTGACAGGGGGTGCAATAGATGTTGAAACGCTCCTGGCCGCGGTTCAGCACGGCACCGTCCACGGGAAACGGGAGCTCCTTGACCGTGGCGGTGCCCACCTTCCCCGTGAAGAACACCGCGTCGTCCTGCAGCGTGCCGCGCGCCACCGTGCCTTCGACCAGCGGCCGCGCGCTTCCGCCGTCGGCAAAGAACTCGGTGCCGCGGAGCCCGCGGTACTTGGGCTGGTTGTGCATGTCCTGGCGGCACGCGCCGAGTGCGACTGTCGACCCGATCACCATGGCGACGACGGCGGCGCGATACAGCAACCGCGGTCCGCAGTCCGCGGTCCGCAGTCCGCTGATCGGGATTCGATTCAGCACCTGCGGGCTGCAGGCCGCGGGCCGCGGGCCGCGGTTTTCAGTTCGGGATCTCATTGATATCCCTCGCACCCAGACCCTTCAGAAAGTCGGCCGTACCCCGCCGATCGAACTTCGGATCGGTCGCCTCGATCGTCAGGAAGAAACCCTTCTCGCTGCCGATCTCGGCGAAGCGCGGCACGTTGAAGACCGGGTGATACGGCATCGGCAGGCCGCTCAACATGATCCAGCTGAGGACCGCGGCGAACGACGCGAGCAAGATCGTCAGCTCGAAGGTCACCGGGATGAACGCCGGCCAGCTGTTGAAGGGACGCCCGCCGATGTTCAGCGGATAAGCCGTGGTCGACACCCAGTAGCAGAGCCCGAACCCGCCGAACATCCCCAGCAGGCCCCCGACCAGGACATTGCGCTGCACGCGGTGGTCGTGCGCGTCGAAGGCATCGACCAGCTCGTGGATCGGGAACGGCGAGTAGGCGTCCATGTCCCGGTAGCCTTCCTCGTGCGTCTTCCTCGTTGCCAGCACCAGGCTCGTCGGGTCGGGAAATTCGGCCATCAGGCCGTAGATTTCCGGTGTTGGCTGGGTTGCGTGGGCGCTCATGATCAATCCGCTCCGTACGACACGTCGAAATCGTCAACGGTGGGATCGTGCTTCAGCTTGACCTTTGCTTCCGGCACGAGCGTGCGCACTTCGAAGATCGAGATCATCGGCAGCAGCCTGACGAACAGGAACATCAGCGTCGTGAACAGGCCGATGGTGCCGAAGAACGTCGAGAAGTCCCAGATCGTCGGGTAGTACATGTCCCACGACGAGGGCAGGAAGTCGCGGTGCAGCGAGGTGACGATGATGACGAACCGCTCCAGCCACATGCCAACGCTGACGATCAGCGACAGGATGAAGAGCCACGTCGTGTTGGTGCGCAACTTCTTCGACCACATCGTCTGCGGCATCAGGCCGTTGCAGAAGATCAGGCACCAGTACGACCAGGCGTACGGTCCGGTCATGCGGTTCACGATCATGTACTTCTCGTATTCGTTGGCGCTGTACCAGCCGAAGAAGGCTTCGATCAGGTAGCCGTAGAACACGATCAGCCCGGTCACCAGCATCACCTTCGCCATGTTCTCGATGTGGCGCATGGTGATGAAGTCTTCCATCCCGTACCACTTCCGCAACGGGATCGCGAGGGTCAGCACCATCGCAAACCCGGCGTAGACGGCGCCGGCGACGAAGTACGGCGGGAAGATGGTCGCGTGCCAGCCGGGGACGATACCGATCGAGAAGTCGAAGCTCACGACGGTATGGACCGAGAGGACCAGCGGCGTCGACATGCCGGCGAGCAGCAGGTAGGCCGTCTCGTACCGGCCCCAGTGGCGCGCCGATCCGCGCCAGCCGAGCGCGAGCGCACCGAACAGCCGCTTGATGTGGATGTTCTTGGCGCGATCTCTCAGGCTCGCGAGGTCGGGGACGAGACCGGTGTACCAGAACAGCGCCGAGACGGTGCCGTACGTCGAGACGGCAAACACGTCCCAGATCAGCGGGCTGCGGAACTGCGGCCAGATCCCCATCGTGTTCGGATAGGGGAGCAGCCAGTAGGCCGCGAGCCACGGCCGGCCGGTGTGAATCAGCGGGAACATCAGCGCGCACGCGACCGCGAACAGCGTCATCGCCTCGGCAAAGCGGTTGATCGAGGTCCGCCAGTCCTGCTTGAGCAGCAGCAGAATCGCCGAAATCAGCGTGCCGGCGTGACCGATACCGATCCACCAGACGAAGTTGATGATGTCGAACGCCCAGCCGACCGGCTGGTTGTTCCCCCAGATGCCGATGCCCTTCAGGAGCAGCCAGCCCACCGACACCATCAGGCCGTTCAGCAGCAGGAACGCGATGAAGAAGACGATGTACCACGGGATCGGATGCCGCCCGCGGAGCACGACGTTGGAGATCTTCTCGGTGACCGACGTCAGCGTGTGACCCGGTTCGATGACGGGATGTTCGTGGTACTCGGCCACCGCCGCCCCACCGGCCGGAGTTGCTTTCGGATCCATCAGTGTCCCGTCGATTGGCCCGCAGCCGGCGCCGGGGCGAGTTCGGGGTTCGGATTACGAATCTCCGCCAGGTAGGTCGTGCGCGGACGCGTGTTGAGATCCTCGAGCACGCCGTAGTTCCGTTCCTGCTTCTTGAGCTTGTTGACCTGGCTGTTCGGATCGTTCATGTCGCCGAAGACGATCGCGTCGGCCGGACAGGCGGAGCCGCAGGCCGGAACGATCTCGCCGTCGCGGATGCGACGGTCCTCCCGCTTGGCATCGATGCGCGCCTGGTTGATGCGTTGCACGCAGTACGTGCACTTTTCCATGACGCCGCGGCTCCGCACCGAGACGTCGGGATTGCGCACCCCCCACAGGCTTTCCGTGTTCCAGTCCGAGTAGAGGAGGAAGTTGAAGCGCCGCACCTTGTACGGGCAGTTGTTCGAGCAGTAGCGCGTCCCCACGCAGCGGTTATAGACCATGTCGTTCAGGCCTTCCGCGCTGTGGGTGGTGGCCGCGACCGGGCAGACGACCTCGCAGGGCGCGTTCTCGCACTGCTGGCACGGCATCGGTTGATGGAACGACTCGGGATTCTCGGGATCGCCGGCGAAGTAGTGGTCGACGCGGATCCACTGCATTTCGCGGCTCCGCAGGACCTGTTCCTTGCCGATCACCGGGATGTTGTTCTCAGCCGTGCAGGCCACAACGCACGCGCTGCAGCCGGTGCAGGCGCTCAGGTCGATCGCCATGCCCCACTTGTAGCCGTTGTATTCGTGCTCGGGCAGCAGGGTCAGCGTGCGGGGCGGGGTGTGTCCACCCTGGTGGTGAATCACGTCCGGCTTCGCCTTGTACTCTTCGAGCGTCGCGGTGCGAATCGGTGCGCGGCCCTCCATCGAGTGATGCTGCTGCGTGGTCGCCAGCGCGTAGTGCTCGCCGGTCTTCACCAGCTCGAGGCCGCTTCCGAACCATGGCGCGTCGGACGTTCTCAGCAGGAAGGCGTTGAACTGCTGCGACGAGCCAACGGCATTTCCGACGCGGCCCGCGTTGCGGCGGCCGTAGCCGAAAAACACCGTGACCGACTGCGCCGGGTGGCCGGGCACCACGAACACCGGCATCCGCACACTGCTGCCGCGATAGCGCAACTCGACGATGTCACCCTGTCGGAGACCGCGCTCGTCGGCGAGCCGCTTGCTGATCCAGGCGGTGGGATCCCAGGTGACTTTCGTGAAGGGCTTGGGCAGCTCCTGCAGCCAGCCGTTGTTGGCGAAGCGGCCGTCCCAGATGGTCGGATCGGGCCGGAAGATGATCTCCAGTCCGCCCTGTGACGCCGGAGCGGCAGGTGCCGGAGCTGGCGCGGCGGGTGCGGCTGGCGCGGCGGCAGGAGCAGCCGCCGGTGGCGCCGCTTCCGCGCCAGGCGTCGCCGCTGCACCTGCGGGTGCCGCTGGCGCCGGCGGCGGCGTCAAGGCGGTTGCCGGTCCACCTTCGGCGAACGACGTGCCGGCGATGAACCCGTCGTGCACGGCGGTGCGCCAGAACGCGTCCGCATTGGGGAACCCCTCACCATGGAGGTTCGTGAATTTCCAGCCGCCGGCGCCGCTGCTGTAGGTCCTGGTCCAGAAGTCCTTCACGAGCCCGATGCCCCGGCGACCGGGCTGCGACGTAAACGCGGCGATGAAATCGTGTGCCGACTGCCCTTCGTACAACGGTTCAATCAGCGGCTGGGTCACCGTGACGGTGCCCTCGAATGATCGCGAATCGCCCCAGCTCTCGAGCGAGTGCGCCTCGGCGACGTTCCAGTGACACAGCGCCGAGGTCTCGTCGAGGTGCGTCGTGTGATAGGCGACGATCGGGACCTTGGCGAGGCGCTCGGCGAAGCGAAGATCCACCGGCGCCGTGAACACGGGGTTGCCGCCCATGATCACGAGCAGCTCCACCTGGCCGGCGTCGATGGCCCTGGCGAGGTCCACGATCGAACCGGCGCCCGAGGCAGGCACTGGCTCTGCGCCGCCGCCATAGATCACGGTCGTGCCGGTGTTGCCGAGCGCGTCGTTGATCGCCTTCGCGGCCGCGTGCACGCCGTCGGTCTGGAACTCGCCGGCCACGACCACCGAGCGGCCTTTGTGGGCTTGCAGATCCTTCGCAATCGCCGCCACCCACCGGGCAATTTCCGGCGCGCCCGGCGCGGGGACGGACGCTGATGGAGCGGAGGCCGCGTTCCCGCCGATCGCTGACGCGAGCGCGCGCGCGATGCCTTCGATCTCGGAGGCGGCGACCGACAACCGATGGTCGGCCTTGGCGCCGGTCAACGTCGGCGTGCTCTCGATCGTGTAGAGCCGGTTCATCGAGGTGTTCTCCTCGCTGAGCCGCCGCCGCGCCGAAAAATCCTTGGAGTACCTGACGCTGCCGCCTCCGCACACGAGGAAGTCGGCGTCGAGCGCAACGATCACGTCGGCCTTGTCGAACTGGTAGACCGCCGTGGTTTGCGCAGCTGCCACGGGTCCGGCTGGCCGGGCGACCGCATCGTACGGATGCCATTTCGCGGCAGGGAAGTCTCGGAGCACCTCTCCGAACAGGGACGCGAGCGAAGGGGACGTGATTGGCGCGGTCAGGAAATGGAGGCCAGCCCCACCCCGGGCCTTCTGGTTGCGCAGTGCCTCCTGCATGGCCCCGACGAAGCGCGGCCAGCCCTGGACCTCACTGCGGAACGTGATGGTCTTGGCCCGATCGGGGTCGTACAGATTCAGAACCGACGCCTGGGTCAAGACGTCGGTACCGCCGCGGCTCGCCGGATGATCGGGGTTGCCTTCAATCTTGGTCGGTCGCCCCATGTGGCTCTCGACCAGCACCGGCATGGCAGTTCCGGCCATCGGCACGGCACTGGCGAAGTACAGCGGCCGGCCGGGCACTATATCTTCCGGCTGCCGGACGTAAGGCACGAGCGTCTCGGGCGGCTGCTTGGTGCAGGCGCCGACCCCGGCCAGCGCCAGCGACGCGCTCATCAGCTTCAGGAAATTGCGGCGTCCCTTCGGGTCGTTCCACTCGGAGGCCTGTTCGGGAAACTCCCGGTGCAAGTACTCGCGGAAGTCCGGCGTGTCGGCGAGCTCGCCGAGGCTCCTCCAGTACAGGCGCCCGTTCGAGCCAGCGAGGCGGGATTTGATGGCAGCAAGGTCCATATGTGCTAATCAGTTGCCAGTTTCCAGTTGCCAGTTCCCAGTGAATCAGCCGGTCATTCCTGCTTCCACGGAACTGGAAACCGGGAACTGGAAACTGCCTACGGCCCTTTCATCTATGGCACGTCGAACAGCTGGTGAGCTGCTCGACGCTTCCGATCTTGTATTCCTCCACCAGTCGCTTGCCGAGATCGGGGTCGCCTGAGGGCCGTTCCCAGGCCATGTTGTAGACCTGGTCGCGTGGCCGCACGTACTGGGCCGGATTCCGGTGACAGTCGAGACACCACGTCATGGTCAAGGGAGCCTCCTGGTACATCAGCGGCATCTTGTCGACGCGGCCGTGGCAGGTGGCGCAGCCGACGCCCTTCCGCACGTGGATGCTGTGGTTGAAGTACACGAAATCCGGCAGATCGTTGACCCGCGTCCACTGCAGGCGCGTGTTGTCCCGGAAGCTGGCGCGCACCGGCTCGAGGATCGGCGCGTTGGTCCAGATCTGCGAGTGGCAGTTCATGCAGGTTTTGGTCGGCGGAATGTTGGCAAACGCCGATTCCTCGACCGAGGTGTGGCAATAGCGGCAATCGATGCCGACGCCACCGACATGATGGGCGTGGCTGAACTGGATCGGCTGCTCCACGAACACGTCCTGGTTCGTGTAGAAGCTGCCAAGATGAATGACGGCGACTGCGCCGCCGAGTCCGGCGACGAAAAGCCCGAGGGCAACGATGCTGAGCCGGGAGTAGATGTTGGAATGACGATGGAAGAGCTGACTCATCGTGTCGACGTCCGCGTCGTGCCTCGAGTACGCGCCCTATCAGCCCTCGTGAGGGCCATCGGCTGGCGTTTCAAAGGCCTTAGCCTACTCCAATGACGGCTTCCGCAGAAAGCCAAGTCGCGGATCCGTGCGCCTCGGACTGTGGTGAGCGAGCCCCCGGGGGACGAGCGCAACCACGCCTGCAATAGTGTGAAACTTTTCACAAGCTGTCAAGCACGCGGGTCTGCCCCTCCGGCTGTTCGTACAATGCGGGTGTGCGTTCCAAGCGTTCGTTCGTTCCAGTCCTTCTTCTTCTGATCTCCTCGGCGGCCTTCGCGCAAACGCCCGTGACCTATCGCGTCTCGTTCCCGGCTCCCCAGCACCACTTCGCCGACGTCGAGATGGTGCTCACGGATCTGCCGGCCGGGGCGCTCGAGCTGCGGATGAGCCGCTCGTCGCCCGGGCGCTACGCGCTTCACGAATTCGCCAAGAACGTCTTTGACGTCAAAGCCTTCGACGCGTCCGGCAAGGAGCTGTCGATCGTCCGGCCGAACCCGCATCAGTGGACCGTGCCCGAGCACCAGGGGCAGGTTCGTGTCGTTTACAGAGTCTTCGGCAATCGTGTCGACGGCACCTATCTCGGCATCGACATGTCGCACGCGCACATGAACATGCCGGCCACGCTGATGTGGGCCCGCGGTTTCGACGCCCGGTCCGTGCGCGTGACCTTCGTGCCGCCGGCCGGATCACCGTGGAAAGCGGCGACCCAGCTGTTTCCGACGAACGATCCGTGGACATTCACCGCGCCAAACCTTCAGTACTTGATGGACAGTCCGACCGAGCTGAGCGATCAGTCATTCCGGTCGTTCAAGGTGCGAAACCCCGACGGGCGTGAGCAGACGATCGTGACCGCGGTCCACCACGACGCCAGCGACGCGGAGATCGACGAGTACGTCGCGGGCACCGAGAAAATCGTCCGCGAGCACGCCGCCATCTTCGGGGAGTTGCCGCAGTTCGACGGCGGCACCTACACCTTCCTCGGGGACTACCTGCCGTGGGGCGGCGGAGACGGCATGGAGCACCGTAACAGCACCGTCGTCGCCGAGGGGGCGTCGATCAGGGGCAACGTGCGCGGCGTGCTCGGCACGGTCTCGCACGAGTTCTTTCACGCGTGGAACGTCGAGCGGATTCGTCCGAAAACGCTGGAGCCTTTCGATTTCGAAGATGCGAACATGTCGGGCGAGCTCTGGCTCGCGGAAGGGTTCACCCAGTACTACGGGCAGCTGAGCCTGGCGCGCGCCGGTCTGGCGAACGCCGAACAGACCATGCTCAGCCTCGCCAATTCCGCGCTCGGTGTCGCGTCGAGCCCGGCGCACCAGTTCCGGTCGGCTGTGGAAATGAGTCAGCTGGCGCCGTTCACGGATGCAGCCAACTCCAACGATCCCACGAATTACGGCTACACGTTCATCAACTATTACCCGTATGGCTCGGCGCTTGCGCTCGCGCTCGATCTGACGCTGCGTGAGCGGTCGAATGGAAAGATCACGCTCGACGATTACATGCGCGCGATGTGGCGGGTTCACGGCAAGCCGTCGGCAGCCCCCGGGTACGTTGCAAAGCCGTACACGGTGGCCGACGCGCGCGCGCGGCTCGCCGAACTCGTCGACGATCGCGCGTTCGCCGACAACTTCTTCTCGCGCTACATCGAAGGGCGCGAAGTGCCGGACTATCGCGCGCTGCTCGCGCGCGCGGGCGTGAGGGTCCGAAAGCGGAACGCCGGTGAGGCCTGGACCGGGGCGGCGATCGATGCCTCGGGCAGGGTCACCGCGCTCCGCGGCCTGATCGACTGGGGAACCCCGGCGTTCGAAGCGGGTTTGGAGCACGACGACGTGCTGACGTCGATCGATGGCAAGCCGTTCACTGCCGCTGCGCTGAAGAACCGCAAGCCTGGTGATAAGGTGACGTTCGAGGTCCGGCACATCGGCGGGGCGACCGCAAGGGGCGTGCTGACCTTCGGCGAGGATCCCGCTGAGCAGGCGTTCCTGGCCGAGGCATCGGGCAACTCGTTGAGCCCCGAGCAGAAAGCGTTTCGAGAGGCGTGGCTCGGATCGAAGCAGCGTGCGCCCGAATCCCGGCCGGGGCGCTGAGCGTCTGAGATTGAGGAAAGCAATACGTGCTCGGCACCACCATTCAACACTACCGCGTCGGTGAGCGGCTCGGCGCTGGCGGGATGGGCGAGGTCTACCTCGCCGAGGACGTCCGCCTGGGCCGGCCCGTCGCGCTGAAGTTCCTGCCGCCGGCGCTCAAGGCAGATCCGGACAGCCGCGCGCGCCTGCTGAACGAAGCCCGCGCGGCGTCGCTCCTGCGCTCACCCAACATCGCGGTCACCTACGATATCGGCGAGTACGCCGGCAGCGACTTCATCGTGATGGAGTACGTCGAAGGCGAGCTGCTGTCGAAGCGCGTGGCCGGCGGACCGCTGCCAATCCGCGAAGTCGTCGAGGTCGGCGTGCAGGTGTCCGATGCGCTCGAGGAGGCCCACGGCCGCGGCATCATCCATCGCGATATCAAGAGCGCGAACCTCATTCGCACCGAGCGCGGCCTGGTCAAGGTGCTCGACTTCGGGCTCGCGAAGTTCGTGACGTCGAACCCGCAGGATGGATTCGTGACGCAGCCGCAGGTGACCATCGCCGGGATGGTCGTCGGCACGATCTCCTACATGGCGCCCGAACAGGCGCTCGGCCGCGCCGTGGATAACCGGGCGGATTTGTTCTCGCTCGGCGTCGTGTTGTACGAGCTCGCCACCGGCAGGACGCCATTCGCCGGCACCGTCGCGACCGAGATCGTCGACAAGATTCTCCATGAGACGCCGGCGGTGCCGTCGATGCTGAACGCCACCGTGCCCAGGGCGTTCGACGGCATCGTCATGCGCGCGCTGGAGAAGTCGCCGACCTTCCGCTACCAGAGCGCGCGCGACATGCGGCAGGACCTGCGCGAGCTGTCCAGCTCGCTCGAGGAGTCGAGCCGCGTCAGCGCGAGCCGCGCCGTGTCCGCCGTGACCAGTCAGCAGGGATCGGCGATCGAGCGGTCGGTCGCGGTCATGACGTTCGCGAACATCACTCGCGACGCGACCGACGACTGGATCGGCACGGGCATCGCCGAGACGGTCAGCTCGGACCTGAAGAACATCCACGGCATGACCGTGATCGGTCGCGCGCGCGTCTACGACGCGCTGCGCAACCTGGCATCCAACGCCAGTCTCGACGAATCGCTGGCCATCGACATCGGCCGCCGGCTCGGGGCGACGTGGGTCGTCGTGGGCGGCTTCCAGAAGATTGGCGAGATGGTGCGGATCACGGCGAACTTCGTCGAAGTGTCCACCGGCACGGTTCGCAAGACGGTCAAGGTCGACGGCCGCGTCAGCGACATCTTCGCGCTGCAGGACAAGATCGTCTACGAGCTCAGTCAGGGGCTGAACCTCGTGCTGCGTGGCACCGAGATCGCCGAGATCGAGCGCCAGGAAACGCGGTCGGTCGAGGCCTACGAGAGCTTCGCCCGCGGCATGATGAACCTCCGGCTGGCGAGTCGCGATTCGATCGAGCGGGCCATCGCCGCCTTCGAGCATGCCACCCGTCACGATCCGGAATACGCGCTCGCCTGGGCCGCGCTCGGCGGGGCCTACAACCTCAAAGGCTCGTTTCTCAGCCTGACCGATCTGATTGAGCAGGCCATCGAAATCGAACGGCGCGCGTTGTCGATCGATCCCGACCTGGCGGACGCGCACACCTGGCTCGGCGCCGCGCTGTTGAATCTCGGCCGGAACGACGAGGCGATCGGCGCGATGCGGGAAGCGATCCGGCTCGAGCCGGACAACGGTCAGGCGCACCAGGCGCTGGCCCGGGCCTACTGGGTCGGCAAAGGGGATTTCGCGTCTGCGATCCCGGAATTCGAGCGGGCCATCGAGCTCAATCCCGATGCCGGGTATTCGTACTTGCAGCTCGGGCTGCTGCTGGCCTGGCAGGGTCAGTTCGATCGGGCCGAGGACGTGTGCAAGCGGGCGGTCGAACTTCAGGACCAGTACATCTCAGGCAACGCAGGCCTGCAGGTGGTTGGCGCGAACGGTCGGCTTGGCTACGTCTACTACCTGCAGGGCCGGTACGACGACGCGGTGCGGGAGTACGAGCGGGGATTGCAGTTCGTGGCCTCCAGCGATCACGCGCTGAAGGATCGCACCGCGATCGAGCTCACCATCAAGATCGGAGCGGCCTACCAGCGCCAGGGTCGGACCGCCGACGCGTCCCGGCAGTTCGAGCGCGCCCGGAAGATGTTCGACGGCCTGCTCGCGAAAGGCGCCGACGATCCGTTCACCCGCTACTACGTCGCCTGCATGTATGCGCTCGGCGGCGATCGCGAGCGCGCCCTCGACTCGTTGGAGCGGGTCGCAGCGAAGCTTCCGGCGCTGACCGCGGCGCGGGTGCGTCGTGACCCCGACGTCGACTCGCTGCGATCCGACCCCCGGTTCGAGGCGATTGCCGCGCTGCAGGACGCGGCGCGGTAGTGGCCGGGCCCCGGAAATACGACGTCATCATCGTTGGCGCCGGCCCTGCCGGATTGAGTGCCGCATTGATGCTGGGGAGGTGCCGGCGTTCGGTCGTCGTCTTCGATAACGGCAAGCCGAGGAACGCGCCATCGCACGCGCTGCACGGCTATCTGACCCGCGACGGCATTGCTCCCGCCGACTTCCTGCGCCTCGCGCGAGCCGAGCTCGGGCAATACGACTCCGTCCGAATCCGCGATGAGGAAGTGTCCGCGGCTGAGTGCCGGCCCGGAGCGGGGTTCGTCGTCACTCTTCAATCGGGCGAAACGATGGCGGCGCGGAAGCTGCTGCTGTCGACGGGTGTCGTGGACAACCTCCCCGACATCCCCGGTTTCCGCGAGCTGTACGGCCGCAGCGTTTTTCACTGTCCGTACTGTGATGGCTGGGAACTGTGCGACCAGCCGCTGGCGATTTACGGCCGCGGCGCGCGCGGCGCCGGCCTTTCGCTGGAGCTCACGGCCTGGAGCCGCGATCTGGTGCTGTGCACGGACGGGCCGCCGGAGATCGAGCCCGATGACCGGGTCCGGCTCGAACGGAACGGCATCGCTATCCGGGAGGATCGCGTCATCGCTCTGGAAGGCGCCGATGGCGTCCTGGCACGAGTAGTGTTCGAGAATGCGCCGCCGCTCGAACGCCGGGCCGTGTTCTTCTCGACGGGACAGTATCAGCGGTCCGATCTGCTCGAGCGGCTGGGGTGCGAGTTCAACGACAAAGGCACCGTCCGAACCGGCAAATACGAGACGACCCACCTGCCGGGCCTGTTCGTGGCGGGGGACGCGTCGCGCGCGGTGCAGTGGGTCGTCGTGGCCGCGGCCGAAGGCGCCGAAGCGGCCTTCGCCATCAATACCGATTTGCTGAAGGAAGACCTGAAGTAGCTCAGTCGGAGAGGCCGAACAAATCGAGGGCGTCGGGTTCCACGAACACGCCGGCCTTCGGCACGTAAGCGCGCCAGCCTTTGCGCTCCATCAGGGACCGGAGCAGGTCGACGGCAGCGTCGCCCTCAGCGGCCGCCACCGCCGCGTGCACCGGGTTGCCGCGTCCGAGGTCGATGCTGAGGCGATAGTCGTGGTGGCGGAGATCGGCGCGGCCCTCAGCGTCGAAGGCGATCCCCGGCGCCAGGGCCTGGAGCGCGGCGATCACCTCTTCACGTCGTCCGAGCGGCGGAGCCTTCTCTATTTGTTCGGGACCATCGCTGGGCTTCAGGTTCAGGAGCAGCAGACCTCGCAGCCGCAAGGGAACGCGCGCCTGGCCCGGAGCCGGAGGCGCAGGGTGGGGTGGCGCGACTTCTTCCATTTCCTTGGCCTTCGACCGACGGAACCAGAGAAGACCCATTTGGAGGATTCTACAGGGGTTCCGGGTTCCAGGGTTCCAGGGTCTGGGTTCGGTTCGGGGTTCCAGGTTCGGTTCAACGGTTCAACGGTTCAACGGTTCACCGTTCGTCGAACTCTAAACCGTGAACCCTGAACCCTGAACCGAACCGCGAACCCGGAACCGAACCTGGAACCCCGGAACCAGGAACCCGGAACCCACTCATGTCATGATCCCCCCATGTCCGCCCACCGGTTCACCGTCGGCGTGGAAGAAGAGTTCCAAATCGTCGACCCGAACACCTGGGAACTGCGCTCTCATGTGACCGAGCTGCTCGCGTCGGGGACGCCGGCGCTGGGCGATCACATCAAGCGCGAGCTGCACCAGTCGATCGTCGAGGTCGGCACCAAGATTTGCGGCGACGTCGCCGAGCTGCGCGATGAAATCTTCCGGATCCGCCACGAGCTCTCCAGCGCGGCCGAACGCGTCGGGCTGGCCGTCGCTGCCGCGGGAACGCACCCGTTTTCCGACTGGAAGGATCAGGTGCTGTCCCCAGGCGTCCGCTACGAAAGCATCGTCGAGGAGCTGCAGCAGCTGGCGCGCTCGCTCCTGATCTTCGGATTGCACGTGCACGTCGCGGTGCCCGATCGCACGACGATGATCGACCTGATGAACATGGCGCGGTACTTCCTTCCGCACCTGCTCGCCCTGTCCACCAGTTCCCCCTTCTGGATGGGCCGCGACACCGGACTGAAGTCGTACCGCACCACCGTGTTCAGGCGCTTTCCGCGAACGGGTGTTCCGGACCATTTCGATTCCTGGAGCGCCTACGAAAACTACGTGCAGCTGCTGGTGGAGCTCCACTGCATCGAAGATGCGAGGAAGATCTGGTGGGATGTGCGGCCGCATCCGGTGTTCGGCACCCTGGAATTCCGCGTCTGCGACGTGACCACCAAGCCGGAGGCGGCGGTAATGATCGCCGCGCTCTGCCAGGCGATCGTTGTCAAGCTGCACAAGCTCTACACGCGCAACCAGGGCTTTCGTCTCTACCGGCGGGCCCTGATCGAAGAAAACAAGTGGCGGGCGTCGCGGTGGGGGCTCGATGGCAAGCTGATCGACTTCGGAAAGCGGGCCGAGGTCCCGATGCGCGATCTCGCGATCGAGCTGCTCGAGTTCCTCGACGACGTGCTCGACGAGCTCGGCAGCCGTGAGGCGGTCAACTACGTCCATACGGTTCTCGCGGAGGGCACCAGCGCCGACCGTCAGCTCGCGGTGTTCCGGCGCACCGGCGACCTCAAGGCAGTCGTGCAGCATCTGGTCGAGGAAACCCGTGAGGGCGTAGCAGCGCGGGGGGCTGGGCGATGAAGATAGGCTTGTTGTGCGGCCGTGAGTACAGTTTTCCGCCCGCGTTCATCGAGCGGGTGAATCAGCTGGGCCACCCGCATGGCATCACCGCCGAGATGGTGAAGTTCGGCGGCACGAAGATGGACCAGCCGTCGGAGTACCGGGTCATCGTCGATCGCATCTCGCACGAGGTCGAGTACTACCGGGGCGCGCTGAAGCACGCCGTGCTCCACGGCGCCTACGTGATCAACAACCCGTTCTGGTGGACTGCCGACGACAAGTTCTTCAACTACTGCGTGATGCACAAGCTGGGGCTCGCGATCCCGCGGACCGTGCTGCTGCCGCAGAAGGGTTATCCGGCGGATGTCGATCTCACGCCCGACTCCCTGCGCAACCTGGTGTTCCCGATCGACTGGGACGGGCTGCTCGATTATGTCGGCCGTCCTGCCATCCTGAAGCCCTACTCGGGCGGCGGATGGAAGCACGTCTACAAGGTCAACAACCGTGAGGAGCTGCTCGCTGCCTACGAGGTGACGTCGCCCTACCCGATGACGCTGCAGCAGTTCATCGAGTTCGATCGCTACGTGCGGTGCTTCACGTTCGGCAAGACGGATATCATGCCGGTCGCCTACGATCCGCGGGAGCGCCGCTACCTGGTGGAGCACGAGTACTTGAGCGCCGGCCTGGGCGCGCGCGTCGTGCGCGACGCCCAGACGATCAACCTGGCGCTCGGCTACGAAATGAACACCATCGAGTTCGCGATCCAGGACGACGTGCCGTACGCGATTGACTTCCTGAACCCGGCCCCGGATTTCGAGCGTGACCGGATCACGGACTTCTACTTCAGGCACGTGGTCGAGAAGATGTCGCAACTGGTAATCGATCGAGCGTTGAACGGACTGCCTTCGCAGTCGTGGCCGCGCTGGGAGGAGATGAACGGGCTCGGCCCGAGCACCGGCTTCACCGGCGCTCCAGGCTCACGGTAATGGATGCCATCGCGGAGTGGACCGGGCTGCTGCGGCCCGACCACGAGCTGACCCCGGTCTTCTGTACGTCGCTCGCCGACGCAATGCGCGATCGAAAGCTGACGTTTGGCGATCGCGTCCATTGCCCGGTGCTGCGGCCATTTTTCCTCTCCGCGGCCGATGAGGTGCGGATTCGCGAGGCCTCGGAGCGAATCGCCGCGATCGGCGAGCGGCTGGCTGCCGCCGCGATGACCGACCGGCGGCTGCTGACCGCGCTGGGAGTCACGGACGCCGAAGAACGGCTGATTCGGATTGATCCAGGGTACGCGCGCGCGAGCACCGCGTCACGCCTCGACGCTTTCCTGCTGCCGGATTCACTGCATTTCGCCGAGTACAATGCCGAATCCCCGGCCGGCCCCGCCTACACGCAGCGGCTCTGCGAGCTGTTCGACGGCCTGGAGATCATGACCGCGTTCAAACGCCGGATGGCGGTCACCCATCACAAGACGATCCCGCCGCTGCTCGCTGCGCTGCTCGAGAGTTATCGGGAATGGGGCGGACGCGAGTCGCCACCGACGATCGCGATTGTCGACTGGAGAGAAGTCCCGACCTGGACGGAGTTCGAGCTGCTGCGCGACGCGTTCCTCCACGAGGGAATTCGCACCACGGTCTGCGATCCCCGCGAGCTGACCTTCGAGGGAGGCGTGCTGCGGGCGGGAGGGCAGCGCGTCGATCTCGTCTATCGGCGGGTGCTGATCAACGACCTGATTGCCAGGGCTGACGAGTGCGCCGCGCTGCTGAAGGCGTACGAGAGCCGGGCCGTCTGCGTCGCCAACACGCTGCGCTGCAAGCTGGCGCACAAGAAGGCGTTCTTTGCGGTGCTCACCCATCCCGCGTTCGCGTTTCTTCAGGATGCTGCCGATCAGGCGATCGTTCACGCTCACGTGCCCTGGACCCGGCTGGTTGCCGATGTTGCGACCGAGCGCGGGGCTCGCAGCGAAGGCCTGCTCGCGGTCGCCCGGCGCGACCGTGAGCACCTCGTCCTGAAGCCCAACGACGAGTACGGCGGCACCGGGGTGATGCTCGGATGGGAAGCGAGCGAGTCGGCCTGGGACGCCGCGCTCAACCAGGCACTCGCGGATCCGCCCGGGACCTGGGTCATCCAGGAACGAATCCCGGTGCGTCGCGAGGTGTTCCCACATTTCGATCAGATCGGCCGCGTCGTCATGCGCGACATGCTGGTGGACCTCGCGCCCTACCTGTTTCGCGGCAAGCTCGGGGGCTATCTGACCCGCCTGAGTACGAGCGGGCTCGCGAACGTCACGTCGGGTGGGGGGCAGGTGCCTGCATTCGTCGTCCGATAGCTGGCAAATCCCAAGCTCCAAATCCCAAGCTCCAACGCACTCCCAACTCCCAGGCCCCAACGCTAAGTTTGGGAATTGCCTTGGGAATTGCCCTGGGAGTTGGCGGTTGGGAGTGGGTTGGAGCTTGGGATTTGGAGCTTGGGATTTGAGGACCTGTACAATGTTTTTGATGTCCTTCGGCTCTCCTGAGCAGGATTTGATGCCCGGCGCCCGCAACGCCGTCGGGACCTGTCTGGCCATTCAGCCCGGGGAACGCGTCGCGCTCATCGCCGATCAGTCGAGCGCGCCGGTCGCCGCAAGCCTTGCTGCCGCGCTCGACGAGTGTGGCGCGCGGACGGGCGCAGTCCTCATCGAATCGGTGAGCGCGCGGCCCATGACCAGCGCGCCATCCCGGGTCCTCGAGGCGCTCGAGAACGCAGATGCCGGGATCCTCTGCGTGCAGCCGCAGGAAGGAGAATTGCCGGCACGGATGGCCATCGTCGCCCTGATCGAGCGCCGGCGGATCCGCTATGCGCACATGGTCGGTGTGACACCGCAGATCATGCGCGAGGGGCTCCGCGCCGACTATCGTCTCGTCGATCGTCTGAGCCAGCAGTTGTGCGAGCGGATGCGCACCGCGAAGACGTTGACGGTCAAGACTCCGGCCGGGACCGATTTCACCGCCACCTTCGATCGATCGCTCGTGTGGGTCAAGACCAGCGGGCTGATCAATCCCCGCTACTGGTCGAACCTGCCCGCCGGCGAGGTCTTCACCACCCCGGCGTCCGTGGACGGCCGGTTCGTCTGTGACGGGACCGCCGGCGACTACTTCAACGCCAAGTACGGCAGCCTCGACGCGACGCCGTTGACGCTGGAGATTCGGGGCGGCAGGCTCGTCGACGCGCGGTGCGACCGCAGCGATCTGCAGCAGGACTTCTGGGACTACTGCCACACCGACGCAAACAGCGATCGCGTGGGCGAGCTGGCGTTCGGTACCAATTTCGGCCTGCGCCGGATGATTGGCATCCTCCTGCAGGACGAGAAATTCCCAGGCGTTCATCTGGCCTTCGGCGATCCATACGGCAGCCAGACTCACGCGGACTGGAAGTCGCGCACCCACGTCGACGTGCTGACCCGCGACTGCAACGTCTGGATTGACGACGAGCAGGTCATCGCGCGGGGGCAGTACCTTCTCGATCGGTTCGATCTGCGCGAGCCCGTATCGCTCGGCTCCGCGCCGGCCCGATAGACCACCATGAGAGTCCGCTTCGCCGCGTTCGTGTTCACGGTCGTGGCCCTGATCGTGATGACGCCACCGGGCGCGACGGCCCGGGAGCAGCAACAGGACCAGGAAGAGGACACGTCCTCTCCCTCACTCCGGATTGACTGGAAAGAATTCCGGAAGCTCTACGACACGAACGCGATCGACCTGGTCGACGTCCGCGGCGACGTGTTCTTCGAATCGGGCCACATCCCGAGGGCCCGATCGATCCCGCTCGATCAGGTCGAGAAGCACCTTCCGGAGCTCCGCCGCTCGAAGAAGCCGATCGTTCTCTACTGTGCCTGACCGTCCGAGCACACGAGCGCCCGTGCGGCGCTCACGCTGCAGAAGGCCGGCCTCAACGCGCGCGCCCTGATTGGCGGCTGGGAGCGGTGGCGCAACGAAGGCGGGAAGATCGAGACCGGGAAGTAGTGTTCAGTGTCGAGGCCCGGCGCGATCACCACCGTCCGACATATTCCCTGATCATTTCCTTCCAATACGGCCAATCATGGCCGCCTTTCCATCCCCAGTCGTCGACGTCATGGCGGATTCCCCTTGCGGCCAGGACGCTCGCGAACGCATACGTGTGACGGCTGTCCTCCCAGGGCCCCGAGCCGGTCACCAGCCTGATCTCGCAGCTGTCCAGCTGATGCAGGTACCAGCCATCACTCAGGCTGGCCATGTAGTCGATCGGGTTATGGAAGTAGAAGTTGTCGTCGTACCTGCCATCCATGAACCGCCGCAGATCGTAAACGCCGGAGAAGCCGTAGCAGCGCTTCACCAGGTGCGGATACCGCAGCAGCGTGTTCACCGCGTGATAGGCGCCGAGCGAGGCCCCCCAGGTCGTGATCGGGATTTCCGGCGTCTGACAGCGCGTGTGGACGAAGGGCACGACTTCATGACGGATGTATTCGTCGAACATGCGCTGCCGCCAGCTCCGGTGGAACGGGTGCGCGCCTTTGTTCAGAAACGAATCGTGGTTGTTCGAGCCCACGCAGAACACCTTGACCCGCCCCGCGTCGATGAAATCGGCGATCGCGTCGAGCAGGCCCTGACGTTGTAATTCCCACTGGTCGCCATGGCTGGTGGGAAAGGCGAGCAGCGGCGGTCCCCAGTGGCCGAAGACCGCGACCCCCATGTCCCACCCGAGCCGCGGTGAGTACCAGTTATGGTGTTCGATGCGCATTGGGGCATTATCCCCGGCATGCCGCTCCTGCGCCTTCTCTTCGGACTTCCCGACTCGCCAATCGACCGGCGCACGTACGTGACGGTCGGCGCGTCGCTGATGGTCTTCAAATACATCGTCGACGCCGTGGTCATCGCCCTCGCCGCCGGTGTCTTCTGGACGCCCGTCGATTACCTCCTGCCGATGATCACCTTCAAAGCGGCGAAGGTGGCGCAGTTTCCGCAGGGGCTCAGCATCTGGCTGGTGCTCTGGACGCTGCCGTTCATCTGGATCGGGGTTGTGCTCAGCGTGCGACGAGCCCTCGATGCGGGCATCTTTCCCGGCGTTGTGGTCGCCTTCTTCGTTCCGTTCCTGAATTACCTGCTGATGGCAGGGCTGGCGATCGCGCCGGCCAACCATAAACCGCCGGTCAGGCTTGTCGAGCCGCCGCCGTCAGAGCCGCCAACCCCGCTCTCGCGGAGTACGCAACTGGGCGTTGTCCTTGGTGCCGGGGCCGGGATCCTTGTGATTGGGATTGGCGTGATGGGCTTTCGGAATTATGGCACCAGCGTCTTTCTTGGCGTGCCGTTCATGACGGGGCTGGTCAGTGCCGTCGTGGCGAACCGGATTGCCCCGCGCAGCCGGACGGAGACGATTGTCCTCGGTCAGGGGGCGCTCCTGCTGATCGCCGGGATGCTGCTGCTCGTGGCACTCGAGGGCGGAATCTGTCTCGCAATGGCGTTCCCGATTGCGTCGCCAATCGCCATCATGGGCTCGATCGTCGGGCGGCTGCTCGCACATCGCGATCAGCCGCCGTCGTTCACCCACATCACGGTGTTGCTGCTGGCGGTGTCGCTTGGCTCCGGCATCGAGGCGGCGATGCCGGGAGTCCCAACGCGCGTTGTCCTGACCTCAGTCGAGATTGACGCATCCCCCAGCCGCGTCTGGGAGCAGGTGGTCTCGTTCCGGGAGATCGATCGCGCTCCCGCGTGGTATTTCCGGACCGGCCTGGCCTATCCGCTTCGCGCGCGGCTCGAGGGCACGGGCGTCGGCGCGGTCCGCCACTGCCAGTTCACCACGGGCACCTTCGTCGAGCCGATCACGGTGTGGGACGAACCGCGAGTGCTGGCGTTCGATGTCAAGAGCCAGCCGCCGCCGCTTCACGAATGGAGTCCGTATGCACGCGTCTACGCGCCACACCTGGATGGCTTCTTCCGTACGACGCACGGCGAGTTCCGCTTGATTCAGCTGGCGCCGAACCGCACGCGGCTGGAAGGGCGCACGTGGTATTCGCTCGAGATGCAGCCGTCGATTTACTGGAATGCCATCGCCGACACGATCCTGCACGCGATACACGGCCGCGTACTCGAACACGTCAAGGCCGAGGCCGAGAGGACCCGGTAGTGGTCTTGGCCCGGCCCCACAACGCACGGCCGGGACGCGCGTTCGTATGCTCGCCGTTACGGAGGACGGCCACTCCGTTCACGATGACGTCGCGGATGCCGACCGCATACTGATGCGGTTTCTCGAACGTCGCCCGATCGGCAATCGTGGCGGGGTCGAAGATGACGACGTCGGCGAACATGCCGGGACGAAGGAAGCCGCGCTGGTCGAGCTCGAGGTTCGAGGCAGGGAGGCCGCTCATTCGGTGGATGGCCTCGGCGAGGGTCAGGGCTTGGTCCTCCCGCACGTACTTGCCGAGGACGCGCGCGAAATTGCCGTAGGCGCGCGGGTGCGCGGACGACTTCGTGAATGGCGGCTCCGGCGCCATCGACGCGGCGTCGGATCCGAACGACACCCACGGCAGGCGGATCTGCCGGTTGAGGTTCGCTTCGGCCATCATGAAATAGACCGTCCCGACGCGCGACCGATCTTCGAGAACCAGGTTCATGATCGTGTCGATCGGATCCTCGCCGCGCATCCGGGCCGCTTCCGCCAGGGTCTTGCCGGTCAGCGGCTTGAGCGCCTCGGACTTGAATTCGACCAAGAGCACGCGGTCCGGCGAACCGGCTGCCAGAAAGAGGTTCTCCCAGTCGCGTGACGGGGTCCGAATCGCGCTGGCGATCTTCTTTCTGATCTCGGGATCGCGCAGCCGTTTGAACGCCTCCTCGTATCCGCCGTCGAGCACCCAGGGCGGCATCGACGCATCGAGGCCGGTCGCGCCGGCGGTGTAGGTATACATGTCGGCCGTGATGCGAAGCCCCCTTCGCCGGGCCTGCTCGATCATCTCAATCACGCGCGGCATCTTCGACCAGTTCGCCTCGCCAGCTGCCTTGAGGTGATAGATCTCGGCCGGAATGTTCGCCGCCCGGCTGATCCGAATCAGCTCCTCGACGGCCTCGACCAGCCGGTTCCCCTCGCTGCGGAGGTGCGAGATGTATTTGCCGTGATACTTCGCCGCGACCTTGCACAGTTCGATCAGCTCGTCGGTCGAAGCGTAGAAGGCCGGCGCGTAAATCAACGACGAGCCGATTCCCAGCGCGCCAGCCTCCATCTCGCGGCGCACGATGTCCCGCATCGTCTCGAGCTCGGATGCGGTCGGCTTGCGATCCGCCAGCCCGATCACGTGCTCGCGCACGGTCGTCGCGCCGAGAAACGACGCCACATTCTGAGACACGCCGCGCCGTTCCAGTTCCTGCAGGTACTCCGAGAGCGTGGTCCAGGTGATGTCGAACTTCAGATCGCCCATCTGCTCGACCATCCGCTTCTTCATCGCGTCGTTCAGCGGGCCCATCGAGCTGCCCTCGCCGAAGATCTGGGTGGTGACGCCCTGCCGGATCTCTCCCTGCGATCGGCCATCGACGAGCAGCGACTCGGTCGACCACGACAGCATGTTGACGAAGCCTGGCGCGACCGCCATCCCGCTGGCATCGATCACCGTGGACGCCGTTGCCGCTGACAGATCGCGAACGGCGACCACGCGATCCCGTCGAATGCCCACATCACTCCGGACGCCAGGGCTTCCGCTGCCGTCGTAGACCATCCCGCCGCGGATGACGATGTCGAAGGACTGGGGTTGGCCGGCTGCAGGCGACAGGAAAGCCGCGCAGAGAATCAGCGTCAAGACCGGGCGCATGGCCCAGGATTATGACAGGACTCAGATTGTTGACATCAGTCTTACACAATGTAAGACTGACTGGCGATGAGAGACCGGGTGCCGACGCTGTCTGCCAAGGAGCACGTCATTCTCGAGCTGCTCGGGAAGTCACGTGAGATGTACGGCCTCGAGCTCGTGACCGAATCGGGCGGCGCGCTGAAGCGAGGCACGGTGTACGTCACGCTCGGCCGCATGGAAGAGAAAGGCTATGTCACCTCACGTGCAGAGGAGGCATCGCCAGCGCAGGGTGGGCTGCCTCGCCGGCTCTATCAGTCCACACCCTATGGCCGGGAACTGCTGGCGATGCTGGCATCGGCGCGGCGTCGGCTCGCCCTGAGGTTCGCGCGATGAGCGGACCAGGAAGCTGGCTGCGGGCTTTCGCGGTGTTGCTGTTTCGCCCACCAACGATTGAGCGCCTGATTGATCCGATCATCTCGGATTTGCAAATCGAGTACAACGCCACGCTTGGAGGTTCGTGGCGCCGGCGCGGCGTGCTGTTGCGGGCTTATTGTGGGTTCTGGAAGGCCCTCGCGATTCACACCGTGCTGTCGGTCGGCGGCGGCTCCGCTGAACGCAACGAGTTCCGGCGCGCCATTGCGTTCTCGTGTCTCGCGTGCGCCATCGGTACGGTATTGCTGGCGCTCCCGCCGCTGGTCAATGGCATTCGACTGCCCACCGGCAAAACCCACCAGTTGATGCTCGCGCTCACGCTGATCCCGCAGGCGCTTCCCATCAGCATCCCGGTCGGCGTGTGTATAGGCATCATGAGTGCCGGTTGTGGTCGGACGCTCACTCGACGCCACCTCCTGAATACGTTGATGATCGGCTTTACTGCCGCATGTGTCGTGTGGGTGGTCCTTGAATGGGGGGTCCCGCTGGGCAACCAGACGTTCCGGGACATTGTCATCGCGGAGGTCACCGACGGGCGGGTCGTTCACATCGAGCCAGGTTTGAACGAGCTCGGGTTCTCCGGGCTTGCCCGCCGCAAGGACGTCGCGGCGGTGCGGCACTACCATCTGCTGTGGGCCCTGAGCTTCGCAGCGATTCCGCTGGCGATGTTTACGCTCGCGGCTGGTGCACGACTTCGCCACCCGGTGTCCCGCGGGTCAGTGATCCTGCTGATGCTGTTTGCCTACTACGTCCTCCTGTGGGTGTCTCACAGCTCCCTGCGGCACGGCGCGCCGATCCTGGTTACCTGGGCGCCGAACGTTGTGTTTCTTACGGCAGGACTAATGTTGGTGTGGCGCCAGTGGGCCGTCCATACGGGCGCGCCCCGAATCGGCGTGTGAGCTGATCCGGGCGGTCCGTCAGCATTATTTGGTTTGCACACCCCCGCCCGCTCGCGTGGGGCCCCACCCCCACGCGCTGCCAGCGCCTCGTTTTGCTCGGCGCCGCTGTTCAGTACCGACCCCGCGAGTCAACGAATAGTCGTCGGAAAGCCCGGCTTCTTGAGAATCGTCGGCTGCGTGGCCGCCGTCGCCGGCTTCATGTTGTAGCGCCAGGCTTCGATCACCCATCCGCCGCCCGCGCGCCGCAGCACCAGCGTGCACAGACCCTCGGCCGGCGGCGTCAGGTTGCCACGTCCATCGGTTACGCCGCGCAGTTCCCACTTCGCGTCGGCGATGGCCACGTCGGAGGTGATGCACCGGACCTGACCGATGGTCAGGAAGTGCTTCGAACCACGGAACTCGCGCTGCTGGAAGAGATACGCGCGATTCTCGCGGATCACTTGCGCCGTGGTCTCGACGAGGCCGTCGGGGTGAGCCATGTCGCCGCTGTCGGCCCAAAAGCTGGCGAGACGCGGGGCATCCTGATCCTGCCAGGCGAGGTAGAACTTGGGCCCGAGCTCCCGGATGAACCGCTCGTCTCCCTGCAGACATTCGCCTGGCGGACGGCCCGCTGACTGCGGCATCGACAAGCCGCGTGACGCGGCGCTCAGCTGCGGCGCTGTCGTTCCTCCGCGCGGCAGGGCGGCACGGCGCAGCTCCTCGATCTCGCTCCTGATCGCGCTCACGGTCGTTTCCACGACGACACGCCCCTTGTCGCGGGTCGCCAGCGACGGATCGCCCCAGGTGCCGGTCGGCGAATACGTGCCTCGGCCGCCAGTGGGATTGCGGGTCAGCTGGACCGGCTGGGTCGGCGACGGACTGTAATCGCGCTGCGCGATCGACATGTTCACGACGGACGGATCGATGTAGAGCATCATCGACGTCTCGATCTCGTCGGCGTGATTGCCGCCCGGCTGCTGCTGCACGCCGCGGCTCGCCTCCATCCGCGCGTGCCAGTCCGTGTACCGCAGGAGGACGCCCTCGCTGGCGAGCATCTTTGCCGCTTCGCCGAGTGCCTGCGCCGACGAATAGCCGGTGTTGAGCACGTAGAAGCGCCGCGGACCATGACGCGCGATGCCGCGGACGACGTCGGCGGTGAGATCGCGCGCGACGTTCAGCGCGACCGAGGTCGACCCGGGATATTCGTTGAACGCAGGGAAATAGTGGTACGGCAGCGCCGGCGCCGCCACCACATCCGCGATCTCGAGAATGCGGCGCGTGAAGTAGTCGGCAAGGATCTGATCGTTGCGCAGCTTCAGGTGCGGCCCGTGTTCCTGCGCAGCGGCACCGAGCGGGAGCAGGACGACCGCGTCCGGCTTCAGCCGCTGTTCCGCCATCTGCCAGGTGAGGTCGCCCATCTGGACGCCGGTCACCACCGGCTCGGGCGGCTTTGGGCCCCTGCCGGCCGGCGGTGCCTGTCCCCTGAGGCTGACCAGCGAGACCAGGAAGAGCATCCCGAAAAGCGCGCGCCGCATCATGGTGACCTGAACCTGAGCGAGCTTCATGAGTACCTCGCGGGATTTGGACGCCTGCCGGGGGAAGTCAGCTTTACTTTAGACTGAGCTTTCAGCTATCAGCTATCAGACCTCGAGAGCGACCGCTCGGGGCAGTCCGGGACGCTCCGCATACGCTCTGAAAGCTGAAGCTGAGAGCGTGTGACGATCGCGGTCACGAGCAAGTGAGCGGAGCGGGGCATCGGGCCCCCACGAGCGCCCGCCTTCGCGCGGAGCGCTTCGGCGAGGTCTCGCCGTAGCTTTAGCGGAGGCGGAAGCGTGTAAGGGGGTCCGGGGGACGAAGTCCCCCGGAGAGAAATGACTGACTGGGATGCGACGCGATATCACCGGGTTTCGGAGCCGCAGTTCGACTGGGGCCAGCGTGTCATCGCGCGGCTGCAGCCGTCGCCCGGTGAGCGGATCCTCGATGTCGGCTGCGGCACCGGACGGCTGACCCGCGAAATCGTCACGGCTGCTGGCGACGGATCCATCGCCCGCGTGATCGGGCTCGACCGTTCCGGATCGATGCTTTCGGTCGCCAGGACCGACGCTGCCGTCTTCGAGGCGCCGATCGGATACGTGCAGGGCGACGGCGCCGCGCTCCCGTTTGCGAACGCGTTCGACGCCGTCTTCAGTGCGGCCACTCTCCACTGGATTCACGACCACCCGGCGGTGTTCCGGAGCGTCAACACGGCGCTCGTGCCGAACGGCCGCTTCGTCGCGCAGTGCGGCGGCAAGGGCAACCTGCAGCACCTGCTCGAACACGCCGACGCGTTGATGGCGTCGGCGCCCTATCGCGCGCACTTCGCGGCGTGGCGCGACCCCTGGAACTTCGCAGATGCCGACATAACAGCTGCGCGGCTGAAGGCGGCTGGCTTGAACCGCATCGAGACGTGGCTCGAAGAGGCGCCGGTCGACCTGGAAACCGCGGAGAAGTACGCCGAGTTCGTGTCGTGCGTCTGTATCCGGCATCACCTCGATCGGCTGCCGCCGGACCTGCGGGGGCGCTTCACCAGCGATCTGACGGCGCGAGCCGCCTCTGACGATCATCCGTTCACGCTGGACTACTGGCGCCTCAACATCGACGCGCGGAAGCCGGCCGCGTGATTCCTTACTACGAACAACAGGTTGCAGCCCACACTGCGCGACGGGATGCCGAAGCCGCGGTGTCGGTCCGCATCTCGCGCCTTCGACTTGCGACCGTCGTGCCCGCCATCGCGCTCCTCGTTCTGGCTGGTGCGCGTACGTTCTCGCCCGCGGCACTGACCGCAGGCCTCGTCTTACTGCTGGTTTTCCTGGTGCTGGTCGTCTGGCACGCCAGGGTCGAACAGCGCGTCGAGTGGCACGATGCGCTGCGGACCGTGAATCTTCACGCGCTCGCGCGGATCGGGAGGGCGTGGGATCGCCTGCCGCCTGCCGAAGAGCCGCCGCCCGGCATCGAGGATCACCCCTATGCGCAGGATCTCGATCTCTTCGGCCGCGCCTCGCTGCTGCAGTGGCTGGGGCCCGCCGCGACCGCTGCGGGCGCTCGAACGCTGCAGGACTGGGTTCTCGCCCCGGCGCCGGCCTCCGAGATCGCCAATCGCCAGCGCGCGGTCGCCGAACTGTCGGCCGCTGTCGAATGGCGTGAACACTTCGCCGCGCACGGCCGGCTTGCCGAGCGTGTTCGTCGCGCCGAGCTCGAGGCCTTTCTGAGGTGGGTTGAGAGCGCGGGGCCCTTCACGCGGCCAACGATCCTGCGCCTGCGCGTAGCAGTGCCGGCAATCACGGCAGCCATCTGGGTGCTCATCGCGCTTCAGGCCGCGGGAGTGGCTGAAGCGGCGTACTGGCTGATTCCCGTCGTTGCCGGGATGATCCTCTCATTTGTCACCGCAAGCCACATCCA
>Ga0207428_10000519_pt1 | contig 46036 bp, 40 predicted proteins | sample RhiMethybrSRZTD1_FD_187600 | JGI IMG/M metagenome (GOLD analysis project Ga0207428, IMG submission 187600) | Populus rhizosphere microbial communities from Tennessee, USA - Rhizosphere MetaG P. TD hybrid SRZTD1 (SPAdes) (version 3) | ecosystem: Host-associated > Plants > Roots > Rhizosphere >...
CGGTGAGGACGAAGGACAGCAGGAGCCCGACGGCGAGCACGCCCGCGATGCCCAGCCAGCCCCGCGCGCGCTCGCTCATCTAGACGGCGCGGGCCCGCCGGCCGAAGAGGCCCTGCGGCCGCACGTAGAGCACGAGCAGGAAGGTCACGAACACGCCCACGTTCTGGAGCTGCAGCGGCAGCAGCAGCAGCGTGAGCGACTGCACGAGCCCGATGACCAGCCCGCCCACGAAGGCGCCGGGGATGCTGCCGAGCCCGCCCAGCACCACCGCCACGAACATCAGCACGATGAAGTTCACCGCCACGTTCGGCTCGATGGGGTGGTAGGTGGCGAGGAGGCCGCCCGCCGCCGCGACCAGCGCGATGCCCAGGCCGAACGCGGTGCCGTGCATCACCCGCACGTCGATCCCCTGATAGCCGGCGGCCTCGGGATCGTCGGCGGCCGCGCGCAGGGCGCGACCGAGATCGGTGCGAGTGAGGAGCGCGTAGAGCGCGGCGGCCAGGGCCAGCGCCATGAGGAACGCGTACGAGCGCGCCTGGTTCAGCAGCAGCGGGCCCACCGCAAAGGCCTTGGTGGCGTAGGGCGCGTTGATGCCGCGGGGCATGGGCGAGAGGATCATCGTGGTCGCGTTGGTGATCACGAGGGACAGGCCCAGGGTGAGGATGAGCTGGGCGTCCATCTCGCGGTTGGGATCGCCGCCGCCGGTGACGCGCGCGAGGAACGTCCGGTGCACGAGCAGGCCGAGCAGGAAGAACGGCGGCAGCGTGAGCAGCGCCCCCAGCAGGGGGTCCACGTGGAAGGCGATCGCGTAGTAGTAGGTGAGGTACATCCCCAGCATCATGAAGTCGCCCTGGGCAAAGTTGACGACCCGCATCACGCCGAAGATCAGCGCGAGGCCGATGCTCATGAGGGCGTAGACGCCCCCCACGAGCAGCCCCGTCACCACGTACTGGGCGAGCTCGCTCGCGTGCACGGCGAGCCGGCGCGGCCGCCGCTACTTGTGCAGGACGATGGGGCGCGTCGCCACCGCCGTCGGCACCACCGTGTACGGCTCGCCGTCCTGCCATTGCACGATGATGGGGCTGGCCCCCGTGCGGCGGCCGCGCTCGTCGAACTTGATGCGGCTCGGGTACAGCGACGAGGGCGCGGGGCCGCTGGTGAGGTCGATCTTGGCCATGACCTCACGGATCGCCTTGGGGTCGGCGGACTTGGCCTGCTCCACCGCTTCCTTGATCAGCCACACATGGGCGTAGGTGCAGAGCGGGTCCTGGGTCATGAAGGGCTCGCCGGTGCGCTGCTTGAACTTCTTCACCAGCTCCTCCTGGCCCTTCATGGGATGGGCGGCCACCACGGTCTGGATGCCGTCCATCGTTTCCTTGCCGATCGTCTTCACGTACTCCGGAGTGACCAGCCACGCCCCCACGCCCTGGATGGCGGTCTTCACGCCGAACTCCTTCACCTTCTGGAGCACCTGGACGGAGTCAGGGAAGTTGGTGGCGCCGTAGAAGACGATGTCGGGCTGGGTCGCGCGGAGCTTCTGCACGATGGAGGTCGCGTCGGCGAGCGGCGGCGTCCACACCTCGTCGGCCACCAGCTCGATGCCCTTGGCGGCGAGGAGCTTCTCGCGCAGCGGCTTGAAGAAGAACACGGTGGCGGCGGTGTTGTCGCCCACGAGGGCCGCCTTCTTGATGGGCCGGTTGTTCTTCCTGCCGACCTCGACCACGAGGTCGAGGGCCTGCTCGGCCTGCACCGACGAGACCGGCGAGGTCTGGAAGGTGTACTTGAAGCCGCGCTCGGTGATGTTGTCGGCGTAGGAAAGGGAGAGCCACGGCACCTGCAGCCGCTCCGCAACCTCGGTGACGCCGAGGGTGAACGAGGAGAGCCACGAGCCGATCCCGGCGCTGATCTTCTCGCGGGTGAGCACCCGCTGCGCCGCGCTCACCGCCTTCTCCACGCTGTCGCCCGCGTCGGCCTCCCGCAGGACGAGCTTGGCGCCCCCCAGCGCCTTGATGCCGCCCTGCGCGTTGATCTCGTCGATGGCCATCTCTGCGCCCATCTTCTTGAGCTGGCCCTGGCGCGCCCAGCGTCCGGATAGCGGCGCCACGAGCGCGATCTTCACGTCGTCGGCGGCTCGGGCGGGCACGGGCAGGAGCGCGAAGGGAGCGAGGAGCAAGCACGCGAGGACGACGGCGACGGGACGGATGAGGCGGCGCATGCGATGGATCCTCCGGCGTTGGAGTACGTGCGAGCCAGGAGCGAGCGGCGCTTACTATAGCACGCTGAGTTATACTTCCGCCGCATGCGAGCCGTGATCTGTCGCGCCTGGGGCCCGGTCGCGAATCTGAACGTCGAGGACGTCCCCGCCCCCGCGCCCGCGGACGATGAAGTGTTGATCGACGTGCAGGCGACCTCGGTCAACTATGCGGACTCGATCATGGTGGCGGGCCAGTACCAGACGCGGCCGAACTTCCCGTTCAGCCCGGGGCTGGAGACCGCGGGGGTGGTCTCGCGCTGCGGCGCGCGCGCCACGCGCTTCAAGCCGGGCGATCGCGTCATGGCCACGCTCGCCTGGGGCGGCCTCGCCGAGCAGGCGGTGGCGAAGGAGGCGGAGACCTTCTTCATTCCCGACGGCATGCCCTTCGAGGAAGCGGGCGCGTTCCCCATCGCGTACATCTCGAGCGACGTGGCCCTCCGCTGGCAGGGGCGCCTCGAACGCGACGAGACGCTGCTCGTGCTCGGCGCGGCGGGCGGCGTGGGGCTCACCGCGGTGGAGATCGGCAAGGCGATGGGCGCGCGGGTCATCGCAGGCGCGAGCACCGCGGAGAAGCTCGCGGTGGCGCAGGCGCACGGGGCGCACGCGCTCGTCAACTACGCCACCGAGAAGCTGACCGAGCGCGTGATGGCGCTCACCGGCGACAAGGGCGCGGACGTGTGCTTCGACCCCGTGGGCGGCGCGCTCGCCGACGCCGCGCTGTCCTCGCTGGGCTGGGGCGGCCGCATGCTGCTGGTGGGCTTCGTGGGCGGCGTGCCGCAGATCCCCGCCAACCGGCTCCTCGTGAAGAACCGCGCCGCCCTGGGCTCCTCGCTGCGCCACTACCGTTTCAACGAGCCCGACAAGCTGCGCCGCTCGGTGGAGGCCCTCGTCGCGTGGTACCGCGAGGGCAAGCTCCGGCCACTCATCAGCCACCGCTTCCCGCTCGAGCGCACGGTCGAGGCCATCACCCTCCTCACCGACCGCAAGGCGCACGGCAAGATCGTGGTGCTTCCGGGGGCGCGCTGAGGATGGAGATCCGCGCGGAGCCGCACGGCCGCCACGTGGTCGTCGTCACCATCGATCACCGTCCCCGGCTCAACGCGATGACGCGAGAGATGCTGGCCGAGCTGGGCCGGCTCTGGGACGAGCTCGAGCGGAGCGCCTGCCGCTGCATCGTCCTCACCGGCGCGGGCCCGCGCGCCTTCAGCGTGGGCGCGGACATCAGCGGCGACCTCAGCGCCTCCGCGGAGACGGCGCGCGTGGTCAGTCACGCGCTCCTGAAGTACGACGCCTTCACCAAGCCGATCGTGGCCGCGGTGAACGGCGACTGCGTGGGCGGCGGCGTCGAGCTCCTGCTCTCGACGGACATTCGCGGCGCCGCACCCCACGCGCGCTTCGGGCTGCCCGAGGTGAAGTGGTCGATCTATCCCTTCGGCGGAGCCACCGTGAAGCTCATCCAGCAGATTGGCCACGTGCACGCCATGGATCTGCTCCTCACCGGCCGCCTCGTGGACGCCGGTGAGGCCGCGCGCCTGGGGCTGATCAACCGGGTGGTGCCGGCGGACGAGCTGATGCCCTGGGCGCTCGCCACCGCGGAGCAGATCGCCGCCAACAGCCCGTCCGCGGTGCAGGCGGTGAAGCGCCAGATCAGCGCGACCATCGCGGACCACGCGCGCACGCGCGAGCCGCTGGAGCAGACGCTGGGCGATCAGGTGCGGGCGAGCCCGCACTTCACCGAGGGCGTGACGGCGTTCCGGGAGAAGCGGCGGCCGGTCTACGAGTAGCCGCCGGCGGCGAGCCGCTCGGCGAGCCGGAACTTCTGCACCTTGCCCGTGCCGGTCACGGGCAGATCCTCGCGCGTCATCACGTGGATCTCCCGCGGCACCTTGTACGCAGCCAGCGCGTCCTTGCAGAGCGCCCGCAAGGCGTCAGGATCGGCCACCTGCCCCGGCCGGGCCACCACCACCGCGACCAGGATCTCTTCGCGCCGTGGATCGGGCACCCCGACCACGTAGGCTTGCTCCACGGTGGGGTGACCCAGCAGGACCTCCTCCACTTCCACCGGCGCCACGTTGATGCCGCCGGTCTTCACCATCTCCTTGATGCGGCCGCGGAACCGCAACCGCCCGTCCTCGCCCAGGAAGCCGAGATCGCCCGTGATGAGGAAGCCGTCCGCGTCGAACGCCGCCGCGTTCCGCTCGGGGTCCCCGTAGTAGCCGCGGGTGAGGAGCCCGCGCACCAGAATCTCCCCCACCTCGCCGTCGTTCAGCGGGCGCCGCGTCTCGCGATCGACCACGCGGACCTCCATGCCGGGCAGCGGGTAGCCCACGGTGGTCCGGCGGACCTCCGCGGCATCGTGCGCGTCGGTGACCGAGCAGTTGCCGTAGCACTCGGTCAGCCCGTAGACGTTGCAGATCTCGCGCGCGCCGAGGTCCATGACCATCTGCATGGCCGCGGGCGGGCCGATGGCCGCGCCGGTGCGGAGCGACGAGAGGTCGCGCCGCCCGCGGTCCGGGTGCTCGGTCAGCGCGAGCGCGATGTTGGGCGTACCGTAGTACACGCTGCAGCGCTCCCGCTCGATGAGGGCGAGGGCGGCGCCCGCCTCCAGCCGGGGCTGCAGCACGATGGTGCCGCCGTGGGTCATCACCGCGAGCAGCGCATTGGCGCAGCCGAAGCTCCAGAACAGCGAGATGCCCATCCACACGCGATCGGCGGGCGTGAGGTGCTGGCGCTCCCCGATGCTCCACGGGTTCTCGATGAGCCGCCCGTGGCAGAGCTGCACGCCCTTGGGCGTGGAGGTGGTGCCCGAAGTGTAGAGAATGTACGCCACGTCCTCGGGCGCGACCGCGCGCTCGGCCGCGTCCAGCGCCGCCTCGGGCACCCGCGCGCCGCGCGCGGCGACCGCCTCGAGGTCGGCGAGCCCGTCGGGGGCGGCGCCGCCGGCCACCACGACGCGGCGAAGCTCGGGGAGACGCGGGGCCGCGTGACGGACCGCGCCGAGATAGTCCTGCCCGCCGAGGGACGGGACGGTCACCAGCGCGCTGGCCCCGCAGTGGCTCAGGACGAACTCGAGCTCGCGCGGGCGCGACCACGTGCTCAGGGGCACGAGGGTGGCCCCGAGCATGACGACGGCAAAGGCGACGAGCAGCCACTCGGGGCGGTTATCCATGAGGAGCGCGACCCGGTCGCCTCGCCGCACACCGAGATCGAGTAGGCCGCGCGCGAGCTGCCGCGCCCGCTCGCGGGTCTCCGCGTAGCCGAGCCGCTGTCCGTCCTCGCCCACGAGCAGCTCGTGCCCGGGTTGGCGACGGGCCAGCTCGTCGAGGAGCGCCGGTAGGGTGCGGCTCGCGGGCGGGGTCACGCGAACGCGCTCAGGTGACGACGCGGCGCAGGCGGTCGATGGCCTCGCGCGTCTCGTCGACGAGGAGACGCACGAGGTCGGCGGCGGGCAGCGGGCGCGCGAGCGAGCCCGCCTGCCCCGACCAGGCCGAGTAGAAGTCCGCGGAGCCGGCCTTCGCGCTCGCCTGGCGCAGCGGCGCGGTGAGCTTGCCCTGGGCGGGGAACGGGAGCAGCGGCCAGGTCTCGCGCTCGGCCGCCTCGGTGAAGCGGTTCCGCACGCCGCGCGCGGGCTTGCCGGAGAAGGCGCGCGTGATCGTGGTCTCGTCGCCGTCCATGGCCACGATCGCCTTGCGATGCACGTCCGGCGCCGCGCTCTCGGGGCAGACCACGAAGGCGGTGCCGAGCTGGGCGGCCTGCGCACCCAGCGCCAGCACCGCCGCGATGCCAGCGCCGTCCATGATGCCGCCCGCCGCCACCACCGGCACGCGGACGGCACGCACGATCTGACGCACGAGCGCGAGGGTGCCCGTCATCGCCTGCTCCCACGGGCCGAGGAAGGTGCCGCGATGGCCGCCCGCCTCGCCACCCTGCGCGATGATGAAGTCCGCGCCCAGCCCCTCGAGGTAGCGCGCCTCGCGCACGGAGGTCGCCGCGCTGCCCAGGCGGATGCCGAGGCCCCGGATGCGCTCGAGCATGGCGGGCGGGATCTCGCCGAGGTGAATCGTGAAGACCGGCGGCCGCACGTCGCACACCGCCTCCAGCTGGCGGTCCAGCTCGGGGGCGTAGGGCGGCGGGACGCGCGGCGGAATCGCGATGCCGTACTGCTCGAGCGCGGGGCGCATCGCCCCGATCGCCTCCACCTGCTGCGGGAGCGGCGGCTCGACCGGCTGCGGGGCCGCGAACAGGTTCACGTTGAAGGGGCGCGTGGTCCGGGCGCGGACGGCGGCCGCCTCGGCGCGCATGGCGTCGGGTTGCGTATAGGCGTGGCCCAGCGAGCCCAGCCCGCCCGCCTCGCTGACCGCCACCGCGAGATCCGGCGTGCTCGTGCTCGCCATCGGCGCCTGGATGATCGGAACCTCGATGTTCAGCAGCTCGCAGAGCGGGGTGCGCAGGGTCGTCATACCGCCATCCTACCTCCGGCTCAGGTCGCGCGGCGCACGGGCCGGCCGGGCCGCGCGCCGAGCACGAGCGTGCCCCCCTGGATGAGCGGCTCCCCCGCCACCACGAGATGCCGGACGCCGGCCGACGGCTGCGTCGAGGCCTCGTAGGTCGCGCGGTCAACGAAGGTCGCGGGGTCGAAGACGACCACGTCGGCATCGGCGCCCACCGCAAGCGTGCCCTTTCGCACCGTTCCCCCCGCCGCGGCGCCGAGCAGGGCCGCGGGCAGCACGCTCGCGCGCCGGATGAACTCGGCCACGCTCGCGCCTCCCTCGACCACGAGCCGCCGATACGAGCGGGCGAAGGTGCCCGCCGTGCGCGGGTGCGTGAGAGCGGCCGGGGGCAGCGGCCAGGTACGGTCCGCGGCGGGGCCCATCCAGGTGAGCGGCATGGCGTCGCTCGCCACCATCGTGTCCTCGTGGATCAAGGAGGCCCGCATGACCGCGGCGTCGGCGGGATTCTTCTCATCGAGGAAATGCACGATGCAGAGCCCGCCGGGATCGATGGCGCGGAGGTGGCGGAGATGCTCGACGTCGCGCACGCGCTCGTTTCGTGGCGCGTAGACGAGGTCGGTGGGACGAAGACCGCGCTCGGGCAGCCGCTCCGGCGAGAGGAACGCGGCGCCGATCGCGGTGCTGCCCGCGCCGTAGGGGTAGGCCTCGGTGGTCACGACGGAGCCGGCACGGCGCACGCGGTCGACCAGGCCGAGCACCCGGTCCACGTGGCGCAGTGACGTGCTGTTCACGTGGCAGTAGTGCATGTGCGCCCCCGTCTCGGCGGCGCGCACGAGCTCCTCCGCGCCGTCCATGCGCGCGTTCGGCGCGAAGTCGACGAGGTCGCGCACGTGCGTGTAGGTGGGCACGCCCGTCGTGGCGGCGAGCCGCGCCACGCGCAGATATTCGGCCGGACTCGTGCCGGGGGCGTAGCCGATGAGCACGCCGATGCCGAGGCCGCCCGCGGCGAGCTCATCCTCGAGCAGGCCGAGGATGCGGTCCTCCTCGGCGGCGCTCGCCTCCCGCTGCCAGCCCGGGTCGGCGAAGCGGGAGAGCATGGTCGTCGCCTTTCCATCGCCGCGATGGCCGGTGAGCACCTCGATGCGCGCGGCCGCCCAGGACACGGAGTAGCCGTAGTTGAGGGGCCGGCCCTCGACCGTGGCCTGCGCGTAGGCAGCCGCGACCGGGACAGCGCCCGCCTCGAGCTCCAGCGTGGTCGTCACCCCATCGAAGGCCTGGAGGCGATGTCCGCCCACACTCTGCGCGTGGCTGTGGAGATCGACGAAGCCCGGGGCGACCACGCAACCCGACGCGTCGAGGACGACGCGGCCGCGCAGGCCGGAGCCGACCGCGGTCACCCGCCCGTCCTGGATCCCGACGTCGCTGACCGCGTCGAGGCCTTGCGCGGGATCGATGACACGTCCCCCGCGGATCACCATCGCATGCTCGGTCATGGCGCTCCCCTCAGGCCACGGGGCGATACACGCGCGCGGCGGTGTCATGGAACATCGCGGCGCGCTCAGAGGGCGAATAGCCCTTGGACAGCCGCTTGAAGGCGTTGTACAGCACCGTATACGAGTACGAGACCTTGTCCACGGGGAAGTTGCTCTCGAACATGGCCCGGCTCGGCCCGAACTGCTCGATGCAGTAGGTCATGAAGGGCGCCATCGACCGCGCGAGCTCCTCGGACCCGATCGGCGTGACGCGCGTGTGCCAGTCGAAGCCGGTGCGCGGCATGCCGATGCCGCCGAGCTTCACGACCACGTTGGGGCAGGAGGCGACGGCGGCGATGCCGCGCCGCCAGGCGCCGAGCACCTCCTCGTCCCGGTCGGCATAGGGCCCGTAGCGCAGGAGCCCGCCGATGTGGTTCAGGACGATGGTCAGGCCGGGCACCGCCTTCGCAAAGGCCGCCAGCTCGGGCATCTGGGGGAAGAAGAGCCAGGCCTCGAGGGACAGGCCCATTCGCGCGAGGACCGTGGCCCCCTCGCGGAACGCGGCGGTGGCGAGCTGGCCCTCGATCTTGTGGGCGGCGGTGTTCTCCACGTCGGGGTGCGGATCCCACGTGACCGAGTGGCGGATGCCGCGGAAGCGGTTCGGGCTCGCCGCCCGCAGCGCCTCCAGCACCGGCGCCACGCGCGCCCCGAGGTTCAGATTGGCGTGGCCCACGATGGCGGCGGCGGCGCGGGCCGGCCCGTAGAGCCCGCTGGCGCTGGCCGCGGCGAGTCCCTGCACGAACTCCACCTCGCCCACCGGGCGGAGCTCCTCGGGGCCGTCGAGTCGGTACATGGAGCGCGCCTCCACGAACACCGTCGAGCGCACGTCGTGCCCGCCGCCGACGTCCTCCGCGAGCTCATGGAGGAGGTAGCGCTGATAGGGGATGCGCGAGGTGCGGAAGTCCCAGAAGTGATGGTGCGGATCGCAGATGGGAATCTCCGGCTCGAGCGCCGGCTCCCGAGTCAACGCGAGCCAGTCATTGCCTCCGAATGGCACGATGAGCCTCCTCCGGCGCCGTGTGATACGATCCGGGCGCCCCGACCCAGGAGGATTACATGGCCTACGACCTCGTCGTCAAGAACGGACTCGTGGTGGATGGCACGGGGGCGCCCGCGCGGCGCGCTGACGTCGCGGTGGCGGGCGGCGCCATCGCCGAGGTGGGCCGTGTCGGCGACGCCGCCGCGACGGTGATCGACGCCTCCGATCTCGTGGTGGCGCCGGGCTTCATCGATCCTCATACCCACTACGACGCCCAGATCTGCTGGGACGGCGCCGTGACGCCGTCGTCCTGGCATGGGGTCACCAGCGTGATCATGGGCAACTGCGGGGTCGGCATCGCTCCCTGCAAGCCCAAGGCGCGCGAAATCGCCATGCGCGACCTCGTCAACGTCGAGGCCATCCCGTTCGACGTGCTGAACATGGGGATCACCTGGGACTGGGAGACCTTTCCCGAGTTCCTCGCCGCGGCGGCGCGGCGGCGTCCCTCGCTGAACCTCGGGTTCCTGGCCCCGCTGACGCCATTCCGGCACTACGTCATGGGCGAAGCCTCCATGGAGCGGGCGGCCACGCCGGAGGAGACGGCGCAGATCACGGCGCTCCTGGGGGAGGCGATCGACGCGGGCGCCTTCGGCTTCTCGACCACCATCCTCAACCAGCACGTCGGGTTCCAGGGCCGGCCCCTGGCTTGCCGCAACGCGAGCCGGGACGAGCTGCGCGCCTACGCCAACGCGCTGCGGGAGCGCGGCAAGGGCGCCATCGAGATCGCGCTGACTCGGAAGACGGCGGTCCTGGACGACGAGGAATACGCCCTCCTCGACTTCCTGCTCACCGAGAGCCGCCGCCATGTGACCTTCCTCGCCCTCTTCGACCGCGACGACATCCCCGAGGCGGTGCGGGAGACGCTCAAGAAGGCCGCGCCGTTGATGACGCGCGGGGCGCGGCCGCAGACCTCGCCCCTGCCGCTCACCCGCGACATCAACATGCGCAACCCGTTCTCGTTCGCGGCGTTCCCGAGCTGGAACCGGGTGTTCGTGGACAAGTCCAAGTCCGCGCAGGCGGCGGTCTACCGGGATCCCGCCTTCCGCACTCAGTTCCGCGAGGAGCTCGAGAACCCGATGGCGTTCGGCAACTGGGCCCGCATCACCGTGCACGAGGTGCGCTCCCCCGCCCTCAAGGCCTTCGAGGGCCGCACCGTCGCCGACATCGCCCGCGAGCAGGGCAAGGACGGGGTGGACGCCTTCCTCGACCTCACGCTCGCGGACGATCTCGATCTCGAGTTCACGATGGCGTCGTTCAACACCCGGGTCGACCGCATGACGGAGATCCTGCGCGACCCGCGCGTGCTCGTGGCGCTGGGTGACGGCGGCGCGCACGTGGACATGCTGTGCGACGCCGGCTATCCGACCTATCTCCTCGGCACCTGGGTGCGCGAGCGGGGAGCGCTCACGCTGGAGGAAGGCGTCCGCCGGCTCACGTCGGACCCCGCGGAGGTGTTCGGCGTGCGTGACCGGGGCCGTCTCGCTCCCGGCCTCGCCGCCGATCTCGCCATCTTCGACCCCACGCGCGTGGGCTCGACCAACCGGGGCGAGCGACGCTTCGACCTTCCGGGCGGCGCCAAGCGCATGGTCATGCCGTCGCGCGGCGTCGAGTACACCGTCGTCAACGGCGCCGTCACCTGGGCGGACGGCACGCTGACCGGCGCCGCGGCGGGGCAGCTGCTGCGGTCCTAGATCGCTTCGCGAGCTCGCCTAGGGCGGGACCGCGTGGGACGGATCGTCCCGGCCGGGCACGGCCGGCAAGACCAGATGGACCACGGCGCCCCCCTCGGGGGCGTTCTCCGCCCAGATCTTGCCCCCGTGCGCGCGCACGATCGTGCGGCTCACCGAGAGGCCCATGCCCATCCCGGTGGATTTGGCGGTGACGAACGGTTCGAAGATCGAATCCACCTTGTCGACGGCGATGCCGGGGCCACTGTCGGCCACGTCGAGCTGCACCCACCGCCCGGCGAGCGTGCGCGTGCGCACGATCAGCCGCCGCGGGCGATCGGACTGCTCTCCCATGGCGTCGAACGCGTTCATGACGAGATTGAGCAGCACCTGCTGCAGCTGAACGCGATCGCCCGGCACCAGCAGCAGGCGGGGCTCCAGATCCAGGCTCACGCTCACGTTGCGGAGCACGGCGTCGTTCCCCACGAGAGAGATGACGTCGTGGACGAGGTTGTTGAGCAGGAGCGGGCGCCGCTCGACTTCGCCTTTCTTGAAGAGCGAGCGCATGTGCTGGATCACCTGACCCGCGTGCCGGTCCGAGTCGACGATGTCCTGCAGGATCTCGACGAGCTCCTTCGTGTCCTTCTTCCCCGAAGCGAGGAGGCGCAGGCCGACTTCGGCATTGGTGCGGATCGCCGTCAGGGGCTGGCTGAGCTCGTGCACGATCGCGGCCGTCAGCTCGCCCATGGTCGCCACTCGGGAGATGTGGGCCAGATCCTGTCGCAGGCCCTGCGCCTCGAGCTCGGCACGGCGTCGCGCGCTGATGTCGATCACCGAGGCCACAACGAACAAGCCCCCCTCCATGGTGATCGGATTCAGGCCGATCTCGACGGGCACCTCACTCCCATCTTTGCGGCGACCGAAGAGATTCCGCCCGGCCCCCATGGCCCGGGCTTCGGGATTGGCCTGGAAGGCGCTGCGCCACCCGGAGTGATCGCGATGAAGGTGCACCGGCACCAGCGCCTCGATGGTCGCTCCGGTGAGCTCCTCGCGGGTGTAGCCGAAGACCCTCTCCGCCTCGGCATTGACCAGCACGATCCGGCCGTCCTCATCGGCCATGACCATGGCGTTGGGAGCCGCCTCGAACACCTGGCGGAACTTCTCTTCGGCGCGGAGCCGCTCGGTGATGTCCAGGCACGACCCGATGTAGCCGGCGAAGCGGCCCTGCGCGTCGTATCGCGGCACGCCATGATTCGAAACCCAACGGTACTCGCCGTCATGGCGGCGGAGCCGATACTCCAGCACGAACGGCCGTCGCGCGTCGAAGGCACACGCATAGCCTTCCACGCACCGTGCGACGTCGTCGGGATGCACGCTCGTGGTCCACCCATCCCCCATCTCGTGAGCGGCGGGGCGGCCGGTGAAGTCGAGCCAGGGCTTGTTGAAGAACGTGCACCCCTTGTCCACCCCGGCCATCCAGATCAGCACCGGCGCCGAGTCGGCAACGGTTCGGAAGCGTGACTCGCTCTCGAGGAGGCGCTCCTCCCCCAGCTTCCGGGCGGTGATGTCCACCGAGGCCCCGCTCCAGTGCGTCGCGGTGGAGTCGGGGCCGCCGTCGTGGCGGCCGCGGGTGGAGATCCAGCGCTCGGCGCCGTCGGCGAGGAGAACGCGGTACTCCACGTCCAGCTCGACTCCATCGCGCACAGAGGCCTCGATCGCCTGGGCGATCCGCGCCCGATCGTCGGCGTGTATCCGATCCAGGAACGAGGCATAGGTCCATTCGGTCTCGGGCTCGACGGCCAGGAGCTCGTGCACACGAGGCGTCGTCCAGACCTGGCCCGTGGCCAGATCCAGGCTCCACAGGCCCGCGCGGGCCGAGTCCGCAGCCAGCTGCACGCGGCCCTCGCTCTCGCGCAGCGCCCGCTCGACACGGCGACGCCGGGTCAGATTCACCGCGAGCAAGACGATCAGGCCTGCCTGGACGAGGCCGACGACCAGGATGCCGACGATCCACCGCTGGTACTGCCGCCACACGCTGGGCGCGCGGAATTCCACCACGCTGTCCGGAGGCAGCCGAGTCTCGCTGATGTTCCAGCGCTGGAGCTCGCGCCAGTCATACCGCGGCTTCTGGGTGTGGATGACGCGGGGCGGGATGCTCGAGGCCCCCTGGCCCCGCATGATTCGAATGGCGACGCGCGCCGCCTCCACGCCCTCCATCTCGCCCTGGTAGAGCCGGCCGCCCACTATCCCCAGGCCGATCTGGTTCCGGTACATCCCGTTGATGGGCGCGTTCGCGACGGCGTGGAGACGCACGATCGCGTCGTCCTGGTTGTAGGTGACGCCCTTCGCGTCGCGAAGGAGGAGGCCCACCAGGATGAACGAGCGCGGGGGCATCGAGGCAGCACGGTCGAGCATCTGGTCGAACGACAGATCGTTGAACCAGGTAAAGGTCACGCGATCGGAGAATCGGGCGAATTCCTCCTGGAATACCTTGGCCCAGAAGCGCTCGAGGGGCGTCGCTCCGACTACCACCGCGACATGCTTCGTGTCCGGCTGGAGCTGGAGGATGTCCTCGACGAGGCCTGGTAGATCGAACGACTCGCCCACGAACGTGGCGTTGTCCGTGAGGGTCCCGGGCGGCAGGGTCCGGCGATCCATTCCCGTGTAGATGATGGGCGTCCGCGGGAACAGGCGGCTGCGGTGCTTCGCCACGAAGCGCCCGGCGGGCGACCCCACCGGTGCTACGAGATCGGGCCGCCACTTCTGGAGTCGTTTGGCCAGGAACTCGACATAGGCCTCCTCCAGGTCGGGCTGAGGATAGCGCGCCATCCCCAGGGAGATCTCGTCGAGATCGATGGGCTCTCCCATCTCCTTCGCCAGCGTGGCCGCGAAGGCGGTGGAGTGCGTGGTGAACGGGGGGGCGCCCGTCCCGAATGAGTGCACGATCAGGACACGCTTGGTCTCACCGGCGGCCGGCGCGGCGATAAGGAGGAGGAGAAGCCCGACCGCCCACCCGCTCTTCATCGCTGGAAAAGATCTCATAGAACGATGATAGAGCGCCATCGCCGCCACGACGTGATCAGCGAGTCGCGGACAGCCGTCGAGTACACCGTCGTCAACAGCGCCGTCACCTGGGCGGAAGGCACGCTCACCGGCGCCGCGGCGGGGCAGCTGCTGCGGTCCTAGAAGGGCCACTCCTGCTGCGGGCCCGCATGGGGCGCGCGACTGGCCACCTGGCTCAGCAGCACCACGTGGTCGACGACGCTGAAGAGCGAGACCACCACCAGAATCGCGCCCAGCATCCAGCCCACGATGCCCAGCCGAGCCCAACGCTTTCGATCCATGGCGACCTCCTCGACGTCCAGTGTAGCGCCGCGCGCCAGGTTTGACTTGTCCGGTGGCCTCTGACAGGATCGGCGCGACATGCCATCCCGCACCGATCTTTCCCGGAGGGTCACGATGACGCTCGCCCGCCTCGCCGCCGTCGCGGTGGCCGCGCTGCTCTACGCTGGTCCCACCCTCGCCCAGGACAAGCTGCCGCCGCTCCGTACCGGCGTCGACGGCACCTTCGCCCCGCATGCCATGCCCAAGCTGGGCGGCGGCGTCGAGGGCTTCCAGATCGATCTCTTCACCGAGGTCGCACGCCGCATGAAGCGCGAGATCACCATCGACGCGGTGAGCTTCTCCACCCTGATTCCGGGCATGCAAGCCGGCCGCTACGACTTCATCGCCGCGCCCACCACGGTGACCAAGGAGCGGGCGGAGAACATGCTGTTCACGGCGGGGTACCTCTGGACCGCCTACCAGTTCGGCATCAAGAAGGGCTCGGAGCCCATCAAGGACTGGGCCGACCTCAAGGGGAAGTCGGTGACGGTGAACAAGGGCACGCCCTACGAGACGCTCTCGAAGGCCAAGGCGGCCGAGCACGGCTTCACCGTGCAGGTGTACGACACCCAGCCCGACGCCACCCAGGCGGTGCTGTCCGGCCGCGCCTACGCCACCCTGGGCGGCAACACCACCATCCGCTACGCCGCGTCCAAGAACCCGCAGTTCGTGGCCGATCTCGAGCTCAAGGACACGCGCGCCCACTGGGCGGCGCCGGTGCCGAAAAGCAATCCGAAGCTTCGCGCCGAGCTGCAGGACGCGCTGGACTGCATGAAGAAGGATGGCACGATCGCGAAGATGTCCGAGAAGTGGTTCGGCCGCAAGCCCGCGTCCGACGACCTTGAAAATGTCATTACCCCCGGTTACGGCGTGCCGGGCATGCCGGGCTACGACCCGACCCCGCACGAGCTCAAGTGCGGCGGCTAGGCGGGCGGCGCGGCTGAGGGGGCCCGGGTGGCCGCCCCCATCGTCGATGCGCGGGGCCTCCACAAGCACTTCGGCGCCCTGCACGTCCTACGCGGGGTCGATCTCAGCGTGGCCGAGCGCGAGCTCGTGTTCATCATCGGCCCGTCGGGCTCCGGCAAGTCCACGCTGCTGCGCTGCTTGAACCGGCTGGAGGAGCCGTCAGCGGGGCGCGTGATGGTGGACGGCATCGACATGCTCGACCCCCGGACCGACATCAACCATGCCCGGCAGCGCATCGGCATGGTGTTCCAGTCCTTCAACCTCTATCCGCACATGACCGCGCTCGGCAACGTGACCCTCGCCCTGCGCAAGGTCGCGGGCAAGTCGCGGGCCGCTGCGGAAGAGCTGGGGCGCGCCGCCCTCGCCCGCGTCGGGCTCGCCGACCGCGCCGGCCACACGCCCGGGCAGCTCTCGGGGGGCCAGCAGCAGCGCGTGGCCATCGCGCGCGCCATCGCGCTGGAGCCTCGCGTCATGCTCTTCGACGAGCCGACGAGCGCGCTCGACCCCGAGCTGGTGGGCTCGGTGCTCGAGGTCATGCGCGCGCTGCGTGAGAGCGGGATGACCATGATCGTGGTCAGCCACGAGATGGGCTTCGCCCGCAACGCCGCGGACCGGGTGCTGTTCATGGACCACGGCGCCATCGTGGAGGAGGGGCCGCCCGCCGCGATCTTCGAGCGCCCGGCGCACGAGCGCACCCGCAGCTTCATCGGCCAGATCCAGCGGCATTGAGTCGCTGGGACCGCTTCGTCGAGACCTTCCTCAACGGGAGAGTCATGTGGAAGTACCTGCCGGACATCGTGTCCGGCGTGGTCGTCACCATCGAGCTGGCCCTGCTCGTCGTCGCCACGGGCCTCGCCGCGGGGCTCGTCCTCGCCCTGCTCCGGAGCCTCGGCATCCGACCGATCAACGCGCTCATCGTGCTCGTCGTCGACTGCTTCCGCTCGCTGCCGCCGCTGGTGGTGATCGTCCTGATCTACTTCGGTCTGCCGAGCGCCGGGCTCTCGGCCTCGGGCTTCGTGTCGACGTGGCTCTCGCTCGCCCTCGTCCTGATGTCGTTCTCGGAGGAGATCTTCTGGGCGGGCATCACCTCGGTGGCCCGCGGGCAATGGGAGGCGGCGCGCTCCACCGGCCTCACCTTCGGCCAGACCCTGCTCCACGTGGTGCTGCCACAGGCCTTGCGCCTGACCATCCCGCCCCTGACCAATCGCACCATCGCCATCACCAAGGGCACCGCGCTGGGCACGGTCGTCGCGGTCACCGAGATCCTGGGGCAGGCGAGCTCGGCAATGTCGAACTCCTACAATCCCTCGCCGCTCATGATGGGCGCGGCGGCGTATCTCGTGCTGTTCTTCCCCGTGGTGGTCGCGGGGCGCTGGATCGAGACCCGCTTCGCGTGGAAGCGATGATCGAGAGCTTCTTCAACCCGGAGATTGTCGCCGCCTCCTGGCCCATCGTGCGGGCGGGGCTCACGAACACCGTGCTGCTCTCGCTGCTCGTGGTGCCGCTGGGCCTCCTCGGCGGGCTTCTCCTGGCGCTCCTCGCCAGCGCGAAGGCGCCTCTGGTGCGCTGGCCCCTCATGGCCTGGGTCGACTTCTTCCGCGCGTTCCCGCCCCTCGTCCTCCTGATCCTGCTCTTCGCCGGCCTGCCCTTCGCCGGCCTCGAGCTGGGCGGGTTCGTCTGCGTGGCCATCGCGTTCTTCCTCAACACCGGGGCGTATTACGGCGAGATCCTGCGCGCAGGCATCGAATCCGTGCCCTCCGGCCAGGCGGAGGCGGCGCGCTCGACCGGGCTCTCCCGCCTGCAGACGATGACCCATGTGGTGCTACCCCAGGCGGTCCGCAACGTGCTGCCCGACCTCCTGTCGAACACGCTCGAGGTCGTGAAGCTCACGTCGCTCGGCAGCGTGGTGGCGGTGCCCGAGCTCCTCTACCAGGCCCGACAGGCCCAGAGCCTCACCTACAATGCGACGCCGATCGTCGTCGCCGCCGCCATCTACTTCGCGCTGCTCTGGCCGGTGGTGCGCCTGCTGAGCCGCCTGGAGAACCGCGCCCTCGCGGCCCGCTGATCACTTCGTAACGTTCGTCTGGTCCAGCGCGGCCTTCACCCCGCTGGCGAGCTTCAGCGGGTCGTCGACGCCCCAGAAGTGCATGTAGAACAGGCGCGGGGCATCCATCAGCCCGTGATTGTGAATGGCCGTCACCTCGATCCCGTGCTCGCGCAGCGCACGGGCGACCGGGTTGACCTCGCGGTCGATCAGGACGAAGTCGCCGGTGATCGCCGCCCGGCCGTCGGCCAGAGGCTGGAAATTGATCGCCGTCGTCACCCCCATCGCGGGGAGCAGCGGCACGCCCATCTCGGTCACCGGGTCGACGCGCGACGCCGTCACCTGATAGATACCGCCCCCGATGTCGCGTCCGGCCCGGCCCAGCGCCTGCTCGAGCCGGCGCGTGTCGAGCGTGGGCGCTCCCGCCGGCGCGGGCGTCGCGCGCGCGGCGCCGAGGGGCGTTCCGCTCGCGGCGAGGGCGACGCGCAGCGCCTTCGCAAGCGCGACCGCGTCGCCGTGCCCCTCGTAGTGCATGAACATGACGTGCGGCCACATGTCGTTGAGATGGTTGTGGAGCGCCGTCACCTGGAGACCGCCCGTGAGCAGGCCGGACATCACCGCGGGAATCTCCCCGTCCAGCAGGGCGAGATCTCCCATGACCATGGTGTGGTCACCCATGGCCTTGAACGCCGCGTAGGAGCCCACCGCGAAGCCCGGCTTCACCGGCACGCCTTTGACGGTGACGGCGAGATCGGTCCGGGGCATGCCCACGCGGAAGACGCCCCCCGCCTGAACCTGCCCGGGCGCTTCCATCGCCTGCTCCACCGTCTTCCAGTCGGGCTCGGCCGCCCCTGCCGGCGCCGGGACCCCCATCAGGAACCACGCCATCGCCACCATCGCCATCGGCTTCATCAGGCACCTCCCGGGACGCCGCGAATCGACAGGTCGTCGAATGCGGTGATCGAATCGGCCTTGGTCCAGAGTCCCACCCGCCCGGCCGCGAAGCGCGCGTCACGATGCTCCAGGAGCCGTGTGCCGTCGAGCCAGGCCTGCATCCGGTCGCCTACTGCGATGACCCGCATGTCGTGCCACGCGCCGAGGCGCGGCGGCGTGACGCGGGCGCTGGCGAGCTGTCGCCGCCCGCCCTCGTACACGTACAGGCGGAAGTTGCCCTCGAGCGCGTTCGCGCGGACCACGTAGTATCGCGCGTCCGCGAAGCGGAACACGATGCCCCCGGACGCGTCTTCCTTGCCGGCGATGGGTCGGAGCTTCACCGAGACGTCCACCGCGGTATAGGGGCCGGGCGGCGCCACGATCACGTTGAACTCGCTGCGGACCTCCCGCTGGACGAGCACGCGCGCGCCGCTCGGCGCGCCGGCCATGTCCTCCACCGTCCAGCGCCCCGCGACGGTGATCCAGCCGTCGACGCCCCCCGTCTCGAAGTCGAAGCGCTCCTCGCGGGCGCCCGAGGGCAAGGCTAGCTCGGGGGCCTCGGCGGCCCGCGCGGGGCGCGCGCCGTGAAGCGCACCGGCTCCCAGGAGAGCGGCCAGCCATCCGCGGCGCGACATTGTCATCCTGCCCTCCCCGGCGGCGCGACCGTGAGCAGCCGCCGGTTGACTTCACCGTAGCACCGGTGGCAAGACGGCCCGCGCGCGCCGGGAGGGCGGGGCAGATGCGATGGGGAATGCGAGAGGGAGCGGACGCGGCGCCGGCTCGGGCCGGCGCCGCCCGCGGGCTCCTTACGGCTTGATGTTCTGGTTCAGGTGGAAGACGTTGTCCGGGTCGTAGCAGCGCTTGACCTCGCGCAGCCTCCGCCAGTTCGGCCCGAACGCCGACTCCACCGCGCCGCCTTCGTTCATCTCCTCGGCGTTGAGGTAGTTGACGTAGCGCCCCTCGGCGAAGTGCGGGCGCATCGCGGCATAGGCCTCTCGCGTCCACGCCACGTTGGGCGCGGTCTGGGCGGAATCGACCCACTCGCCGACGGCGAGGAAGTTGTACCCGACGCTCCGGTGGGGGAAGGCGGTTTCCGTCGGGCTGACGCGCGTGGCCGCTCCGTGGAAGTGCTCGAGGAGGAGCCCGTTCATCGGCGACGGCGCCGCGGCGAAACGCTCGATCAAGGTGTCGATGGCCTCGTCCTTCAGCGTGGCGAGGAAATTCGACTTCCAGTAGTTCAGCGCGCCCTTGGGGAACCCGGCGTCGAACATCATGTTCGCCGCGCTGTAGGGCATGGGCCCGATCACGTCCATGACCGGCGAGCCGAAGCGCTTGAGCGGCGCCACCGCCGTCGCCCCCGCGTCGAGCGCCCCCGCGTGCACCGCGATGATCGCGGCGAGCTTGGCGCCCGAGCCGTCGGGCGCGTGGAGCAGTCCCGCGAACACCGTCAGGTCGTCGGGTAGCGAGGCGGTGAAGTCGCGGTAGAAGCGTAGCACGTCCCGCGCGGCGCTGAACGGATGCGCGACGAGGCCTCCGACGATCGTCGGCCCCACCGGGTAGAGCTCGAACTCGAGCCAGGTCGCGACGCCAAAGTTGCCGCCGCCGCCGCGAAGCGCCCAGAAGAGGTCGGGGTGTTCTTTGGCGCTGGTCCGGACGATGTCGCCGGTGGCGGTGACGAGCTCGACGGCGCGGAGGCTGTCCACCGCCATCCCGTACTTGCCCATCAGCCAGCCGAGCCCGCCCCCCAAGGTGAGACCGCCCACCCCGGTGGTCGACACCACGCCCCCGGTGCTGGCCAGCCCGTGGAGCTGGGTCTCGCGGTTGTAGTCTCCCCACGTCGCACCGCCCTGCACGCGGGCCCGCCGCAAGCGGGGATCCACGTGAACCCCGCGCATCGCCGAGAGGTCGATCATGACGCCGCCCTCGGTCACCGCGTTACCGGCCACATTGTGACCGCCCCCGCGCACCGAGATCTCCAGGCCGCGCTCGCGGGCGAAGCGCACCGCCGCCTGTACGTCGGCGGTGCCATGGGTGCGTACGACCGCGGTGGGACGGCGGTCGATCAGACCGTTGTGGACACGCCGCGCGACGTCGTACGCCGCCTCCGAGGGCGCGAGGACATCGCCGGCGATCTGGGATCGAAGACTTTCGAGCTCCTGTGCCGTCATTGTTGACGCTCCTTGCCGGTGAAACACATCCGGGCTCCCTCTTCCCGATCGCGCTTCCACCTACTCCGTTGCTCACTGCACGACCGCATTGTTGCGGCCAGGGGGCAGCACTACGCAACCGCGGTGCCAACGCATCGAACTCCGCGGAACTGCTGGCGTCGCCTACCGGGCACCCTGTACGGACTCGGGTGGCGCGTCCGAAGCTCCGGCAGAATGCCCGGCGCCTCGCGGATCCGACCTCGCGCGTTTCGCCCCGCGGCATCCGCAAAATGGGGATCTCTCCCGATGTGCCGGCGGGCCCGCCGGCCCCAGGCTCGCCATGCAGGACCCATCCCAACCCTCGGGAGGAATCGTCATGAAGGGAAGTCGAGTCACCATGCTGGCCGCGGGCGCCGCGGTCTCCCTCGCCACGCTGGCCGCCATCGCGCAGCTCGGCGCCGCCAACCCGCAGGCGAAGCTCGCCGACGACGTGCGCCGCGCCACCGCCGCCTATCAGGACGCCGCCCTCGCGGAGAAGGCGGGCTACGGCGCGTTCCTCGGATGCGTGAGCGGCCCGCAGGAGGGCGCGATGGGCGTGCACTATGTCAACGGCGACTACGTGAACGACGACGTGCTGGACCCGCAGAAGCCCGAGGCCCTCATGTACGAGCTGAAGGACGGCAAGCTCCGACTCCTCGGCGTGGAGTACATCATCTTCGCCGAGAAGTGGCACGCGAAGAACCCGAAGGCGGCGCCGACGCTGGGCGGCCAGGTCATGCACTACACCGGGAGCCCCAACCGCTACGGCATCCCGGCCTTCTACGCCCTCCACGTGTGGGCGTGGCGCACCAACCCCCGGCGGCGTGTTCGCGGACTGGAACAGCAAGGTGTCGTGCGACGACTTCACGGGAATCGGCGCGAAGTCCTGAGGCGCGCCGCTACTTCGCGACCGCCTCGCGCATCTTGGCGAGGGCCGAGCCATAGATGTGCGCGGGCCGCAGCAGCATGGCTACCCGCCGGTCCGCCGCGGCAATGCGTCGTACTGGTCCCAGTCCGCGCTGCGCCGGCGGGTGGTCGCGCTGAAGATGTGACGCCGGGCCAGGCGGAGCGCCTCCGGATCCGTGTTCCCGGAGTGGACGAGATCCGCCCGGCCCTCGAACACGAGGAAGCCCGACCACCAGTCGACGTGCGAGACGAGCACCGAGCAGCGCGGATCCCGCAGCAGATTTTTGAACTTCGCCCGCGTCTCGGTGATGGAGATGCCCACCCCGCCGTCGCGCGGATACACCGTCACGATGCTGAGCTGCGGCATCCCGTTGCGCCGAAACGACGTGAGGACGCCCTGGGGGTTGTCGTGGAGGAACTGCTCGATCTGGGGCGGCAACGGCACCGGCGTCGGCATGCGCGCGCTCTCTTTCATCCTGAGGTTCGTGGAGGGGGTCGCCCGGGCGGCAATTCTACTCCCTGACTATTCCCTGGGTTCCGCCAAGACTCCGACGCCGCCTCCGGAGTACCCCTGATCACATATGAGAAACTCCACACGACGCCTCATCCTGATCGCCGGCATGTGTGGCCTGGTCGCCGTCGCGGCCGACATCCTGAGCCACCAGAGCCATCTCACCCTCGCGCGGCCGGCGGGGGTGATCCTCACCGACGGCCGCGCAGCGGTGCACGAGGAGATCGAGCGGCTCGAGAGCACGATTCCCGCCGGGGAGCCGGGGCACGAGGAGCTCTGGCGCGCCTATCTCCAGGTGTTCGAGACGGCGCACGCGCAGGGGCACCGCGACGTGGCCGTCCGCGTGCTCTACGACGCCTACGGCGCCGCCCTCGAGAGCCGGAGCTGGGAGAGCATGATCGCGGTCGGCGACGCGTTCATGGCCATCGGCCGCGCCCCCGGCAGCCGCGCCGGCGCGCGCATGAATGCCCGGCAGGCGTACCTCAGTGCGCTGATCCGCGCCCGCCGGAGCCGCTCGGTGGACGGCGCGCTCCGCGCCGCTGCGGCGTTCGAGGACATCGACGATCGCGACGTCGTCGAGCAGTGCCTTTACGTCGCGGCCCTGCTGGCGGCGGGGGACGCCGACGCGCAGCGGAAGGTGCAGGACGCGCGCGAGCGCTGGGTGGCCCAGCAGCTCACCCAGGAGTCCTGAGGCGACGCCGATCGGCGCGCGACGTCCGAGCTTGCTCGGCCTGCTCTCGTAGGGCGTCGCGCAGGCGGCGCGCGTCGACGAGGTCGACGGTGTCGAAGCCCTCGGTGAACCCGTCGTAGATCGGCGAGACTAGCGCCAGCGCCGCGCACGCCTTCCCCTGCGCCGCCCACAACCGTCCGAGGCTCACCGCCGCGCGCAGCTCCAGCGTCCTCGCGCCCTGGTGCCGCGCCACGTCGAGGGCCTGGAGGAAGCAGGCTTCGGCGCGCTCCCGGTTCGCCCGGGTCGTCCCCTGCCGAAGCGTCAGGGCGCCCATGAGCCGGTGGAGCTCGGCCTCCCAGTAGTGCCGTCCACACTGGCGTGCCACCGCCAGGCCTTCGGTGACCGCGGCGAGGCCGTCCGCCGGACGCCCGACCGCGTCGTACGCCTCGGCCACCATCACGAGCGAGTGAGGGATGAGGACGGCGGCGCCGACTTCCCGGTGCTTCGCCACGCCTTGTCGCATCTGGTCGAGCGCTGCCTCGCCTTGCCCCTGCGCTGCGAGCACCCAGCCCCGCTGCACCAGGCCGGCCGCGAGCAAGAGGCCGAAGCCGTGCTCGGTGTCGTGAGCGAGCGCTTCCTCCTCCAGCGGCTGCATGGCGGCGCTGTCGCGCCGCCACTGGCCCAGCCCGGCGACGAGATGACACGCGTAGGACACGCTGAAGGGCTCCCCGAGCCCCCGCGCGAGCGTCAGAGCCTGCTCGGCGCGCGCGGCCGCGCGCGCCGCATAGCCGAGCGCCCAGAGGGCGAGCGCGGCGTTGACCGCGCTGGCGACCGCGGTGGACACCAGCGCGGCCCCCGCCGTCCCATCGCTGCGGGCCGTCTCCGCCGCGAAGAGGTCCAGGCCGCGCTCCAGATGCGCGCGGGCCGCCTCGAACTCGCCCGCATAGAACAACGCGACGCCGAGCGCGTTCTCACCGGCGAGGTGGAAGGCGACGTCGTCCGTCTCCCGCGCCGCCATCATGAGGCGGGCCGCCACGGCATGCGCGGTCGCGAGGTCGCCGCGGAGCAGATAGTAGCGTCCCACGCCGCGCAGCACCGGCAGCACGTCGGGCGCGCTGCCGACTTTCCCGCAGAGCTCCCATGCCCGCGCATACGTCCTCGCCACGTCCGGCGCGGCATAGCCCTTTGTCGCCGTGAGGGCGGCGCCGCGGGTGATCTGAAGGCGCAGCTCCTGCTCCACGCTGTCCCGCGACGGCGCGTGACCCGCGAGGGCCTCGAGGCCCCGCGCGGCATGCTCGGCCGCCTCGCGATAGCCGTGGTGACGCAGCGCCTGCTCGCCGGCCAGCCCGCGATAGCGGGCGGCCCGCGTGATGTCGCGGCCGCGCTCGAAGTGCACCGCCAGCTCGGCGGCGATCTCGCCCGCCCGATCGCCATAGCCCCCTTCGAGACGCTCGCCCGCCCGCAGGTGCAGACCCCCGCGCGCGCCGACCGAGACGCGCGCGTACAGCACCTGCTGGTAGAGCGCATGGATGAACGCGTACCGGCCCGCCACGGTGCCGTCCGGCCACTCCGCCTCGCCGGTCAACCGAAGGAACTGTCCCCGACGCGCCAGCGCCCCACAGCGGAGCTCCGCATGGCTGGCGTCGATGCCGGCGGCGGCGGTGAGCGCGGCCGAGAACTCCACACCGGCCACGCTGGCCGCGACCAGCACCTCCTGCTCGTCCGCGGTGAGACGGTCCACCTGCGTCTCGACGAGCTGCCAGAGGGTCTCCGGCGCGCGCGCCGCCACGTCCTCCACCGGGCCGGTCAGGCGCCAGCGCCCTTCGAGCTCACGCAGGCGCCCCTGATGGATCAGGTCGTCGACGGTGTTGACCAGGAAGAGGGGGTTACCCTCGGTGCTCCGATGCAGCACGCCGGCGAGCTCCGGCGGCAGCGCGTGGCCGGGGAAGCGCCGGGCGAGGTAATGATCCACCTCCGCGGCCGTCCAGAACTCGAGCACCACCTCGTCGCAGTAGCCGTGGAGCTGTAGCTCGTGCTTGACCCATCGCATGGGGTGGTCGCCCGTCGCGGCCACTTCTCCGGATCGGTGCGTACCGAGAATCAGGAGACGCGACGGGTCCCGGCGGCGCGCCAGCATGCCGAGCAGCTCGATCGTGGAGGAGTCGCTCCAGTGCAGGTCCTCGAGAAGCAGGGCGAGAGGCGCCTCCTGCGCGAGCGCGTCCAGCGCGTCCGCGAGCTCCCGCAGCATCCAGCCCTGCGTGGCCGGCGCGCGCCCCAGCCGCCCCAGCGCCTCGAACACGGGCAGGTACGGCTCGCCGGCGCCGTACTGCGCCACGCACTGTCCCCGGCCGACGCGCAGTCCGGGCGTGTCGGCCACACTCTCGAGAAAAGCCTCGACCAGCGCCGTCTTGCCGATCCCCGCCTCGCCGGTCACGAACACGAGCTGACGCTGGCCCTCGCGCGCTCGCGCCAGCGCCCGGCGAAGGCGGGCCAGCTCCCCCTCACGTCCCACGAGCGTCGTGGGCCGCGCGACGAGACTCCGCGCGGTATTCGCGGGCGGGGCAGCCGCCGGCGCGATGGGGGGGCCGACGGGCCCGATGAAGCGGAATCCGCGGCGGTGCACCGTCTGGACGTAGCGCGGAGAGTCCGAGGAATCGTCCAGCGCCCGGCGCAGATCGCGGATGCTGCTGGCGACCGCGGCGTCGCTCACGATGGTGCCGCGCCAGACCACGCCGAGCAGCTCGTCCTTCGTGATCAGACGCCCGCGGTGCTCCACGAGGTAGCGGAGCACCGCGAACACTCGCGGGGTCAGCGTCAGCCGACGCGGCCCGCACCACGCCCACTCGTTCTCCTCCTCGATGCGCACCGCGGGCGCCGCGTCCGGACGCACCGCTGCGCCCGTGGGGTTGCCGCTCATGAGCGGTTCGACTTCGTGAGGATGGCTGGCATCGGGCCTCGCGAGCCACCGCAACCTGGATGCCAGCGCTCAAGTCCCCGAAAAGATTGCGACATGGGATGCGGCGACGGCCTCACACGCCGGGAGCCGTGTCCGGTCGCCCGGCAGAATGCCCGGAGCACCCGCGGACTGTGATCGCGCGACGGCCCGGGCCTGAAGTGCGCCGTCCCACGTCCGGACGAGCCGGAGGGGCCCCGGCGTCTTGCCACCGCGCCGGTCCGGGAGTACATTTCAATTAAACGAATGATTAATTCGATTCGTGGCCTCCGACGCTCTCGGCGGCGCCCCCGTGACGCGCGAGCGACACGCGATGCCCTGCTGGCAGCGGGCGCTGCCCTCTTCGCGGAGCGCGGCTACGAGGGCACCCGCGTCTCCGCGGTCGCCGCGCGCGCCCATGTGAACCCGGCCTTGATCAGCTACTATTTCGGCGGAAAGCGACGGCTCTATCGAGCGATCGTGACAAGCATCTTCACGGACATCGTGAACGAGGCGGAGGCCCTCGCGGTCTCCGAACGGCCGGCCCCCGAGGCCTTGCGTGCGCTCATCGCGCTCGTCGCCGAGGCGGCGACGCGCCGGAACCCGCACTTCCCGGCCATGATGCTGCGCGAGGTACTGGCGGATGCCAAGCATCTCGGCGCCGACACCCTCGCCTATCCGCTGCGCGTGGCCGAGGCGGTGCGCCGGATCGTGGAGCGCGGCGTGCGCGAGGGCAGCTTCCGCCATGTGGACCCGCTCGCCACGCATCTCAGCGTGATGGGCAGCCTACTCTTCTTCTTCGCCACCGAGCGCTTCCGGGCGCGTATGCTCGCCGAGCGGCACATCGGGCGCCGCGCGCCCGGCGCCGCCGAGTACGTCTCCCACATTCAGGAGCTCTTCATCCACGGGCTCGCCGCCCCCACGTGGAACGGAGCTCCTGCCCGAGGTCCTCATGGCGACCGTGCCCGCTAAGCCGGCTCGCGAGGCGTTGTCCCAGGCGGCGCCGGCGCGCCGGCCGCGCCGACGGCTGGTCCTCGCCACGGCCATCGTTCTGCTGCTGATTGGAGCGGGCATCGCGGCCTGGCGCCTCCTGCTCGCGGCTCCCGCTCTGCCCCCCGGCGTGGTGGCGGTGAGCGGCCGGGTCGAGGGCGACGACTCGGCCATCGCGTCCAAGACCTCCGGACGGATCCGCGAGATCACCGTCCGTGAGGGCGACGTGGTGAAGGCGGGCGACGTCATCGCGGTCCTCGACGACGAGCAGATCCGCGCCCGCGAGCAGCAGGCGGAAGCCGCGGCGCAGCAGGCCCAGGCCCGGCTCCGGGTCAGCGAGCAGCAGATGGAGGTGCTCGGCGAGCAGCTCCGTCAGAGCCAGCTGGCCGTGGATCAGGCGCGGATCGACGCCCAGGGCAAGGTGAGCGAGGCGGAGGGCCGCCTCGCCACCGCCGAGGCGCAGCTCGCGCAGGCCGACGCCTCCTACGCGCAAGCGCGGTGGGACCGCGATGCGTCACGTCAGCTGTTCGAACGCGGTCTCATCGCGGAGCAGGAGGTGCGTCGGGCCGAGAGCAATGAGCAAGCGCAGTCCGCCATCGTGTCGGCCGGCCGCCGTCAGGTGGAGGCCGCGCGCGGCTCCCTGACCGCCGCGCAGGCCAACCTCGTCAATCCCGCGATGCGGACCTCGCAGGCGGCCGCCGTCAAGGTTCAGCTCACCCAGGCGCGGTCCGACATCATCGCCGCGCGGGCCGAGGCCGAGCGGACGCGCGCCCAGGTCGACGAGGCACGGGCCAATCGGAAGGATCTGGCGGTGCTGGCGCCATTCTCGGGCACCGTGGCCACGCGCACCGCCGAGCCGGGCGAGGTGGTGACGGCGGGAACGCCCGTCATCACCTTGATCGACCTCGGTCGTGTGTATCTTCGCGGCTTCATTCCCGAGGGGCAGATCGGCCGCGTGCGCGTAGGACAGCGGGCGCGCGTCTACCTCGACTCGGCGCCCACCAAGGCTATCGACGCGACGGTGATGCGCATCGACCCGCAAGCCACGTTCACCCCCGAGAACACGTATTTCCGCGAGGAGCGGGTGAAGCAGGTGGTCGGGGTGAAAGTGCTGCTGCGGGGCGCGGAGGGCTTCGCGAAGCCGGGCATGCCGGCGGACGGCGAGATCCTCGTCGAGGGCACGGAATGGCCCGTGCACCGGGGCCGGCGATGACGGCACTGCGGGCACGGGACCTCCGGAAGCGCTACGGCACCCTCGAGGCGGTGCGCGGCATCAACCTGGAGGTCGCGGAGGGAGAGATCTTCGGCCTGATCGGACCCGACGGCGCCGGCAAGACCACCACGTTTCAGATCCTCGCCGGGGTCATGGAGGCGACCAGCGGCGTGGCGGAGGTGTTCGGTCGACCCGCGCGCACCGCGCGCGCCGAGACGGGATACCTCACGCAGTCCTTTAGCCTCTATCCTGACCTCACGGTCACGGAGAATCTCCGCTACGCGGGCGATCTGCGGCACGTGCCGCCCGCCGACATCGCGGCGCGTGGCCGGCACTACCTCGAGATGTTCGACCTCTACCGCTTCGCCGATCGCCTCGCTGGCCGCCTCAGCGGCGGGATGAAGCAGAAGCTGTCCCTGGCCTGCGCCCTCGTGGCCGAGCCGCGCATTCTCCTGCTCGACGAGCCGACCACCGGCGTGGATCCCATCTCGCGCCGTGAGTTCTGGGACGCGCTCTCGCATCTCGCCGCCGGCGGCCTCACCATCCTCGTGGCGACGCCGTACCTCGACGAAGCGGAACGCTGCGGCCGAGTCGCGCTCATGCACGGGGGCGAGCTGCGCCCAGCCGATACCCCGGAGCGGCTCCGCGGGAGCCTCGGAGCCATGCGGATCGAAATCCACACGGACGCGCTCGGCCCGGCCGAGGACGTCCTTCGCGATCTCGTCTCGAAGAATGGCGACCTGCTCGACGTCCAGCGATTCGGCGATCGTCTCGATGTCATCGCCCGGCATCCCGACGAGGCGGCGCGTCACGTCGAGCGTGGGCTGCAGGCCGCGGGGCTGGCGGCCCCCGATATCCGCGTAGACGAGCCGAGCCTCGAGAACGTGTTCGTGGCCAGCCTGCGGGCACTGGGTAGCGAGCCCACCCTTCTCCCGTTTCCCGGACGCCACGGTCATGGCGCGCTGCGGGGCGAGACGGCGATCGGCGCGCATCGCCTCACCAAGAGCTTCGGCGCGTTCGCGGCGGTGCGCGATGTCTCCCTGCAAATCCGCTACGGCGAGATCTATGGGCTCCTGGGCGCGAACGGGGCCGGCAAGACCACCACCATCAAGATGCTGTGCGGCCTCCTCGCCCCCACGTCCGGCGTGATCGAGCTCGCGGGAGCCCGCGGCCCTTTCGGCGCTCAGGGGCTGCGCCAGCGCATCGGCTACATGTCCCAGAAGTTCTCGCTCTACGACGAACTGACGGTCCAGGAAAACCTGGACTTTTTTGCCGGCGTCTACGGCGTGCCCGACCGCGAGCGGGCCGAGAAGACCCGCTGGGTGCTTGCCTTCTCGGGCCTCGAGGGGAAGCAGGATCAGCTCACCGGGGGGCTTCCGGGTGGGTGGAAGCAGCGCGTCGCGTTCGGCGCCGCGATCATGCACGAGCCCAGCGTGCTCTTCCTCGACGAGCCGACGTCCGGCGTGGATCCCCTCGCCCGCCGGGCATTCTGGCGCATGATCAATCGCCTCGCCGACAGCGGCACCGCGATCCTCGTCACCACGCACTACCTCGAGGAATCGGAGCAGTGCAACCGCCTCGGCTTCATGGCGCTGGGCGGGCTGGTGGCGGAGGGAAGCCCCAACGCCATCAGGAGCCGCCAGCCGGGTCATCTCCTCGAGCTGATCGTGGACCAGCCGCAGCGCGCCGCCGACATCCTCAAGTCCGAGAAGGATCGCTGGCGAGTCTCCCTCTTCGGGTCGCGCCTCCACGTCATCACGGACGAGGATCTCGACGCGGGCCGCCGCGCCACCATCCAGACCCTGGAAGCCGGCGGCGTACGCGTGCTCGATGCGCGCGAGGCCCGGTTCTCGCTGGAAGACGTCTTCATCAGCGTGGTCGAGCAGGCACGAGGGCGCAGTCAGGCGCTTGCCGGCGCCTGAGGGACGATGGTCGATGCGGCGGGTCCTGTCCCAGGCGCGCAAGGAGCTGACGCAGATCGTCCGCGACTGGCGTACGCTCGCGCTCGCCCTCGCGCTTCCGGTGCTCCTCCTGGTCCTTCTGAGCGCCGGGCTCTCACTTCGGGTCGCCGACCTCCCCATCATCGTCCAGGACCTCAGCGATTCGCCGGCTTCGCACGAGTTCGTCGATGCGTTCCGCGCCTCGCTCAGCCTGCGTGTGGTGCGCTGGCCGGTGGATCGGCGCGCGGAGGATGCGCTGGTGTCGGGCGCCGCCCGCGCCGTCCTGATCATCCCCCAGCACTTCGGGCGCGACCTCAACCGCGGGCTGGACACGACCGTGCAGCTCCTGACCGATGCCTCCGACGCCAATACGGCCCGGCTCACCGCCGGATACGCGGCGCAGATCGTCCGCGCCTACAACGTAAGGGCGGCCGGCCCGGAGGCGACCGGTGCGGTCCGCGCCGCCGTGCGCTTCTGGTACAACCCCGGACTCTCTTCCAAGAAGTTCTACGGGCCGGGCATCTTCGTGCTGGGCATCTCGATGTTCCCGCCCCTCCTTGCCGCGCTGGCCATGGCGCGCGAAAGCGAGCAGAAGACCATACTGCAGGTCTACGTCTCCAGCATCTCGGCCCACGAGTTCCTGCTGGGGAAGATCCTCGCGTTCACCGTGGTGGCCCTCGCCGAGTGCGCGTCCATGCTGATCCTTCTCTTCACGTACTTTGGGCTCGGCCTCGCCGGTGACCCGACGCCCTTCATCGTCGGCACGCTCCTCTACGCGCTCTGTGTCGCCACCTTCGGGACGATGGTCGGCGCAACGGTGTCCAGCCAGGTCGCCGCGATGCAGGTGGTGTCGTTGGGCGGCTTCCTCCTGGTCTTTCTTCTCTCCGGCCTCATCTTTCCCATCGAGAACATTCCCGCCGGCCTGCGCTGGATCTCGCACCTGATCTGGGGCCGCTACTACATCGAGATCGTCCGCGACGGGCTGTTGCAGGGAGGCGGCTGGCCGGCCGTCTGGTGGAAGATCGTGATCATTGCCGTCATCGCCGCAGTGTTCTACGTCATCGCGTGGCGGAGCATGCGCCGCATGCAGCTCGCGATCTGAGAGGAGTGATCGTGCTGAACCGGATCGGCGCCCTCGTCCGCAAGGAGTTCGCCCAGATCCGCCGTGACCGGCGCCTCGTCATCGCGCTGATCGTTCCCCCGGTGCTGCAGCTCACCCTCTTCGGCTTCGCCCTCAGCGCCAGCGTGTCCGATCTTCGGGTGGGGATCGTCGACGAGAGCCGCAGCCCGGAGAGCCGCGAGCTCGTGGCGACCCTCACGGAGAGCCGGAGCTTCCATCTGGGGGGCTACTTCACGAGCGGCGAGCGCCTGGGCGCGGCGATCAGTCAGGGGAAGGTCGACGTCGGCGTGGTGATCCCGTATCAGTACGCCCGCGACCTCCACCGGGGAGGCTCCCCGACGGTGCAGGTGCTGCTGAACGCCATGAACGCCAACACCGCGACCATCGGCCACGGCTACGTCCAGGGCGTGATTGAGAGCTACAACCGCTCCCTGTCCCGAGCGCCGGCTCCCGCGACCGGCGATGCCGCGCCCGCTCCGCACCGCGCCGCCCAGGTCCACCTGATGCCCGCCTTCCTCTATAACCCCGGCCTGGTCGACGCGTGGTTCATCGCCACCGGCGTGTTCGGCCTGCTCCTCATCCTGAACAGCTCCCTCATCGCCTCTGCCGCCATGGTGAAGGAGCGGGAGGCCGGCACGATCGAGCAACTGCTCATGTCGCCGGCGAGCACCGCCGAGATCATCGTCGCGAAGATCGTCCCGCTCTTCGTCCTGCTGTCCATGATGATGGTGCTCGCCCTCGGCGTGCTCAGGCTGGTGTTCCGGGTTCCCTTCAACGGAAGCCTGCTCCTGGTGAGCTTCGGCGGAGTCCTGTGCATTCTCTCGGGGATCAGCCTCGGCATGGTCATCGCGACGTTCAGCCGGTCGGCCCAGCAGGCGCAGCTCACCGCCTTCTTCGTGAACCCTCCCATGTCGTCGCTGTCCGGCGCGTTGAGCCCGGTCGAGGCGATGCCCGACTGGCTCCAGCCGCTGACGGTGCTCAACCCCATTCATCACTTCGCGACCATCGTCCGCGGCTCCATGCTCAAGGGCGCCGGCCTCGCCACATTGTGGCCCAACATGCTCGTCCTGATCGCCTTCACGCTGGTCCTCGTCTCGCTGAGCGTCTGGTGGTTTCGCAAGCAGCTGGCCTAGCGCCCGCTCGTATATAATCCGAAGGCGCCCGCGGTCAGGGCGCTGAGGAGCTCCACCATGACCACTCCGGCGCACGCTCCCGTCGTGGATTCCGACGGTCACGTCCTCGAACCCGCCGACACGTGGCTGACCTACCTCGACCCCGCCTACCGCGATCGCGCCATCCGCATCGCGACCGACGCGCAGGGCTACGAGGTGCTGCTCATCGACGGGCAGCCGCTCAAGACCCTGCGCGGTCAGATGGGCGCACTGGGCGGCATCGAGATGGACATGGACAAGCTCTTGACCCGTGGCGGGATGACGTACGCGGAGGGCAGTCCGCCGGGCGGCTACGATCCCGTCGAGCGGCTGCGCGTGATGGACGCCGAGGGCATCGACCAGGTGCTTCTCTATCCCACCATCGGCATCTGCTGGGAGGGCCACGTCACCGACGGCGCGCTCGCCACCGCCTACACGCGCGCCTACAACCGTTGGCTGGTGGACTTCTGCCGCACCGATCCCAAGCGCCTCTACCCCGTGGCGCACATCTCGCTGCTCGATCCGGAGGGCGCGGTGGAGGAGACCCGCCGCGCGCGGCGCGACGGCTGCGTGGGGATCTTCCTCTCCCCCGACCTCGCCGCGCGCGGCGGCCGGCACTTCGACGATCCCGTCTTCGCGCGCTTCTGGGAGACCGCCCAGGAGCTCGAGATGCCGATCGCCTTCCACGTGATCGTGCGCGACCGGCAGTGGTTCCGGCAGTGGCAGCGGAAAGACCCTTCGGACGCGCTCTTCAGCATCGCCTTCCTCGCCATCGACGTCATGGCCGCCTTCACCCAGATGCTGGCCTCGGGCATGTTCGAGCGCTACCCGCGTCTCAAGTGCGCGGTGCTGGAGGCCGGCTCGAACTGGATCGCCGCGTGGCTCGACCGGCTCGACCACAAGTATCGCGTGATGAAGCGCCACACCCCGATCCGGATGGAGCCGAGCGACTACTTCCGCCGCCAGTGCCTGATCTCCGCCGACCCCGACGAGTCGGTCACCGCGCAGATGGTGGAGCACATCGGGGCCGACTATTTCATCTGGGCCTCGGACTATCCGCACATCGATGCGTCATTCGGTGTCGTCCGCGAGCTCAAGGAGCGGCTGGCCCCGCTCCCGGACGACGCGCGCCGCAAAGTGCTCGGTCTCAACGCCCGGCGCTTCTATCAGCTCGCCGGCTAACCGAGAGGAGCCATGCCATGAGCACCGTCGCCCGACCAGCGCCCGCCGTCCGCCCCTTCCGTGTGAACGTTTCCGACGCGGAGCTCACCGACTTGCGCCGGCGCCTCGCCGCCGCGCGCTTGCCTGAGAAAGAGACGGTCGGAGACCTTCTCGCAGGGGGTGCCGCTGGCCACCGTGCAGAAGCTGGCGCGCTACTGGGCGACGGAATACGACTGGCGCAAGGTCGAAGCGCGCCTGAACGCCGTGCCGAACTTCCTCACCGAGGTCGACGGGCTCGACATCCATTTCATCCACGCGCGCTCGAAGCATGAGGACGCATTGCCCGTCATCATCACCCATGGCTGGCCGGGCTCGATCGTCGAGCAGCTCAAGCTGATCGAGCCGCTGACCAATCCGACCGCGCATGGGGGCACGGCGGCCGACGCCTTCCACGTGGTGATTCCGTCGATGCCGGGCTACGGGTACTCGGGCAAGCCCACCACGACGGGCTGGGGACCAGCGCGCATCGCGAACGCGTGGAACGTCCTCATGAAGCGTCTGGGCTACCCGCGCTACGTGGCGCAGGGAGGCGACTGGGGCGCGATCGTCGTCGATCAGATGGGGGTCCAGGCTCCGCCGGAGCTGCTGGGCATTCACACCAATATGCCCTGCGTCGTCCCGCCGGAGATCGACGCCGCGGCGTTCGCCGGCCAGCCCGCGCCCGCGGGTCTGTCCGGGGACGAACAGCACGCCTAGGAGATGCTGTCGAGCTTCTACAAGGACGTGCACTACGCCTTGTTGATGGGCACGCGTCCGCAGACGCTGACCGGACTGACCGATTCGCCGGTTGGCCTCGCCACGTTTCTGATCGACCATGACCGGCGCAGCCTCGAGCTGATCGCGCGTTCCTTCGACGGCGGGCCCGAGGGGCTCACGCGTGACGACGTGCTGGACAACGCCACGCTCTTCTGGCTGACGAACACCGGGGTGTCCGCGGCGCGGCTCTACTGGGAGTACAAGCAGGGCTTCTTCACGGCGAAGGGCGTCAAGGTGCCGGTGGCCCCGAGCGCGTTCCCGGATGATCTCTTCCAGGCGCCAAAGAGCTGGGCGGAGAAGGCCTATCCGAAGCTCATTCACTACAACAAGCTTCCCAAGGGCGGACATTTCGCCGCGTGGGAGCAGCCGGAGGCCTTGACCGAGGAGCTGCGGGTGGGTCTCAGGTCGCTGCGGGCGTGAGCCTTCGGGCGTCACCGCTGCCGCGAGGAGCGCCCTAGCGGTCCCTCCGGTAGCGGCGAATCAGGGCGTTGGTCGAGCTATCGTGGGCGAGCCGAGGCTCGGCCGCGCTCTCCAGCTCGGGCACGATGCGCTGGGCGAGGACCTTGCCCAGCTCGACGCCCCACTGGTCGAACGAGTTCACGCCCCAGATCGTGCCCTGCGTGAACACGCTGTGCTCGTAGAGGGCGACGAGCGTGCCGAGCGCCTCGGGGGTCAGCTCGCGTCCCAGGATCACGTTCGACGGCCGGTTCCCCTCGAATACCCGATGGGGGACGAGGGCGGGCGGCGCGCCCTCGGCCCGCACCTCGTCCGCGGTCTTGCCGAAGGCCAGCGCCTCGGCCTGGGCGAACACGTTGGCCACGAGCTGATCGTGATGCGGGCCGAGCGGGTTCTGGGACCGCGCGAACGCGATGAACTCGCAGGGAATCAACCGCGTCCCCTGGTGGATGAGCTGGTAGAACGAGTGCTGCCCGTTGGTGCCCGGCTCGCCCCAGTACACCGGACCGGTGGGGTAGGTCACCACGTTGCCGTCGAGGGTGACCCGTTTGCCGTTGCTCTCCATCGTGAGCTGCTGGAGGTACGCGGGAAAGCGCTTGAGATATTGCTCGTAGGGCAGCACCGCGACCGTCTCCGCGCCGAAGAAATCCGTGTACCAGACGGTGAGCAGACCGAGGAGCACGGGAAGGTTCCGCGCAAGCGGCGCGGTCCGGAAGTGCTCGTCCATCCGATGGAACCCCGCGAGCATGGCGCGGAAGTGCTCGGCCCCGATGGCGATCATGGTGGAGAGCCCGATGGCTGAGTCCATCGAGTACCGCCCGCCCACCCAGTCCCAGAACTCGAACATGTTCGTGGGGTCGATGCCGAACTCGACGACCTTCGCGGTGTTGGTGGACAGGGCGACGAAGTGCTTGGCAACCGCCCGGGCGTCCCCCAGGCCCTGGAGCAGCCAGGCGCGCGCGCTCGTCGCATTGGTCATGGTCTCGAGCGTGGTGAACGTCTTGGAGGCCACGATGAAGAGGGTCTCCGACGGGTCGAGGTCGCGGGTGGCCTCCACGAGGTCGGTGGCGTCCACGTTCGAGACGAAGCGGAACTTCATGGCGCGCGTGCTCCAGTGGCGGAGCGCCTCGTACGCCATGACCGGGCCGAGGTCGGAGCCTCCGATCCCGATGTTGACGACGTTCCGGATGGGCTTGCCGGTATGGCCTCGCCACGTGCCCGTCCGGATGGCCTCGGCGAAACCGGCCATCTTGTTGAGCACCGCGTGCACCCGCGGCACCACGTTCGCCCCGTCCACCACGATCGAGGCGTCCCGCAGCGCGCGCAGGGCCACGTGCAGCACCGCGCGGCGCTCGGTGACGTTGATCGTGTCGCCCCGGAACATCGCCTCGATGCGCGCAGGCAGCCCGGATTCCTCGGCGAGCCGGACGAGCAGCGCAAGCGTCTCGTCGGTGATCCGGTTCTTCGAGTAGTCGAGATAGAGGCCGGCCGCCTCCGCGGTGAGGCGCTCGCCGCGCGTGGGGTCCGCGGCGAACAGAGCGCGCAGATGCTGAGGCCGGATGCGCTCGTAGTGCGCGGTCAGGTCCTTCCAGGCGGGGCGCGCAGTCAGGGGCGTGTCCGTGCTCATGGCCATCATCCTCTCACGCGCCCGCGAGGTCCGCGTTCCAGACCTTCACCGCGGGGGACTCGTGGTAGTAGCCGAGGACGCTCAACCGGGCGGTGTCCAGCACGAAGTGCTCGCCGTCGGATGCGGGCAGATCGATCCACCGCGCTGCCAGCACCCGGAGGATGTGCCCGTGCGCGAACACCGCCACATGGCCGGGCGCGGCGGCGCGGATCCGCGCGATGACGCGATCGGCCCGCGCGCCGACCTCTGCCGCCCCCTCGCCGCCGGGGCAGCCGTCCCGGAAGAGCATCCATCCCGGCCGTTGCGCGCGGATCTGCGCCCGGGTGAGCCCTTCGTACGCGCCGTACTCCCACTCGCGCAGGTCCGGTTCGACGGCGGCCCGATCTCCCAGCCCCGCGATCTCCGCCGTCTCGCGCGCGCGCTGCCGCGGGCTCGCGAGCACCAGCGCGAACGGCTCCCTGGTGAACAGGGGGCGCAGGCGCCGCGCCACGGCCCGTCCGTTCTCGGTCAGCGGAATGTCCGTCGAGCTCGTATGCTGCCCGGTCAGGCTCCACGCCGTCTCGCCGTGGCGGATCGCGTAGACCTCCTGCCCGTCCCCCGGCATGCCTCAGAAGTCCGCGGCGGTATCGCGCCGGGACCGCTTCCCGTTTTTGCCGTTGCCCGCCCAGCGCCACTCCTGGATCTCGGGCATGTCCTCGCCGTACCGGGCGATGTACTGCTTGTGCTCGATGAGCTTGTCGCGGATGGCCTGCTTGGCGTAGGCGGCGCGCGCCCCCAGCTCGGGGACGCGGTCGATCACGTCCCCGAAGAGGTGGAAGCGATCCATGTCGTTGAGCACGACCATGTCGAAGGGGGTGGTGGTGGTCCCCTCCTCCTTGTAGCCCCGGACGTGCACGTTCGCGTGGTTGGTCCGCCGGTAGATCAGACGATGAATGAGCCACGGGTAGCCGTGGAAGGCGAAGATGATCGGCTTGTCCTTGGTGAAGAGCACGTCGAACTCCCGGTCCGTGAGACCGTGCGGATGCTCTTCGTGCGGCTGGAGCTTCATCAGGTTGACGATGTTGATGACGCGGACCTTCAGGGCGGGCACATGCTGGCGAAGGAGCTGGACGGCGGCGAGAGTCTCGAGGGTCGGCACGTCGCCGCAACAGGCCATGACCACGTCCGGCTCCCCGCCCTGGTCGTTGCTGGCCCAATCCCAGATGCCGAGGCCGGCGGTGCAGTGCTTGATCGCCTGATCCATCGTCAGCCATTGCGGACTCGGCTGCTTGCCCGCGACGATCACGTTGACGTAGCTGCGGCTGCGCAGGCAGTGATCGGTGACGCTGAGCAGGCAGTTGGCGTCGGGCGGGAGGTAGACGCGGATGACCTCCGCCTTCTTGTTCACCACGTGGTCGATGAAGCCCGGGTCCTGATGGCTGAAGCCGTTGTGGTCCTGGCGCCAGACGTGACTCGAGAGGAGGTAGTTCAGCGACGCGATGGGCCGGCGCCAGGGAATGTGGTTGGCGACCTTGAGCCACTTGGCGTGCTGGTTGAGCATCGAGTCGACGATGTGGATGAACGCCTCGTAGCAGGAGAAGAACCCGTGCCGGCCGGTGAGGAGATAGCCTTCGAGCCACCCCTGACACTGGTGCTCGGACAGCATCTCCATCACGCGCCCGTCGGGCGCCAGGTGATCGTCGTAGGGCCGGATCTCCGCGTTCCACGCGCGATTGGTCACCTCGAGCACGTCCTGCCAGCGGTTCGAGTTGTTCTCGTCCGGACTGAAGAGGCGGAAGTTGCGGCGGTCGAGGTTCTCCTTCAGCACGTCGCGCAGGAACCGCCCCATGACCCGCGTCGACTCCGCGGTGGAGGCGCCCGGTCGGACCACCTGCACCGCGTAGCCGCGGAAATCTGGCAGCGCGAGATCCTTCAGGAGCAGCCCGCCATTGGCGTGAGGGTTGGCGCCCATCCGGCGCCGGCCCTCGGGCGCAAGGGCGGCCAGCGCGGGCTTGAGACGTCCGTCCGGCTCGAAGAGCTCCCTGGGGCGGTAGCTCTTCATCCAGTCCTCGAGGATCTTCACGTGCTGGGGGTTCTCGCGCATCTCGCCCATGGGCACCTGATGCGACCGCCAGAATCCTTCTGTCTTCTTGCCGTCGACCTCCTTGGGGCCCGTCCATCCCTTCGGCGAGCGGAGCACGATCATGGGCCATCGCGGCCGGTCGGGGCGGCGTTCGCGGCGGGCCAGCTCCTGGATGGCGCGAATCTCCTCCACCACGGTATCCAGGGTCCCCGCCATCAGCTGATGCATCGTCGGGGGATCGTCGCCCTCGACGTAGTGAGGCGTGTAGCCGTAGCCGCGTAACAGCTGGTCGAGCTCGTCGTGGGGGATGCGAGCGAGGATGCACGGGCTCGCGATCTTGTAGCCGTTCAGGTGGAGGATCGGCAGCACCGCACCGTCGGTGACGGGGTCCAGGAACTTGTTGGAGTGCCAGCTGGTGGCCAGGGGCCCCGTCTCCGCCTCCCCGTCTCCCACCACGGAGGCCACCACGAGATCGGGGTTGTCGAACGCGGCGCCATATGCGTGGGAGAGCGCGTAGCCGAGCTCGCCGCCCTCGTGAATCGAGCCCGGCGTCTCCGGGGCGACGTGGCTTGGAATGCCGCCGGGAAACGAGAACTGCATGAACAGGCGCTTCATGCCCTCTTCGTCCTGCTCGACGCTGGGATAGTATTCCGTGTACGTTCCCTCGAGATAGTTCTGCGCCACCAGCGCGGGGCCCCCGTGGCCCGGCCCCGTGATGTAGATCATGTCGAGGTCGTACTTCTTGATGACGCGATTGAGATGCACGTAGATGAAGTTGAGGCCGGGCGTGGTGCCCCAGTGTCCGAGCAGCCGCGGCTTGACGTGCTCCTTGGTCAGCGGCTGCTTCAGGAGCGGATTGTCATAGAGGTAGATCTGTCCCACCGACAGATAGTTGGACGCGCGCCAGTAGGCATCGATCGCCTCGAGCTCGGTCGCGGAGAGCGGGGCCGGACGGGACGTGGCATCGGACGGGGACGTGGCTTTGGCCATGGCGAGACTCCTTCTCGGTGTGCGCGGCAACTCGTCTCAGCCTACATCCGGCGCGGACGCGCGGGCGATCGAAGTTGTACTATCAGACCCCGGAGACGATGCCGGCACGCAGTGCGCTCGTCGAGAAGCGACCGGTCGCTTCGCGGAGGTCCCCATGCAATACGGCCTGTTCACGATGCCTTCGCACCCTCCCGAGCGGCGGCTGTATGACGGCCACCAATGGGATCTTCAGACGCTGCGCTGGGCCGACGAGCTCGGCTTCAGCGAGGCCTGGATCGGCGAGCACCACACCGCCCCGTGGGAGCCCCATCCCGCGCCCGATCTGCTGGTGGCGCAGGCGCTCATGGAGACCCGGCGCATGCGCATCGGCCCGGGCGGCTTCCTCATGCCCTACCACCACCCGGCCGAGCTCGCCAACCGCGTCGCCATGCTCGACCACCTCGCCCAGGGACGGCTGAACTTCGGCGTGGCGGCGAGCGGGCTGCCCAGCGACTGGGCGATGTTCAACGTGGACGGCATGTCCGGGCAGCACCGCGAGATGACCCGCGAGGCGCTGGACATCGTGCTGCGCCTCTGGGGCGATGAACCCGAGTTCGATCACCAGGGCAAGTACTGGCACGTCACCAAGACGGGAACGCTGCTCGGCACGCTCAAGCCGCACATCATGCCGTTCCAGAAGCCCCATCCCCCGATCGGCGTGGCCGGCGTCAGCAAGGGCTCCGACACGCTGAAGCTGGCGGGCGAGCGCGGCTTCTGGCCGATGAGCCTCAACCTCAATCCCGCCTACGTGGCGAGCCACTGGGAATCGGTGGAGATCGGCGCCGCGCGCAGCGGACGGACGCCGAGGCGGGCGGACTGGCGCCTCGTGCGTGAGATCTTCGTCGCCGACACCGACGCGGAGGCCATGCGGCTCTCTGCGGGCGGCATGATGGGGCGGATGATGGAGGAGTATTTCCTCCCCCTGCTCGCGTCGTTCCAGTTCACCGAGTTCCTGAAGCACGATCCCAGCGTCCCCGACGGGGACGTCACGCCGGAGTACTGCGCGCGGCACAACTGGCTGGTCGGCTCGCCCGACACGGTGGCCAACCGGCTCCATGAGATCTACGAGCAGGTGGGGGGCTTCGGCCACCTTCTCCTCTTCTGCTTCGACTACACCGACGAGCCCAAGGCGTGGCGGCACTCCATGGAGCTGCTCGCCAAGGAGGTCATGCCGCGCTTCAAGACGCTGGTGCCGAAGTAGGCGAACGCAGCGCTCAGCGTCCCATGCGCCGGTTGTAGGCCTGCGTGAAGCGGGCGTGCAAGTCGGGATCGCGCTCGGTCTGGCCGGAGGTATCGAGCTGGACGCGCACGGTGCCGTCGGCTTGGCGCGTCACCGCCACCGACGCGTTGATCCCGTCCCGCACGCCGCGGATCAGCCCGGTCGCGGGATCCGCGGACGTCACCTGCACGCCGGCATCCTGCATGCCGCCCAGCGCGGCGCTGTACGCCCGGTCGTAGGTCGAGGGGGAGGGCGCCACCGCCACCGGCTCGTACACCACACAGCCCCCCAGCCCCATGCTCGATACCCCGACCAGCAGCGCGAGCAGCCCGACACGCATCGCCATGGCCATCTTCCTTTCAGGAGCCACTACGGTGAACAGCTGATGAACGACGACGTGAGCGTCGCCAGCCGCAGCCGCCCGTCGTCCACGATGGTCATCTCGATCACGTCCACGGGGTCGGCCTTCATCCAGCTCCTCTCGGACAGCACCCGGATCGAGTAGATGGTCTGCCCCGCGGCGGCGCGGGCCTGCGCATCGGAAGCCCAGAACGAGCGCTGGAACAGTTCGTACGACTGGTAGGCGCAGCGCTGGCTGATCACCGTCCAGGCGAAGGCCTGCACCGGGCTCGGCACGGGAGTCCTCCGGGAGAACAGGATCCGGGAGTCGAGCGGGATCGAGGCGAAGCCCACCAGCGCGCAGAGCACCCCCGCCAGGCACGCGACCCCCAGGACCCCGCTCCCGCGCCTCATGCCCGGCGGCCCCCTTGCCCGCGGACGCCGGATCGCCTAAGGTGGCGTCGGCCCCAGCCGTTCATCCACCACCTGGCACCCGGGAGGAGGGTATGGACTTCGACGCGCGGTCCGCCGATCGCTTGCCCTTCCACGACGATGACGAAGTCACGCCCGCGCCGGACCCCATCTCGTCCGACGCGCGGATCCGCCACCTGCAGCGGGTGCCGCTCTTCAGCGGGTTCAGTGAGGACGAGCTGCGGCGCATCGTGGACCGCTCGCGGATCGTCGAGGTGGCCGCGGGCACGGTGGTCACCGAATTGGGAGAGCCCGGCGACTCGTTCTTCGTCATCATCGACGGTACCGTCGCGGCGCGCACCCCGATCGGCGCCGGCAGTGAGCTGAAGCCGGGCGACTTCTTCGGCGAGATGAGCCTGCTCGACGGCGAGCCCCGCTCCGCCACGATCGTGGCGAGCACGGACCTGCGCCTGCTCGTGGTCGATCGAACACATTTCTGGCAGCTGCTGGACGAGACGCCCGATCTGATCCGGCGCATCCTCACGATCCTGTCGCGCCGCGTCCGGCGGCTGGAGCAGACGGTTCACGCCATTCTCCGAGGCGCCAACCCCGCCTGATCGCTCATCCCGCGGCCGCCTACTTGGGCAGGCCGCAGCGCAGGCCTCGGCGGGCGAAGGGTTGTGCCGCGCCGCCAGTCCTTCCACCCGCGGGAACGGCGCCATGCGTCGGAGTACGATCCCGCCACCTTACTCGTAGTACTCGGGCGAGCGCTTCTGGCTCAGGCTCTGCGGATGGTCGTGATTGATCCAGGGCTGGGTCTTCTTCTCCGCCACGAGATCGGCGCCGCGCGTGAGCGACGCCTGGGTCTGCTCGGCGCTCGTGTTCATCGAAGGCACCCGTCGATTGTCCCAGTTGTCCTTGAAGTGCGCGAGATCCCCGCTCAGCACCACCCACCCGGTCTTCGGCAGTCGCACGAGGAGCGACTGATGGCCCGGGGTGTGCCCGGGCGTGGAAAGAATGGTGACGCTGCCGTCGCCGAACACGTCGAGATCGCCCTCGAGCCGCCGCCGTACCGGCCGCTCGGCCTTGAAGGAGGGATTCTTGCCGGGGGCGAAGGCCCAGTCGAGCTCGGCTTTCTGGATGAGGAGCAGCGACGCCGGGAAGAGATCGAGGTTGCCCACGTGGTCGCCGTGCGTGTGCGAGACGGCCACATAGCGGATGTCCGATGGCTTCACCCCGATCTCCGCGAGCTGGGCCCCCAGCGCCTTGGCCCGGGTCGCCGTGCCGGTGGGCGTCGTGAGGGGCTTCTGGGCCAGCGCGTCGGGGGAGCCGGTGTCCCAGAGCAGCCAGTCCGCGCCGTGCTTGATCAGGTAGCAATTGTCGGACAGCTCGATCGGCTCGCCCACGTTGACCCCCGGCGACCAGCGCGATTGGTCGACGGCGGCGCCATGGCCGCAATCCATGACGTAGAGGCGATCGGCGCTCGCGGGCTGCGCATCGGCGCGAAGTCCGGTGAGGGCCAGGGCTGCGATCGCGGCCAGCCAGCGCGCGTGCTTCTGCATGACGGTCCTCCTCGATTCCGCCTCAGCATACACGGCTACCAGAGGCCGGGGAGCAGGCGCGATCGGACGGTCCCGGCGTAGCGCGACCATCCCGCATCCCGCGCGAGCACCCGCTCCTCGGCCCGGATGCGATAGATCAGGGAGGCCCATCCCGCCAACACCATCAGCACCGTCCCGGGATTCCATCCCTGGAGGTTGTATCCGATGTCGGCGAGCACGTACGAGAGATAAATCGGATGGCGCACGATCCGGTAGGGCCCCCGGGTCACGAGGTCCCGCAGCGCCGGGCGGATTCCGAACCGCCGGCCCAGCGCGAGGAGGCTCGCGCAGCTCAGACACGCGGCGAGCGTCACGAGCACGAGGCCACCGGCCACCCACACCGGCTCGTCGGGCACCCGCTTGATGTAGATGACCTGGGCGTAGGGATAGGCGTACGACACGACCACCGCAGCGGCGGACAGCGGCGAACGATCCTGCACGCGCGGCGCCGCCCGCGTGAGGGCGATCCTGAGGACGAGCAGGTGCTGCGACACGTAGATCCAGTCGGCGATCCCGAAGGCCGGCGTCGTCCACAGAAGAAGACCGAGCTCCACCACGGTGACGCCGAAGAGGAGCAGGTCGGCGGGCGTTCGCGCGGATGGCCCCAGCACGCGCAGCCTCACGATGAGGAATCATAGCCGAAGCGCTCGGCCCCGGCGCCGCCTTGCCGGCCTCGATCGGCGCGCGCTACACTCCGTCCCCGATGATGTCGCAGCGGCCCCACTGAGGTGTCGAACGCGCTCGTCCTCGAATTCGCCACGATCGGCGCGGACGATCTCCCCCGCGCGGGGGGAAAGGCGGTGAATCTCGGCGAGCTGACGCGCGCGGGCCTCCCCGTGCCGGCAGGCGTGTGCGTCACCACCGACGCGTATCGGCAGGTGGCTGCCGCCGCGTCCGGCTTCGCCGCGTTACTCGAGGGCATCGCCGCCGCGTCCCCGACCGACACCGCGCGGCTCGCGACGCTGGCGGGCGACGCACGCGCGGCAATCCTCGCCGCCCCCGTCCACGACGCGCTCGCGCGCGCGGTGATGGCGGGCTACGAGGGGCTGGGCACGGGGGTCCCGGTGGCCGTCCGATCGTCGGCAACCGCCGAAGATCTTCCCTTCGCGAGCTTCGCGGGACAGCAGGATACCTACCTCAACGTGATCGGCGGTGAGGCGGTGCTCCAGGCGACCCGGCGCTGCTGGGCGTCCCTGTGGACCGACCGGGCCGTGACGTACCGCGCCACCAATGGCATCGATCCGCGAACGGTGACGCTGGCCGTGGTGATTCAGGTCATGGTCCACGCCGCGGTCGCGGGCGTCATGTTCACCGCCAATCCGGTGACTGGCCGCCGGGGTCACACCGTGATCGACGCGAGCCCGGGTCTCGGGGAAGCCGTGGTGTCGGGCGCGGTGAATCCCGATCACTTCGTGGTCGACGCGGCGAGCGGCGCGATCCTGGAGCGGCGGCTCGGCGACAAGAAGATCGTGATCCGCGCCCAGGCGGGAGGCGGGACCGAGCACGTCGCGCGCACGGAAGGCTCGGACGACGCGTGCATCACCGACGAGCAAGTCCACGCGCTCGTCGCGCTCGGCGCCCGCGTCGAGGCCCACTACGGCGCGCCGCAGGACACCGAGTGGGCAATCGACGCCGACGACCGCCTCTGGCTCACCCAGGCCCGGCCCATCACGACGCTCTATCCCCTCCCCACGGGAGCGCCTCCGCCGGGCGATGATCTCCGTGCGTACTTCTGCTTCAGCGTGGCCCAGGGTCTCCACCGCCCGATCACCCCGATGGGGCTCGCGGCCTTCCGTCTCCTCGCGTCCGCGGCCTCCGAGGTGCTGGGGTTCCCCGTCGCCGATCGACTAGCGGGACCTACGCGCTACGCCGAGGCCGGACAGCGCGTGTTCGTCGATCTCACCGGCGTGCTGCGGAGTCCGGCGGGCCGGCGCCTCATGCCCCGCGTGCTGGATGTGATGGAGGCGCGCTCGGCCGTCGTCCTGCGGCGCCTGACCTCCGATCCGCGCCTGGCGCTCAACCGGGCCTGGCTGTCGTTCGTACGGCGCGTCCTGCGCATCGCCTGGCGGTTCCGGATCCCAATCACCGCGATCCGCGCGCTCGCCGACCCCGAGGCGTTTCACGCGCATGCGCGTCGCATCGGGGCCGATCTGGCGGGTCGCGTGGCCGTCCCGGACGCCGCGACACCCGCCGAGCGGCTGAGCCGCGTGGAGCACATCCTGTCCCAGGACTGCGTCTCGATGGTCCCGTGGATCATGCCCGGGCCCGCCATCGGGTTCGCGATGCTGGGTCTCGCGGGGAAGCTCCTCGGCGCGGACGCCCGGGACGGCGATCTCCAGACCGTGCTCCGCGGACTTCCCCACAACGTCACCACCGACATGGATCTCGCGCTCTGGGATCTGGCGGCGCGCATCCGCGCCCACGGCGGGGCGGTGGCGGCGCTGCGCGAGGGTTCGACCGACGAGCTGGCCGGGCGCTTTCGGAGCGGGACGCTCCCCGCGGTGGCACAGCAGGGCCTGACGGACTTCCTCGGTCGATATGGACACCGCGCCGTCGCCGAGGTGGATATCGGCATGCCGCGCTGGTCGGACGACCCGCGCTACATCCTCGGAGTCCTCGCCAACTATCTTCGTCTGGAGGACGAGGCGCTCGCGCCGGACCGCCTCTTCGCTCGCGGCGCCGCGGAGGCAGACGCGATGATCGCCACGCTGGTCGCACGGGCGGCCCGCCGCGGCCGCGTGCGGTCACGCCTCGTCGGCTTCGCGCTGGGGCGCGTCCGCGCGCTGGTCGGGGCGCGCGAGCTGCCCAAGTTCTATCTGGTCGTCGCGCTCGCGGCGGTGCGCCGCCAGCTCGCTCTCGTGGGCGCCGCGCTCGCCGCCTCGGGACGCCTCGACGCCGCGGACGATGTGTTCTTCGTCGATCTGCGCGAGGCGCGCGCCGGCCTCGGCGGACGGGATCTGCGCGGGCTCGTGGCCGAGCAGCGCGCGGCCTACGGGCTCGAGCTGCGTCGCCGCCACGTGCCGCGAGTGCTCCTCTCCGACGGCACGGAACCCGAGGCCGAAGGGGGCGCGAGCCCGCCGAGGGACGGCGCGCTGACCGGCACGCCGGCGTCCGCCGGCACCGTGACCGCGCCGGCGCGCGTCATCCTCGACCCCGTCGGTGCCCATCTCGAGCCGGGAGAGATCCTCGTGGCGCCCTCGACCGATCCCGGCTGGACGCCGCTCTTCCTCACCGCCGGCGGGCTGGTCATGGAGATGGGCGGGGCCAATTCCCACGGCGCCGTGGTCGCGCGCGAGTACGGGATCCCCGCGGTGGTCGGCGTCGCCGGGGCCACCTCACGCATCACCACCGGGCAGCGCATCACGGTCGACGGCGGGCGCGGCACGATCAGCGTGGCCTGAGCCGCGTCGCCGCGCTAGATCCTTC